>Ga0209836_100002_pt1 | contig 164446 bp, 175 predicted proteins | sample ElbSprsedimmetaG_FD_184147 | JGI IMG/M metagenome (GOLD analysis project Ga0209836, IMG submission 184147) | Hot spring sediment bacterial and archeal communities from California, USA to study Microbial Dark Matter (Phase II) - Elbow Spring... ... | reverse complement strand
CTTGCGCTTTCAGGCGGGCGTCGTCAACATAGCGGGAGTTTAAGCCGAAAAGATCCTGACCGTGTTTTTTGATCTCCGAGCGGGAAAACCCTTTCAATATTCGCTTGTAAGACCACCGCAGGCAGGCAGAGAAAAGCCGCATTTCGGTGGTCAGGGGGTCTTCTTCGCCCCGGGTCCACTTCTCGGACCGAAAGGCCGGGTAAACTTCGGGAAAGAATTCCCCGATGATCGTGAAGCTATGCTTCACGGCCACGACGCATCAGCTCCTGAAAGCCCTGAATTATCCTTTTTTTCTCCCACTCCCGGAGACGGTTGGGGTGCACGCCGAGCCTTTTCGCCGCTTCGCGTATGGATAGAAGTTTCATGTCTTCATAGTATCAAAACAGTGATTTACAGTAAAGAACAGGATGGTTATTTGAAGATGCTACGTTCCTCCTCTCGGAGTCGAACGTTGGCAGTATTTCCCGGGAAATCGTGCGCGGCGTCTCGTGTTTCATTATATCAACTCCGACTGCGAACGAGAGTAGGAGCAGCGTGGGAAATCCTTCCGCAAAAAACCGCCCCCGTTCGGGGGCGGGAAGTCCCTCACTGTCGGACGTGCTTGGCCTCCCCTGCAAGGGCTGGGGGGAGCGAAAGTCCGTAGTTTGCGAGGGCGGTATCGTTCACCACGAGTTCGACGTCGTGTACGACCTCGACGGGAATGTCCCCGGGAGGCGTCCCGCGCAGTACGCGGGCGACGAGCTTCCCGGTCTGTACGCCCATCGCGCGGTAATCGATGCCGTAGGCGGCGACAGCCCCTCGGGCCACGGAATCCACGTCCGAAGCGAAGAGGGGAATCCGGCGTTCTTCGGCAACTTTGGCAAGGGATTCGATGGCGGCGACGACGCCGTTGTCTACGAGGACGAGGAAAGCGTCTATGCCTTGGTTGGCGAGGGTCTGGGCAGCGGCCTGAATCTCGGCCTCCTGGGCTACGGCCTTCGCACGGACCTCGATGCCGAACTCCGGCGCCGTGGACTTCAGGGCCTCAAGCTGTTTTACCGCGTTGACCTCTCCCGAAGAGTACACCACGCCGACGGATCGGGCGTTTGGGAGAAAGGCGCGGATGAGTTCTAGGGACTTGCGCGAGGGGTGGACGTCACTCGTTCCCGTGATCGTTCCGCCGGGGTGCTCGAGCGAAGCCACAAGACCGGCCGCCACAGGATCCGTGACCGCCGCAAAGACGAGCGGCGTTTTGCCGATCGCCTTGGCCGCAGCCTGGGCAGACGGCGTGGCGATGGCGATCACGAGATCGTACCCGGAAGCGTACTTTTGCCCTATCGAAGCCGCCGTATCCGTGCTTCCCTGAGCGTTCGTCACGTCGAGAACGAGGTTTTTCCCCTGAACGAATCCTTCTTGGGCGAGTCCCTCTACGATCCCCTCTCGAAGGGCGTCGAGGGCGGGATGGGCGACGAACTGCGTAAGGCCCACCTTCTTGGGGGCTTCGGCGGAAGGCTTTCCCTGGCTGCACCCCGTTCCGAGGGCGAGCACCCAAATGACCAGCGCCAAAAGGGCGAGGACACGAAATCCGCGCATGCGATCTCCTCCCATCTCGACTCGGCAATCTCGACTCGACGACGCTTTACCCAACATTCACAAAGATTTTACGTATTCTTAACCCTTTTCGCAGCTCCCTGTGGTACGATGGGTTGCGGAAGCGCCGAGCAAGCCCCCACGTTCGTGCCCCCTTTCGTCACGTCCCTGCCAGGCGGTACAGCTGCCGCCTGCTTTTTTTGCGGCAAGACAAGGAACGGGGGTCCCGGAATTTCTTCCGGGACCCCGCGCTCTTCGGGAACCCTCAGGCTTCGAAAAGCGACTCCGCCTCGGTGACGAGGCGATCGACGGTGAATCCGTATTCCCGGACGACGACCTCCCCGGGGGCCGAAGCGCCGAAGCGGTCGATGCCGATCACCCGACCCTCGGGGCCGACGAAGTCCCCCCAACCCAAAGTTGCGGCCATCTCCACGGCGATGCGCTTCTTCACCGACGTAGGGAGTACCGCTTCGCGGTAGGCTTCGTCTTGGGCAAGGAAAAGTTCGCGGCTCGGCATGCTCACCACGCGAACGCGCCGCCCGCGCGGGGCAAGGGCCTTGGCCGCCTCCAGGGCGAGCGCAACCTCCGAACCCGTGGCCAAGAAAAGAAGTTCGGGGAGCTCGCCAGGGGCGCTTTCGTAGAGGACATATGCGCCGCGTGGCACGCCTTCCCACGCCTTTGCCTCTGTCTCCAAAAGGACGGGGAGCTTTTGGCGGGTGAAGATGAGCGCCGTAGGTCCTTCGCGGCGCGCGAGCCAAACGGCGTACGCCGCCCGCACCTCGTTCGCGTCGGCGGGACGGATGACGACAAGGTTTGGCATCGCCCGAAGCGAGGCGAGGTGTTCCACGGGCTGGTGCGTCGGGCCGTCCTCCCCCACAGCAATCGAGTCGTGGGTAAACACGTAGAGCACGGGAAGGTGAGAAAGTGCGGCGACGCGAATCGCCGGACGCAGATAGTCGGAAAACACGAGGAACGTCCCGCCGAACGGGCGGATCCCACCGTGGAGCGCGAGGCCGTTCAGCGCGGCGCCCATGGCGTGTTCGCGCACGCCAAACCAGATGTTTCGTCCGGCGGCGTTTTCCCGCGTCACGTCGCCTTGGTCCTTGAGGTACGTGTTGTTGGACGAGGAGAGGTCAGCCGAACCGCCGACGATCGCCGGAATACGCGCCGCCAAGGCGTTGAGTACGGTGCCGGAAGCCTGGCGGGTGGCGAGGCCCTCTCCCGGCGTGAACCGGGGAAGGGCTTCCTCCCATCCCGAAGGGAGGCGTCCCTCCATCTGCTCGACAAAGGCCTCGTAGAGAGTGGGGTGCTCGGCACGGTAGCGTTCCAAGAGCTCTTCCCAGGCGCGGCGGGCTTCCGCTCCGCGGGCGGCGGCCTCTCGGTACGGAGCATAGGCCGCCTCGGGAACTTCGAACGGAGGCCACGTCCAACCGTAAAACTCTTTGGCACGTGCGGCCTCTTCGGGACCGAGGGGAGCGCCGTGCACCTTGTGCGTTCCCTGCAGCGTGAGGGCCCCCCGGCCGATCACCGTCTTCACCTCGATGAGCGAAGGCCGCCGCGTTTCCGCCTGGGCTTCCCGGATGGCGGCTTCGATGGCGGCAACGTCTTCACCGTCCTCTACGCGCAGATACTGCCACCCCTGCGCGACGAATCGGCCGCGAATGTCTTCGCTAAAGGCGCGGGAGAGGGGACCGTCCAGGGAAACGTCGTTGGAGTCGTAGAGGACGATGAGCTTCCCCAAACCGAGGTGGCCGGCGAGAGAAGCCGCCTCGTAGCTTATGCCCTCCATGAGGTCGCCGTCGGAGGCGAGCACGCACGTGTAGTGGTCTACGACGGGAAAACCCGGCCGGTTGTACCGCGCGGCGAGGTGCGCCTCCGCAAGGGCGAGGCCTACGGCCGTGGCAAAGCCCTGTCCAAGGGGGCCCGTCGTCGCCTCGACGCCGGGAGTAAGGCCGTACTCGGGGTGCCCTGGGGTGCGGCTCCCGAACTGGCGGAAGCGCTTGAGCTCTTCCATGGGCAGGTCGAACCCGGCCATGTGGAGGGCGGCGTAAAGGAGCGCCGACGCGTGACCTCCCGAAAGGACAAAGCGGTCGCGGTTCCACCACTTCGGTGCCCGCGGGTCGTAGCGCATCACGCGCGTAAAGAGCACGTACGCCATAGGAGCGGCACCCATGGGCATCCCAGGATGTCCGGAGCGCGCCGCCTCGATCATGTCGATGGCGAGTACCCGGAGGGCGTTCAGCCCATGCCGCTCGGGTTCCGACAACACCTGTCCGCTCAACGCAAACCCTCCTGCCGTGGTGTGTTGTAGGGTGCGGGGAACCCGCGGCGTTCTCAGCCGCTCGTCCCTCCCGCTCGCTTCTTTGGGCGTACGCCGGCACCCTCGCGCGGTAGGCGGACGACTTACGCCTCTCCGCCTTCGGGAGCCCCACCCGACGCGCGGGCCGGCTGGCCTCCCAACGCTTCCTGGCGGAGATAGGCGTCGATGAAGGCGTCGATCGCGCCGTCCATTACGGCCTCCACGTCCGTGGACTCGACGCCCGTTCGGTGGTCTTTCACGAGGCGGTACGGCTGGAAGACGTAGGAGCGAATCTGACTCCCCCAGGCGATCTCCTTCTGCTCTCCTTGGAGGCGCCGGAGCTCTTCCTCCCGTTTTTGCAGTTCGATCTCGTACAGGCGCGCGCGCAAGATCTTCATCGCCCGCTCGCGGTTTTGAATCTGCGAGCGCTCCGTCTGTACGCTCACGACGATCCCCGTGGGGATGTGCGTGATCCGCACGGCGGAGTCCGTCATGTTCACATACTGTCCACCCGCTCCGCTCGCGCGGAACGTCTCGATGCGCAGGTCTTCGGGACGGATGTGTACCTCCACATCCTCCTCGATCTCGGGGAGGACATTCACGGAAGCGAACGACGTGTGCCGCCGTCCGGAAGCGTCAAACGGAGATATGCGCACGAGACGATGCACGCCGCGTTCGGAAAGAAGGCGGCCATAGGCGTATCTTCCCTTCACGAGAAACGTGACGCTCTTGATTCCCGCCTCGTCTCCCGGAAGGAGGTCGAGGACTTCCACGCCGTACCCATGGTCCTCGGCCCAGCGGGTGTACATCCGGTAGAGCATCTCTGCCCAATCCTGAGCCTCGGTACCACCGGCTCCGGGGTGGATTTCCACGATCGCGTTGCGCGCGTCGTACGGCCCGGTGAGGAGGAGACGAAGTTCGAAGCGCTCGAGCGCCTCCTCAAGGGAGCGAACGATCCCCTCGAACTCCTGAGCGAGCTCTGGATCTTCCTCTTCCCGAAGGAGCTCGAGCAGAATCTCCGCGTCTTCCAACTTCCGCCCCAACTCGTCCACCGTCTCTAACGTCTCCCGGAGATCCCCCAACTCGGAAAGAAGGCGCTGTGCCCGGGCGGGATCCTCCCAGAGGTCGGGGCGCGACGCCTCGGCCTCCAATTCGGCGAGTAACTTTCGTTTCCCGGCGTGGTCAAAGAGACCTCCGGATTGCCTCGATCCGCTCGGCGGCGGATTCGAGGATTTGGCGCGCGGTAAACAGGTCCATGTCCTTCACCCTCCAACACACCATTGTACAACAAGGTCGGCAATTGGCAAAGGGAAAGACGATTCTGGCTTGCCGTACGAGGAGGAACGACGCCCCGAAGACCTTTACGGCTGGGCCTTCGGCTGTTGCGGCTTGTACTCGAGGGAAAAGCCCTTCGCATAGTCCGAAGAGGGCTCGGGGGAACCACCGCCCTTTCCCTTTCCGGGCTTCCAGGCGCCTTTCCCCTTGCGGCGCCCTCCCGCCGCCTTGGGTCCTTCTCCCTCCCGAACCGGCTTCCCCTCGGCGGCGGAGACGCGTACGGGAGGTGCGATCCCCACCTGCGCTTTGAGGACGTACGCCGTCACCTCAGCGTCCACGCTCCGGACCATCTCCTGGAACATTTCGTACCCTTCCATCTGGTACTCACGCAAGGGGTCCCGCTGGCCGTATGCGCGGAGGTGGATCCCCTGCCGCAGCTGGTCCATGGCGTCGATGTGGTCCATCCACTTTGCGTCAATCGTCTTGAGGACGACGACCTTTTCAAACTCGCGGAAGAACTCCGGCGTGAGCGCCTGCCTCCGGGCTTCGTACCGCTCCCGCACCCGCGCCAGAAGGAGTTCCGTCACGCCTTCGCGCTCTCCGCTTTCCCAGGCGCGGCTCAGGTCCTCAAAGGATACCTCGTCGTCGAAGACGCCTGCCCGGAGCGCTCCGAGGAGGGCATCGAGGGAGGAGGCCACCGGGTCTGATCCCTGCACTTCCTCGGCCCGGTCCCAAGCGTAGGGATCGACGTCGGAAAGGTGCTCCTCCACGAGGCGGCGAATGTGCCGCTCGATCATCTTGCCGACGATGTCGCCTATGTCGTCCCGAAAGAGGATTTCTCGGCGTTCCCGGTAGATGATCTCCCGCTGCTCGTTGATCACGTTGTCGTACTGCAGCACCCAACGACGGCGCTCGAAGTTCATGGCCTCCACCTTGCGCTGTGCCTGTTCGATGGCCCGCGTGACGAGGCCGCTTTCGATCGGCTCGTCGTCGGGAAGGCCCAGACGTTCCATGAGCTGCTTGATCTGCTCGCCGCCAAACTTCTGGAGGAGCTCGTCTTCCAGGGACAGGAAAAATTGGGATACGCCGGGGTCCCCTTGTCGGCCGCTCCGGCCGCGGAGCTGATTGTCGATGCGCCGGGCTTCGTGCCGCTCCGTACCGATGATCGCGAGACCACCGAGTTCAGCGACTCCCGGGCCAAGCTTAATGTCCGTACCTCGGCCCGCCATGTTCGTGGCAATCGTGACGGCGCCCCTTTGTCCCGCCTGGGCGACGATCTCCGCCTCGCGCGCGTGGTGTTTGGCGTTTAGGACGTTGTGAGGGATGCCCTTTCGCTTGAGGAGGCGGGAAAGGTACTCGGACGTCTCGATCGACGTCGTCCCCACGAGGACGGGTTGTCCCGTACGGTGGCGCCATTCGATTTCTTCGACTACGGCGCGAAATTTCGCTTCGCGCGTCTTGTACACGACGTCCGGCAGGTCCTTCCGGATCATCGGCTTGTGCGTAGGGATGACGACGACGTCCATGCCGTAAATCGTGTGGAATTCCTCTTCTTCCGTCTTGGCCGTACCCGTCATCCCCGCGAGCTTCTGGTAGAGGCGGAAGTAATTTTGAATCGTGATCGTCGCGAGGGTCATCATCTCCTCGCGCACGCGAAGCCCTTCCTTGGCCTCAATCGCCTGATGCAGGCCGTCCGAATACCGCCTGCCGTACATGATTCGCCCTGTGAATTCGTCTACGATGAGCACTTCTCCGTCCTGCACGACGTAGTCTACGTCGCGGCGCATGAGGTGGCGCGCCTTGAGCGCCTGCAGGATCATGTGGTGGAGTTCCATGTGTTCTGGGTTGAAGAGGTTGTCGATGCGGAAGGCGCGCTCCGCCTTTTCCGCACCCGCTTCCATGAGTGTCACGGCGTGGGCCTTGACGTCTACCTTGAAGTCCTTCTCGGGAACGAGCGTGCGCACGAAGCGGTCGACGCGCGCGTACATCTCGCTCGGACGCTTCGGGCTCCCCGAGATGATGAGGGGCGTCCGCGCCTCGTCGATAAGGATCGAGTCCACCTCGTCGACGATCGCATAGTGAAGCGGCCGCTGTACGATGTGCTCCTTGTACACTGCCATGTTGTCCCGCAGGTAGTCGAAGCCGAACTCGCTGTTCGTCCCGTACGTGATGTCCGCAGCGTAGGCGGCCCGCTTCTCTTCAAAGCTCTGGTTGGGGTGGATGAGCTGGACGCTCAGACCGAGAAACTCGTAGATCGGCCCCATGTCGGTCCGGTCGCGGCGTGCGAGGTAGTCGTTCACCGTGACGACGTGAACACCCTTGCCGGGCAAGGCGTTGAGGTACGCCGCCAGGGTGGCGACGAGCGTCTTCCCTTCCCCGGTCTTCATCTCCGCGATCCGGCCTTCGTGCAAAACCATTCCGCCGATGAGCTGGACGTCGAAGTGGCGGAGACCGATCGTCCGCTTCGCCGCCTCGCGCACCACGGCAAAGGTCTCTACGAGGAGGTCGTCGAGCGTCTCCCCCCGCACCAGGCGTTCGCGAAACTCGTCTGTCTTGGCCCGAAGTTCGGCATCGGAAAGGCGCTCCATCTCCGGCTCTAGGGCATTTATCGCTTCGACCTTCCGGCGATAGCGGCGAAGCTCGCGTTCGTTCGGATCTGGCAAAATTTTCCTGAGTATTCCGATCATTTTTCATCCCTCCACGACGCCTGCGGCGCCGCGTTCATTGTACCAAATCCCCCTTTCCTCCTACAATGCAAAGACAACCGGGCGGGGATTCCCCGCCCGGCCGAATGCCCGCGCGTCGAGGCTCCTTACTCAGCGGCGGAGGTGGGCTCGATGAGGCCGTACGTCCCATCCTTCCGCCGGTACACGACGTGTACCTCTTCCGTCTCGGCATCGCGGTATACGTAAAAGTCGTGCCCGAGGAGGTTCATCTGAAGAATGGCCTCCTCCGCCGTCATGGGCTTCAAGGGAACGCGCTTCCGGCGGGAGATACCCACCTCTTCCTCCTTTTCCTCACCGACTTCCTCCACTTCCACTTCCGAAACGGTTTCTACGAGGATCGCACCTTGTTCCCGCGCCTTGCGGTTGATGCGCGTCTTGTACTTGTGGATCTGCCGCACGAGCTTGTCGACCACGTTGTCCAAGGCGGCGTACACGTCGTGGGTCTTGTCCTCCGCGCGGAGGATGAGCGAGTTCAAGGGGATAGTCACCTCGGCGCGTTGCCCGTCGCGGTACACCTTGAGGTTTACGTAAGCTGTAACCTCGTCGATATTGCGAAAGTACTTTTCGATCTTCTTCAATCGTTTCTCCGCGTAGTCCCGGATGGCCGGGGTGACCTCGACATTTTCTCCCCGTACGACCGTGCGCATGCCGTTCCCTCCTTCTGGCATAACCCTCTCGAGAGGTAATCTCACTATACCACAAGATATCTCCCACCCAAAAGGAAAACCCTCCGCCGTGGCGGAGGGTTCATTTCCCCGGAAAGTCGTTTCGCCTTACTGCGAAACCTTCGTCACATTCGCCGCCTGCGGGCCACGGGCGCCTTGCACGATGTCGAAGGTCACGAGCTGACCTTCCTCGAGCGTGCGGTACCCTTCCCCGTTGATGGCCGTGTAGTGGACGAAGACGTCCTCTCCGTCTTCGCGCTCGATGAACCCGTACCCCTTCGCGGCGTTAAACCACTTCACACGTCCTTGGTACACGTACAAACATCCCTTCTACACTGGAAATTCATAAGCCCGCCCCGCAGGCTTATGGGCTAAGTGTAGCATACGCCGCTTCTCGCGACAAGTATACACGCGCCCTTCCGGCAAAATTTTTACGTGGGGTACCAAGGGGTTCCCTACAGAAGGAGGTCGAAAAGCAAGCCCTCGAGTTCGCCCACTAGGGAGAGAAGGCGCCTCAGGTCCTCCTCTTCGACCTCCCACCGCGCCAACGCCGCGTACACCTCCTCGGCGCGGCGAAGAATGCGCACCTTGAGCCATCCCGCGCGCCCGGGGTATACGCCTTCGTCGACCTCCAGCACCGACGCCGCCCGGGCGAGGAAGCGGCGTACGCGCTCCCGATAGCGGCGCACGGCCTGCGGATCGGGGGACCGGCGCAGGAAGTGCCCCGCACGCCGTACTTCCTCGTAGTCCTCCCAAAGCTGCGTCGGAGCGCTTTCGGTTCCGTATACGGGGGCCTCCGGTGCGCGCGCCTCGATTGGGGAGGTTGCACCGCCGCCTTTGCTTCTTTCTGGCGAATCGGCGGCGACGACCTCCGCAAAGAGGTCGGAAAACGTTCCCCCGAGTTCTTCCGTATGAGGTCGTAAACGGCGGTCGGGCGTCCGCCCCACCGTCCGGCGTTCCACCGATCGCGTCTCCACGCTCTCCCCCCGTTCATCCTCTGCGGTCTACGAGGCCTCCCGAAAACGGTCCACTTTCTTCTCGGGACTCTGCGGCGTAGCTTTGCTCCGCGCGCAAGAGGATTCGCACGTTTTCCAGCGCGGAAAAAAGCGCGCGCCTTCGCTCCTCAAGCGCGTTTCGAAGCGCCTCTTCCTCCGCGAGAAGTCGTTCCTTAAGAGAAAGAGAAACCGCAGGGGATTCGGCTAACGCCCGGGAAAGGGCTTCCCCGTACGCGGAAATCCATCGGTCGCGGGCATCCAAGGCCGCAAGAACCCGCGAAATGTCGTCTTGCTCCAACGACTCCCGCACGGACTCCGTAAGCTTTTGCCAGGTGGCGAGGATCGCCTCCGGATCCGTCGAACCCTCCTGTCGCCGCATCCGCACACCCCCTCAAACGCTCCGTTCGGCTGCAGTCCCCTGGGCAGAACGGGCCCGACGCACGGCTTCCCTCCACGTAACGGCCATTTCCTCGAAAAACTCCACCGCCTCGCGCACGCGGGCGGGATCTTTGCGGACGTTGGCCGCGACGAGATGGTCCTTGTAAAAGTGGTACAGAGCAGCGAGTTCGCGGCCGAGAGGGAGATCTTCCCTTAGCCCCGCCAAAAGCGAGTCGAGGACGTCCTGCATCTTCACGATGCGCAGGTGCGCCTCTTCGAAATTCCGACTCTCGAGCGCGGCAATCGCGCGCCTCCCGTGTCTCGCCCCCGTTTCGTAGAGGAGGAGGACGAGTTCCTCTGGCGGAGCGCTGTAGACGCGCTGTGCCTCGTACGCCTGCGCCGCTGCCCAAGGGTATCCCGGTTCTCCGACGGCCATCGCTCTCCCCTCCCACTGACCCCGAGCTTTCCCCCGCCTACGGTCCCTTCCCCGAAAAGAGCGAAAAGAGCCAAGCGGCCTGGGCGTTGGCACGGACCACGGCTTGTTCCAAGAGCGTAAACTGGCGGACGTAGCGTTCTTCCAAAGACCGCACGTGCCGGGCCTTCGCCTGAATGCGTTCATCGAGGTCTTGAAGCGCGCGCCCGAGCTCTCCTCCGCGGGGTTCGTAAAAGAGGCCAAATCCTCCGCCCGCCCGTCGCGTGAGTTCGCGCATCGCTCCGTACACGTCCCGGTACAAATCGGACAAGATTCCCGGGCGCGAAACCTCAGTCCCATCAGAGAGTTTTTCCGTGTACCCGGCGAGAAGGCGGACGACTCCGTCCGCGTCTCGGGCAAAGGCCTCGCGGAAGGCCGCCTCGTCGAAGTGGAGAATTCCCCTTTCCTGCCACGAACCCGTCGTGATCCCGATCTGTGCGAGGCTCGTATAAAGACCTCCGGCGCGTCGTTCCGCCAGGCGCGCGCGCAGCTTCCCCAAGAGACTCTGCAGTTGAAAATCGCGGGCGAGAAGGCCGCTCTTCGCCTTCGCGTTGCGCTCGCTCGCCTCCGACTCGCCGAGTTCCTTGGCCTCCTCGGGGAGGACGGGACGGACGTCGCGGTAGACGGGTTCGCTCAGACGCTGTTGCACTTCGGCGAGGAGCTTGTTGTAGGCGTCCACGAACCCGCGCACGCGTTCCACGACCGCGTCGACGTCAAGAGAACTCCTCACGGTCACGGGCGTCGCACCGGATGGCTGAAGCAAGGTAATCCGGTAGCCGAAGATTTCCAAGGAGTTCGTCGCCGAATTTATCGTCAAAGTCCCGGTGGACGTGCGGACGGTGACCTGAGCGTCTTCCCCAGAAGCGCGCACGAACAATTCCCCTGTCGCAGGATCTCGACTTGGGTAAAATCCCAGAAGTTCGAGTAAAGATGGGTTCCCCGCTGCGGCTTCGCGGAGGGAAAAGGACGCAGAAGCTCCCGTCACAGAAGTGACGAGAGAGAGCCGCCCGGTCCCTTCGTCGTACCTCGCCACGAGCCCCGCACCGCGCAGTTTTCCCTCTAAATCGGCCAAGGTGTCTGTAGGTAAGACGTCTACGCTTTTCATTTGGGAGGTGGGGCCGGAAATCTCTACGGTCCAGGTCACCGGAGAAAGAAGGCCAAGGGTTTCGAGAGTGGCGTTCCGTGGCGGCGGAGAACCGTTCACCCGGACGGAGTCGCCGACGAGTGCCGCAGGCGAGGCGAGGCGGTCTACGGAAATTTCGACGGTAGGCGCCGCCCCTCCCAAACTCTCCGCCCGCAGAACTTCCGGACGGCTCACGTCTACGCGTTGGGCGCGGTAGAAGCTCTGCAGACGAAGCGGTTCCAAGGCGCGATATACGTCGTAGAAAAACCGGTTTACCGCCTGCACCGCGTCCCGCTTCCAGGTGAGGAGGAGCTTCTGGCGCTCGAGGTTCCGGAGCGGCTCCTCCGCCGCGCGGAAGAGCTTCTGCACCATCCCCTCGACGTCGAGGCCGGAAACGAGCCCGAGCATGCGGGGTGGGGCGTCGCCTCCCCGAGCGCCTCCCGTGGGAAAGACCATCTGCCTCTCCTCCTTCACACGCGTGCGTCCACGAAAAGTCCAAGTCGTTCGAGCATGTGGGCTACGAGATCGAGCCACTTTTTTGGGGGAATTTCGCGAATGACTTCGTTCGTCGCGTCGTCGACCACGCGCACGTAGTACTCCCGAAGTTCCTCGTGCCAGACGAAACGCAAATGCGTTCGCCGGGTCTCAAAGGTCTGCCCCTCGCTTTGCCCCCACAGATGGACGCGGCAGAGGATGCGCCCGTCTTCTCCGGGTTTTGGCTTCCCGTCGTCTTCCGCCCCGAGAATCTTTTGAACCGGACGGGTGTAGGGGACCGCCTGCGCCCTGCGCCCTTCCGGGACGTGGGCAAACGAAGGAGAAAAGGGGGGAGTGCGCGCAAGGGATGTTGCGCCTTGTACGTCCACCACGTCGAACACCCCCATTCTGAGGGACCTCGATCGTATCCTCCTTCGTCACGCAAAAGAGGCGAAACCGCTCGCGCTTTGCGGGAGAAAAGGACGCTTTTCTAGGAAAAAGGGGGGCCGTAGCCCCCCAAAACGAAAGCGGAAGGTAGCGTGGCGATCAGCGAAGGAGCTGGAGGACCGCCTGCGGGAACTGGTTCGCCTGGGCGAGCATCGCCTGGGCGGCCTGGGAGAGGATCATGTTCTTCGTGAACTCCATCATTTCCTTGGCCATGTCCACGTCGCGGATGCGCGACTCGGCTGCCGTGAGGTTTTCCACCGCCGTTCCCAAGTTGTTGATCGTGTGCTCGAGGCGGTTTTGCACGGCACCAAGCTTGGAACGTTCCTCGGAGACCGTGTCGATAGCCGTCTGGATCGTCGTGATTGCCGCATTGGCGCCAGCTTGCGTCGTGATGTCCACGGTGTAAATTCCACCATCCGCGAGTTTAAGGCCTTCCGTGGACATGTCGCTGATCTCAAGTTCGATGTTTTGGCCTTCGTTGGCCCCGATATGGAACTTGCCTTGGAAGTTGCCGTCGAGGAGCTTCTTCGTATTAAACTCCGTGTTTTGGGCGATTCGGTCGATTTCCTGAAGGAGCTGCTGCAGCTCGTTGTTCAGGGCGTTGCGGTCTGCGTCCGTATTCGTGTCGTTTGCCGCCTGGACGGCGAGTTCCCGCATGCGCTGAAGAATGGCGTGGGTTTCGTTCAGCGCGCCTTCCGCCGTCTGGATGAGCGAAATCCCGTCCTGTGCGTTCTTGACGGCCATGTTGAGCCCGCGGATCTGCCCACGCATCTTTTCCGAAATCGCGAGGCCGGCAGCGTCGTCACCTGCGCGGTTGATCCGAAGCCCCGAAGACAGCTTCTCGAGCGACTTGGAGACGGCCTCGTTGTTCGTCATGTACATCCGGTGGGCGTTGATCGCGGAAATGTTGTGGTAGATGCGCATCCTGCATCCTCCTCCGTGAGGATTTTGTACCCGCATCCGTGCGGGGGCGGAGGTTTTCTCCTGCCAATACCATGTATCGGATGTTCGTGCGATCCGTTTAGCCTTGCGGGGGAGGTTTTTTCTCCGCCTCCGGCGAAACGTCCGAGGACGGCGCAGAAAACGGCAGAACCGTTCCGCAATTCGTGGACAAACGTCCCGATTGCTTCCTGCTTCTTCGATGAGATGCTCGTAGACCGGCTTCCCCGTTCCGCCACAGAGCCCATCTCCACAGGCGTGACTTCCCGCGGAACTCGCGGTAGGGCCGCCTTAGCCCGCGGCCAGGGCGAACTTGAGGAGAATCTTGGCAGCGTTTACGTCTCGATCGTGGTGCGTTCCACACGCCGGACACGTCCACGCCCGGACGGAAAGCGGAAGGTCAAAAAGAACATGCCCGCAGGCGTGGCACGTCTTCGACGTCGGCTCAAAGCGGTTCGCCTTCACAACCTACACGCCCCAAAGCTTGGCTTTCGCTTCGAGAAGCGCCCGGAAGGTGCCCCAGCCGACGTCAGCGATATGGCGCGCCAGGTGGTCGTTTTTCGGAATGCCAGCCACGTTCAGATCCTCGATCGCGATCACCAAATGCGTCCGAACAAGTCCCGTTGTGAGCTTGTGGAGGAAGTCTAGCCGGATGTTGCGAATCCGGCAGTGGAGCCTGGCAAGTTGAAACCGGGCCTTTTCGTAGTTTCTCGTGCGCTCCTTCAGTCTCCCTTGAGCGTCCCAGACACCCCGACGGGAAAAACGACGCTGAAGCCTCTTTAGGCGTCTGAGCGCGCGCCGAAGCGGTCTTGGCGCATCGATTTTGCGGACCGCTCCCGTTTCATCCACCAGCGTCACGAAACTGCTCAGGCCGACCCGGCCCTTTTGGCGAAAGTGGATCTGGAATCTCTTCTTCCACCGTGAGGCTCACGAACCAGCGGTCGGCTTCACGGCCTACGGTGGCGTGAAGGATGCGTCCTTTCGGAAAGTTCGTCTTTTTTATACCGCTTTTCTTTTGCCGGACGGGCTTCTCTTTCAAGCGCACAGCGCCGATCCGAGGGAGCACGACGTGCCGCGTCTTTCCGGGGTGACGCCTGTCGCTTCCGTCCAAAAGCAGGCGTATCGTTCCGGAGCTATTATCCAATCGGAAACTATCTCGTCGGCTATGTTTGCGGCGAAACTTCGGATAACCCTCCCTTCGCCCTGCTTTTTGACCCCGGAATAAATTTTAAAACGCCCTTTCTAAATCCCTTAGCGCTTCCTGCGGCGACCATTTAGAGACTTCATACATCCAGGGGAAGTCCGTCTCTTTGAGGCGGTTCAGTTCCCGGTGGAGTTCATAGGTGCTTGTCGTGCGGCCTTCTCTTTCGTAAATCTCGATCCATCGCGCAAGGCCCCAGTTGTAGGCGAAGCGGGCGACCCCGGCGTGCTCGGCGAGGAGGATGCGTTGTTCCTTGTCGGGGTCGAGCTCGTACTGGTAGGCTCTATGGATCTTCACGTTCGAGCACCTCTAGCGCTTTTTTGCTCGGCGTCTACTAAACGTTTGCCATACAGACGAGCGGCCAAGGAAGTGAGGATCTCCGTCATATCACGCACCAGATCGTCATCCACTTCTTTTTCTTCAACCACCAGAATGCGGCGTCCCCCAGCCCGAAGAGCGGCTTAGATGAATTCAAAGCCAAAACGCGTGAGCCGATCCCGGTGTTCCACAACGATCGTCGTGACGTTCGGGTCAGAAAACAATTTCAAAAGTTCCCTCCGCTTGCCGTTTAGGCCGGAGGCAATTTCTTTCACCGCCTTCCCGACTGAAAGGCCTTGAGTTTTTGCAAATTCTAGAAGTCTCACCTCCTGCCTTTCCAGATCGGCCTTCTGGTCGGAAGACGATACCCGGGCATAGAGGGCGGTGATGCCTTGTTTGGATAGTTCGGGTGCGTATACGAGGATCGTACCCGAGGGAGTGATTTCGAATGGCACCGGCATTTTGCCCCCTTTGACCCACCGCCACGCTGTCTTGTAGGTGACACCACGTTTTTTAGCCCATTCGCTGAGTTTCATGGGTACATTTTACATTAAAAAGAGAGAGAAGTCAATCATATTTTAAATTGCTGAAAACCCCAGGTTTGCGTAAAAGACCACGGAGCTCCGCCGGATCCGCGGTGGCCGCCCGGTTTTCGTCCGCCACAGCCTCGAGGAGCTCCTTGCGCCAGATGGGAACGTTGCGGGGGGCTTGAATCCCGAGGCGGACGGTGTCCCCTTCGACCCCTAAGACGACGACTTCCACGTCGTCGCCCAGGACGATCGCCTCACCGACCTTGCGCGAGAGGACGAGCACGGCCATCCTCCTCTCGGAAGAGCGGGGCGCGCAATGGATATTCGCCCGATTCTTGGAGGATCTGGGCCGCACGCCGCCGCAGCACGTCGAAGACGATCGGCGCGAGGAGGTTCACGGTGGACGCGGCGACAGAGTCGCGCACCGCGACAACGGCCAAGACGAGGACATCTTCCGGTCGGGGAGGGTCACCAAAGGCGTGTGCCCAGGTTTCGGGGGAGACGTGAAGGCGGTACGGATTTACGACCAACTCGGGCGCGACGAGGGAAAGGGCGATCCTTTCGTCTTCCTCGGCGACGAGGAGAAAAAAGGGCGCCTCCAGAAATTCGAGGCGCCAGCGGGTCCACCCAGGGAAACCGGGGAGTCCGTGTGGAAATTCGTACACCCCGAGCCACGCGTCCACGTTCCCACCCCTATCGCAAAAAGTCCGCAAGGCTCGGAAGGAGGATTCTCGCTCCGACTCCGAGCGCCGCCTGGTATACATTCTGCGCCGTCATAAGGCGCGTCACGGCTTCCGCGAGGTCGGTGTCCGCCGTCTCCGAAAGGAGCTTTTCTGCGGAGACCGCCTGGGACTCGAGGCGGGATGCCATGAGTTCGAGGCGATTTTGCAGCGAACCCACGTACGTGTGCCAGCGAAGCCAGTTGTCTTCAAAGGCTTCGAAGTCCCCGAGGACGGCGCCTACGTCCCCTCCGGTGCGGATCACGTCTTCGGCGCGTTCGAGGAAGCGGAAGAGGTCTTCGCCTCCGGGGGTGGGACGGAAGAGTTCGACCGCCGTGACCCCTAGCGGGAGGGAAACCCCAGGACTCAAGGCGGCAACAAGCGGACGCTGCGCGGGCGGGATGTCGAGTAGTCCCGAAGGCCCGTAGGCCGGTTCCGTCGTCGCCTCGCCCGAAAACGCGTACCGTCCTCCGAGATTCGTATTCGCCACCGCGGCAAACTGCTCGCGCACCGCGCGGAGTTCGGACGCAACCGCATCCCGCGCCTCCGCGGAAAGCGCCGTGTTCGCCCCTTGGACGAGAAGTTCGCGGACTCGCTTGAGGAGGTCTTCTCCTTCTGCGAGGGAACGTTCCTGAGCGTCGAGAAAGCTTCTAGCGTAGTCGGCGTTGCGGCGAAATTGGGCGACGTCGCGAAGCAGGCTTTCCGTCCGCAGGGCGCGAAGGGCGATGACAGGGTCGTCCGAAGGCCGCACCACCTTCCGCCCCGTGGCGAGCTGTTCTTCCGCCCGGGCGATGCGCCGCAGGGCAGCTTGGTAGTCGGCCAGGAAGCGCTCGCTGAGCATGGATTGGGTAATCCGCACGGGCATCTTCCCCCTTTTCGGCGGCTTGTGCCGCGGCGTCAGCGCCCTACGAGTCCGAGGCGATGGATTATGGTATCGATGGCCTCGTCCATCGCGGTAAGCGCCCGCGCGGCGGCGGTGTACATGTGCTGGAACGAAAGAAGGCGGGCCATTTCCTCGTCCAACGAAACCCCTGAGGCGGACTGCCTTCTTTCGTCGACGAAGCGGACGATGCTCGCCTTGGTCTCCGCGAGAAGTTGCGAGCGTTGGACGTCCGTGGCCAGTTCGCCAAAAATCGCCGCGTAGGCGTCTCGTACGCGCATATCCGCCACGGTGCCGTCCGGTGCAGCAAAAGGGATGGGACGATCCGCGAGTTCGGCGATCGCCCATGCGTTGCGTCCGTCCCCCGCGCCCCCCGCTTCCCGTGCTGCCGCGAGCCCTTCGGGATGCGCGGCGATGCGCGGGTTTACGAAAACGGCGTGTAGGGCGCCGGAACCCCCAGCCGGTGCGAAGACGAAAAGGTCCTCCCCCGGATTCCCCTCTAGATCGAACCCGGAACGGTGGGCGGCGTTTACCGCATCGGCCAATCCCCGAAGGAGAGACTCGTAGCGCGCCGCGTACGCCGGAAGCACATCGCTTAAAAGGTGTAGGGCTTCGGCGACTTCGCCACGTGCGAGAACCCCAGGCGCGGAAGAGCTTCCCGCCTGCAAGGGTAGGGGATTGCCCGCCGCGTCCGCAAAAGGAACGCCGTGGGCATCCGTCGCGTACACGTTCTCCCCGTCTACGGTGAGTGTCCCGTAGTTCTCCCCTTCGACGAGGAGGATCCCGCCGGCAAAGAGTACGCGCACCGTACCGTCGTGGGCCCATTCGACCTCGATGTCCACGAGCTGAGCGAGGCGGTCGAGCAGGCGGTCGCGTTCGTCGTAGAGGTCGTTGGGCGTGTACCCGTGCGGCGTGATCCTTGCGATCTCCCGGTTGAGGTCGGCGATTTCCTGAACGAGGGCGTTTACCTCCTCGACGCGAAACCGGAGGAGATCCTGAGCGTCCTGGCGCAGGGCGGAAAAGGTGTCCCCTACGTGGTGGAAAAGGTCGACGAGTTGTTCCGCGTATCCGAGAACCTCCTGCCGAACACTTATGCTCTCTGCGTTGAGGGAAAGGTCTTGCCAGGCGTGAAAGAAGCGGTCGAGGGCGAGGGCAAGACCCGAATCTTCCGTGTCGGCGAGCGCCGTTTCCAACTTTTCGAGAAAGACTCGGCGTACGTCGTATGCCGAACGGTACCCGACTTCCGTCCGGTACTGTCGGTCGAGTAAAAGGTCGCGCACCCGGGAAATCGAGCGAACCTCGACCCCTTGGCCCACCTGGGCGGGATTGGCGCCGATGCCCAACCCCGGGTAAGTCCAAGGTGCCGCGGCGCGCAGGTCGACTCGCTGACGCGAATACCCGGGTACTTCCGCGTTCGCCACGTTGTGCGACACTACCCCCATGCTCAGGCGCGCCGCCGTGAGCCCGCGCAGTGCAATCTCCATACCAGAAAACGTCGAGGTCATCGTGTCTTTCCCCCTACCCGGAATATCACGCCCAACTCGCCCTGTGGCAACAAAAGGCGCTACCGGCTACGCCCGCCCATCGAAGACGCGCGGAGGGAGCTTTCCCACCCCCGACGGCGGCGAAGCACCAAAGGGCCAGGAGGCAAGAAGGGCATGAGCGAGTTCCGCCTCGCGCATTCCGGCTTCCGCTACGCCTTGGAGACGGGCTCGAGCCCGCGCGAATTCGCGCGCCGCTTCGGTTGCCGCCCGTATACGGTCTTCGAGGATTGCAGCAAGACGGCGTTCTTCTTCGCCGGCAGAATAGAGGAGTTTCGCGTACGCCGAAGGGGACGCGGGACCTTCGCGGGCAAAAGCCTTTCGGCTCGCCTCTCTGAGCGCCTCTCCCTCACGGGCGTAGACGAGCAGGCGTTTCACGACCTCGGAAAGAACCCTCAGAGCGCTTTCCGCTTCCGCCGACGCAAACGCATGCAACGCTTCGGTAAGACGGGCGGACGCCCGCGAAGCTTCGCGGAAAAGCGCTGCAAGGCTTTGAAACCACGCGATCCACTCTCCCGCGATCTTCTTTAGATCCGCTTCACACCCTTCGCTCCTCGCCTTCACGGCCATCACTGCCCCCTTCGCGGACGTCCCGCACCTTCGCTCGGGAAGCTTCAAGGTAGGCGAGAATCGCGTCGGCGACACGGTGGGCGGACACACGGTACGTGCCCTCCCGCAGCGCCCGGCGCAAGGCCTCTATGCGGGTTTCCCCTTGCGCCCCAGAAACGGCACCTTCCCCCCGACGGAAGAGGGCTTCCGCTGCCTCGGATAGCTCGAGCCGATCCGACAAAGTCCTTTCGGTGCTTCCCGACAGATGCCCTCTCCCCGACTTCTCCGGCGGAACCCGCGTGTCGCCCGTTCCTACAGGACGAATCTCGGACAGATGCGGCTCACGGAGAGGATCCGGTCCTTCGATGCGCATTGTCCCGTCACCCCCCTGTTTATTCCAGACGGCGGACAAAGTACCCGCGACCCTCGTCCTCTGGTGGCTTACGCTTTCTCTGTCGGTCTATTTCCCCAAAGCTCTCGTCGCCTTTCGAAGGAGGCTGTGAACCCCCCTCCTCTGCTTCGAGGGATACGGGAAGGACTTCGTCCTTGAGCTCCGGAAACTCGAGAAGGCGCAGACGGCCCTCGAAGATAAACTCACGGATCTGCCGGACGCTCACCTCGGTCGCCTCGCTGATTTCGCGCAGCGAAGCCTTTCGCCCACGTTGCCTCCGGAGGTAGTCGTATACCCGGCGAAATTCGGCCTCTACCTCCCGCAGGCAGTCCGGACAATACCGCGTCCGGCTTCCCGGAGGACGCACAAAGAGCTTCCCGCAGCGGGCGCACTGGACGAGTTCACCCTCCATAGCCGCCCCCCCTTTCGTGTATCGCCCGACGTCGAAAAAACTTTAGCAAAAACGGCACAGCCTTCGCGAGCATTTCCCCTTTGCACGCGGAACTGCGCGCTCACTCCTTGTTCGGCTGCGGCCTTCCCGAGCATTCCCCCTTTGCGCGTGGGACCGCGCGGGAAAGCGTGAGGCCAAAGATCGCTTCCGCTCCCTCCTCGGCGAGGGCGCGGGCGGCCCGGTGAAGCGTCTCTCCCGTGGTGTACACGTCGTCGACGAGGAGGAGGCGAAGTCCCCGTACGAGACCAGGAGGGCCCGTGTAGGAAAAGACACGCTCGGCGCGGCGACGATCCGTGCGGCTTCGGGCGCTTTGGCGCCCTCCCGAATCTTCCAGAGAGAGGACGTCGAAAACGGGAAGTTCGAGGTACCCCCCGAGCCCTTGGGCGAGCTGAAGGGCGGGGGAAAACCCGCGCACGATCTCCCCTTCCGGAGACGAGGGGACGGGGACAAGGGCATGTATGTCTTCGCGCGCCAACCCTTCCTCGCGGTATGTCCGAAGGAGGAAGGCGAGAAAGAGGCGGAGGAGGTCGGGATTTCTCCCTCCCTTCCAGGCGTGGACGAGCTCTCGGACGAGCCCTACGTAGAGGAGAGCACTCCGTTGGTAGCGGAGGGGCTCGTCGGAGCGAAGCCAAAACCGCGCGCAATCCGCACAGGTCTTCCCTTCTCTCCCCCTGAGGGGAAGACCGCAGTGCGCGCACCGATTTCCGGAAGGAACCTCGATTTGCTCCAGACACGTACGGCAAACAAGGGACTCGAGTTCGTGCAGGGGACGGGGAAGGAAGGAAGTCCGCGGACGGGACAAGGGACGCCCGCAGACAAGGCAGCGCGGGGAGGTCGTGGCCACATCCGAGGGCGACAAGACCGTCCCCGCTTCCGTAGGTTTGGGGCCATTTCCGGCAAACAAGGCGAAAAGTGAAACGCGCGCTGGCGAAGGACCGTCGGCACACCCCGACGTTGTCGCCGCAGCGAAGCCCGTTTCCCCCTGCGAAACGGTGTCTTCCTCCTCGGCAAGGGTGTTGAGTTCCCGGATGATGCGAACGGCACGCTCGACTTCGGAGGTCGGGTGCTCCACAAAAAAGAGTACCTCCGCGTCTTCGTCTTCCGCCTTGCGACCCGCGCGCCCCGCCATCTGCACGAGCGCGGCGGCGTCAAAGTGTTCGGCGCACGCCCCTACGACACCCACATCGGCAGATGGCACGGTGATTCCGCGTTCGAGGACCGTCGTCGTCGCGAGGACCGAAATTCGTCCCTCACGGAAATCCGTGACGTGCGCATCGCGTTTGTCCGTCCGGGCCGAAACTCCCGCGGCCGTAACACCCGCACGGCGGAGGAGCTCCGCCAACGCCTCCGCCGTATCCACGTAGGGAACGAAGAGGTAGACGCGGCGGCCACGGCGGAGGCGGCCTTCGAGCCACGAGAAAAGCTCTTGGGGCAGGCGCCCGCGCTCGAGCGCGGCGGCGAGCTTTGGAACGCGAACCGTACGCGGGACGGGGAGGGGACGGCCGTGAAATCTCCGCGGCAGGAGAAACACGGCGTCGCGAACGAGGAGTCTGCGCAGGAGAGGTGCGGGAGGGGTGGCCGTAAGGTAGACGATCGGAGAACTCCCTGCGACCCGCCAGATGCTTCGCCAGAGAAAGGGTTCTGCGTTCAGGGGAAAGGCGTCCGCTTCGTCTACGACGACAAGGGAAAAGGCCTTAGACATCCGCAGCGTCTGGTGTACGGTGGCGAGGACGAGGGGGGGCAACGCGAGGGAACCGGGACGGCCACCCCGATAGGCGCCGAGGGGGACTTCGGGAAAGGCGGCGGCAAGGCGAGGGGCGAGCTCGTCTACGACGTCGCGGCGCGGCGTCGCCCAAAGGACGCGCCCTCCGGCCCGCAGGACGTCGGCCAGGAGGGGGAAGAGGACTTCGGTCTTTCCTGCCCCCGTCACCGCCCAGAGGAGAAACTCCGCGCCCCTTTCTTCCGCCTCCGCCCTCGGAGCAAAGACGCGCCCCCGTAGGGCATCCGCGATGCGGCGCTGTGCGGGGGTGAGGGTACCCTCCGGAAACGACGCCCGAACGAGCGTAGGGCGAAAACGGAAAATCCCCTCGCCACGAGATCGCGCGGGCGAGGGGGCGGGAAAAGGCGCCGGCGTCCCTGACTCGGGGGGAGGAAAAACAAAACCCGCCGCATCCAACGGAAGGAGAAAAGACGGCGGGATCCGCGGAGAAAGAAACGGTCGAGTTCCTTCTACGAGGACCTTCCCCGGACGGCTGTCTCCCAGAACTCGGCACGCAGGGCACACGGGCTCCTCCACTCCGAAAGGCGCGGGAAATCGGTCCGACTCCGGAAGGAAACGCGCGCCGCATCGGTTGCAGACGAAGGCCGTTCCCGCACGGGTGGGTTCTACGGAAGGGATGAGGGACACGCGGTGTCCTGCCCGCCAACGTTCGAGGAGGGGGCTGGGCCGGGCGAGGACCCGGCGAAGCGCCGCACGGTCGTCCCCCGAAACGGACGGAAGGGCGAGGGCGTACGCGGACAACTCTTCCCACGTCACCCGCCGCCCCGCGAGGTAGGGCATAAGAAAGTCGTACGGGCCGTGCACGGCAAAATCTCCGTCGCGCGGAAGTTCCGCGCACACGTCTCCGCGGAAGGAAACCGCAAAAGAGCCTTCTTCTCCGTCCGCGGCGGAAAGGCCGTGGCGCCAAAGGAGGGAGCGTAAGGCTTGCGCCGCCTCGGAACGGAGGCGGGCAAGGAACTCTTCCGAACGGAAGGAAGCTTCCCCGAGGGCTTCAACGCGATCCCGGATATGCTCCGCAAGCCATGCGGCGTAGCCGAACGGGAGGGGACCGGCGAGAACCCTTTGGGAAACGGAGGAAAAGGCCCTCCCGAGGAGCACACAGACCACCGCAGGAGAAAAGACGACGGCAATTCCCGAAAGCGACGACGACCGGGGATCGGGGAACGCCTTCCCAAAGGGCGCGAAGGCGAACGCTTCCTCCGGGGAAAGCGGGCCTGTCCCCCTACGCCGTGCGACAATCCACGAGACGTACGTTTCGACGCGACCTGCGGGCACTTCCCTCTCCCCCACACCAGCCGCCTTCCCCGTTCCTCAGGAAGACCCCCCGCGTGCCTCTTCGTAAGGTTCCGCCTTCTTTTCCTCAGTGAAGCGCCGAACTTGCTCCAAAAAGCGGAGAAAGTTGCGCGTCCCCTCCCCCGCTTCGAAGAGGGCGCGGCTGTGGGCGGCCGCCCGTTCCGCCTCCAAGCGGACGATCCTCTCCTCCATGAAACTCAGACGCCGTTCCAACTGACGCACGTACGTACGGCCGATCTCGAGGGCTCGGTAGGTGAGGTACCAAAGGTCGCCTACGTCTTCCGAACCCTGAGCGTTCGGAAGAAGTTCGCGCGCACCCGTCCGATTCCCGTGCCCTTCGGGTCCTTCCACGGACACGGACGCTTCCGTCGCATCGCGCGCCGAAGGGGCGGCGCCAAGACCGGACTTCGCCTCGGGGACAAAGTCCCCTTCGGCCCAGCTGCGGGCGAGTTCCAAACGGCGCGAACGGCGCGCCATCTTGGCCAGACGGATGTCTTCGGCATAACGTCGCCGGAGCACGGCGTTCCAGCGGAAGCCGCAAGCCGCCGGCGTGCGCCCTAGGCGCCGAGCCGCCTCGCGGAACGCCTCGAGCTGCGTCCCACCCTCGCGAATGAACTTGAGGACGAGCTCGGCGAGGAGGGCGTCCTCCTCTTCGCTCCACGCATCTTGCCTTTGGGCCACGTAGGGCACCTCCGCTTCCAAGCTTTTCTCTCTCTATTTTCGCCGGGAAGCGGCACGCGTATACTTCACGAACGCGACGTAAGCAACGAACGTTACGAGGGCGAGTGCGAGAAAGGGAAGCGTGTACCGGTGGACCTCCCGTTCAAGCAGGACGCGGTCCTGGACAAAGGCCATTCCGAGTTGTAGGAAAAACCAGGTCCACGGGATTGCGGCGAGGCCGGTATACAGGACGAACTTCCCGAGGGGCATGCGCACGATCCCCGCGGGAATGGAGATCGCATGCCGGAGGACGGGAACAAAACGCCCGGAAAACACCGCGCCGGGGCCGAAGTGCGCAAACCAACGCTCTGCCCGCTCGATGTGGTGGGGGAAGAGAAAGACGTAGCGACCGTAGCGTTCAACAAAAGGCCGGCCTCCGTACCTACCCGCAAGGTAGAGGAGAAGCTGGGAGGTGATCCCGCCGAGAACTCCCGCACACATGGCCTCAGGGAAGGAAATCCTGCCCTGGGCTACGAGGACCCCGAAAACCGCAAGGACAATCTCGCTCGGAATCACCTCGATCGTAAGGGCGAAAAGAAGCCCCCAAGGTCCGAAATCCGCGAGGAAATCGAGTACTGCCTGCATCCAACCGCTCAACGACCCGCCCCCTCCCACCTCGTCGCGCAAAACTTCGTCCGAAACTCCTACGCGTGATCCGCGGGGCGCGGCGAAGGGGAGAGTTCACCTTCCTCTCCTTCTTCCCGCCCGTTCCGGTCCCTTACCGCGTCCTCCGGCCCGACGACGGACTCGACCTCTACGCGGACGATGCGCTCTCCCTGGGTCTCAGACACGCGAAAGCGGAAACCCCCGTATTCGACTATTTGCCCGACGGTGGGCACGGCCTCCAGGTGGGCGTAAACGAATCCGCCGATCGTATCGTAGTCTTCGTTGGGCAAAGAGGCGCCAAAGCGTTCGTTGAACTCGTCCACGAGAAGTCGGGCGTCGAGGGAGTAGCGTCCCTCCCCGAGGGGTTCGATTTCCGGACGCTCTTGGTCGAACTCGTCCCGAATCTCGCCTACGATCTCCTCGAGGATGTCTTCCAACGTGACAAGGCCACTCGTCCCGCCGAACTCGTCCAAGAGGATGGCGATTCCCACGTGTTCCTCCTGCATGCGCTTGAGAAGCCGGTGCAAGGGAATGGTCTCGGGAACCTTGAGTACGGGGCGCGCCAGGCGCAAAAGGTCGCGTTCCTCCGGATGGCGCCAAAAGTCCTTGATGTGGACGAACCCCACGATGTGGTCTTTGTCCGGAGCGCACAAAGGATACCGGGTGTGCATCGTCCCGCGGATGATCTCCACGTTTTCTTCATACGGGAGCGAGGTGTAGAGGCAGACCATGTCCGTGCGGGGGATCATCACCTCCCGCGCCGTACGTTCCGCAAAGGTGAACACCTTGTCTACGAGGGCGACCTCTTCCGCCTCGAGGATCCCCTGTTCCTCGCTCCTCTTCATGAGCGAGAGGAGTTCGCCCTCAGAGGGGGCGATCTCCTGGGATTGGTCGGGGGAAATCCGGAAAAGAAGGAGTACACCGTCCGTCGCCCGGTCGAGGAGGTAGATGAACGGGCGCATCACCCAGGTAAACGCGTAAAACGGAAAGGCAACCCAAAGGGCGATCGACTCCGCATGGCGGATCCCGATCACCTTGGGCGCCTGTTCCCCCAGCACGATGTGAAACGACGTGATGAGGACGAAGGCCGCCCCCACCGCCAGGGACCCTTGCCACGCTTCGGGTACGCGCGCCCAGGCAAAGAGGGGGGCCAAGAGTTCGCGGGCAAAAGGTTCCCCGAGCCAACCGAGCCCCAGAGATGCGATCGTGATCCCGAGCTGCGCCCCTGAGAGTGCGCGGTTGATGTCGGAAACGATGCGCGCGAGGACCTTGGCCCGAGGATCTCCCCGCTCGACGAGTTCGGACACGCGGTAGGGACGCACCTTGATAAAGGAAAACTCCGCACTCACGAAGAAGGCGTTGAGGAAAAGAAAGAAGAGGATCCACCCGAAGGACCCACCGATGGCTGACAGACTGCTGACCGGATCGTCCAACTTTGCCTCGCCGGTCGCCCGGCGATCCGCCACCTCCTGCTAAAGCACAAAAATCATAGACCCCTGTACTTCCATCATAGTCCGGAAGACAAAAGGCCGTCAAGGAAAGATCTGGAATTCGAGATCCGTTCTCCCTTCAACGCGCCGCCCACCAAACCGCGGTAAAGACGAGAACGGTCCAGAGAAGCGGCGGGAGGACGAATGAAGACCATACGGCTTCCGGCACACCACATCGACCTCCCGTTTGTGATTGTTGCAAAAGCCTGGGATGCCGACGAACTACGAGACCTCCCCTCTACGGGAGATCCCGGGAGAAGGGGGAAAGAGAAACGTACGGAGCAAAAGAACCAGGGCGGGGACGAGAACGAGGAGCCCCAGGATGAAACCGACGAGCAGGGCGTGGGCCATGGGAAGCGGGGTAAAGCCGTCGTACAACGTGAGGTAGGGGTAGAGGAGGTAGGGGTAGTGCACCACTCCGTAGGCGTAAAACGCCGCGGCGTACTGCCCTGCCGCCGCAAGGAAGGCCCACGCCGGCCGCCGGGCGCGCAAAAAGGCGAAGGCGGCCACGGCAAGAACTGCAGAGACGACGTAACCTACGGCACCCCGCTCCACGAGAAGGGGGCGCATCGGACTCTCCCGAACCATGAGGGCGAGGGCGAAAAGGTCCGCAAGGAAAGCATAGGGAAAGACGGCGATGGCCGTACGGCGCATCTTTTCCGCGAGATCCCTTTCCCCACTTCGCTCGAGGTACCAGAAGAGAAACGCCGCGGCAAGGACAACGGTCCCCAAAAGGCCGACGGCAAACATCGCCCACGTGTACGCGCTCCCGAGAAAGGCCGCGAGGTCGAGCGTGGGGAAGCCGTTGGCGACGACAAACCCTCCTTCGGATACGGTAAGTACGGCGGCGAGGGCGGCGGGGATGGCGAGGCCGGTAAGGCCGTAGACGTACGTAAAGACGGGCCTCTTTTCTGGGCTGTACGTGTGAAAGGCGTAGTATGCACCCCGGAGTCCGAGGAGAACGAGCCCTGCCCCTAGGGGGACGAGGAGCGCCGCCCCATAGTAGTACGCCGTGAGGGGGAAGAACCCGACGACCCCCACGACGAAAAAGACGAGGAAGACGTTCGTCACCTCCCACAGGGGGGCCATGAGCCGTTGGGCGGCATCGTGCAGTCGGGGGGTTCGGTCGCGCACGGCGCTCCAGGCAGAAAAAAAACCCGTGCCGAAATCTATCGCGCCGAAGAGCACGTAGCCGAAGAGAAAGGTCCAGAGGATGAGGGCAGCGAGCGTCTCAAGATCCATGGCTTTCCCCTCCCCGAAGTCCGCCGAAGAGACGGCGGAATGCCGTTTCGGGTCCCTCAGACCCATAGATCGCCGCAAGCACGCGCACGGCTATGGCGGTGAGGAGCACGTAGAGGGCGAGGAAGACGTATACGAGCCACGATACCGCGGGGTTTTCCGTCGCCGTTTCGCCCACGCGGGCGATGCCGCGGACGATCCAAGGAAGGCGTCCCATCTCGGCAAAGTACCACCCGAGCTCTACGGTCACGAGAGAAAGGAGAGCGGCGGCGAAGAGCGCGGGGAAAAACCAAGCGGGAAGACGGCTGGCCGCAACCTCCTCCTCTTGTCCCGTGGACCGTGTCCGCCAAACGCGCCACCAGTAGTAGACGGCGAGGGCCAAAAGGAGAAAGCCAAAGACCACCATGAGGTCGAAAAAGTAGTGCACGACGAGCGGCGGGCGATCTTCGGGAGGAAAGGCGTCCAGCCCCGTGACCACGGCGCTAGGGGTCCCCTTGGCCAAAACGGAGAGCCCGTATGGGATCGTTAGGGCATAGCGCACGGTTCCGTCTTCCCAGAGGCCGAAGAGGCGCAGAGGTGCGGCTCCTTGGGTGGTGAAGTGCCATTCGGCGGCAGCGAGCTTTTCCGGTTGGTATGCGGCAAGAAACTTTCCGGAAAAGTCGCCGCTCAATACGGTTCCGACGCCGAAGAGGAGAGCCCCCTGCATCGCAAGTCGCAAAGCCTTCGCCGCCCGCGTGTCGCGCGGATCCCGACGGAGTTCGTACGCGGAAAGCGCGGCGAGGACGAAAGCCGAGGCGAAGTACGCAGAAAGAAGGACGTGCACCGTCTTCGTCGCCGTAGCGGGAGAAAACATCGCCTGTACGGGATGGACGTCCAACGTACCCTCCGCCGTAATCCGCGCACCAGCAGGGGTGTTCATGAACGCGTTGACGGAGGTGATGAAAAACGCCGAGGCGCTCGCCCCTAAGGCGATGACGGCGGCGTATAGGGTATTGCGCAGGGGAGGCCCGTCTTCGCGCCAAGTGTAGAGGTAGAGCCCGAGGAAGATCGCCTCGAGGAAGAACGCAAAGGTTTCGAGAAACAAAGGAAGGGCGATCGTCTGCCCCGCAAGCGCCATGAACGGCGGCCAGAGGAGGTTTAAGAAGAGGCCGATGGACGTCCCCGTAACGACGCCGAGGGCGACGGTTACGGCGTACCCCTTCCCCCACCGGTAGGCCGTGCGGCTCAGATCGCGGTCGCCGATTTGCATCGCCCTCCACTCCGCTAAGGCGATGTACAGGGGTACCCCGACGCCGATCGTGGCAAAGAGGATGTGGAAGCTGAGCGTGAGCGCCGTGAGGATGCGGCTCGCGGTGAGCGGATCCCACACGTCCCATCCCTCCTCCGTTCCTTCCCGTAGGGTGGTCGGGGAACCCGCATTTATGCAAAAAAAGAGCGCTCCGGTGATCTCCCGGAGCGCTTGCATCCTCTGCGGGCACGCAACACGGCGCACTCGCTGTCGGCTTCGCATCCTTCTTGAGAAAGGTCAAGGCCCTGTGTCGCGTTACGCGCCGTACCCCTTGGCTTCCTCCACGTCGATCTTGCGTTCGCTGAACTTCTTGTACGCCCAGAACTGGTATCCGATCACGGCCGGCACGAGGACGATGGCTACGCCGAGCATGATGGTCTGCGTGAGCGGGCTCGCAGCCGCCTGGTAGGCCGTGATGCTCGCCTCGGGCGCCGTGCGGGAGTAGAGCATGTTCGGGAAGAGCCCCACAAACCCCGTCACAAGAAGAAGGGCGATCGTCCCCGAGGTAGCGAGCCATGCCCCGAGCTGGGCACCCCGCGAGAGAAGCGGCTTGACGAGGAGGAGGAGGAGAAGGGCAAGGGCGGGAATGACGTAGAGGACGGGAACTTGGTTGTAGTTCGCGAGGATGTGGTTTGCCTTATTCGCCATCGCCACCATGTAGATGGAAAAGAGGGCGAGGGCAACCCACCAGAGCGTGTGGGCGTACCCTTCAAGGCGCTTTTCGAGTTCACCCGAAACCTTAAACGCTCCCCAGGTCGTTCCCGAGAGGAGGGCCAAGGCCACAATCGTGAGCCCGCCAAAAATTCCGTACTTGCTGAGGAGCGTAAAGAGCGTCGTCTTGTTCCCCGAAGCGTCAAAGTCGAGGCCGTAGAAGAGGTTGGCAAAGGCCACGCCCAAGAGGAAGATCACGAGAAAACTCGCCACGGTGAACGACCAACGCCAGACGTCGTGCCACCTTGGATCCTTGAGCTTGGACATGAACTCAAGACCTACGGCACGGTAGAAGAGGGCGAAGAGGAGGAGGAAGAAGGGAACGTACAGGATGCTGAACATCATCGCGTACGTGAGGGGGAAGGCAGCAAAGGTCGCGCCGCCGGCCGTGATGAGCCATACTTCGTCACCGTCCCAAAACGGACCCACGGCTTCCTGCAGAGCCGCTTCCTCGCGCTCGTTCCGCGCGAGGAAGGGAAAGAGCGTTCCCAGGCCGAGCGTCTTGGAATCCAGGACGAAGTACACGACCCAGAGGACTACCCAGAGGACGTACCAAATCACCGGAAGAACCTGTTCGGGCATCTCGCGTTCACCCCTTCTTCACGCTTCCACCGGCCTACCGGGGATACCCTCGACGGGGGCCTCTTCGAGGTGTGGCCCTTCCTTCGCAAACTTGGAGAGGAGGTAGATGTCTGCTACGATGAGCACGCCGTAGAAAAAGGTGAGCCCCACGAGGGAGAAGACCACGTCGCCGACACTCACCGGTGAGACAGCCTCGCTCGTCCGCATGAGGCCGTACACCACCCACGGCTGACGGCCGAATTCCGTCACACCCCACCCTATCCAGGCGGTGAGGATGGGGAGAGGAATCGAGTAGAGGAGGGTCTTCAGGAGCTTCGGCGAACGCTCAAGCGCTTCCAGCCCACCTCGGCGGTATTTCCACCAAGTGTAGACGGATAAGAGGATGTAGTAGATCCCGAGAACCACCATGAGGCGGAAGAGCCACATGACCACGGCGACCGGCGGCCGATCCTCCGGAGGGAACTCCTTAAGACCCGTAACCTCGCCGAAGGGGTTGTTCGTGTAGATGAGGCTAGTGAAGTAGGGAATCGGGAGGAACTCGATGTTCCTTTCCTCGGAAGGAAGGGGAAAGATAAAGATGTAAAAGGGAAGTGCCTCGCCGCTTTCCCAGATCGCCTCAAAGGCGGCTGCCTTAGCCGGCTGCGTTCGGGCGGTGTTTACGCCTTGGAAGTGTCCGGAGACGGCCGTAAGGACCGTAGCGAGGACCGCCATCACAAGCGCCATGCGGAAGGAACGCTCGAAGAACTCGCGCTTCCGGCCGCTTACGCCCTTCAAGAAGTGGTAGGCGCTTATGCCGAGGACAAAGAACGACCCGACGATGTAACTAGCGAGAATCGTGTGGATGAGCATATACCAGACGTTCGGGTTGAAGAAGACCTCCCAGAAGTTCTCCAGGTGGATGAGCTTACGCCCGTCGATTTCCACGATCTTGTACCCTACTGGATGCTGCATGAAGCCGTTGGCCGTGATGATCCAAAGGGCGGAAAGGTTCGTGCCCAGGGCGACCATCCAGGCGGAAAGCGCCCGAAGCTGCGGCCAACGCTCCCGTCCAAAGAACCAAATGCCAAAGAAGGTCGATTCGAGGAAGAACGCGAGGAGCGCCTCGATCGCCAGCGGGACGCCGAAGATGTCGCCCATGAACTTGGAGTACTCCGACCAGTTGGTCCCAAACTGGAACTCCATCGTGATCCCGGTGACGACGCCGAGCACGAAGTTGATCGCGTACAGCTTCCCCCAAAAATCGGCCATCTCGCGATACATCTCGTCCTTGGTCCGCCGGTACAACGTCTCCATGACCGCGACGAGGATGATGAGGCCGATCGTGATGGGAACGAAGATGAAGTGGAACGCCGCCGTAAGTCCAAACTGCAGGCGGCTCAGGTCCACTACGAGCTGGTCGGGCATCGTCTAACCCCCCTCCATCGGATGTGCGGTGTTCTGTCCCCGCATGCACCGTCTGCGCGCCCGCACAGAGAAGGAGAACCCACCCCTTTTGTCGCAAGCGTTTACAGAAATTGATCTAGAAGGGGTGTCTCTCTCGGTGTCGTACGATCTGCGGCCGCCTTCCCCTGCCATCGTACGAACGCGGAAGGAGGAGAACGCAGCATGCAAAGACCGGCCGCTCCTCCGCCTCTGTGCATTTTCTACTATAGCACACTACTTAATCTTGTTTGAGTGGAAAGTGAGAAGCAGATGTGACAAGTTTGTGAGCTTGTCAGGAACGTTCTGTGACAAGACGGGGCAGCCTGCGAAGCGACATTCCGCGGCAACTTCGTACGAGGAGATCCCCTCCCTGCCTCCGGGTGAGGTACACTGGACCGTGAAGAACGCGCACAGAAACCAACGAAGGAGGACGTCCAGACGATGCACGACATCGGGATTTACGGCCTCGGGGTCATGGGAGAAAACCTCGCCCTACGCGCCCACGACGTCGGCCTTTCCGTCGCCGTATTCAACCGCACGAAGGACAAGGCGTTTGCCCTTGCCGCCCGCGTGGGAAGCTCAGGATTTCAAGCGTTTGCCGAACCCGCTTCCTTCGTCGCCTCCCTCCGGCGACCCCGCCTCCTCCTCCTCATGGTTACCGCGGGTCCGGCGACGGACGCGGCGTTCGAAGCGATCCTCCCCTTTTTGGAGGAGGGGGACGTCTTGGTCGACGGAGGGAACGCCCACTACGAAGACACCTTGCGCCGAGAGGCGCAGGCGCGAGAAGCCCACCTAGCCTACATAGGAATGGGGATTTCCGGCGGAGAATTGGGGGCGCGTACGGGGCCGGCGCTCATGCCCGGCGGTGACGCGGAAGCGTATGCTCGGATCGCCCCTCGACTCGAAGCCCTCGCCGCTCGCTTACCCGACGGGAGGCCGGCCGTTGCCCTTGTAGGAAAAAGCGCCGCCGGACATTACGTGAAGATGGTGCACAACGGGATCGAGTACGTCTTTCTTCAGCTCCTCGCGGAGGCGTACGACGCCCTGCGAAACAATTACGGCTACACGAGCGCCGAACTCGCCGACGCCTTTGCGCGGGCAAACCAAGGACCTTGGGAGAGCTACCTCATCGGCCTCGTCCGGGAAATCCTCACCGTTCCCGACCCCGAAACCTCCCGACCCCTCGTCGAGCAAATCCTCGACGTCGCCGAAGGAAAGGGAACGGGGCTGTGGACGGCAGAAGAGGCCTTGAGGCTCGGAACGGGAGGGAGTACCTTCGGGGCGGCGGTGCACGCCCGCAACCTCTCGCGAGAACGGGACCTCCGTCTCGCCTGTGCAGAAGCGTGCGGTGAGCCCTGGCGTCGACCGGAAGCAGTTCTTGCGTACGAAACGTGGCGCGACGCCTTGCATGCAGCGGTACTCATCGCCTACGCCGAAGGCTTTGCCCTCCTCCGACGAGCATCGGAAACCTACGACTTTGCCGTAGATTTGGCCAACGTAGCTCGGGTTTGGCAGAGCGGGGCCATCGTACGCATTCGCCTCCTCGCAGACCTCGAACGTCACCTGCGACGGGTCCCCGAAATCCCCCATCCCCTTCTCTTTCCGGAGATCTGGCAACTCTTGCGGGAACGAGAGGGCGCCCTCAGGAATTTCGCCGCCTGGACGGTTCGCACGGGGCTATCCGCACCCGCGCACCTCGCCGCCCTCGCCGACCTCGACGGCTTGCGCAGGCGCCGGCTCCCCGCAAACCTCATTCAGGCGGCGCGGGACGCCTTCGGTGCCCATACGTACCGACGGATCGACCGCGAGGGAAACTTCCATACCTCTTGGCCTGACCCGGAAGGGCGCGAAATCCCCCGTTCGCAAGGCTAACGTTTACGTGAAAAACGAGAATCCAAAACCGCGAAACCCCGCCGCGGCGGGGTCTCGTTTGTTTGCTCGCAATGCCTAAACGAGAAAAGGCGACTTTCCTGTTAGCGAAGGGGAACCGCGTCGAGTTCCCCGTCTTCCCGCAGGCGAAAACGGACGAACCGATACGGCCGCGTGAGGACGAAGTGTCGCTTCCCGAAGACGAGTTCGGTCTCCGCAAAGACCTCGCGCAGCTCGATCCACCCTGTCTCGGGAACTTCCAACGTCGTCGAAATTCCGGCCTCGCTTCCCACGACGCCTAGGACCATTTGCGAAGCCGAGTAGCGCCCCCCGCGTACGGGACCCGGTATGCGAATTTCTCCATCGGCGACGATTTCCGCACGATAGCTTCCCCGGCGGAGAACCTCCACGTCTCCCCACGCATATATGGCGGCCATGTGTACGCTTGCCACACGGACGCGGGATCGCTCGCGAAGTTCGGGAGGATACCTTTCGAGAACGGCGAGTAGATTGAAAAGCGCTTCCAACCAAGACGCCCACGTCCACGTGGCGTTTCCACGAGATGCGGGGGCGAAAGGCCGGAAAAACGTCCGCCACGCCAATTCTTCAGAAAAGATCTCGCGCAAGAGGGGAGCCGAGGCGAGCACCCTTTGCCCGAGATCGGGAAAGTGCTTCTCGAGAATCCGGTGGGCAAGCGTACGTTCAACTTCGGGCGAACTTGCCGCGGCCGGGGAGTGCGCACGAAATTGTTCCACAGCGCCGCGAAAGCGCATGAGGTCGTGGGCGAGAGAGTGAAGTGCGAGGAGGGCGGGGAAACGCACCTTTTCCCATCCCGACACCGCCGTGCTGCGGAGAAGCGGTCCATAAATTTCCACAGAGCCGCGCGCCCGCACGGTCGCACCCTCCACTTGCCCCGTGATCACGAGGTCCTCCCCCGCCTCCACGAGCATGCCTTCGGCGACGTTCCCGCGGATGACCACACTCCCTGGAAAACGGATGTTGCCGGAAGCGAGGTCGACGTCTCCTCGATGCTCGAGAAGCTCGCGAACGGCGACCTGCACCTCTCCGGACCGCTCCTCCACGAAGAGAGCTCCGTCCTTTTCGGCGTAGAGGGCTCCGTTCGCCTCGTCCACGCGTACGCCTTTCCCCGGGCGAATGCGCGTGGCGGGCGGCGTGGGAGCCGGTACGACCTTCCCGAACACCGTAAGCCCCGGCGTTCCCGGAACCGGCGGGAGAATTTCTGCGATCTTCTGTCCACGCCGTACGGCAAGAAAGGAAATCTTCTCCCGATAGTCGACCCGCGATTCGTCCCCGCGAGACGTGTTCGGCTCCGGAAACGGGACGAGCCACCGAATTCCCTCGGCCTTCCCGGGCTGAGGAGGGGTACCTTGAATCAGGACGTAGGTACCGGGGCCTTGCCTGAGCGCTTCTTCGAGGACGGGAAAAATCTTTTCTTCTAATATGCCGCGTCGGCGGAGCGTTTCGACGATCTCTTCGCGGGATACATCCGCCTCTTGGAGGTGGAGGATAACGTGGAAATCTTCGACGTCCAATACGTACCCCCGGCCGGATACGACGGGCATAGGCCTCACCCTTTCGCACGATCCCCGTGCCAAAGAAGTTGCCTGCGCAAAACGCCGCCGGGGAGCACCGCGCCGCAGACACGTCTCGGTGTCGCACCCGATTACCTTTCTTCTGTCTCCGAACCGTAGAGCAGCGTCAAAAGTTCGTATCGGTCGGCTACGCCGAGCTTCTGAAAGATGTTGGAGATGTGGTTTTTCACCGTGTGCTCGCTGATCACCAAGGCCTGGGCGATGTCTCGGTTTCTGTACCCTTGCCCGATCAGGTAAACCACCTCGCGCTCCCGCGCCGTAAGCACGTCGAGCTTCTTCACGCGCCGCTTGAGAACGGAAGGGTCGAAGCGCACTACCGGTTTCCGCCGAACCGAAAGCCTCCCGCGGCGGAAAAACGGCCTTTCTTCGCGGGCACGGCTCCGGACGTACTCTTCGAGAAGGAGGAGGGTCTCGCGCACCTCCGGAACTTCCTCCGCCTCCCGCTCCAGATATTCCTTCAGGCGTTCCAGCGCTTCCACGATCTTGGCTTCGCGCTCCACGGCTGCGTGTTCCATCTTTCTCACTACCTCCTCTGCCCAAACCTTCTCCGTTTGGCTTAGGTCGTTCGATTCACGGTTGCCTTCGTTTTGAAAGTCCCCTCCCGGAGGATTTGCCTTCCCCTCGTCTCCCCTACCCCGGGCTTCGCCTCCTTCAGAAGACATGGCACGCTCTCCTCCGCCGGGCGACGTTCCGTGTCCCGTCTTCGACCGTCTCCTTGGAGTTTCACCTAGAATCGACATTATAACGGTGACAAACCCAAGAGTTTTGGGAGAACACCTCTCCCGCCGGACGGCCTGCTCCCATTATACTAGGGAGACAGCCAAAAAGGAAGGAAAAAAGACTCACTTCGAGCCTAGGATTTCTTCCCCTTCCCTATATCGACAAAACCGACCTAGGGTTTTAGCCTCGGCCGTTGCTTTTTTGCTTGATTTACTAGGAATTAAAGTCCATAAAGAGAACCGAGGAAATTTCTGATAAATACCTCAGAGGACCTCTCTCATCGCGCGGAGAATCTTCCCCCGCCTTTCCGCCCGCCAAATTCGTGCGGCCTCGTAGAAGACGACGTGGACTCCGCCCCACACGGCACCCAACATTCCGCTTACCGCGACGCCACTCCAAGAGGCGGAGGAAAAGGCGAGGTCGGCAAACGCCACCCCGCCGACCAAGAGCGCAAATGCCGTACCGATGAGCGCCCGCAGGAAATACGTTGGGGAAAAACTCGCCAAAAGGTAGACGACGAAAGACAGAAACCCCAAAACGACAAAAGAAGGCGCCGCAAACCCTACTGGAGGGTCCAAGGAAACGAAAACGGAGGCAAAAAGGCGAGGAAACACCCACAACCCGACAAGCGTCCCTGCAAACGTGCCCAAAAGGAGAACGAGCTCCAAATCCTTTTCCTTCCCTCGCCAAACGACGCAGGCCGAAGCCGCAACCAGGGCGAAAAAGAAAAATTCCGGACGACTTAGGCCTTCTAGGGGGGAAAGCAAAGTCAGGTCGGGAAACTCCTCCAAAGCCCCTTGTACGAGGACAGAGAGGAGGGCGTCGGTTTCCCGTACGTCTCGGGACAAAAGATCTACGACGAGCTTAACGACAAGGACGATCATGCCCGAGAGGACCGACCCGGAGGTGTAGAGGAGGAGGCGAAAGCGGCGGATAGACCGCCACGTCGCGTTTGCTTCGCGCAAAAAGCGCATCCACCGATCTATCGCGGGTTTCCACAGGAAGCGCACCATGACGAAGGCAACCGTGCCGGCGAGAAGGGCGAGCCCCAGGGGAAAGGCGTATTTCTCCAGGAGAGGGGCGTAGGCCTCCCACCTCGGTCCTAACAGCCTCCCCAAGGTGAGGAAAAACATGACCCATAAGAAGGCACCAGCGTACGCGGCGACGGCAAAGTGACGAAACGGAATTCCCATGGCCCCCGATAGGTACCCCGTAAAGTGACGTACGCCGGGGAGAAAATAGCCTACGGCGAGGAGCGGAAGGCCGAATTGATCGATCCAGCGCATTCCGCGTTCCACGCGCTCCGGGGAAAGCGCAACGTATCTCCCGTAGCGAAGGAGGAAAGGTTTGCCCAACCCCCGTCCGACCCAGTAGGTGATTGTCATTCCGAGCGCCGTACCCGCAAAGCCCACAGCAGCCGCGAGGGCGAAGTTCATCCTGCCGTGGTACGAGAGCACCCCCGCGAGGGCGAGCGTGAGGTCGCCGGGAAAGGGGAGGGCAACGTACTCCCCAAGGAGGCCGAAAAACAAGAAAGCGTACCCATAGCGGGCAAACCATTCAAGCACCGGAAACGCGTCCTCCTCCCTTTCTCCCCATAGAAGGCCTTGGTAAACGAGCGGAAGCAGAACCTAGACACGCGAGTTCCGGACTACTCGAAGATGACGTCGAACGTTCTCGCCCAGAGGATCACGTTGATCCACCGCCATACGCGAAAGTCAAAAAGGACCTTTTCCCGGCGAATCCGTTCCCACTCACTCAAAAGAGCGTTGCGGCGGAAAAACGGGAAGCGTTCCTCGTCAACCTCTTTTAAGAGGGAAGATACCCAAGGTGCAAGATCCAACAACCAGCGGAAAAAGAGTTCACGAACACGTACTTTGGCCTCTTGAAAGGAAAGGCCCTCCGGTTCTTCGAGAGGAGGTGAGATGAAACGCTCGAGGCGTCCGTTCTCGGGATGATCTATACGGGCTACGTAGACGAAACCGGGAGGAACCCGGTAGATCTTTCGGAAAAAAGTCTCTCCGGGAGCTGGGATGAGCCCCCACCGAAGGTAGATGTAGAGGAGATCCGGATTTGCACGCCGCTTTATATCTGAATTTTTTAAAATAAGAAGAATCTTTGTGGCGAAAAAAAGTCCATCCGGTGTAGGAGCGTAATAGAGCGTCTGATGCCCGAACGGATCGCTACCGAGGTAGACGAGCCCTTCCTCGAGGTCGACGAGCGCAAACGCAAAGGCGCCTGAAAAGAGAGAGAGGCCTTCCTTTCCCAGGGTCTGCCACACCGAGAGAAAGAGCCTCTCCTGACCCCCTTCGTCCGCGGGCGAAACGGGAAGAGATTCGACGTTTGCCCTTTTCCGCAGGGCTCCTGCATTTTCGAGTTCCCCGGAAAACCACAGGAGGTACCTTCCCCCGTCCTCGCAGTGAGGAGGACGATTTCCGAAGACGGACGACGCAAAGTTGGGCAGAGATCCCGCGGCCTTACGTCCCACAACACCCCAAAAGGGCCGGGAAAGTCCCTCCTCCCCAACCCCAGCAGGAACTGCATCCCTTCGTTCGAAGGATGTCATTTTTTTCCCTCCCGCTCGGCAATCCACCGCGCCGCACTTGTTACAAAGCTTCCCCTGTATTGTATATTATATTCTTTCGTTTCTGCCATCCGCACGGAGGTAGCATACCATAGAGTACGGCAATGTGAGTGACGATCTTGTGAGAAAAAGCAAACCGCCGACCCTTTCCGGGCCGGCAGTTTGTCGTCCTCGATGTAGCGCCGCTTGCGGCCTTTGAGAAATCTCCCTACGCCGCTACCGCGGATCTCAAGTGTTTTCCTTTCCCGACATCGGGATCGACGAGGACGAAACGGTGTGCCTCTTCGCCGAGCTTGCCGATCGCCTTACGCATGTGTTCGAGGGCTGCGAGCATCTCCTCTGCCTTTCCCGTCTGTTCTTCGGTGAGACCCGCGATGGCCTCCATCGCCTCCATGGACTTCGCGAGGGAAGCTTCGATTTCGCGAAACACCGTAATGAAGTTTTGGGACTTGTCCTCTACGTCCTCGAGAGTCACCTTCGCCGTGCGAACCTCGTCTGCCATGTCCTTCACGGTATCGGCGATGCGCACGAACGCTTCTTCAGCTTTCGATATCCCGTCAAACGTCTGCATGAGTTCTTCTACGCCTCGGGTGATCGCGCCCACTACGTCGTCGGCCTGCCGACGGAGGAGGGCCAGACGATCTCCAATTTCCTGGGCGGATCGCCCCGAAGCTTCGGCGAGCTTGCGAATCTCCTGAGCGACAACGGCGAATCCGCGGCCCTGCTCGCCCGCACGCGCCGCCTCGATTGCGGCATTGAGCGCGAGCAGGTTGGTCTGTTCGGCGAGGTCGGTGATGAAGCGCACGATGTCGTCGACGGAGGCCATTTCCTGCCCCAGGCGCCCGACGAGAGAAGTCCAACTTTGCACCTTCTCCTTTAGGCGTTCGAGTTCCTGGAGAACTCTAGCGATATCCTTCCGTCCGCCAGCGACCGCCTCTTCTACGCTTCGCGTCGCCCGTGTGACGCCGGCCGAAGCTTCTCGCATGTGCCCCACGGCGCGGAATACCATTTCCCCCTCCTGGACGGCGGACGCAAGACGCTCGCGGTTGGCCTTCGCGTCCATCGCAACCCCTTCGGCCTCGCGGGCGATGCTCTCCGAGGCTTCGGCATTTTCCCGCGACGCAAGTTCTAACGTCTCACCGAGTTCCTCCGCCTCGCGTGTCCGCGCGAGGAGATCCTCGATAATCTCCCGCAAATTCCCCCGCATGTCTTCAAAAGCCATGGACAAAAGGCCGAGCTCGTCGCGCGAATCGTGTTGAAACGTTGCATCGAGGTTGCCTCGAGCGACCTCTTCCAAGGCGGACACCGCACGCTTCAACGGATTGATCACAAGCCACTGGATGAAAATCTGGATTATGACCATCATCACGACGAGGTTGACTAACGTGTTGATGATGGTCTCTGCGTACCCGAGTCCGAGTCGAGAAATAAACCCGTGCAGCTGGGACATGAGGAAAAACGTGAGGATAGCGCTTACAATGAGACTCACGAGGATGAAGAAAAAGACCTTGACCTCGAGGCTCATGAGGCGAAATCCCTTTCCCACCTGCGTCACACGCCCGGAAGTCGGCTCCATCGCGGAACACGCCCTTTCCTGCGAAGATCCGGAACTGGGAAAAACGGACTCCTCCTTCGAGATGCTCAAAGCCTCCTTCGACCTAGGGGTACCCGCAAAGAGACGTGCAGGCCGCACCTCGTGGCCCACAACGCCTACCCCGGAAAGTACAACCAATCCTCTTTTCCCTCTTTGCATCGGCTGGATTCTCAGGGCGGTTTAGGCATAGCGGGCCTCCTTCCCAGCACAAAACCGCCCGGGAAGTTCCCGGGCGGTAGAAAGGGCGAACATTCTATCGGTTTCTCGGCCTACACCCCTTGGGCGAGCATCGCCTCGGCAACGCGAAGGAACCCCGCCGTATTCGCCCCCAAGAGGAGGTCTCCCGGTGCGCCGTAGGCCTCCGCGGTCTCTCGGGCGGTACGGTAGATGCGGACCATGATCTCCCGAAGCTTTGCGTCCACTTCGGCAAAAGTCCACTGAAGGCGCATGCTGTTTTGCGCCATCTCCAGCGCCGAAACCGCCACCCCCCCCGCGTTTGCCGCCTTGGCAGGGGCGACGACGACGCCCCGCTCGCGCAAGATCCGGAGGGCAGCGAGCGTGGTGGGCATGTTCGCGCACTCCCCGACGACGATCGCCCCACCCGCAAGAAGCGCTTCTGCCTCAGGGACGTCGATTTCGTTTTGCGTGGCGCTCGGAAGCGCGATTTCTCCACCTACTCCCCAAATCCCGCGGGGATCGGGGACAAAACGAGCCCGCGGAACGCGTTCCGCATAGGCGGATATCCTCCCCCGCTCCACTTCTTTGATCGTCTTCATCACCTCGAGGTCGATGCCCTCGGGGTCGTACACATATCCGGAAGAATCGCTCATCGCCACCACGGTCGCCCCGAGCTCCGCGGCCTTCTCCGCGGCGTAAATCGCTACGTTCCCCGAACCGGAAACGATCACGCGCTTCCCACGAAAGTCCTCGCCGCGTTCCCGAAGGATTTCCGCCACGTAGTACACGCAGCCGTATCCCGTAGCTTCCTTACGCGCGTAGCTCCCCCAATACGCAGGGGGCTTGCCCGTAAGGACGCCCGCTTCGTACCGCCCCGTCACGCGGCGGTACCAACCGAACATGTACCCGATTTCCCGTGCCCCTACGCCGATGTCACCAGCGGGTACGTCTACGTCGGGACCAATGTGGTGATAAAGCTCCGTCATGAAGCTCTGCACGAAGCGCATAACCTCCGCGTCCGACTTCCCTTTCGGATCGAAGTCGGATCCGCCCTTCCCGCCGCCGATGGGAAGTCCCGTAAGAGCGTTCTTAAAGATCTGCTCGAAGCCGAGGAACTTGATCACGCCGGCGTTTACGGTGGGGTGAAAGCGAAGTCCACCCTTGTAGGGGCCGAGGGCGCTCGAAAACTGCACGCGAAACCCGCGGTTCACGCGAACTGCGCCGCCGTCGTCGATCCAAGGCACCTGAAACACGATGAGCCTCTCGGGTTCGACGAGGCGCTCGAGGATCCCCCAACGACGAAACTCGGGACGTCGCGCAAGCACAGGCACGAGCGAGGTGAGAACCTCCTCGGCCGCCTGGTGAAATTCCGGTTCCCCCGGATTGCGACGTTTGACGTCCTCGAGGACGCGCTCCACGTAAGCTTCCGCTTCACCCAAAGACCGGACGTCCGTCCCCACGTTCGCCATCGCCCTCACCCCTGCCGAACAAAAAGATGCAAAGTGCCGAAATCCGCTCCTAATTGTACAGCAGCTCCGGGAGAGAACACAAACTTTTTCTGGAGGAATTTGCCCAAACTCCGAACGTTTCTTGCCCCGAGGTGCCTCGGAAAAAATCCCGTAAACGCCATCCCTCCTCTCTTGACAACCGTTCCCCCTTCTTTGCATAACAGAAAAATATTTGCTACTAAAATCAGACAATCGAGAGGGCGCGCGCGAAGAGGGCCACCGCTGAAAACTCGCCACCCCGCAAATCCCTTGCAAGGGGGCATCGTCCTCCGTGACCTTCGGGCACGCCGGCGCCCATGGGTACCACCTTCACCCATCTCCACCTACCGCCCAGTCCGGGGAACCCCGCTGGGCATTTTTTCGACTCTACGGCGCTTCGCGTTCGCGTTCTTCTTCGGGGACGTTGGCGACGATGAGCACGTCCACGTATCTCGTCTTGCGTAGGATGTGCGTGGCAATCGAACCGAAGAGGATTTCTTTGAGGCGCGAACGCGCGCTCTCGCCTAGGATCACCTGAGTCACTCCGTGTTTTTTCACGAAGTCGACGATGACGTCTACAGGTCTCTTTCCCAGACTGTACTCCACGTAAAACTTCGCGCCGAGGTCTTTGGCGATTTCCTCGATCTTCCGGAGCTTTCGCCTCTTTTCCTCCGCGTGGCAGCGATTCGAACGGGTGATCACGTGGAGTACGAGGAGGTCTCCCTTGAGCCGCTTGGCCACGCGCCAACCGCGGCGGATGAGGCGTTCAGCGTTCTTGTCGTTGTCTACCGCCACGAGAATCCGGTGGCATACGGGGGCGTGTTCTTCCTCACCTTCTTCTCCCGCACGCCCCGTGAGCTGCTCCAGGCGTTCGTCGACGTCGTCGGCCAGTTCCCGCAATGCGAGCTCGCGCAGGATCGTGAGGTTTTCCGGCCGGAAGTAGTTCCGCAATGCCTGCTCGATCTTCCGCGGATCGGGGTACACCTGGCCTGCCTTGAGGCGTTCGATGAGCTTTTCCGGCGAGATGTCGACGATTTGGACCTCGTTCGCGACGTCGAGAATCCAGTCGGGAACCCGTTCGTTTACGGTAACGCCCGTGAGTTCTTCGATCGTATTGTGCAGGCTTTCCAGGTGTTGGACGTTCATCGTCGTGAGGACGCTGATCCCCGCCTCGAGGATCTCGAGGACGTCCTCGTACCGCTTACGGTTTTTGCTTCCGGGGACGTTCGTGTGGGCGAGCTCGTCGACAACGACGAATTGCGGCCTCCGACGAAGCACCCCTTCTACGTCCAATTCATAAAAGGTGCGCCCTTTGTATTCGATCGGCTTCAAGGGAAGTACGGGGAGGTTGCCAATTGCCTCCTCTGTCCCCTTGCGGCCGTGGGTTTCCACGATGCCGACGACGATGTCGATCCCCTGACGGAGCATCTCGTTCGCTTCCCGGAGCATGGCCACCGTTTTGCCGACGCCGGGGGCGGCACCGAGAAAGATCTTCAGATACCCGCGGTTGCTCCTTCGAATTTCCTCGAGGATTTCCTGAGGGGTACGCCGTCGACCTCCACTCTCGAACCCCATGTAGTTCCCACCCACCCCGAAGAAGTACGTCCTTCGTCTATCGTAACGCGGAAACGCCGCGGTGTACAAAAGAAGACACGCCAAAAACAAGGGCTCCGGCAGAGCCGGAGCCCAAAATCGTTTTCCGGAAATTCCGGGCCAGGATCCCCAACGCACCTGGCACCTCCACGTCAGGGCGAAGAAGGACCGGATTGCGGAAGGCGGCCCAGACGCTCGGCGATTTCGGCGTTCAGGGAAAAGAGCTCTACGCGCGGCTCTCCCCAAATCCCGAAACTTTTCTCCAGCGTATGGCGCGCCACCATCTCCCGAAGTTCCGCCTCGGAAATCCCTGTCACGCGGGCGATGCGGGGGATTTGGAGCTCGGCGGCGGCAACGGAAATGTGGGGGTCGAGCCCCGAACCGGAAGCCGTCACGTAGTCCGCGGGAAGCGGTCCCGAAACGCCCTCCTCGCGTCGGACTTCGGCGACCCGTTGGGCCAAACTTTCTTTGTACTTCGGGCTCGCGACCGCGAGGTTCGTACCCCCCGTATCCAGGGGATCGTAGCCCCCCGCGCTCGGCCGAGGATGAAAGAACTCCGGCCAAGCGTACGTCTGACCTACGAGCGGAGAGCCGAGGACCTCGCCGTTTCGCTCGACAAGGCTTCCTCGGGCTTGCCACGGGAAGAAGAGTTCGGCGGCTCCCACGGTCACGATGGGGTAGACCAGCCCCGTGAGAAGGGCAAAGACGACCGCCACCCGAAGAGCAGAAGTCACGGCGCACCACTCCTTTACCCGCAAAGGTGCAGACCTAGCGAACGCCTAAGAACGTAAGAAACACGTCGATGAGCTTGATCCCAACAAAGGGAGCGATCACCCCGCCCAAGCCGTAGATCAGGATGTTGCGGGCGAGGAGCTGATCGGCGGTGGCCGGCCGGTAGCGCACACCCCGAAGGGCCAAGGGGATGAGGAGGGGAATGATGATCGCGTTGAAGATCATCGCCGAGAGGATCGCCGTCCGAGGCGACGTAAGGTGAAGGACGTTGAGCGCGTCGAGGGCGGGAATTCCGCTCACGACGATCGCCGGAAAGATCGTGAAGTACTTCGCGACGTCGTTTGCCACGGAAAAGGCGGTTAGGGCTCCGCGGGTGATGAGGAGCTGCTTCCCTATGGCGATCACGGTCAAGAGCTTGGTCGGGTCGCTGTCCAGATCCACCATGTTTGCCGCTTCCTTGGCCGCCTGGGTCCCCGAATTCATGGCGAGGCCCACATCCGCCTGGGCGAGGGCCGGCGCGTCGTTCGTCCCGTCCCCGGTCATCGCCACGAGCTTCCCCTGGCGCTGTTCGCGCTCGATGATGCGGATCTTGTCCTCCGGGTGCGCCTCGGCGACGAATTCATCGACCCCCGCCTCCTGGGCGATCGTCGCCGCCGTAAGCGGGTTGTCCCCCGTGAGCATGATCGTCTTGATCCCCATGGCGCGAAGCTCGGCAAAACGCTCTTTAAGCCCGGGTTTGACGGTGTCTTTGAGGTAGATGAGCCCGAGGATCTCACCATTTACCGCCACGGCAAGCGGAGTCCCACCCTCGCGCGCGATGCGTTCCGTCTTAGGAGCGAGGTCGGGAGGCACCGGCAAGCCCTTCGCCTCGGCTTCGCGGCGAATCACGTCGACGGCGCCTTTCACGAACGTCTCACCCAAGGCGAGGCGGAGGCCGGATTTCCGTGTCTCCGCCGAAAACTCGATCACCGTCGCCCCTTCGAGGGCTTGGGCCTCTTCGGCCCAAACTACGCCCTTGCGTCGGGCAAGATCGACGATCGAACGCCCTTCCGGCGTCTCGTCGCGCACCGAAGCGCGGTAGGCGGCCTCCGCAACCTCGCTCTCCGAGTGCGTACCCACAGGGATGAACTCCGCGGCCATGCGGTGTCCGTAGGTAATGGTTCCCGTTTTGTCGAGGACGATCACGTCGATGTCGCCAGCCGCCTCGATTGCCCGACCGCTCATGGCGATCACGTTGGCCTGGGCCAAGCGGTCCATCCCCGCGATGCCGATTGCCGAAAGGAGACCGCCGATCGTCGTAGGAATGAGCGCCACGAGAAGGGCGATGAGGTTTACGGCGTCAAAGGAGATTCCTAGATAGCCGGCAATGGGAACGAGGGTGGCGACGACGAGGAGGAAGATGAGCGTAAGCGCCACGAGGAGGATGGTAAGCGCCACCTCGTTCGGCGTTTTCTTTCGCTTCGCCCCTTCCACAAGGGCGATCATTCGGTCGAGAAACGTTTCTCCCGGGTCGTGGGTGACGCGGACGACGATCCAGTCGGAAATCACACGCGTACCTGCGGTTACGGAGGAGAAGTCGCCGCCCGCCTCTTTGATCACCGGAGCAGACTCTCCAGTGATGACCGACTCGTCGATGGCGGCGAGACCTTCGACGATCTCTCCGTCGGCGGGGATGATCTCCCCTTCCTCTACCCGAACGATGTCCCCTTTTCGTAAGGCGGAAGCCGGGACCCACTCGAACTCGCCGTCCTTCTTCAGCCGGCGCGCCATCGTCTCCCCACGGGTCTTGCGGAGCGCCGCGGCCTGCGCCTTTCCGCGCCCCTCTGCCACGGCTTCGGCGAAGTTCGCGAAGAGGACGGTGAAGAAGAGAATGAGGAACATGGCGAAGTTGTACCCACGACCGGCTTCGGAAGCCCCGAAGAGATCGGGCCAAATCGTGAGGAGGAGGGTGAGAAAGGCGCCGACCTCCACGAGAAACATCACGGGATTCTTTACCATCTGGCGGGGGTCGAGCTTGACGAAGCTCATGCGGACGGCTTCCCCTAAGAGTTCCCGGCTGTAGGGTTGCGCCGCTTTGCGTTCAACCACGACCTAAACCTCCTTCGCGCACCTACCCCCGTAGGGGATGCTTGTCGGAAGGCGCACCGGTGTCCTCCGTCGCTTCCCGGTCCCGGCCGCAAACCGGATTCTTACGGGGCTACGCCCTGTACGAGCATTGTAAAGTGCTCCGCCAAGGGCCCCAGCGCGAGGACCGGAAAGAACGTGAGACCCCCGACTACCCAAATCACGAAGACGACGAGGGAGGCGAAGAGCGGGGTATCTACCTTGAGCGTCCCCGTAGACTCGGGGACCACGCGCTTTTGGCCCAACGACGCGGCGACGGCGACGAGCGCGAGGAGGGACACAAAGCGGCCGAAGAGCATGACGAGCCCAATGGAGACGTTGTAAAAGGGCGTGTCGGCGTTGAGCCCCGCGAAGGCGGATCCGTTGTTGGCCGCCCCGGAGGCATAAGCATAGGCAACTTCGGAGATCCCGTGGAAGAAGGGGTTGAGGATGGATTCCCGCGGCCCGGGCAGGGAAAGGGCGAGGGCCGTGGGGAAGAGGATGAGAAGCGGGTGCATAAGAAGAGCGATCACGAGGAGCTTCATTTCCTTAGGCTCGATCTTGCGGCCGAGAAACTCAGGCGTCCGTCCCACGAGCAGACCCGAGAGGAAAACGGTGAGAAGTACATACATGAGAATGTTGAGAAACCCCGCCCCTACGCCCCCGAAGACGGTGTTGAGCATCATTTGAAACAGCGGGATCATCCCTCCGAGGGGCGTAAGGGAGTCGTGCATGTTGTCCACAGAACCGGTCGTAGCCGCCGTCGTCACCGTGGTAAAGAGGCTGGCGCCGACGATGCCGAAACGCCATTCCTTGCCCTCGAAGTTGCCGCCCTGAACTCCGAGTTCGCGGAGCGCCGGCGTCCCCCAAGTTTCCGCGGCGTAGACGACAGCAAAGTGGGTGAGAAAGATCGCAAAAACACCCGCATAGAGGAGCCAGGCGAGCCGCATCCTCCCCGTGGCCCGGCCGAAGGTGACGAGAAGCGATGTGGGGACGAGCATCACGAGGAGCATGTGGAGGAGGTTGGTAAAGGGCGTGGGGTTTTCATACGGGTGGGCGGCGTTTGCCCCGAAGTACCCGCCCCCGTTCGTCCCCAAGTGTTTGATGACCTCGAGGGTGGCTATGGGGCCACGGGCAATTACCTGTTGGGCGCCGTCGAGCGTCGTAACGGGTACGCGCCCAAGTAGGGTTTGGGGCATGCCTTCGGCGACGTAGAGGAGCGCCACGACGAAGGAAAGGGGAAGGAGGAAGCGGACCACGACGCGGGTAAAGTCGCGGTAGAAATTCCCGAGGGTACGGTCCCCGCGGATTCCCCGAATGGCCGCAAAGGCGGCCACGATCCCCGTGGCGGCGGACACGGTCATGAGAAAGGTGATGCCGAGCATCTGGCCGAGGATGCTCATCGCCGTTTCGCCGGAGTACGACTGCCAGTTCGTGTTCGTGATGAAGGAAGCCGCCGTGTTAAAGGCCAAGTCCGGCGATTGGTTTGGAATCCTATCGGGATTGAGGGGGAGGTAGCCCTGAAGGCGGAAGACGGCGTACCCGAGAAGCATCATAAAGAGGTTAGAGAGCACGAGTGCCTTGGCGTAGGCGCGAAAGTCCATCTCCTCGTCGGGATCTACGCCCATAAGCCGGTAGAGCGGCCGCTCCACGGGAAGAAACACACGACCGAACGGACCTTCTCCTGCCTCCATGAGGCGGTAGAGGTAGTTCCCCGTAGGAACCATGAGAACCGTCACGAGCAGGACGAAGACCAAAACCTCCAGAAAATCCGGACCGTTCACGGGTTCCCCTCCCTGTCCATACCCGAGTGGCGCGACTTCGTGTAACTCCATGCCCTTCGGATGCGGTGGTCCTCGAGTCTCCTAAAACCGTTCCGCAAAAAGCAGCGCGTAAGCGAGGTAGACGAAGAGAAGTACCGTCAACGCGAGGAGGGCTGTCACCTTCCGTTCCCTCCTTCGTCGCGGAGGATCCACTCGATCCCTGGAATCCAAAGCGCGAACGCGACAAAACTCGCCAGGGTGAGGAGGATCATCCACACATCCCCCATACTCACTTCCCCCTTTTCCCCCTTGCCGGGGTGCGTTCGGCCGTTCCGGCCGTAGTATGCGCACGAGGGGCCGACGGCGGTGCGCGTTCACACGTAAAGCGCGGTTTTCCTTCTCCGACGCACGGAGAAGGAAAGGAAAAGGCTGCAGAGGGCAAAAGAGACAAAAAAGAGACGGGACACCGCTTGCGCCCCGACACGGATTTCGCGGAAAGCCGTCCGGACATACTTCCTCTCGACGACAAAACGGCCGACCCGACGGCCGAAAAAGAGACGCACGCGATGGGCGCACGCCTCACCAGCGGAGACATGAGAATATGCCTCCTCAAAGTTCGCACTTGCGTTTATATGCGGAAGTTACATTCTCTCCTCGTCGGACGCAATTGTACTCCGGAACACATACGGCGTCAAGGGGGATCGCTTCGGCACCACCGTTCCGGCACGCGTTTGGCGGGCATGCCGAAGGGACGACGTATCACTTCCAGTGCATTTTGAACTCCCTTCCTCCACCGCGGAAATTCACCCCCTTGCCGGCCTTACCTACGCCCTCGCCATCGTTCCTCGCGGCTCTGAAACCTACTCGCCCCCGACGGGAGCAGCAAAGAGACTCCGCCGGACGAAGATCACGGACGCGCTCATGAGAAGGAGAAGGACGACGGCGATGGCCGACCCCATCCCCCAGTCGCCCGTCACGAGAAAGTGCTGCTCGATGGCGGTCCCCAAGGTAATAACGCGGTTTCCCGCGATGAGCCGTGTGATCATGAAGAGAGACAACGCAGGGATGGATGAAGGTAGCCTGAACACCCGCCCGCACCCCCGGAAGGCTCAGAGGCCAGATGACCCGGCGGACGACCTGTAAAGGAGAAGCGCCCAGGTCGCGGGCAGCGTCGATGAGTTCTGCAGGAATGGCGCGAATGGCATTGAAGATGGGGAGGATCATAAAGGGAATAAAGATGTACACAGAAACAAGCACAAAACCGAGGTCGGTAAAGAGAAGCGGAACGGAACCCAGGCCGACGAGGGAGAAGAGGGCGTTGACGGGCCCGTGCTCGGAAAGGATCCCAAGAAAGGCGTAGGCCTTGAGGAAGAGGTTCACCCAGGAAGGAAGGATGAGGGCGACGAGCCAGAAATCGCGCGACGCAAGGCGTACGAGGGAGAGGGCTGCGGGATAGGCCACAACAAGAGAGAGAAAGGTAATCCAAAACGCGTACCAAAGAGAGTCCCCGGCCATCCGAAGGTAGACCGGGGAAAAAAACCGAGAGAAGTTTTCCAACGTCCACCTTCCGTGGACGTCGTGAAGGCTTTGGTAGAGGACGAGAAGGATCGGAAGGACGACGAAAGCGGCAAGCCAAACCCCGTAGGTGATCCAAAAGAAGATGCGGATCTTACCGAGCAAGGGCAGGTGTCCCCCCTTCCTCGGCGAGACCATCTGCAGGTGCGGCCGAGTCCAGGACAGATCCGTCTTCCCCGCGTACGCGGGGCATTACGTGGATGTCGTCGGGATCGAAGCGAATTCCTACGAACGCTCCCTCGGTAACGCGGCGCGTGGAGTGGATGAGCCAGCGCCCACCCAGGTCGTCGATGCCAACAATTTCATAGTGCACGCCCCGAAAGAGTTCCGAAACGATGCGGACGTCGAGAAGTCCTTTCCCCGCGGGAACGATTTCGAGGTCTTCGGGACGAAGCACGACGTCCACGGGGGCTTCCCGCGGAAATCCGCGATCTACACAGGTAAAGACGCGGCCTTGAAAGGCTACGCGGTAGTCTTCGAGCATGATGCCTTCGAAGATGTTCGACTCGCCGATGAATTAAGCCACGAAGCGGTTGGCCGGCTCGTCGTAGATCTCTTTGGGCGTCCCAATCTGCTGGATCTTCCCTTCGTTGAGGACGACTACGATGTCGGACATGGCGAGCGCCTCTTCTTGGTCATGGGTGACGAACACGAAGGTAATCCCCAACTTGCGCTGGAAGTTACGAAGCTCGTACTGCATTTCCGCACGCAGCTTGCGGTCCAGAGCGGAAAGCGGTTCGTCGAGGAGGAGGATCTTCGGTTCGTTGACGATCGCCCGCGCGATGGCCACGCGCTGCTTCTGATCGCCGGAAAGTTCGTGCACGTGCCGGCGCTCGAACCCGAGAAGGTTGACAAATCGTAGGGCATCGAGGACCCTTTCGCGTACCTTAGCTTCCTTTTCCCCCCCGCACGTGTAGGCCAAATGCGACGTTCTCAAAGACGTCGAGGTGAGGGAAGAGGGCGTAGTCCTGAAATACGGTATTCACCTTGCGGCGATTCGGAGGGAGGTCCGTGATGCGTTGCCGCCGAAAGTAGATCTCACCGCATTGCGGTCGGACGAAGCCCGCGATGAGCTTAAGAATCGTAGTCTTGCCGCAACCCGAAGGTCCGAGGAGTGTGGTGAACTTTCCCTCTTCGATATCCAAGAAAGAATCCGCGAGCACCGGGGGGTCGTCGCCATACCGTACCGTTACACCCTCAAGACGAACGATGGGCTCCATCGTCCCATCCCCACCCCTCGCCAATTTTCCCTGGTCGCAAATCCTGGCTTATTATACTCACTCCCCCTCGAAGTGCAAGGAAATTTCGCCGAGGCGAGGGAAACTACCGGAACGCAAAAACCCCGGCCAACCCCACCCTACCTACCGAATGTAGCGGCGAATTGAGTCTGCCGGGGGAACGAAATGCGCAGAGGAGATCACTCTGCGAGGCTTCCCCCCATCTCCCGGGCAATCGCTTCGGCAATGCGACGGGCTAAAGTTTCGGCTAGAGTCCGTTCTTCGGCTTCCACCATCACGCGAAGGAGGGGCTCCGTCCCCGAAGGGCGTACGACAATCCTGCCCTTGCCCGCAAGCGCTTCTTGCGCTTCGGCGATCGCCGCTTGGATCCCCTCCCGGGAGTCCCACCCTTCCTTCGACGCAACGCGGACGTTCACGAGGATGTTGGGGTACGCCTTCCACGTAAAGGCGAGGTCGCGAAGTGCAACCTTCCGCGCTTGAAGTACCTGTAGGAGCGCAAGCGCCGTGAGAAGGCCGTCTCCAGTCGTGTGCCACGCAAGGAGGATGACGTGTCCAGATGGCTCCCCGCCGAGGGCGTACCCCCGTTCCCGCATCCGTTCGAGGATGTAGCGGTCGCCGACAGCGACGCGTTCTACGCGGATTCCCTTCGTCGCCAGGTACTGGGCGAGCCCTTCGTTGGTCATCACCGTTCCGACGATCGTGTTTTGGGGAAGGGCAGAACGTGCCTGAAGCTCTTCCGCCAAGATCCCCAAGATGCGGTCGCCGTCCACGATTTCCCCTTGGGAATCGACGGCGATGAGGCGGTCGGCGTCGCCGTCGAAGGCGAGTCCGAGGTCGGCCCCCTCGCGGACGACCGTCTCCGCGAGCTTAGCTGGCTTCGTAGAACCGCAACCGGCGTTGATGTTCGTCCCATCCGGCCGGCAGCAGATCGAAAGAACTTCCGCCCCGAGGTCGACGAAGAGCCGTTCCGCCACAGGGGAAGCCGCTCCGTTGGCACAGTCGAGAACGATCTTCCTGCCCGAAAGGTCCACGGAGACGGTCTGCTTTAAAAAGGCGAGGTACTTCTGTACGCTTTCCGGATAGTCCACGAATCGGCCGATCCCAGCTCCTATGGGACGGGGCAGTCGGTCCTCTCCCTCGAGGTGCGCTTCTAAGGCATCCTCTACGGCGGCGGAAAGCTTGAATCCGTCGGGGCCGAAGAATTTGATCCCGTTGTCCTCCATGGGATTGTGGGAGGCGGAGATCACCGCTCCCGCATCCGCCCCCAGAGCGCGGGTCATGTACGCCACCCCGGGCGTCGTAAAGACTCCGAGACGCACGACCTCCGCGCCGACCGATAGAAGACCCGCTACCAAGGCACACTCGAGAAGCGTCCCCGAAATGCGCGGATCGCGCCCTACGACGACCTGCGGTGCGCCTTCGCCTTTGCGCAAGAGGTACCCCGCGGCACGCCCCACACGATAGGCGAGTTCGGGGGTGAGCTCCTGATTGGCAACACCCCGGATCCCGTCTGTTCCGAAGTACCGCCCCATTCTGTCGACCCCCCTTGTAAAATTTCTTCCCAAACGAAGGCTACATCGCTTTCCGCCGGCATTATCCCCTTGGTTCTCTCCGACCGTTTACTCTCCTTCGGCGCTTCAAGGCGCCGGTGGAGAAGCGCTGATTTGCCCAGAAGTGAGGATCACGCCGACCCGATCGGGGGTCACCTGCACGACGTTCACCCACATCAAATTCCCAAGGTCTACATGGACGAGGACTTCGTGCGCGGAACCGTCCGCAGGAATGTCGGCGAGGGAAACGTAGGCACGGATCGATGTGGGGGTTACGCCGTCCAAAACCGAGGGAGCCCCGCGGAGCGTCACCGCGACCTTTCCGTCGAACCTATCGCTCCAGCGAAACTCTGCATCCTCCGGAACGTCCCGCACCTCCAGCGGAAGTTCAATCCTCCGATCTTCTGCAGGCACGAGGCGGACGGTGACCGTAGCGGTTTGCGGAATTACTTGCTGAACCCCCGCAGGGAGGAGGATCTGCACCGAACGATGTACGCTATCTTGGGCATTCGAAACGTCCACCGGCGGAAGCACGAGTTCGGAAACTCCGCGTACAGCCTGTTCTCCCCCTAAGATCCGGACGCGCTGGGGGGATACGGTTACGTCGGCTACCGCGAATCCATCTCGAGGAGAACCGCGAACTTGCGGGCGTAGCGGGACTTCTCCGTACGCTTCCGCGAGGGCGACGCGGATCTTTACCTGAGCGGGTAGGATCGCTACGGAAAGATCCTTCCCCTGGGTGTCGTACGCCGTGAGCCTCGCTGTATACGTGGACTCCGGAGGCTTCGGTGCATCGAGGGTGAGAAACGCCTTGACGATCGCTACGCGTGCGATGAGGCTTTCCGCTCCGCGGACGACGATGCGCGAAGGGTCGGGTCGTACGTCCAACACGTACGGTTTGGCATTCCCGAGGATCTCCACGTTTACGGGGAACTCCTGCTCTACGACCTTATCCAATACGACTTCCACGCGCTCGGGGACAACCTCCCCTTCCACGCCTACGGGAACTCCTTCGAGAACAAGGGAGACTTCATGCCGGCCAGGACCAAGTCCATGAAGCGGGGCAACCACACGTAGGCTCTCCCGCAACACCCCCGAAACCGCCACGCGCGGCCCGCGAAGGACGACGTCGGCCTTTGTGGGAATCGAGACGATGGCGACGGAGGTATCGTGAAGTTCGGGGCGGATGTCGAGGCCGCGAAACTCTCGTTCTACCGTCTCGGTGAGAGGGGGAACGGCCACCCTCTCGCCGCCCGGTGGAGTTTCGCTGCGCAAAATAAGCCAGAGCATAAAGGCGAGGAGGACGGAGAGGACGCGGGCAAAAAGGTTATTTTCGAATAAGCGCTCCACGGAGGAACCCCCTCCTCATCCCCGAAGCACGAGGACGCCGTTCGCGCAGCCACTCTCGAATTCGCTCGCGAAGCTCTTCTTCTCCGAGACCTTCCTCCAGAAGCCCTTGATACGCGAGCGAGATGTTCCCGATTTCTTCGGAGACGACGAGTACGAGGGCGTCGCTCAGTTCCGACAACCCCACGGCCGCGCGGTGCCGCGTCCCCAATCCCCGGCGAAGGTCGCGCCGTTCGCTGAGGGGAAAGTAACATCCGGCGGCGACGATTTCGTCTCCGCGGACGATCACTGCCCCGTCGTGCAGGGGAGTGTTGGGAATGAAAATTTGAATGAGGAGCGGCTCCGAAAGGCGCGCGCCAATCGCCGTACCCGTATCTGCATAGCTTTTTAGGCTCACGTGGCCTTCGAGGGCGATGAGTGCTCCGATCCGTCGTTTTGCCATGTACGATGCTGCGGACGCCAAGGTCTCGGCGATGTGCTCTTCCGCCCGACGTGCGCCTTCCCTCGCAGGCTGCAGGAGGCGACCGCTTCCGAGCTCTTCGAGCGCCCGACGGAGCTCGGGCTGGAAGATGATGAGGATGGCAAAGACCCCGAGACTAAAGGCCTGTGACATGAGCCATTGAAGGGCCCGAAGGTGTAAGAAAGAACTTACGAGCCAAACGGCTACGATGATGAGGTAGCCCTTTAACAGCTGGACGGCCTTCGTTCCCCGGAGGAGGACGATGAGGTAGTAAAAGACTACAGAAACGAGGGCGATGTCGAGGATGTCCGTGGCGTACCGCCTAAAAACTTCCCAGAAGTTGCCCACCCGGCGCTTCACCGCCTTTTTTCGCCCCGGCGACCCCTAGCGCTTCGCACCCAGATTAGCACATTTCTCTTCCCGAGAAAAAAGTCGCCGCCGCTCGCCGTTGGGCCCACGGCTGGGTTTAAACAATCCGAAAAAAACGAAAAAGAGCCGCTCCCGCGCGGCTCCGATTTTTTCGAATCGTGGAGCGGGCGACGGGAATCGAACCCGCATCGCCAGCTTGGAAGGCTGGAGTTCTGCCATTGAACTACGCCCGCCCGTGCTGGTCGGGATTGCAGGATTTGAACCTGCGACCTCTTGGTCCCAAACCAAGCGCTCTACCAAGCTGAGCTAAATCCCGTAGTGGCGCGCCCGGAGGGACTCGAACCCCCAACCTTCTGATCCGTAGTCAGATGCTCTGTCCAATTGAGCTACGGGCGCACGGCCCTTTGGCCAGCAATGTGTATTTTACTTCAGAATCCTCCTCCTGTCAACGGATCTCTACGGTGAGGGGCGACGAACCGGAAAAACGCGAAGGTCGCCTTGCTCTTATTTTTGGGCGCCCACCGCTTCGCGTACGGCATAAGCGACCTCGTGGAGGACGGCCGGCGGAAGTTTGGGCCAAATGGGAAGGGACAGGACCTCGGAAGCTGCCCGCTCTGCCTCGGGAAATTCGCCTGGGGGGGTTGAGTACACGGGCAGGCGGTGCAGCGGTACGGGGTAGTACACCATCGTGGCAATCCCCCGGTCGGCAAGAAAACGCCGCACGGCGTCCCGCTTTCCGTCCAAGACGCGGATGGTGTACTGGTGAAACACGTACCCCTCCTGGACGTCGGGGATTACGATTCCCGGCACCCCCTCGAGCAGGGCGTTGTAGCGGCGGGCCACCAACCTCCGCGCCGCATTCCAATGGTCGATATGGGGAAGCTTGACGCGGAGGATTGCCGCCTGAAGGGCGTCGAGGCGGGAATTGTACCCGATCACTTCGTTGAAGTACTTCGTCCGAGAGCCGTGGGCGCGAAGCATGCGTACGCGCTCCGCTACTTCGTCGTCGTCGGTGACCACAAGACCTCCGTCGCCGTAAGCCCCCAAATTCTTGCTAGGAAAAAACGAGAAGGCGCCGACGTCGCCCAACGTCCCCGCTTTTCTGCCACCGACGACCGCCCCAAAGGCCTGCGCCGTGTCCTCGATCACTTTGAGGCCGTACGCGCGAGCAACTGCCAAGATCGCATCCATCTCTGCTGGACGTCCGTACAGATGTACGGGAAGGATGGCGCGCGTCCTCGGGGTGATGGCCTCCTCGATACGTTTCGGATCGAGGTTGAAGCTCTCGGGGTCGATGTCCACGTAGACAGGTGTCGCTCCGACGAGATGGACCGCTTCTGCCGTAGCAAAGAAGGTAAAGGGCGTCGTGATCACCTCGTCCCCCGGGCCAATCCCCAAAGCGCGCAGAGAAAGCACCAGAGCGTCCGTCCCCGAATTTACCCCGATCGCGTGCTTAACGCCGAGGTATTCTGCCACCTCTCGTTCGAACGCCTCCACCTCGGGGCCGAGGATGAACTGTCCCGAACGAAGCACCCGCGCGATGGCCGCCTGAAGGTCCTCCCAAAGTTCTTCGACCTCTGGCGTCAGATCAAGAACGGGGATTTTCAACCGTTCCACCGTCCCCCACCTTCCTCACCGTAGTTTCGTCCACGCGCTCGTAGCGCCGGCCACACGAACACACCGCTTGCCCCGAGGAATCAAAGGTGAGGGGGAGTCCACATTCGCATACCCACCCGGAAATCCTGGCGGGTACTCCGAGGACGAGGGCGTACGGGGGGACGTCTCGGGTGACGACCGCCCCTGCACCTACCATAGCCCACTCCCCGATCGTGACGCCGCACACGACGGTGGCATTTGCCCCGATGGACGCCCCGCGGCGCACAACCGTGCGCACGTAGTCTTCCGACGTATTGCGGGGAAAGCCTGCCCGAGGCGTCTTGACGTTCGTAAATACGGCACTTGGGCCGACAAACACCTCGTCTTCCAAAACGACGCCCTCGTACACCGAGACGTTATTTTGGATCTTGCACCCCGCCCCGATGACGGCCCCTCGGGCCACGAAGACGTTTTGTCCTAGAGTGCAGCGCGGACCGATCCGTGCCCCTCCCATAACGTGAGAAAAGTGCCAAATTCGAGTTCCCTCGCCGATCTCCGCCCCTGGATCTACGACCGCCGTCTCGTGGACGTACGCCTTCCCCTCCCACACACGTAGCCCCAAAGAGAGCAAAGAATCCGCCGTTTCCCCGCTCTTCAACGAGATCCCTCCTTTACCGGTACCGGCTTCTTGGTCGGCCACTCCGACGCCTTCTCGCGACGGACTACTTCGCCTCCGCGAGCAGTGGATGGACGTGCGCGGAAGGTGGGGAAACCACGGGAAGTTCGCGGATCGCCGCCGTGAGGCGTATGGATGCCTCGGCTTCCGAAATGCCGAACCCTTCGCCGGCAAGCGTTCGTCGGTACACTTCCGTATGAAGTTCCGGCGGGACGCGGGAAAAGTCGATCTCTTCGCCGTCTACCACAATGGATCGGTACGTCATCTTTCCCGCCCGCCGGTAGGGTTCGGGAACGTAGGCGGCGTCAAGCGAGAGAAACCACCGCACGCGCGCCCTTTCGAGCTCGAGAAAGCCCGCAACGGTGGCATCGTCCCGACGGTGGACTTCGAGATGCACGGGATTTCCAAAGTACCAAAGGAGGAGGTCGAAAAAGTGGATCCCGATGTGCATCGCCAGTCCGCCGCTCTTCTCGCTTTGCCCCTTCCAGGTCTTGAGGTACGAAGGATCGCGACCCGTCACGTAGGTGAGGTACACTTCGTGCACGCGGTCGTCCGCGCGCAAACGCTCGCGGAGGCGGGCGAGTTCGGGATGTACCCTGAGTTGGAGGACCGTGTACAGCCGACGTCCCGTTTCCCGTTCCCGTTGCTTGAGGTCTTCGAGGTCCTCGACGCGTACGGCCAACGGTTTTTCGCAAAGGGCGTGGGCGCCTACGCGAAGGGCGAGGCGAATGTGTGCTGCGTGTAAATGGTTGGGGCTGGCAATGCTCACGTAGTCCACGCCTTCGCCTCGTTCCACGAGAAGCCGAAGGTAGTCTTCGAATTCTCCTTCTTCGCGAAACGCCCGTGCTTCCGGAAAGAAGGCGTAAACGCGCTCCGAAGCGTCCACGGGGTCGAGCGCGGCGACGAGGAGGTTTCCCGTATCGCGAATGGCCGCGAGGTGCCGCGGGGCGATGTAACCCCCGGCACCGATGAGAGCAAAACGCTTCATGCCTTTGTCTCTCCCGAAGAGCGAATTTCCCCTATGCGAACCGGGGAAAGAAACGACGCAAACCACCCCGGGACCCGTTCTTCTCGGTACGGGCGTACAGGCGGGTCACAAGAGGACGACGTTGTCCGAAGGCGGACGCCGATACACGCCCCGCGTATCCAAAATCTTACGCGCGTGTCTGCGCACAAACTCGTAGTCGACAGTCGTGTGGTCCGTGGTCAGGACGACGAGGTCGTGTTCCCGAAGGACCTCTTCCGTAAGCGGAACGCTGCGGAGGGAGATCCCCTCCCAAGAGAGTTCCGGAACAAACGGGTCGTGGTAAGCCACCTGGGCGCCCTCCCGCCTCAGGAGGCGGAGGACGTCGAGGGCAGGGCTTTCCCGCAAGTCCGAAACGTCCTTCTTGTAGGCAACGCCCAAGAGGAGGACGCGGGCGGCAGAAGGGGCGAGGCGCATGTCGTTCAGAATCCTCCGGACCTTTTCGAGGACGAACTCGGGCATCTTGCGGTTGATCTCACCCGCCAGCGCGATGAAGTGCGTGTTGAAGTTGAATTCCTTCGCCTTCCACTCCAGGTAGTGGGGGTCGATCGGGATGCAGTGGCCTCCGACTCCGGGGCCGGGATAAAACGGCATGATCCCAAACGGCTTGGTGAACGCCGCGTCCAATACCTCCCACACGTTCAGCCCCATGCGGTCGCAAAGCAGGGCGAGTTCGTTGACGAGGGCGATGTTTACGGCGCGAAACGTGTTCTCGTACACCTTGACGAGTTCCGCAGCCTTCGCACTCGATACGGGAACGACTTGATCGATCACCTGGGCGTAAAAGGCCGAGGCCACCTCCAACGACGCTGGGCCAACGCCGCCGACGACCTTAGAGGTGTTCTTTGTGGTAAAGCTCTTGTTCCCAGGGTCTACGCGTTCTGGAGAGTGTGCAAGGAAGAAGTCCTCCTCGACGCGAAGGCCGGAGCCACGTTCTAAGATGGGAAGCATGACTTCCTCGGTGGTCCCGGGGTACGTCGTAGATTCGAGGCTTACGAATTGTCCGGGGCGGAGCCGCGAAGAAAGTTCGCGGGTCACACCCTCTACGTACTGCAAGTCCGGTACGAGATTTCGGGTGAGAGGGGTGGGGACGGCAATCACAATTACGTCCATCTCGGGAACGCGCGAAAAATCTACACGGGCTTCCAACCGCCCCTCTCGAACAACTTCGGCAAGTTTTTCCGTAGGGACATCGTCGATGTAACTTTTCCCGGAATTCACGAGATCGACGCGTTTGGGATTACGCTCTACTCCCAAGACACGAAATCCTACGCGGGCAATTTCTACGGCCAGCGGAAGACCTACGTACCCCAACCCCACGACCCCGACGACGGCATTTCGATTGTGGATCTTGCGAAGGAGCTCTTCCTTCGTGCGGTGCAAATCCTCCATGGGCCTTCCTCCCGTGTGAAGTTAGAATAGCCTCTTCGTCTCTCGGGGTCTTTTTCGAACCTGCCTCGAACGGCGTGGAACGTCGACGCCCTCACGTCCCCCCCGTCGCATTCCGGGAAGGCCACAGGAGCTCCTTGGCCTGGGAGACGACCAAATCGCCTCCGGAGGAGCCCAAGCCGTCCGCCCTTCGCGTTTCCCGACCGTTTTCCAACCTCCTCCCGTCTTCTCCAGAAAACGAGGCGGGGTTGTACGTCGGCACGAGTTCGCGCAGGGCCTTGTGGATCGCGTCTCCGTTCCCCGTCCGAGCCGCTTCGAAAAGCGCGTGCAACTTTTCCTCGAAGTCGGGCGAAACGTCGGTGTTTCGGGCCACAAAGATCTTTTCGTGTTTTGTCGCACGCGTACCCTCTTCTGCCGTGAGGAGTTCCTCGAAGAGCTTTTCTCCCGGTCGTTTTCCGGTGAACACGATGTCGATGTCCACGTGGGGTTCCAGGCCGGAAAGGCGGATGAGGTCGTACGCCAAGTCGAGGACGCGGACAGGTTCCCCCATGTCGAGGACGTACACGGCGCCGTTTTCGCCCAGGCCGCCCGCCTGCAAGACGAGTTGGGCCGCTTCGGGAATGGTCATGAAGTACCGAACCATGTCCGGGTGGGTAATCGTGACCGGACCGCCCCGACGGATTTGCTCCTTAAAGAGCGGAATCACGCTCCCCCTACTTCCCAAGACGTTGCCGAAGCGCACGGAGACGAACACCTGACCAAGGCGAGCGCGGGACGCCGCCCAAGTTACGATGTGCTCCGCAACCCGTTTGCTCGCCCCCATGATCGAAGTCGGGTTGACCGCCTTGTCCGTGGAGATGTTGACAAGCCGCTCGACGCCGAAACGCAGGGAGACTTCCACCAGGTTCTTCGTACCCCCGACGTTGTTGAAGATTGCCTCGTCAGGGTTGAGTTCCATGAGCGGTACGTGCTTGTGGGCGGCTGCGTGAAAGACCACCTGTGGGCGAAAACGCTCGAAGATAGAAATCAGTTTGTTCTTCCGACGAACGTCCGCGACGATCGTCGCCCACCGGGCGGAAGGATACTCCCGCTCCAAACGCTTCTCGAGTTCGTACAGGCTGTTTTCGCCCCGCCCAACGAGCACGAGAAACTTGGGACGAAACGGAAGCACCTGCCGAACGATTTCGCTCCCGATAGAGCCCCCGGCCCCCGTAACCAAAATCACCTTGCCTTCGAGGTACCCAGCGATTTCTTCTACCTGGAGACGTACGGGATCGCGTCGGAGGAGGTCTTCCACGTCCACCTCGCGGATTTGTGTCACGCTTACGCGGTCCGCAAGGATGTCGTAGATACCGGGGATGATGCGGTAGCGCACACCTGCCTTGCGGGCGAGGTCTACGACCCGGCGGACCACCGTGCCGGGGGCGGACGGAATGGCGATGAGCACCTCTTCCGCGGCCGTGTGCCGGACGACGCGGGGAAGGTCACCCAGCTTTCCCAAAACGCGGAGCCCCAGGTACCTTTGTCCGGCTTTGTTCGGATCGTCGTCGAGAAAGCCCACGGGCGTAAGCCCGGTTTCCGGATGCCTGAGCATCTCCCGCGCGATCATCGTTCCGGCTTCCCCAGCGCCTACGATGAGGACGCGACGTTCCCTACCCGAAAGCGCCCGTCGACCACTCCGTTCCTTGGCCATGCGGACGATCGCTCGCAACCCCCCAAGAAAGAGCAGGGCGAGGGCCCCGTGGATGAGGGGAATGCTTCGGGGTATTCCGAAATCGGGGTGGCCGACGCCGACGATGAGAAAGAGGAACCCCGTTCCCAGGGCCGTAGCCCAAAACACCGCAAAGGCGTCCCGCAAACCCGCCTTGTTCCAAGCCTGTTGCGGCAACCCGAGGGCGGCGATTACGAGCCCGCCTACAACCGCCCCCAGGAGCACGTACAGGAGCAAGGGACGTGCGTAGAGGGGGAGGGGGTCCTCCAGCCGAAGCCAAAAGCTGAGAATCGCAGCCGCGCTCCACGCCAAAAGATCGAGCGAAAACTTCAGGAAACTCCGAGGCATTGCGCCTTCACCTTGCTTTCGCCTTCGGGCTAAGAAGTCGTTCCCCGTCCGTGTTTTGGCGCGCAGTTCCCCGCATATCTTACCCTAAATTGGAACGCCTGTCATCCGAGGGCTCGACGGTGGGACCCACGTCCGAAGGCCGGAAGAGAGACAAAAACGTTTGCAGGATTACCAAGAAGTCGCTCCACACCGTAGCGCGCTCAGCATACTCCAAATTCAAGCGGATTTTTTCCGGCATGACGACCTCGACATACGTCCTTTCAGGATCCGGAGAACGGGCGAGGAGTTCGCTTTCGTGGCGAAAGCGAATGGAAGCGGGGTCGGTAATTCCCGGTACGAGTTCCAGAACACGCCGCTGTTCTTCTGTGTAAAGGGCGACGTACCGAGGAACTTCCGGTCTCGGGCCCACGAGGCTCATCTCGCCCTTGAGTACGTTCCAAAGCTGCGGGAGTTCGTCGAGCTTGGTCTTCCGCAACCAGTATCCCACGCGCGTAACCCTCGGGTCCCTTCCCACGGTAAGGGACCCTCCCCTTCGCTCCGCATCGACAACCATCGTGCGAAACTTCCACATCGTGAACGGTCGTCCCCGGTACCCGATGCGCTGCTGGCGGAAAAACACGGGCCCTCCGTCGTCAAGCTTGATCGCCAGTGCGATTCCGAGGAACACGGGGAGGAGGAGAAGAAGGCCCAGAGCGCTCCAGAAGAGGTCGAAAAGGCGCTTCGATCGCCGCACGCCACCACCCCCCGAGAAAAACTCCGGAGACCTCACCGCCGAAATTCGCGAACGACGTCCAAGACCGCCTCAATGACGTCGTCCACGTCGCGGTCGCTGAGGCCGGGATGAAGGGGAAGGCTGATGCTCCGCAAGTAGTTTTCGTAGGAAACCGGGAAATCCTTCGGACGGTACCCGTACTTCTCGCGGTAGTACGGGTGGAGGTGAACGGGAATGAAATGCACGGAAGCCCCGATATTTCTCTGTTTGAGCTCTTCGATAAACCGGGCTCGGTCGATCGTCAGAGCGGAAAGGTTGAGTCGGAGGACGTAGAGGTGCCACGCGTGTTCTACGTCCGGCCGCTCCACGGGCACGACGAGCTCCTCGCGTTCGGAAAAGGCCGCCGTGTACCGTGCGGCGATTTCCCGCCTGCGCCTGTGAAATTCCGGCAGCTTTCTCAACTGGTGGAGCCCGAGGGACGCCTGAATGTCCGTCATGTTGTACTTAAAGCCGGGGACGGTTACTTCGTAGTTCCAGGACCCTTTCTTCCCGTACCGCTTCCAGGCGTCCCGAGTCATCCCGTGCAAGGCGAGGACAGAAGCCTTAGCCAAAAAGTCCGGTGTGCCCGTAAGCATCCCGCCTTCTGCGGTCGTGAGGTTTTTGGTTGCGTAAAAGCTAAACGCCACGGGGTTACGGCTCGACCCGATCATCTGCCCGCGATAGCGCGCCGGAAGGGCATGAGCCGCATCCTCGATGAGGGCGAGTCCGTGCACTTGCGCGATCTCCCGTATGGGGTCGAGGTCCGCCGGATGTCCGGCGAAGTGTACGGGCATGATGGCGCGCGTCCGCGGCGTAAGGGCCGCCTCGATGCGCGAAGGATCGATGTTTAACGTATCGGGTTCTACGTCGACGAAGACAGGACGTGCTCCGACATGTTCGATCACGTTTGCCGTTGCCGCAAAGGTGTGGGGGGTGGTAATCACCTCGTCTCCGGGACCAATCCCTAAGGTTACGAGGGCCGTGTGAAGGGCTGCCGTGCAGGAATTCAGCGCCAAGGCTCCGGGAGCCCCCAAGAATTCCTGAAATCTACGCTCGAATTCCTTGGTTTTCGGGCCCGTGGTGATCCACTCGGACCGCAGCGTGTCCACCACCTCTTGGATCTCCTCTTCGCCGATGAGCGGAGGAGAAAAGGGAAGAAACGAATCGCGCACGGAGAAATCCCCCTTCCCTATGCATGCGTACTTTCCCGCCTTCCCGAAACGGGTGCGAAAAGGTGTGGCCGCGATTTTCTGCCGTCGAAGGCAGACTTCTAAGCGTGGTTCCGAAGGGGGACGATTTCTTGCAAAATCCCTTCCAGCCGCTCCGTCAGCTTCGGAAAGCTGTTATGCTCTTCCACGTATGCGCGAGCCCGCCTGCCCATGGCTTCCCGTTCTTCCCGCGAAAGAGAAGCGAGGTCGCGCACCGCCCTCGCCAAAGCGCCCGGACTTGCGTCTGAAACCGTAATCCCCGCGCGCGACTCTTGTACGGGGTTGTACGGAGAATTTACGGCAAAGATCACCGGTCGTCCCATCGCCATGTAGTCGTATAGCTTATTTGGGCTTGCGCCGAATCGGAATACGGGGGCTTCCTTGAGAAGGAGGAGGAACGCATCCGCTTCGGCCAACACGCGAAAGATATCGCGTTTAGGAACAGGGTCACGAAACTCCACGCTGTGAAGCCCCATTTGCCGGGCCTTCTCCATCAGCCTTTCCTTTTCCGGACCGTCTCCTACGAGAACAAAACGGATTGCCCTCTCCCCCTCCTCGTTTTCTAGGAGGCGGGCCGCGTCGAGAACGCGATCGAGATCGTTGGCCAAGCCGTGGCTCCCTGCGTACATCACAGTAAAGGTCTCTCCTTCCGGCGGAGGGAGAAAGGAAGGGACGTTCGTAAGGTCAATTCCGTTGGGGAGCCAAAAAATCTTCTCACGCGCCGCACCTTGGCGCACCATGTGTTCGTGAGCATAAGGAAGTATAGAAAGGATGCGCGTCGATTTCCGGTACAGGTAACGTTCGGCCCACCGCATCCAGAGGATGAACGGATGGAACGGAGAAACGTCCCCCAAATCGATGAGGGAATCCGGCCAAAGATCTCGAACCTCGAGCACGAAAGGAACGTGGTACCTCCGGGAAAGGCGTTCCGCGGCAAGCCCGATAAAGGGATGGGGGACAGAGCCCAAGACGACGTCCGGAACACCCAAAATCTCTGAACGGCTTCGACGTACGGCAGAAAGTCCAAAGGACACCATGTTCCAAACGCGTGCCGCGGAATTCCCCCGATAGGCGGGAGTCCGAAGCCAGAGGAAGGGAACACCCTCGACCTCCTCATAGCGCCACGCTTTCCCCGGCTCTAAGCGCGTGTCCTTTCGCAAGGTATGGTGGAAGCTCGTCGCGACGATGCTCACGCGGTGCCCGCGATGAATGAGCTCTCGCGCAAGGCTGTAGTGCCGCGTAAACCCGGGTTGATCGGGAGCGCCGGCGTACTGGTTTACGATCCAGATGTTCATCGAACGCAAGGTCTGTCCGTCCTCCGTGTAGACGTTTCTCCACAAAACCAGCGGGGGAACAAAAAACAGAGCGCCTTTCTCATCCGCAGGAAAGGGAAAAACATGTCCTTCGCATGAAAGCGTGTACCTATCCGTACCGCCGCACGAGTTCCTGTACGATCTTCCGTGAAGCGTCTCCTCTGCCGTACGGAAAGGCCTCGCGCCCACGATTTTGATATGCCTCTGTGAGACATGCGTACAAATCGTCGACGCTCGACGGCGGACAGAGCCGATTCCAACCCAGTTCGACAAGTTCGGTCCACTCGGTTTCTTCCCGTAGTGTAGCGCATGGCACGCGGTAAAAGAAGGCCTCCTTTTGTACGCCGCCCGAATCCGTGGCGATGAAACGGGCGTTCCGCTCCAAGACGATCATTTCTCCGTACCCTACGGGTCGGAGCCACCGAACGTTTCCTCGGACAACCGCACCCGATGCGTCAAGCTCGGCCAAAAACTCCCGGTCGATCACACCACGAACGTCCTGGAGGAAAGCATCCTCCTCAAGGAATGTCTCAAAGACCTTGCGCGTTCGGGGATGAAGAGGCCAGACGACAGGCATGAGTTCGGCAAAACGGAGAAACCCCCGTACGATGGTCAACAACCGTTCCGGACTATCCGTATTTTCCGCACGATGGACGGTAACCAATGCGTATGCCGATGGACGGATGCCATACGAAGCGAGGAGGTCTTCCCGTCCACCTACACTCTCGGCAAACCACAAGGCCGCGTCGTACATCACATCTCCTACGAGACGAACGCGCTCCCCCGAAATTCCCTCCCGCCTGAGGTTTTCCACGGCTTGCTCCGTCGGGGCAAAGAGGAGGTCGGAAACGTGGTCCGTAAGGACGCGGTTGATCTCCTCCGGCATGCGTCGGTTAAACGAGCGAAGTCCCGCCTCGACGTGAACTACGGGAATGTGAAGCTTTGCCGCGGCGAGGGATCCCGCCAAAGTGCTGTCCGTATCCCCGTACACGAGGACAACGTCTGGACGTTCGCGAAAGAGCACGCTTTCTACGGCCTCCAGCATACGCCCTGTGTTTTGGCCATGGGTACCACCCCCGATTCCCAAATGGTAGTCGGGGTTGGGTAGCTCCAGTTCGCGGAAAAACACGTCGGACATGTAGGGGTCAAAATGCTGCCCCGTGTGGACGAGGACTTCTCTCACGGTTTCGCCGAGCTGCCGAAGTTCGCGGGAAACGACGGAGGCTTTAATGAACTGGGGGCGAGCGCCGACCACGGTGAGGATCTTGGTCACCGGCTTCTCCTTCTCCTTACTTCGCATGCGTGGTGTGCGAAGGTCCACATCCCGCTTCCGATCACGACGTACGTAAGTCTATCACAACAGAAAGAGCGGGGATAAACCTCCCGCCCTTTTTCGATAACCCCCTTAGAACACCGTGCGTTTCGAACTACCGTTTGCGGACGAACAAGCTCCTCAAGCGGGTGAAGAAGACCTCCGTCTTCCCCGGCGGAGAGAAGGGTTCTCCCTCCTCGACGAAAATTTCTCGTCCGGAAAGGATTTCCTCGGCACGCGTGTAGATGGCCGCAACCTCCTCCGGTCCGAGTATGCGTTCGAGAATCTGACTGGCCTCCGCGAGGTGAAACCCTCTCCGACCAAACGCTCTGTGGGCGTCGGAGGCCACGAGGTGGACCCACCCGTTTTCCGCAAGCCGTAGGGCGAAAGTTCTCACGTCTTCTCCAAATGCCCCGGAAAAACTGCCGGCCGTAACTTGCAGAACCGCCCCCTCTTCAACGAGAGCGAAGAGGCGTTGGGGCCGTTCGCGAAAATAGGCGTATCGCTCCACGTGAGCAAGTACCGGAACGATTCCCCGAAGGCGAAGTTCGTATACCCACCGGTCAATGTCCGAAGGAATACGATGAGGCAGTTCGAGAAGGAGGTAGCGTCCCTTCTCCCCGTCGAGAAACAGGATCTCATCGTTGGCAATTGCCGAGAAGACCTCTATGCTCAAATGCACTTCTTGTGCGGCGCGAACCTGAAGGGGAATTTCTCGTTCCAAGAGAAGGGCACGGGCCCTTTCCTCCGCCTTTAGTACCCTGTTGGCAGGGTTCACGTATACTCCGTTTAGGTGGTGAGGAGTACAGACAACCGTTCGGATTCCCTCTTGTACGGCAGTTTCGGCCATACGGAGGAATTCGTCTTCGTCCTGCGCTCCGTCATCCAGATCCGGACACAAGTGGGTGTGAAGGTCGACCACGTAGTACCCACCTACCCGGAATTGAAAACACCTTATTTCTAATACCCATAACCATCATAGTAAGAATTCATCTCGTAATTTGCTACATAATTAAAAATTACCCCGTAAATATGGGTATTCGTTAGGCGCAAAAGCTGAACCGCTTTTTTCACGAGTTCACGGTGAGCGAACTTCCAACGTACGACGAGGAGGGCTCCGTCAACGGAGGGGGCGAGAAGACGTGCGTCGCTCATGAGCAAGACCGGCGTCGTATCCACCAAAACGAGGTCGAACCGATCGGAAAGCTGCCCGAGGAGCTGTTGCATGGCTTGCGAACCCAAAAGTTCGCCGGGGTTTGGGGGTACGGGGCCCGAGGGCAAAAATGAAAGTCCCGGAATACGCAACTCTTGGATTGCCGAAGAAAGGGAATACGTGCCTACGAGGACGTTGGTCAACCCTACACGGTTGGACGTCCGAAGGTACCTGTGCAACGTATGACGCCGCAGATCGGCGTCTACGAGGAGAACCTTCTTCCCGGCTTGCGCAAAAACTACACCCAAATTGGCCGTAACGAGGCTCTTTCCCTCCCCCGGAACGGCACTTGTAACCAAAAGCGAGCGATAAGGCCGGGCCGCGGCCGCAAACTGCAAATTCGTACGCAGGCTCCGAAAGGCTTCGGCTTCGGGAGACGTCGGATCGTCCCAACTTACGAGCTGGGCATGACGCTCGTCTTTGGATACGCGGTTACGAAAGATCTTGCCAATCACACCTCCACCCTCCCTTCATGAGAAGGAGAACCGGAGGTCGAAGCTCCGGGTTTCGGTTTCGCTTTCTCCTCCTGGAACGTCGCAGTCAGCGTCGAACCTCGCGATCGCTTTCTTTGCCCACCTGTGGATATAATTCCAACCTCTCCCAAAACCGGAAGTTCCAAAACCTCTTCTATTTGCTTTTCTTCGCGAAATGTAGTATCTAGGGCTTCAAAAATAAAAGCGAGAAAAATTCCTGATAAAAGTCCAATCACGCCACCAACAAAAGTATTTAATAATACTTTAGGTCGCATAGGCGAGGAAGGTGGATGCGCATTTGCAAGGATTTCTACGTTATCCACTCTTAATATTTTTGAAATCTCTTGCTGAAATACTTTTGCGATTGAGTTTGCTAAAACTGCCGCCCGATTGGGCGATGTATCTTCAACAGTTACCGAAATAACCTGTGATTGCTTTACTGTATTAACTTTTACATGTTTACTAAGTTCATCCGCCTCTTTATAATATCCTGTTGTATTAATAACTTTTTCTAAAATCCTAGGGCTTTTTTAAAATTTCTTTGTAAATTTCTATCAAATTTAAGCTTATTTGTAAATCAGTATAAGTTAAAAAAGAATTCTCATTATGTTTTGTATTTACAATTAGTTGTGTAGAAGCGGAGTAAACAGGAGTCATAAAATATGAACTAAAAATATAAGCAACAATAGCCCCCGTTATCATGAGAAAAACAATCCAAATTAATCGTTTGCGCAAAACTCGAACGACGTCTTGTAGGGTGAGTTCCTCCGACAAGGAGATTCCTCCTTTCGCAACCTCGTCACGCGTTTCTCCTGGGAGATCCGGAATGCGGACCGCGTAACCCAAGGTTCCGCCTCAGGTAGTATATACTACAAAAAGAGATGCATCCACAAGCTCGGAGAGTCGAGCCCTCCGAGAAATCGACATTACAACGACGAAGCCCGTTTTTCAAGAACCACTAAGACGGCTCCATCCGGGTGCGAAGAGACGATCACGCCGTCCGCCATGAGCAAGAGCGGGGGTGTATCGAATAGCACAAAGTCAAAAATAGAGAAAACTTCCGCGCACACGCCGTTCATCGATTCCGACGCCAAAAGTTCCACGGGATTCGGAGGGAGGAGGCCCGAGGGAAGGAGAAAGAGGTTGGGAACAAGAGTCGGAACCACTGCGTCCGGTAAAGAGACCATCCCCGCAAGGAGCGAAGAAAGGCCGGGCTCTTACGGCTCCTAAAATACCACCTATGGAGTGAGGGTTTCCGCAAGTTCGCATCGACGAGGAGTACCCGCTTCCCGGACTGCGCTATGACGATTGCCAAATTGGCCGCCACAAAACTCTTTCCTTTATAGGGCAGGAGGGACTTACAATGGCTGCGGGGCGAAGCTGTTCCCCGGCCCCGCGAAAAAAGAGGTTCGTGCGAAGGATGCGAAACGACTCCGCCTCTTCGGACTCGGGAATGTGGTGCGCGACCAGCGTGTTCCACGGCTCTTCGCGTCTTTTCCTTCTCCTCCTCGTGTGCCAAAGTCCCATGTGGTCTCCTTGCCCTCCCGAATGGTAGAATGGGTGGAGAAGCGGGGCAATGTCTATGTGCCCCTCCTAGTTTAAGAATATGGGGTTAGGAAGTCTAGACAAAAAACGCTACACGACGAAGGGAGCTTCTCGGCCGGTGAAAATCGCCTTCCTTGCCGCACAGAATTCCATTCACACGGTCCGTTGGGTAAACGCTATGGCAGACCGAGGGTACGAAATCCACCTGTTTACCATACATCCCAAAAAAGAACCGATACATCCTGCCGTTCGCGTGCACGAAATCCTCGGGCCGCTCGCCAAACCAGCCCTTTCCTACTTCTTGTCCGCTCCTACCCTTAGAAAAAAAATTTCCGAGGTCAAACCGGACATCTTGCACGCCCACTACGCAACAGGATACGGAACCTTGGGGCGCCTTTCCCGTTTCCGCCCCTTTCTCCTGTCCGTATGGGGCTCCGACGTGTACGATTTCCCCTTTTACTCGCCGCTTCACCGCTATCTCGTCACAAAAAACCTCCGAGCAGCAGATCTCATCTTGTCTACCAGCCGTGCCATGGCCCAACAAACCCTCAAACTCGAACCAAACATCCGGGGAATGGAAATCACTCCATTTGGTGTCGACGTCGCCCAATTTCGTCCACAACCGGAATACAAAGACCCCCGCTTCTTTACCGTCGGCACGGTAAAATCCCTCGCGCCGCAATACGGCGTAGACCTCCTCCTCCACGCCTTTGCCCTAGCCGAAAGGTACCTCGCGGAAACCGCCCCCGGCGTCGGGCGTTCGCTCCGCCTGCTCATCGTGGGAGACGGACCGGAACGCAAACGTCTGGAAGCCCTGAGCAGACAGCTCGGGATCGACACAAAATCTACGTTCGTAGGTGCCGTTCCCCACAGAGAAGTAAGTCGTTACCTCAACCAACTGGACGTCTACATCGCCCTCAGCCGATACGAAAGCTTCGGAGTAGCCGTGCTCGAAGCCCAAGCCTGCGGGATCCCCGTCATCGTCTCTGACGTTGGGGGGCTCCCCGAAGTCGTATCCCACGAATCAACAGGGTTTGTCGTCCCTAAAGAGAACCCGCAATCCGCGGCCGAAAAAATTATTATTTTTGCTTTAAATAGAGGAATACTAAAAAAGATGAAGGATAATGCAAGAAAATTTGTTTCGCAAAAATTTTCTTGGGAAAATAGTGTAAAAAAGATGGAAAGTGTGTACGAGCATTTTTATAAAAATAAAAGTTGGTAGTTCTTTTAGATCTACCGAAAGAATTTTCTGACATTCACGCAGATAAAAAAATTTCCTCGATCATAAAAACGCCCCGCCGTTCGCTACAGGGATGGTGAGCCGGGCGGGAATCGAACCCGCGACACCCGGATTAAAAGTCCGGTGCTCTACCGGCTGAGCTACCGGCTCACGACAAATGGCTGGGGTGGTAGGATTCGAACCTACGAATCGCGGATCCAAAGTCCGCTGCCTTACCGCTTGGCTACACCCCAACGACAGAATCGTGGTGGAGGGGGAGGGATTCGAACCCCCGAACCCAAGAGGGAGCAGATTTACAGTCTGCCGCGTTTGACCGCTTCGCTACCCCTCCAACTGGTGGACGATGACGGATTCGAACCGCCGACCCCCTGCTTGTAAGGCAGGTGCTCTCCCACTGAGCTAATCGTCCATTGGTGACCCCTAGGGGAATCGAACCCCTGCTACCACCTTGAAAGGGTGGTGTCTTAACCACTCGACCAAGGGGCCGTGGATGGTGCTCCCGGCAGGGATCGAACCTGCGGCCTCATCCTTACCAAGGATGCGCTCTGCCACTGAGCTACAGGAGCAGGCCAAACGCGCTATTCATTATAGCGACTTCCGAGAGAAAAGGCAAGATACGAAACGCAAAACGGCCTCGCCTCTTCTTTCCGGGCGAACGGAAGAGCTTGGCGCTCGGGGCTCACGCCCAGATATCCTCTGTCGAGCGAGGCCCCAAGCGCATGTCAAAACCCGTTCCCGGAAATAAGCGGTTACGGAGACCGTAAAAAACGTCGCACCTCCCGCGGAGGGGCCACCCGACTGTACAAGCGTAAGAGAAGTGCATAGCGTTCTTCGAGAACGCTCCGGAGGAGCCCTTCGAGACGTCGGTCTTCGAGATCGGTAAGGAGGTCTTCCAACTCCTTGCGCAAGATGTATTCGAGTTCTACCTGTTCGTGCGGCGTAAGGAGCATGCCCAATTTTGCCGACTCCGTCCCTCCTCTCCACACGTATAGGTTGGTTCGACTCTTGGCGAAACCACACGTCCGCGGAAACGCAACCTTCTTCCTGAAAAGGATGTAGCCTCGCCCGGCGCAGCACGAGGCCGTGTTGGAAATCGTTCCCGGCCTTCTTGTAACCCAAACCCAGAAAACGCCGGCAAACCGAAGGAGCATCGGAGCCTTCGCAAAAAACGTCGTTGGCCGCCGTACCCGACATAAGGCCGATTCCTTTTGCGCTTTGAAAATGCAAAGGAGGCCCGTCGGCAAAATCCGCGGGCCCTTCCCAAGGATAGACCACATTCTTCCACGGCATGCGTGCAAGCGACCCGGCAACCCTAACCCTGAGCCCCTAACTCTCCCCTTCCGATACGCAACGGGGAAGTTTCGTCCCGTACGTGTACGTCTGGCCGTTGACCTCGTACGTGACCACGATGGGGGCGGCAATCGAAGCAGAGGCCGAACAGTACTTTTCTACGGATAGGCCGACCGCCCGTTTGACTTTGTCCTCGGGCAGGTTTGTACCCGCAAAATGGTAGTGTAGGTGTATTTTGGTAAATCTCCGTGGATGTTCATCCGCACGTTCGGCGTTCACCTGAATCGAAAATCCTTCGAGTGGCACGCGCATTCGCTGCAAGATGAGGACGATGTCTATTCCCGTGCATCCGGCCAGTCCGTGAAGCAAAAGTTCCATGGGGCGCGGACCTTGGTCCGTTCCCCCGTGGTCGGGGTCCGTGTCGATCACGACAGAATGTCCGCTCGGTCCCGTAGATCGAAAGCGCAGATTCCCTTCCCAAAGCGTTTCGACGTGCACGTGGACTCCCCCTTTGCGCCGCTGTTCACATTACCCTACCCAGTATAATCTTTCCCAAGGCCTAAGGAAAAGGGATCGGAAGAGGGTTCGGCCTTAGGCGAATGCGTTCGTTGCCGAAAATCGCATAGGAAAGTGACGTGATGGGGCATGCACCCGGTCTTCCTCGGATTCCAAAAAGGCCTGGCCTTCCTGGGAATCGTATTTCTTACCGCGGCGGTTCCTCCCGAAGATCCTCGAGAACACGCCCAGCCGAATGAGACCTCCGAGAGAGCGTACGCGGAAGCCGAGCCCTTCTTCGCCGTACCCGGGGAAGAAGGGGCGATCGCGGTCGGGGTTTACGTTCCTCACCGGAGGGCGTACGAGGCTCTGAAGATCGGATGGGAAGGAGCGGGAAAACCGCCGCTCACCGTCTTTCTCGACCCCCAGACGTGGAAACGGGAGGAGGAAAGCCGCCACCCATCCGCTCCGTACCTTCGCATCCCCGATCGGGAAGCTTTCTGGCCCCAGACGTGGGAACTAGGGCTTGTCTGGAAAGCGCTCCTTCAAAAGGACGAACAAAGCGCCACGGATTCTTCATTTCATACGTCTCGTACGTCGTTTCGCCGAAGCGAGGCCTCCGTCTCGGCCGCCGGTGCAGGATCGGACGGCCACCTCGGGGTAGAAGAACTTGCCAACCGGCTTCAGCACGAGCGTAACGAGGCCGCACGGCTCTTCGGCCGCTCGCCGGAAGAAGTTTCGTACCTCTTGCTCCCCATGTTTCCCTTCGGCCGGGTAGACGTCGTCACCTTGGCCCGGATCTGCCAGCAGGAGGGTATGCGGCTCGTCGTAGGCCAAAAAACCTTCACCCCGCACGACGGGGGTCGGGAAAAGAAAACCGCGTACGGGGGAGGTCTCGTCGTCCTGACGTGGGACGAAGGGGCAACCCCCGAATGGGTGGAGAAAGAGTTGCGGGATCTCCAGGGTCGGTGGAATGTCGTTCCTTTACGGAACTTGGTCTACGGCGAAAACGCACGCGTCGCACCGCAATAGGAGGCTACGGGGCAATAGCGGATCTCCCAAGGGGGAGCTTCCCCAAAACTGGTGAATGGAGAAGCACATACCCCACCCATCCCCCACCCAGCCTACCGGGTGAAGGCGCCTTCGGAGCGTCTTCCGCAAACCACTGATTTTGCAGGAAACGGGAAAAGGGGGGAAACCGATGAAACGCCGACGCGTGTGGCGCAGGTGGCTCAAACGTTTGCGGCTTTGGGGTGTACATACGGGCGCCTTGGCCGTCCTCGTGGGAGTCACGGGAGGATGTGCCTCCGAAGGGCAAACTACCGGGACGAACCGTGGTAGCGAATATTCCTCCCTTAAAGAAATGGTACGGGACATCCTGCAGACGGAAGAAGGAAAGAACGCCCTCCGCGAAGCACTTAAGGATCCCGGGATGAGGAAATCCCTGTACCTTCAGGAAACGGAAGCCAAGGCGACCATCCGGGAAACGCTCCTTTCTCCCGAAGGGACACAACTCTTACAAAAGAGACCTTTCACGACCCGGCATTTGTGGCAAAGATCCAGGTTGAACAACAAGCAAAGCTCCTAGGACAAAAGCAAGAAGACAAGGAACAAAAAGAATAAAAACAAAGAGAAAAGACGGAATCCGAAGGACTAGGAGAGGAAGGACAGGGAGGACAATAAAAAAGCGCCCGGAAATTCTTTCCCGGGCGACGTGTCGTTCAGCATACGGCTTCCGGACACGGCTCGAGGCCGAGCTTCTCCATGACTTTTTCCGCGAGAGAGGCGTAGACCTTTCCCACGGGGTGATCCGCCGGGAAGAGCCCCGGGGCGGTTTCTCCCGTCACGGGATCTTCGACCCCGGGTGAATCTCCCGCCAAGGGGATCTGTGCCAAAAGTTCCGTCCGGAAGTGGGCCGCGAGATCGCGCCCTCCGCCTTCGCCAAAGGGGTATACGCGCGTCCCGTCGGGACATTCGACGTAGGACATGTTTTCTACAATTCCCAAGATCGAGCGGTTGAGGCGTAAGGTCATCGCCCCAGCACGGGCGGCGACGCGCGTCGCCGTCGGATGCGGCGTGGTGACGAGGATGTCCATCGCCCAGCTCACGCGCCGGCTGATGTCCAAAGGAACATCCCCCGTACCGGGAGGTAGGTCGAAAAGGAGGACGTCCAGGTCCTCGTCCCAGTGAACCTCTTTAAAGAACGTGTCGAGCATCTTCCCGAGCATCGGCCCGCGCCAAATGACGGGGGTGTTGTGGGGAACGAAAAACCCCATAGAGATCACGCTCATCCCGAAGCTATACAGGGGCACGATGAGCTTTTCGAGAACCGTGGGCTGGCGGCGAATCCCGAGAATCTCGGGGATGCTGAAACCGTAGATGTCCGCGTCAATGAGCCCCACCTTGAGCCCGGAGCGGGCGAGAGCGTACGCGAGGTTGGCGGTAACCGTAGACTTCCCTACGCCGCCCTTTCCCGAGGAAACCGTGAGGTACACGGTCTTTTCCGAACCGGGAGGGCGGTCCGGCGTGAGCGTAACAAGGCCTTTAGAGGCTTGAAGCTTGGCGGCAAGGGCCTGTCGTTCCGCTTCGGTCATCGCCGTGAGGCGCACGTACACCTTCTTCGCCCCCGCGGCTAGGATGGCCTCCTTTGCCCGTTCGGAAATCACGCCCTGAAGCGGGCAGTTCGGCACGGTGAGCGCGATTACGACGCGAACCGTATCCTCCTCGACTTCGATGTCTTTGACCATATCGAGATCGACGATGCTTTGACGAAGTTCGGGGTCTTCGACGGTGCGCAACGACTCGCGCACCTCTTCTACCGTAAGGGCCACGGAATGCACCTTCCTTTCCCGATCTTTCCCTGCCCCGGTACAGACGTACGGAAGAGGGCAAAAAGAAGAGGGCTTTTTTGCCCTCGTTCTCATTATAGACCAGTTCCTGAGGAAAGCGCTACCGCAGAACAGTGAACTTCTCTTGAACACCTCTTCCCTTGAAGTCCCCAAAGGGAAGAGGGGCATTTGCAATCCCACTGGGTCGTTCAATCCCGAAATTTCCCTTGCGCAGGGACGGAAGAAGGCGGAGGACAGGGGTCGTTTCCTGCCGCGTACCGTGCAATCCCGTCGTAAATGGCCAGAGCTACGCGCCTTTGGTACGTCCGATCGAGAAGGAGGCGGGCCTCTTCGGGATGGGAAAGAAAGCCGGCTTCGACGAGGACCGTGGGGACCTTCGCAACCCGCAGAAGGTAGAGGTCGTCTCGCTTCTTGGGAAGCCGGGGCGTTCCTAAGTGCTCGGCTAGAGCACGCTGTACGTGCCAGGCTAGGCAGGCGCTCTCCGGAGGGTCCTCACCGTAAAACACCTGAGCCCCCCACCACTTGGGGGAAGGAACGCTGTTGAGGTGGATGCTTACGGCAAGGTCCACGTCCGGCGAATTCATGATCTGGGCGCGGGCGCGCATATCGCGTCCCTTCCTCCGTCCCCTCCCCTCCCCCGCGAGATCGTAATCCCCTCCCGCGTGAGCCGTACGTATGCTCCCGCACCCTGGAGGTAATCCCGAAGGTAAAGGGCAATAGCCAAAACCGTGTCGTCCTCGACGATTTCCCCACCCAGACCTACGGCCCCACCGTCAATGCCGCCGTGCCCGAGATCAAGAACGACGACCTCCCCGGCTAGGGCCCCGTGCGAAGACGCGGAAGAAGATGCAGCAAACCACCGCCCCGAGCTCCACGGGGCGACGCGCAGGGCGAAAATCGCCGCGCTTCCCAGGATAATCCCTAGAAGAAAAACAAAGGCTTTGCGCTGCTTTGTGCGAACCGCAAACCGTTCGCGGCGAATCCCCATCAGAAGGAGCCCTCCCACGTTTCGAAAACCCTCGCGGTTGTCCCTCGCTCCAACGTATGCGACAGAGCAAAAAAAACACCGCCTGCCCAGGGCAAGCGGTGTTCCTCGGAGCGTCCGTCCCAGATCGGACGAACCTCTCACCGTTTCGAAAACTGCGGCGCCCGCCGCGCCTTCTTGAGCCCGTACTTCTTCCGTTCCTTCATCCGCGGGTCGCGACGCAAAAGACCCGCCTTTTTGAGGACGGGGCGGAATTCCGGGTTGATGAGAAGGAGGGCCCGGGCAATTCCGTGACGGATCGCCCCCAGTTGTCCGGTAATCCCGCCTCCGCTTACGTTTGCGTACACGTCATATTGTCCGAGAACCCCTGCACGTTCAAGCGGCTCCTGTACGATCAGGCGGTAGGCGAGGAGGCTGTAGCGCTTCTCGAAGGGCTCTCCGTTTGCGAAAATCTTGCCATCCCCGGGAACGAGACGCACCCGGGCTACCGCTTCTTTGCGACGACCGGTTGCCATGTACTGGAGCGTGCTCACTTCGTTTCACCCCCGTCATGCGCTGCGCGTTTCCGACCCGTCGGCCAAAACTTTCCCAACGGCCAAGGTTCCGGCTTTTGGGCGGCGTGTGGATGGTCAGGACCCGCATATACGTACAACTTCCTCATGAGCTTACGGCCGAGGCGGTTTTTGGGAAGCATGCGCCGCACGGCGAGCTCGAGCAACCGATCCGGTCGCTTTTGCCAGAGCTGACGGGCCGTGTACGTGCGGAGGCCTCCGGGATAGCGAGAGTGGAAGTAGTACAGCTTTTTTTCCCACTTCTCCCCGGTAAGTTCCACCTTGTCGGCGTTGACGACGACCACGAAGTCGCCGACATCGAAATGCGGCACGAAGATAGTCTTGTGCTTTCCCCGCAAGATCCGGGCGATCTCCGCCGCAATCCGCCCCAGGGGCTGCCCTGCGGCGTCGACGACATACCACTTGCGCTGCGCGAGCGCTTCTTCTTCCGTAGGCATAAAGGTCCTCTGGACCTGCATCGCGTTCGTCCTCCTTTACCCGAACCATCTTAGCGGATGTCTTCGGGGAAGTCAAACAGCTGAACGGCGGGCGGGTCCGGCAAGAGATGCGGCGGATAGTACACGTGAAAAAGCCACAAGCCCTCGGGCGGAGCTGTAGGTCCCGCCTCCTCGCGACGTCCGGAAGTGAGAAGACGGGCGACGTCTTCCGGTGTACGGCGGTTGCGCCCGACTTCCCAAAGGGTCCCCGCGAGGATGCGCACCATGTGGTAGAGAAAGCCGTCGCCTTCCACGAGGAAAAAGACGTCGAAACCGCGGGCAAAAACTTCGGCGCGGAACACCGTCCGAACCGTCGTTCGGGCAGAAGACCCTAGGTTGCGAAAGGCGCGAAAGTCGTGCGTACCCACGAGGTAACGTGCCGCCTCGGCCATCCGCTCGACGTCCAACCCTCCGGGAACGTGGGCGGAAAAGGTGCGGAGAAAGGGAAGGCGGATCGGTCGGGTATCGAAGCGGTACACATAACGTTTGCGCACGGCGTCCTTTCGGGCGTGAAACTCGGAGGGAACGACGTGAGCCTCCCACACCCGAACGTCCGGCGGGAGGCGGGAATTCAAGGCGTACGGAATCTTTTCGACGGGGACGTTGGCGTCCACGTCGCAATGCACGACCTGACCTATGGCGTGAACCCCAGCGTCGGTCCGACCTGCGGGAACCACGCGAATCGGGCGACCGTACGTCTCGAGAAGCGCGGTTTCGAGTTCGTCTTGAACCGTGCGTCCCTGCGTTTGACGCTCGAAGCCAAAGAACCCAGTTCCTTCGTACGCAACTCGGAGGGCCACACGCAAGGACGGTCACCTCCGAGGAGTTTCCCCTTGACCCGTTCGCAAGGGGGGAAGTCGGCGACCCGGAGCGACAAAGGCTTCGCCCCGTGCGAAAAAGCGAAAACGCCGCGTGCAACGGCGCGGCTCTTGCTCTCGCGAAGACGCCCGCCCTACCCTTCTCGGGACATTCGCGGTCTCATCCCGTAGACCGCGAAACACTCTATTCTTCCACCCATTCAATCACGGCCATGGGAGCGGCATCGCCACGGCGAGGCCCGAGTTTGAGCACGCGCGTATATCCCCCGGCGCGGTTACGGTACCGAGGAGCGATTTCGTCAAAGAGCTTTCGCAGCGCGTCTCGCGAACGAGGGTCGTCGGGATTTTCCCGCTCTTTGCGGACGATCCGGGCAGCCTGCCTCCGGGCGTGCAGGGAGCCGTCCTTCGCCCACGTTACGAGTTTGTCGGCCAACTTTCGCACTTCCTTGGCCCGAGTTTCGGTCGTCACAATCCGTTCGTAGAGGATGAGGTCGGTTACGAGGCTGCGGAGCATTGCCAGGCGCGCCGAAGTCGGGCGCCGGAGTTTCCGGTAGGACATGAGAGACTCCCTCCTCACAGAAAAGGCGCGACCTCAATCTTCCTTGCGAAAGTCGAGGCCGAGCTCGGCAAGTTTGGCGCGAATTTCTTCGAGAGACTTCTTGCCCAAGTTGCGGATCTTCATCATGTCCTCTTCCGTGCGCGAGACGAGTTCCTGAACGGTGTTGATTCCCGCACGCTTCAAGCTGTTGTAGGAACGCACGGAAAGGTCCAAATCCTCGATGGGCATTTCGTAAAGGCGATTCTTGGGGTCAGCAGATCGTTCCACGAGTACAGACCCCGGATCCCCTCCTCCGGAGAGGGACGTAAAGAGCGAGAGGTGGTCCGTGAGAATTCGCGCCGCATAGCCCACCGCTTCGTCCGGTCGTACGGTTCGATCCGTCCACACCTCGAGGATGAGGCGGTCGTAGTTCGTGATCTGCCCCACACGCGTATCCTCGACCGTGTAGTTCACGCGGACGACGGGGGAGTAGATGGCGTCGACGGGGATGACCCCGATCGGGGCGTCTTCGCGCTTGTTGTTCTCCGCTCCTACGTACCCACGGCCACGTCGGGCCGTCATCCGCATGTACAGTCGCGCCCCCTCCGTGAGGGTGGCGATGTGGTGTTCGGGATTCAAGATCTCCACGTCGCTGTCTGCACGAATGTCTCCCGCGGTAACCGTTCCCTCGCCCTCCGCCTCGATCTCCAGGATTTTTTCCTCGTCAGAGTGGATCCGGAGGGCCACGCGCTTGAGGTTGAGGATGATCTCCGTAACGTCCTCGAGGACGCCCTCGATCGTGGAGAATTCGTGCAGAACGCCGTCAGTGTACACGGAGGTGATGGCGGCACCGGGAATCGACGAGAGGAGAACGCGGCGGAGGGAGTTCCCCAACGTCGTGCCGAAGCCGCGTTCGAGCGGCTCTACGACGAATTTCCCGTAGCTTCCGTCGGGTGAGATCTCCGCCACTTCAACACGGGGTTTTTCCATTTCGATCATAGCGTGCGTCTTCCCCCTCTCGGGCGTGCTGCGTCGGGCATAGACTCAGCTTCACCCAATCCGCGCTTTCGTAAACATTTTTACAAATCCTCCGGTTACACCCGTCGCCGCTTGGGGGGACGACAACCGTTGTGGGGGATCGGGGTGACGTCGCGGATTACGGTAACCTCGAGGCCGGCAGCCTGAAGCGTACGGATCGCCGCCTCGCGTCCGGATCCGGGCCCCTTGACGCGAACCTCCACCTCGCGCATCCCGTGCTCGATCGCCGCGCGCGCCGCCTGTTCTGCGGCCAGCTGTGCGGCAAAGGGCGTTCCCTTTCGCGTTCCCTTAAACCCCGCCGTACCCCCGCTAGCCCAAGCGATCGTGTTGCCCTGCGGATCCGTGATCGTGACGATCGTGTTGTTGAACGTGGAGTTGATGTGGGCGATTCCCTTGAGAACGTTTTTCCGCTCGCGGCGCTTCACGCGCGTCGTAGTGCGCTTCTTCGTCGCCAAACGAGATCCCCCCTCGTCTTACTTCTTCGTAGCCTTCTTCTTCCCGGCGACCGTCCGCCGCGGTCCCTTTCGCGTACGTGCGTTTGTGCGTGTACGTTGGCCGCGAACGGGGAGGTTGCGGCGGTGGCGGCTACCCCGGTAGCTTCCGATTTCGATCAGGCGGCGAATGTTCATCGCCACTTCACGGCGCAGGTCTCCTTCGACCTTGAGGTTCCGCTCGATGTACGTGCGGATCCTTCCGATTTCGTCTTCTGTGAGATCGCGCACGCGCTTGTTCGGATCTACGCCCGTCTCTTTCAGGATTTTCTCGCTGAGCGAACGCCCGATCCCGTAGATGTACGTAAGCGAAATGACAACCCGCTTGTCGCGGGGGATGTCGACCCCGGCAATTCGCGCCATGTAATTCCCTCCTCAACCTTGCCGCTGCTTGTGTTTGGGGTTGGAACAGATCACCATGACCTTCCCGTGGCGGCGGATGACCTTACACTTCTCACACATCGGCTTTACCGAGGGTCGGACTTTCATGGAAATCGCCTCCTCTTCGCACTCGCGTACGGAGATACCCGCCCGTGCAGATTTCCCTTTGCCTCTTCAGAAAAAAGGAACGCGAAACCGCGCGAAAGCGCTGCAAACCCGCACGCGCGGCGACGGTGTTCGCCCCCGGGCACGATGCCGCCGCAAACCCATGCGGGGGCGGAGCGCATCCGGCGTGCGGAGAAACCCCCATCTTTCACTTGTGGCGGTAAGTGATCCGACCGCGCGTGAGGTCGTACGGCGAAAGTTCGACCGTCACGCGATCCCCGGGAAGAATCCGGATGTAGTGCATGCGGATCTTCCCGGAGGCGTGGGCGAGGACCGTGTGCCCGTTGATCAATTGTACGCGAAACATCGCGTTGGGCAAAGCTTCGACGACGGTCCCTTCCATTTCGATGACATCCTTGCCCACCTTCTCTCCCTCCTTCTCCGATGGCATTCCCGTTCGGACGAGGGATGGATTCCTTCCGGAGAAAGACCTCAGTCCAGCCGGGTGAGGATGATCGGACCTTCCTCCGTGATGGCCACGGTGTGCTCGAAGTGGGCGGAACGTCGCCCGTCCGCCGTCACCACGGTCCACCCGTCGTCCAGCGTGCGCACCTCGAAAGTCCCCGCGTTCACCATCGGCTCGATGGCGAGCACCATTCCCGGCCGAAGCTTCGGCCCTCGACCCGGCGGCCCGAAATTGGGCACCGGAGGCTCTTCGTGCATGTTGCGACCTACCCCGTGTCCCACATACGCCCGAACCACAGAAAATCCGTGGGCTTCTACGTACGTCTGAATGGCGTGCGAGATGTCGGAGAGGTGATTCCCCGGTCGGGCCGCTTCGATCCCCCGAAACAGAGTTTCGCGGGCGACGTCGAGGAGCTTCTGATCTTCGGGGGATACTCGGCCCACGGCGTACGTCCACGCGCCGTCGCCGTGGAAGCCGTCGTAATACGCCCCTACGTCGATGCTCAAGATGTCGCCTTCGCGCAAGACGCGTTCCGAGGGAATCCCGTGGACGACTTCTTCGTTGATCGAGGTGCAAATGCTCGCGGGATAGCCGTTGTATCCGAGAAAGGAAGGGAGAGCCCCGAGGCTTCGGATTTCGCGCTCGGCCACTTGGTCGAGCTCCCGCGTCGTGATTCCCGGTGCGATGAGTTCCGAAAGGACCTTGTGCACGTGGGCCACGATGCGTCCCGCCTCGCGAATTTTGCGGATCTCCTCCGCCGTGTACAGGTGGATCATCGCGTTCCTCTCACCCGATCGAGGATCTCGAAGATCGCCTGCGTAACCTCGTCAACTGGCGGGGTCCCATCCACCTCGTACAAGAGCCCCTTTTCGCGGTAGAACGCAAGCAAAGGCTCGAGTTGGGCGGCATTCACTTCGAGGCGTTTTACGACGACTTCCTCTCGGTCGTCGTCGCGTTGCTTGAGGGGGGTACCGCAAACGTCGCAGATTCCCTCTACCCGCGGCGGGCGGAACTTTACGTGGTAGATCGCACCGCACTTCGGACAGATCCGCCTTCCGGTAAGCCGCTCCACGAGGTCGTCCCGCGGCACTGCAATGTAGAGAACTGCCTCCAGAGGACGACCGAGTTCGGCGAGGAGGGCTTCCAAAGCTTCCGCTTGGGGAATCGTACGGGGAAATCCGTCGAGGAGAAACCCCCGGGCGGCATCCGGTTCGAGAAGCCGTTCGCGCACGATCCCGATCGTCACCTCGTCAGGCACGAGGAGCCCCTGATCCATATAGCGCTTCGCCTCAAGGCCGAGCGGAGTGCCGAGCTCTACCGCCCGACGGAACATGTCCCCGGTGGCGATGTGCGGGACGCCGTATCGCTTCACGATACGTTCTGCCTGCGTCCCCTTGCCTGCCCCGGGCAAGCCCATGAGGAGGGCGCGCATCTTTTAGCCCCCTTCATCGCGAGAGCGCTCGCCGCATGCCTACCCTAGCGTAAGAATCCCTCGTAGTGCCTCCGCACGAGCTGGCTCTCGATGTTCTTCATCGTCTCCAACGCTACCCCGATAAGGATGAGGAGCGACGTCCCTCCAATCTGGACGGAACGCGGAAGGCCAAAGACGTCCGTGAAAAACACGGGCAGGACAGCGACAAAGGCGAGAAAGAGCCCACCGAAAAGCGTAATCCGGTTGATCACCCGTGTGAGGTAGACCTCCGTGGCCTTTCCCGGGCGCACGCCCGGGATAAACCCCCCCTGCTTTTGCAGGTTTTCCGCAAGTTGCTGGGGGTTGAGTTGTACATACGTGTAGAAGTAGGTGAAGGCAACGATGAGCGTCACGTAGAGGAAAAGGCCCAGCGGTGCGTCAAAGGCGAACATCCGTGCGACGGCTTGGGCAAAACCGCTGGCGGGGAAAAAGGAGGCTACGATCGAAGGAAACATGAGGATCGAAACGGCAAAGATCACGGGAATGACCCCCGCCGAGTTTACACGGAGGGGGATGTGCGTCATCTGCCCTCCGTACACCCGCCTCCCCACAACGCGCTTCGCATACTGAACGGGGATCCGCCGAATCCCCTCCTGCACGAAGATCACCCCTGCGAAGAGGACGACGACGAGAAGGAGGAGAAAGAGCGTTCCCAACACGACGAGAAAGGGGCTTACCATTCCTTCTTCCATGAAGAACTTGGACACGTAGATCTGTTCGAGCGTCGACGGAATAGAGGCGGCAATCCCCGCAAAGATCAAAAGGGAAATCCCGTTTCCGATCCCCTTTTCCGTGATCTGCTCCCCGAGCCACATGAGGAACATCGTGCCCGTCGTCAGGGTGAGGGCGGTGAGGAGGTAGCTCCCGAGACCTGGTTCCCGAAGAAGGTGGTACTGGCTTTGGAGCGTAATCGTAAACCCGATGGCCTGAAGAAAGGCGAGGACGGCCGTGAGGTAACGGGTAACCTGCGCGAGTTTGCGCCGACCGACCTCCCCCTCCTTCGCCCACTCGCTAAAGGCGGGAATCACGTCCATGGAGAGGAGCTGAACGATGATCGACGCGGTGACGTAGGGCATCACGCCCATGGCGAAAAGGGAGAAGTTCGACAGCGCCTGACCGGTAAAGGCGTCGAAAAGTCCGAAGAGGGCACTCGACGCCAGACCGCTGTGTAGCGCGGCGACGTCGACGCCCGGGACGGGAATGTAGCTGCCGATGCGAAAGACGACGAAGGCGAAGAGGGTGTAGAGGAGTCGCCGACGGAGGTCCGGAACGCGGAAGGCGTTCGCCAGCGTGCGGAACACTCAGATCACCTCGACGCGACCGCCGGCCGCCTCGATTTTCTTCACCGCTCCGCGGGAAAACTTGTGCGCCCGAACCGTGAGGGCGACTTCGAGCTCGCCGTCTCCCAAAACCTTAAGCCCATCGCCAAGCTTCTTCACGATCCCCCGGGCGAGGAGCTCTTCGGGGCCCACGACGGAACCCGGGGGAAAGACGTTGAGCTCGCCCACGTTCACGTACGCGTATTCCTTTTTAAAGGGCGCGTTGGTAAATCCGCGTTTGGGCAGGCGGAGGATGAGGGGGTTTTGTCCTCCCTCGAATCCGGGACGCACGCCGCCGCCGGAGCGAGCCTTCTGGCCCTTGTGCCCGCGACCGGACGTCTTCCCGTGCCCGCTCGCCGTTCCGCGGCCGACGCGCTTCTTCCGCTTTTTCGATCCCGGAGTCGGCCGAAGCTCGTGCAGCTTCATCGCGCTTCCCCCTTTCCGCCCGCCTCATCGGGAAGTTCCTCCACATCCACCAGATGGGCGACCTTGGCGATCATCCCCCGAATCGACGGATGATCTCCGTGGATCACGGACTGCCGGATTTTCCGAAGGCCGAGCGACCGCAAGGTAGCCCGTTGTTCCTCCGTCCGGCCGATGAGGCTCCGCTTGAGGATAATCTTCAGGCGCATGGCGATTCCTCCTCAGCCGAGGATTTCCTCCGTGCGTTTGCCCCGAAGCCGTGCCACCTGCTCTACGGTCTTGAGCTGCTTGAGGGCTTCGAGCGTTGCGTACACCACGTTGATCGGGTTATTCGACCCGAGAGACTTCGTAAGGACGTCTTTGACGCCCGCAAGTTCCAGCACCGCGCGCACCGGGCCTCCGGCGATTACTCCCGTACCGGGAGCGGCGGGTTTGAGCAAGACCTTGGAGGAGACGAATTCTCCGATGATTTCGTGCGGGATCGTCGTGCCACGTAGAGGAACAGTGATGAGCTCCTTCTTGGCCTTTTCCACAGCTTTGCGGATGGCATCGGGCACTTCCGTCGCCTTGCCAAGCGCAGCCCCTACGTGGCCTCCTCCATCACCGACGACCACGAGGGCGGAAAAGTGAAAGCGCCGTCCACCTTCGACCACCTTGGCCGTACGGCGGATCATGACGACGCGTTCTTCGAGCTTAAGCGCCTCCGGATCGAGGCGCCCTTCGCGGGGGCGGCGTGCCATGGTCACCCTCCTTTCGAAATGGGCGTCAGAATTCCAAACCGGCTTCGCGAGCGGCCTCCGCTAAGGCCCGAATGCGCCCGTGGTACGGATTGCCGCCGCGATCGAAGACGACGCGCGTAATCCCCTTCTCGCGCGCGCGGCGGGCGATGATCTCGCCCACGCGACGTGCCGCTTCCACGTTCTTTGTAGAGGTAAGGCCGCTGCGGATCTCCGGTTCGAGGGAGGACGCCGCAACGAGCGTATGCCCCCGCGTATCGTCGATGATCTGGGCGTAGATGTAGCGGAGAGAGCGGTATACGGAAAGCCGCGGCCGTTCCGGAGTGCCTACGACCTTCTTGCGAATGCGGCGGTGGCGGACTTTGCGCAGTTCGTTGCGCGACTCTCGTTTGATCACGGCCGGTCACCCCTCACTTCTTCTTGCCGCCGGCCTTACCAGCCTTACCGGCCTTGAGATGCACTTCTTCGCCTTCGTAGCGAATTCCTTTTCCTTTGTACGGCTCGGGCGGACGGGCGGCGCGGATGTTTGCGGCTACGAGGCCGACCTTTTGCTTGTCGATGCCGCGCACGACGATCTTCGTCGGTTGCAGGACGTCGAACTCGATGCCCTCCGGCGGGTCGAACTCGACGGGATGGGAATAGCCCAAGCTGAGCACGAGCTTTTTCCCTTGCTTTTGCGCGCGGTATCCGACGCCGACGATGTCCAGACGCACCTCAAAACCCTTGGTTACCCCTTCCACGAGGTTCGCAAGCAAGGCCCGCGTCGTGCCGTGCATCGCACGCTGGAACTTTTCGTCACCCTTGCGCCGCACGACGAGCGAACCGTTTTCTACGGCCACTTCTACCTCGGGGTGTACTTCGAGCTCGAGGGTGCCCTTAGGGCCCTTCACGCTCACCCGCCTCCCCTCGAGCGACACGCTCACGCCCGGAGGGATGGGGATCGGCTTTCGGCCGATGCGAGACATCTCTTACCCCCCTTTCCCACGACCTCACCAGATGTATGCGATGACTTCACCGCCGACGCGCGCCTTACGCGCCTCCTTGTCCGTCATGATCCCACGCGACGTGGAGAGAACGGCAATCCCGAGGCCACCCAGAACGCGGGGGATGTCGTCCGCACCGACGTACACGCGCAAGCCCGGCTTGGAAATCCGCCTAAGGCCCGTGATCACCCGCTCTCCCCCGGGACCGTACTTCAGGTAAATCCGCAAGGTCGCCTTGGGACCGTCTTGCACGACTTCGAAATCGCGAATGTACCCTTCGCGCTTGAGAATTTCCGCAATCGCCCGCTTCATCTTGGAAGCAGGTACCTCCACGCGATCCTTCCGCACCTGATTGGCGTTGCGGATGCGCGTGAGCATATCGGCAATGGGATCCGTCATCATGGCACTCCCTCCCTTCCCGACCACCCGCTCACCAGCTCGCCTTCTTAAGCCCCGGGATCTGCCCCTTGTGGGCAAGCTCCCGCAGGCAAATCCGGCAAAGGCCAAACTTCCGGTATACGGCGCGAGCACGCCCGCACCGCTTGCACCGCGTGTACTTGCGTACCTTGTACTTCGGCTCGCGCTGCGCCTTTACAACCAAAGCCTTGCGCGCCACGTCTCTCCCTCCTTTTCGCACGATGGAGTTTTCTTCCTGCTTCGGCAAACCCGGGATTCCGACCGATCGAACCTTCCCCCACCGGCTTGGGGTACGTCAGCTCCGGGCGAAGGGCATGCCCAGCTCCTTGAGGAGGGCGTAAGCCTCTTCGTCCGTCTTCGCCGTGGTGATGATCGAAATCTCCATGCCGCGGATCTTTTCCACTTTGTCGTAGTCCACTTCAGGAAAGACGAGCTGCTCTTTAAGACCCAGCGTGTAGTTCCCGCGCCCGTCAAATCCCCGCGGGCTTACGCCGCGGAAGTCGCGGACGCGCGGGAGGGCGAGGTGGAAGAGCTTGTCGAGAAAGTAGTACATGCGGTTTCCCCGCAGGGTCACCTTCACCCCGACGGGCATGCCTTTGCGGATCCGAAAGCTCGCCACGCTCTTACGCGCCCGCGTGACGATCGGACGTTGGCCTGTGATCGCAGCGATTTCCTCGACCGTAGAATCGATGAGCTTGGGCTGATGCGCTCCTTCGCCCACGCCTACGTTGATCACGACCTTTTCCAAGCGGGGAACTTGCATGGGGTTCGTATAGCCGAATTGCGCCATGAGGGCGGGAACGACTTCCTTGAGGTACTTTTCCTTGAGGCGCGGCATGGGCTTAGCGCTCGTTTCGGACACGCCGCTCACCTCCTTAGTCCAAGATGGCGCCGGAGCGCTTCGCGTACCTGACCTTACGGCCATCCTCAAGGATCTTGTACCCTACGCGGGTTGGCTTCCCTGTTTTGGGATCTACGGGAAGTACTTTAGAGGCGTGGATTGGAGCCTCGATTTCGATGATCCCCCCACGCGGGTTTTTAGGCGAGGGGCGCATATGCTTTTTCACGACGTTCACACCCTCTACGAGTACGCGGTTCTTCTTAGGGTACACGGCGAGGACGCGCCCGCGCTTCCCTTTGTCCTTTCCGGAAATGACGATGACCTCGTCACCCTTCTTCACGTGCATGGCAGAGACCTCCTACACCACTTCCGGTGCGAGGGAGATAATCCGCGTGAAGTCTTTCTCGCGGAGCTCCCGCGCGACGGGACCGAAAATGCGCGTACCCCGCGGGCTCTTGTCGTCGCGGATGATCACCGCGGCGTTGTCGTCAAAGCGGATGTACGAACCGTCAGGCCTCCGAATTCCCTTCCGCGTGCGGACGACCACCGCCTTTACGACGTCGCCCTTTTGGACAACGCCTCCGGGCGTGGCGCTCTTTACGGAAGCGACGATGATGTCGCCGATGTTCGCGTACTTCGGATTTCCGTGGCCGAGAACGCGGATGCACATGATTTCCTTGGCTCCCGTGTTGTCGGCTACGACAAGCCGGGTCTGAGGCCGGATCACCTTGGGTCACCCCTCACTCTGCAGCAGGCTCGGGCGCCTCTTCCGCATGGTGCTTGTCGACCACGCGGAGTTCTCCGCCCTTAGACCGGTCCACGATTTCGAGGAGGCGAAAGTGCTTGCGACGCGAAAGCGGACGAGTTTCTACGATGCGCACCCGATCCCCGACGCGTGCCTCACCGTGTTCGTCGTGGACGAGATACTTCTTAGAACGGACGATCGCCTTCTTGTAGATCGGGTGGTGGACTACGCGGTCTACGCGAACGGTGATCGTCTTTTCCATCTTTGCGGAAACGACGACCCCTTCGAGCACGCGCCGCCGTCCCCGTTCCTTCGTCGACTCCTTGAGGTCTTCGGTCACACCTTCCACCCCCTCGCTTACCGCTTAAGACCGAGCTCGCGCTCGCGAAGAATCGTCTTCGCACGCGCGATGTCCTTTTTCACTTCCTTCAGGCGGTGAGGCTTGTCGAGCTGGCCCATCGCCTGCTGAAAGCGAAGACGAAAGAGCTCTTCCTTGAGTTCGCGAATCTTTGCGGCGATTTCCTCATCCGTGAGCTTCCGCAGGTCCTGAGGCTTCATGCTCCTCACCTCACCCTTCTCGCCGTACGATCTTGGTGCGGATGGGGAGCTTATACCGCGCCAGACGCAGGGCTTCCAGGGCGACTTCTTCTTCCACCCCGGCCACCTCGAAGAGGACGCGGTCGGGTTTCACCACGGCCACCCAACCCTCTACGCTCCCTTTTCCTCCCCCCATTCGCACCTCGAGGGGCTTTTTCGTGTACGGCTTATCCGGAAAGATGCGGATGATCACCTTGCCGCCGCGGCGCATGTGTCGGGTGATGGCGATACGCGCGGCCTCAATTTGCCGATCCGTAATCCACCCGGGTTCGAGGGCGACGAGCCCGAAATCGCCGAACACGACGCGGTTCCCGCGCGTCGCGCGCCCCTTTGTACGGCCGCGGTGCTGCTTGCGCCACTTCGTCCTGCGCGGCATGAGCATGGCGGTCACTCCTCTTTGGCCTTTCCCTTTTTCGGCAACACGTCCCCGCGGTAAATCCAAACTTTTACTCCGATCACGCCGTAGGTCGTAAATGCCTCGGCACGGGCGAAGTCGATGTCCGCCCGCAACGTGTGCAGGGGAACCTTACCCTCCAGGTACCCTTCCGTACGGGCGATCTCCGCCCCGCCAAGACGGCCGGAAACTTGGACGCGCACCCCTTTCGCCCCGGCGCGCATCACCCTCTGGATCGCCTGCTTCATGGCACGACGGAAGGAAACCCGCTGTTCCAGCTGACGGGCGAGACCATCGGTGACTAGCTTAGCTTCAAGGTCTGGCTTTTTCACCTCGACGACGTTGACATGTACCTTCTTCCCAGTTAGGGCCTGAAGCGCTTCGCGCAAGTGCTCGATCTCCTGTCCGCCGCGCCCGATCACCATTCCGGGTTTCGCCGTGTGCACGGTGACGTTTACGCGGTTTGCCGCCCGTTCGATCTCCACCCGAGCGAGAGCCGCACCCCGCAGGCGTTCCTCGAGAAAGGAGCGGATCTTGAGATCCTCGTGAAGGAGTTCCTGAAATTCCTTCTTACCCCTGGCGTACCACTTCGTCTCCCAGTCGCGGATGATGCCAAGGCGAAGTCCCACCGGGCTTACCTTTTGCCCCACGGTTTCCCCTCCCTTTCCGCGAGCACGACCGTCAGGTGGCTCGTTCGCTTGATGATCTGCGCGGCGCGCCCCATCGCCCGTGCACGCCAACGCTTGAGCCTCGGCCCTTCGTCTACGTAGATCTCCTTCACGTAGAGCTTTTCTACGTCCATTTCGTGGTTGTTTTCCGCGTTCGCCATCGCGGAGCGGATCGTCTTTTCCACGATCTTCGCGCCGCGCTTAGGGGTGAAGCGGAGGATCGCCAGGGCGTGAAGCGCCTGCTTCCCGCGCACGAGGTCGGCGACGAGGCGAAGCTTCCGCGGGGCGATGCGGACGTGGCGGGCGATCGCCCGCGCGACCCTTTCCTCCTTGGCCTTGGTTTCCGACTTCACGGCGTGCACCTCCTCTCTTTAGCGCCGCTGCGTCTTCTTGTCGTCCCCGGCGTGACCTCGGAACGTCCGCGTCGGGACGAATTCTCCCAGTTTGTGCCCCACCATCTCTTCCGTCACGTATACGGGAACGTGCTTTCTCCCGTCGTAGACGGCAAACGTGTGTCCCACAAACTCCGGCACTATCGTCGAACGACGCGACCACGTCTTGATCACGCGCTTCTCGCCCGTCTCATTGAGCTTGTGAACCTTTTCCAGTAGATGCTCATCGACAAAGGGTCCCTTTTTCAAGCTGCGTCCCACGGCCGACCCTCCTTCCTCGCGGAATTCCCGAACGGGCTCCTACCGTCCTCAGCGCTTCTTCTTACGCCGCGCGAGGATGAAGCGGCTCGAAGGCTTGCGGGGATTGCGCGTCTTCTTTCCAAGCGTGGGCTTCCCCCATGGGCTTTTCGGCGAAGGCATCCCGATGGGGGCCTTTCCTTCCCCACCACCGTGGGGGTGATCCACGGGGTTCATCGCCGACCCGCGCACGTGTGGACGGCGCCCGAGCCAACGGCTGCGCCCCGCCTTACCGAGGACGATGAGCTCGTGCTCGACGTTGCCTACCTGTCCGATCGTCGCCCGACACGACTTGTGAATCTTGCGGACCTCCCCCGACGTAAGGCGCAAGATCACGTAGTCGCCTTCACGCCCGAGAATCTGGGCGGAAGCGCCAGCGGCGCGGGCGATCTGACCGCCCTTCCCCGGCTTGAGCTCGATGTTGTGCACTACGGTTCCGACGGGGATGTTTTCCAAGGGGAGGGCGTTCCCTACGCGAATCTCAGCGTCCGGCCCGCTCATCACCGTGTCTCCGACCTTGAGGCCTTCCGGGGCGAGGATGTAGCGCTTTTCCCCGTCCGCGTAGTGAATGAGCGCAATGCGCGCCGTACGGTTCGGATCGTACTCGATCGCCGCCACCTTCCCCGGAACGCCGTCCTTGTTCCGGCGAAAGTCGATGATCCGGTACAGCCGCTTGTGGCCACCGCCGCGGAAGCGCACGGTGACCCGTCCCATGTTGTTGCGCCCCGCCTTGCTCTTAAGGGGCTCGACGAGGGACTTTTCCGGCTCCGTCTTCGTAATCTCTTCGAACGTGTATACCGTCATCCCCCGGCGCCCCGGCGAAGTCGGGCGGTAATGCCGGATTCCCATCTCATTCCCTCCCTTACAGGCTCACGCCTGCACGCCTTCGAAGAAGTCGGGGGTCTTGGAATCGGGCGTGAGCTTGACGATCGCCTTTTTCCAAGACTTCGTCCGCCCCACGAAGCGGCCTTGGCGCTTCAGCTTTCCGCGCACGTGCATCGTGTTCACCTTTTCCACCTTGACGCCGAAGATCGCCTCTACGGCCTTGCGGATCTCCGGCTTCGTCGCCCGCGGATCCACCTCGAAGACGTACTTTCGTTCCCGCATGAGGTCGGTGGTCTTCTCCGTGATCACGGGTCGGAGAATGATGTCGTGCGGATCTCTCATCGCGCAAAGACCTCCTCCAGCTTCCGGATCGCGTCCACCGTCGCCACTAGCGCCTCGTGGTTCAAAATGTCGTAGGTGTTCGTGCGATCCCACGTCACGACCTTCACACCCGGCAGGTTGCGGGCGGAGAGTTCGACGTTTGCGTCCTCTTCCCCGAGAATGACGAGTACTTTGGAAGGGAGTTGGAGGTTGCGAAAGATCCGCACCATTTCCTTCGTACGCGGCCGCTCGAGGGCGAGGCGGTCGAGGGCCCAAAGTTTCGACTCGCGCACGCGCAGAGAAAGCGCCGAGGCGAGCGCGAGTCGGCGCAGCTTCTTGGGGAGGCTGAAGCCGTACTCCCGTGGCTTAGGTCCGTGGGTCACACCGCCGCCCACCCAGAGCGGCGAGCGGATGCTCCCGTGGCGCGCGCGACCCGTGCCCTTCTGCCGCCAAGGCTTCCGTCCGCCTCCGCGCACCTCTCCCCGGGTCTTCGTCGCGTGCGTACCCTGCCGCTCGGAAGCGAGCTTGAGAACGACCGCCCGGTGGAGCGCGTCGGCGTGCGGCTCGATGCCGAAGAGTTTGTCGCTCAGGTCGAGTTCTCCGATGACGTTCCCTTCCTGGTCGTACAGCGGGACGGTCGGCATGGTCCTCCTCCTTTCCCGTTCCCGTCACCTAGGTTCGGACGAGCTTACGCGCGGCGTTCCGAATGATCACGAGCCCCCCCCGCGGACCAGGAACCGAACCACGAACGAGGAGCACGTGCTCTTCCGGAATCACACGGACGATCTCCAGGTTTTGTACGGTGACGCGCTCGTTCCCCATCCGCCCCATGTGCGGCATCCCCTTGAGTACGCGATAGGGCCCGACGGCACCGATGGATCCGTGTGTGCGGTGAAACCCAGATCCGTGGGACATCCGACCACGGGCAAAGCCGTGCCGCTTGATCGGTCCCTGCGTTCCCTTTCCCTTACTCGTACCCGTGACGTCGACGAGCTCTCCCGGGGCGAAGATGTCCACGTCGACGGTCTGTCCGACCTCGTAGCGGTCGAGGTCGACGTCGCGGATCTCCCGGAGGTACCGCACCGGGGGAACTACCGCCTTCTTGAGGTGTCCGAGAAGAGGGCGGGTGAGGCGGTGCTCCTTTTGCACACCGAATCCGAGCTGTACCGCCACGTAGCCGTCCTTTTCCGGTGTCTTTTTCTGGACAACGTAGTTCGGACCCGCGAGGATTACGGTCACGGGGATGAGCGTTCCGTCCTCCGCAAAGATGTGCGTCATCCCGATCTTCTGCCCGAGTAGGCCCTTACGCACCTTCCTCACCCCCTCACAGCTTGATCTCGATGTCCACACCCGCGGGAAGGTCAAGGCGCATGAGCGCTTCGACCGTCTGCGGGGTTGGTTCGTGGATGTCGATGATCCGCTTGTGCGTCTTCATTTCGAACTGCTCGCGCGAGTCCTTGTACTTGTGGGGTGCCCGGATGACCGTGTACAACGACCGTTCCGTAGGCAAGGGGATTGGGCCGGAAACCCTTGCCCCCGTACGCCGAGCCGTCTCCACGATCTTCGCTGCGGATTGATCGAGTACGCGAAAGTCGAACGCCCGCAGGCGAATGCGGATCCGCTGCTTGGCCACGCGAAACTCCTCCTTCCTGCCCAAAACCCGCATCTTATGCGGCAACTCGAGCGCTCGTATGACAATGGCTTCGGGCGTGTCGCCATCCCGACAAACGTCACGGCCAACGGTTTTACATTATATCGTGCGGGAGGAAGAAAGGCAAGGCAGAAAAACGCCCGCGGCGCATGGCCGCGGGCGCACCGAACCCGCCGGCGGGAATTACTGAAGGATCTTTGTGACCACCCCGGCGCCGATCGTACGTCCACCTTCGCGGATCGCGAAGCGCGTCCCTTCTTCAACGGCGATGGGGGCGATGAGTTCTACCGTAAAGCGGACGTTGTCCCCGGGCATGACCATCTCCACGCCTTCGGGCAAGGTAATCGTCCCAGTGACGTCCGTCGTACGGAAGTAGAACTGCGGACGGTACCCGGTGAAGAACGGCTTCTCGCGTCCTCCTTCATCCTTCGTAAGGACGTACACTTCCGCTTCGAACTTCGTGTGCGGTGTGATCGTCCCGGGCTTCGCGAGAACCATCCCACGTTCGACGTCACGGCGGTCGATTCCGCGGAGGAGAGCACCAATGTTGTCACCCGCCACGGCTTCATCGAGGATCTTCCGGAACATCTCGATGCCCGTGACCGTAGTCTTGCGCACCTCGTCCTTGAGCCCGACGATCTCCACCTCTTCACCGAGCTTCAGGTGCCCGCGTTCGACGCGGCCCGTGACGACCGTACCGCGGCCCGTGATCGTAAAGACGTCCTCAATGGGCATGAGAAAGGGCTTGTCGACGTCGCGTTCAGGGGTGGGAATATACTCGTCTACGGCGTTCATGAGCTCGAGGATCTTCTGTGTCCACTCACCCTGCGGGTCCTCCAACGCCTTGAGCGCGGACCCGCGGATCACGGGAACCTCGTCGCCGGGGTAGCCGTAGTGGCTCAAGAGGTCGCGAACTTCCATCTCTACGAGGTCGAGGAGCTCAGGGTCGTCGACCATGTCCACCTTGTTGATGAACACGACGATGTACGGCACGCCGACCTGACGGGCGAGAAGAATGTGCTCCCGCGTCTGGGGCATGGGACCATCCGCGCCGGAGACGACGAGGATTGCGCCGTCCATCTGCGCCGCGCCCGTGATCATGTTCTTCACGTAGTCCGCGTGGCCGGGAGCGTCGATGTGGGCGTAGTGCCGCTTGTCCGTCTCGTATTCTACGTGAGAGATGTTGATCGTAATTCCCCGCTGCTTTTCTTCCGGAGCGTTGTCAATCTGGTCGTAAGACTTCTCCTGGGCGAGGCCCCGCAAGGCGAGCACCTTGGTGATCGCCGCGGTAAGCGTCGTCTTGCCGTGGTCCACGTGGCCAATCGTACCAATGTTTACGTGCGGCTTCGTCCGCTCGAACTTCGGCTTCGCCATTCTGCTTCCTCCTTTGACGGACTCGCGGAACGCGAGTGCGTGGTTGTGGAAGTGGCAAACGCGAAATGGGACATCTAGTATGGGGTCAAGCGCCTTTGCTGCGCTCGATCACCGCTTTGGCGACGCCCGCGGGGACCTCCTCGTAGTGGGAGAACTGCATGATGTACGTGCCGCGCCCTTGGGTGCGAGAACGGAGGTCGGTGGCATAGCCAAACATCTCCGCAAGCGGGACGTACGCGCGAATAACCTGCACGTTGCCCCGTCGCTCCATCCCCTCCACGCGCCCGCGGCGCGCGTTGAGGTCGCCGATCACGTCCCCGAGATAATCTTCCGGGACGCTCACCTCGAGCTTCATAATCGGCTCGAGGAGCACGGGACGCGCTTGCTTGGCGGCCTCCTTGAGGGCGAGGGATGCGGCGATCTTGAAAGCCATCTCCGAAGAGTCTACCTCGTGATAGCTCCCGTCGAAGAGGACGGCCTTCAGATCCGTGAGTGGGTACCCGGCGAGCACGCCGTTTTGCAGCGCCTCCCGCAGGCCTGCCTCCACGGCAGGGATGTATTCCTTGGGAATGACGCCGCCGACGATGCGGTTTTCAAAGGCAAATCCCTCGCCCCGCCCTAGAGGGATGAACTCGATCCAGACGTGGCCGTATTGCCCGCGGCCACCCGTCTGGCGGATGTACTTGCCTTCCGCCTTGAAGGGAACAGTGAATGTTTCGCGGTAGGCGACCTGCGGCGCTCCCACGTTCGCCTCGACCTTGAACTCGCGCCGCATGCGGTCTACGAGGACGTCCAAGTGGAGCTCGCCCATCCCTGCGATGATCGTCTGACCCGTCTCCTGGTCCGTCCACGTGCGGAACGTCGGGTCTTCCTCCGCGAGGCGCTGAAGGGCAAGGGCGAGCTTGTCTTGGTCCGCCTTGGACTTCGGCTCGATGGCCACGCTGATGACCGGCTCGGGGAAGGTCATCGCCTCGAGGACGATGGGGGCCTTCTCGTCGCACAAGGTATCTCCGGTCATCGTATCCTTGAGACCGACGACGGCCACGATCTCCCCCGCCGGGACTTCTTCGACCCCCTCGCGGAGGTTGGCGTGCATCCGAAGGATGCGGCCGATGCGCTCCCTGTGCCCCTTGCGCGGGTTTAGGAGGTAGGTCCCGCTTCGGAGGACTCCGGAGTAAATCCGGAGGTAGGTGAGGCGTCCGATGTACGGATCGCTCATGATCTTAAAGGCGAGGGCCGCCAGAGGTTCGTCGTCCGAAGCACGCCGTTCGATGGGTTCTCCCGTCTCCGGATCTGTACCTTTTACCGGAGGAATGTCCACCGGCGAGGGGAGGTAGTCGACGACGGCGTCCATGAGGAACTGCACGCCCTTGTTGCGGTAGCTCGAGCCCGCCAAAACGGGGACGATCTTAAAGTCGAGCGTCCCGCGGCGAAGCGCACGGCGGATCTCTTCGGGCGTGATCTCCTCACCCTCGAGGTACTTTTCCATGAGGGCGTCGTCGAGCTCCGCCACCGCTTCAAGGAGGTGCGTGCGCCAACGTTCGGCCACCTCGCGGTACTCATCGGGAATCGGCTGCGCCTCCGTACGTGTACCGAGGTCGTCGAGGTAGTAATACGCCTGCATCGTCACGAGGTCGATGAGCCCGCGAAACTCCGACTCCGCGCCGATCGGCACCTGAATCGGTACGGGGTGAGCGCCGAGCCGCTTTTGAATTTCCTCGACGACGGCGAAGAAGTCTGCGCCGACGATGTCCATCTTGTTCACATAGGCGAGCCGCGGCACGTGGTACTTATCCGCCTGCCGCCAGACGGTCTCCGACTGCGGTTCTACCCCTTCCTTGGCGCTGAAGATCGCAATCGCCCCGTCGAGCACACGAAGCGAGCGCTCTACCTCGACCGTGAAGTCTACGTGCCCCGGCGTGTCGATGATGTTGATCTGGTGCTCGCGCCAAAAGACAGTGGTTGCCGCCGAGGTGATCGTAATCCCTCGCTCCTGTTCCTGCGGCATCCAGTCCATGGTCGCGGCACCTTCGTGCACTTCGCCGATCTTGTGGATCTTTCCGGCGTAAAAGAGAATGCGTTCCGTCGTCGTCGTCTTTCCGGCATCGATGTGCGCCATGATCCCGATGTTGCGCAGGCGTTCGATCGGCACGTGTCGGGACATCCTCACTCTCCTCCGTACGCTCCGGCAGTCCGAAGCCCGTCCTTGTACCGGGCGGCGCTCACCAGCGGTAGTGCGCAAAGGCGCGGTTGGCCTCGGCCATGCGGTGCATTTCCTCGCGCTTTTTTACCGCTCCGCCCGTACCTTGCGCGGCATCGAGAATTTCCGCGGCAAGCTTGTCGATCATAGAACGTCCTTCCCGCTCGCGCGCCGCCAGGACGATCCAGCGGATCCCAAGGCTCACGCGGCGGTGTGGGTTTACCTCGACGGGAACGAGGTAGTTCGCACCGCCGACGCGCCGCGGGCGCACCTCGAGCACGGGCATCACGTTTTTGAGCGCCGCCTCGAATACCTCGACGGGATTCTTCCCCGTGCGCTCGCGAATGCGATCAAACGCGCCGTAAACGATGCGCATGGCCAAGCTCTTCTTCCCGTCGAGCATCACGCGGTTGATGAGCTTGTGGACGTAAACGTTTTGGTATACGGGATCCGGGGCGATTTCGCGTTTGGGAACGGGCCCTCTCCGCGGCATAGGCCCCCTCCTTTCTTTTTCCGATTCCGACGGTACCCGACGGTTCCGTCGCTTTACTTCTTAGCCTTGGCTTCCTTGGGCCGCTTAGCGCCGTACTTCGAGCGTCCCTGCTTCCGGTTCGCCACACCCGCGGCATCGAGCGCGCCGCGGATCACCTTGTAGCGCACGCCCGGGAGGTCCTTCACGCGACCCCCACGCACGAGAACAACGCTGTGTTCCTGAAGGTTGTGCCCGATCCCCGGGATGTACGCTGTGACCTCGATGCCGTTCGTCAGACGAACGCGGGCGTACTTTCGCAAGGCGGAGTTGGGTTTCTTGGGCGTCATCGTACCCACGCGAATGCACACGCCCCGTTTTTGCGGCGCGGGAAGCACGCGGCGTTCCTTTTTCAAGCTGTTGTAGTGGTAGAGAAGCGCCGGCGCCTTGGACTTCTCCTGAAACTTTTTCCGACCCTTGCGAATGAGCTGCTGGATTGTCGGCATGTGTTCACCTCCTCGAAATTCCTTCGGCTTCCGTGCGCACGAAAGGGCGGCCGAATTTTCGGCCGCCTTCGCGTCCCCGGGCGACCCTGCAGTCGGCGCGGCTTTCGAGACCCGCCCAGGACAGTCCGCCTGCCGCGCCCTTCACTCCTCTTCCCGCGGAAGGGCGACAACGCTTGCTCCGACATCGATCCCCGAAGCCCGCCCCAACTCCACCATGGAATCGACGAGTTCTATGGGAACCCCCGTGCGCCGGGCAAGCGCGACGATCGGTGCGATGACGTGTTCTTCCGCGTCGCGGGCGACGACGACAAGTCGCACCCCACCAGCTTCCAAGGCACGGCGTACGGCCTTTGCCCCGACGATGCGGCGCGACGCCCTGCGGAGTTCGTCGTGCGCCATCCGCACTTCCTCCCTGGCCCATGGCACGGTAGATATATTACACATTCCCTTCGCCGCTTGTCAATTCTCCGCCTACGGCGGCTCGGGGTTCCACCTGGGCGAGGCGGTAGCGCGCGACTCCCGTTCCGGCAGGAATGAGTTTGCCGATGATCACGTTTTCTTTGAGGCCCAGGAGTTCGTCGCGCTTCCCGCGGATGGCGGCATCCGTGAGCACGCGCGTCGTCTCCTGGAAGGAGGCGGCGGAGAGGAACGACTCCGTTTCGAGAGAGGCCTTGGTGATCCCCATGAGGACCGCCCGCCCCACGGCCGGGCGTTTCCCCTGACGGAACGCCTCGAGGTTGGCCCGTTCGAACTCGTCAACGTCCACGAGGGTTCCCAAGAGGAGAGGCGTATCTCCCGCGTGGAGCACCCGCACCTTGCGGAGCATCTGGCGGATCATGATCTCGATGTGTTTATCGCTGATCTCTACACCTTGCATCCGGTAGACCTTTTGCACCTCGCGCAAGATGTACTCCTCGGCCGCCCGGATGCCCTTGGCCTTGAGGAGCTCCTTGGGGTCGATGTTCCCTTCCGTGAGAGGCTGGCCCTTCTCCACGCGATCCCCCACGGAGACGAGGAGGCGGGCGCCGTAGGAGACGCCGTACGTACGGATTTCGTTTTCTCCCTTGACTTCGATCTCCCTGCGGTCGCGGCCGTCGCGGATGTCCGTGACGACGCCGTCTATCTCCGCGATCGTCGCCTGGCCCTTGGGATTGCGCGCCTCGAAGAGTTCCTGCACGCGGGGAAGACCCTGAGTGATGTCCTCGCCGGCGACACCGCCCGTGTGGAACGTGCGCATCGTAAGCTGCGTCCCCGGTTCCCCGATGGACTGCGCGGCGATGATCCCCACGGCTTCCCCAATTTCCACCATCCGGCCTGTCGCGTTATCCCGACCGTAGCAGAGGCGACAGACGCCGTGCGACGTGCGGCAGGTAAGGACGCTCCGAATTTCCACCTCGTGCACGCCGGCCTCGAGGAGCTTCTCTCCGATGGCTTCCGTGATCATCTCGTTCTTTCGAACGAGCACTTCGCCGCTCTGCGGGTGGCGAATCGTGCGGAGAGAAGTCCGGCCGGCAATGCGTTCGAGGAAGGCGGCACGGTCTTCGCTCCCGGGCGCCCCAAGGCGGACGACGATCCCCTCATCCGTCCCGCAGTCTTCTTCCCGGACGATCACGTCTTGGGCAACGTCCACGAGGCGCCGGGTGAGGTACCCCGAGTCTGCCGTCCTGAGGGCCGTGTCCGCAAGCCCCTTCCGGGCACCGTGGGTGGAGATGAAGTACTCAAGCACCGTGAGCCCCTCGCGGAAGCTCGCGCGAATGGGGTACTCGATGATTTGTCCCGCAGGGTTAGCCATGAGGCCGCGCATTCCCCCGAGCTGGGTGAAGTTGGACACGTTGCCGCGGGCACCGGAGGTGGCCATGAGGTTGATCGGGTTGAACTTATCGAGGCTCTGCATGAGCTTTTCTTGGATCTCGTCCTTCGCCCGCGACCAAATTTGAATCACGCGGTTGTACCGCTCGTCGTCCGTGATAAGACCGCGGCGGTACTGCGCGGTCACGCGGGCGACCTCTTCTTCCGCCCGCCGGAGGATCTCCTTTTTTTCCGGCGGAACCACGATGTCCACCGCAGCGAGCGTCGTTCCCGACTTCGTGGCGTAGCGAAAGCCGAGGTCCTTCACCTTGTCGAGGATTTCCGACGTCACGGTGGTCCCGTATCGCTCGTAGACGCGGGCGATGATCTTCCCGAGGTCACCCTTCTTCACCGCCTCGAGGACGGGAAGCGAGGCGACGTAGGCGCGGAAATCTAAGCCCTTCCCGAGCACGATGTGCGTCTCGGGAAAGCTGCTCTCCAGGGAACCCTTGAGTCCACCGTTGATGTAGGGGAAGTCCGGCGGGAAGACCTCGTTGAAGAGGAGCTTCCCCACCGTCGTCACGAGATAGCCGCCTTGGACGTGCTCGGGAAAGGACGTCTTCCCCACCGCACGCACGGGAAGAACGATGCGGGCGTGGAGTTCCACCTCCCCTTTCTCGTGGGCGAGGAGCGCCTCGGCGACAGAGGCGAAGACGTGTCCTTCGCCTTTCGCCCCTTCCTTCTCCAGGGTGAGGTAGTAGTTTCCGAGGACCATGTCTTGCGTCGGCGTGACGATGGGGCGGCCGTCCTTCGGGCTCAGGATGTTTTGCGCAGCGAGCATGAGCACCCGCGCCTCGGCCTGTGCCTCCATGGACAAGGGGACGTGGACGGCCATCTGGTCGCCGTCGAAGTCCGCGTTGTACGCCGTACACACGAGGGGGTGAAGTTGGATCGCCCGACCTTCCACGAGCACGGGCTCGAAGGCCTGAATTCCGAGGCGGTGTAGGGTAGGGGCGCGGTTCAAGAGTACGGGATGTTCTTTGATCACCGCCTCGAGGGCGTCCCACACTTCCGGACGGGCCCGTTCTACGCGCCGCTTGGCATTTTTGATGTTGTTTGCCAGACCGCGGCGGACGAGTTCGCGCATTACGAAGGGTTTGAAGAGCTCGAGGGCCATTTCCTTGGGCAAACCGCACTGGGTCATCTTGAGCTTGGGGCCGACCACGATGACCGAACGCCCGGAGTAGTCGACGCGCTTTCCGAGGAGGTTCTGGCGGAAGCGCCCTTGCTTTCCCTTGAGCATGTGGGAGAGGGACTTGAGCGGCCGGTTCCCCGGACCCGTCACCGGGCGACCGCGACGCCCATTGTCGATGAGGGCGTCGACGGCCTCTTGAAGCATGCGCTTTTCGTTTTGCACGATGATGTCCGGGGCGCCGAGTTCGAGGAGCCGCTTGAGGCGGTTGTTCCGGTTGATGACCCGTCGGTAGAGGTCGTTGAGGTCGCTCGTCGCAAAGCGGCCGCCGTCGAGCTGTACCATGGGCCGAAGTTCCGGTGGAAGTACAGGAAGCACTTCGAGGATCATCCACTCGGGGCGGTTCCCCGACTGGCGGAACGCTTCGACGACCTCAAGTCGGCGGATGATCCGCTCGCGCCGCTGGCCCTGCGCCCGTTGGAGTTCCTCGCGCAGGTTTGCCGCCTCCGCCTCGAGATCGATTTCCTGAAGAAGCGAACGAATGGCTTCCGCCCCAATGCCCACGACAAAGGCGTCGCCGAACTTGTCGCGGTAGTTGCGGTACTCGCGCTCGGAGAGCACCTGCTTTTTTTCCAGGGGGGTGAGGCCGGGATCGAGGACGACGTAGGAGGCGAAGTAGACGACTTCCTCGAGCGCCCGCGGAGACATGTCCAAGATCAGGGCCATGCGGCTCGGGATTCCTTTGAGAAACCAGATGTGCGCCACCGGGGCCGCAAGCTCGATGTGGCCCATACGTTCCCGCCGGACGCGGGACGTCGTTACTTCGACGCCGCAACGGTCGCATACAATCCCCTTGTAGCGCGAACGCTTATACTTGCCGCAGGCGCACTCGTAGTCCCGGGTGGGCCCGAAGATCCGCTCGCAGAAGAGCCCGTCGCGCTCCGGCCGCAAGGTGCGGTAGTTGATCGTCTCCGGCTTCTTCACCTCGCCGTACGACCAGGAACGAATCGTCTCGGGCGACGCCAGTCCGATTTGGATCGTCGCAATGCGGTTGACGTCCACCGACATTCCTCCTCCTCACTCGCGTCCAGATTCCGGCGTCACCGTAAGCGGGAAGAAGAGAGCTTTTTCGTAGCGCGTCTCCTTGTCCAGGAGATCCTCGCGCAGGACGATTTCCTTCCCTTCGTGGTCGAGAATCCGCACGTCGAGGGCGAGGCTCTGAAGTTCCTTGACGAGCACCTTAAACGACTCGGGAACCGTGGGCTCGGGGATGTTTTCGCCCTTTACGATCGCCTCGTATGTCTTGACACGGCCTACGACGTCGTCGGACTTTACCGTGAGGAGCTCCTGGAGCGTATGCGCCGCGCCGTAGGCTTCGAGAGCCCACACCTCCATCTCCCCGAACCGTTGGCCGCCAAACTGCGCCTTCCCGCCGAGAGGTTGCTGCGTGACGAGGGAGTATGGACCCGTAGAGCGGGCGTGAATCTTATCGTCGACGAGGTGGATGAGCTTGAGCATGTAGATTACGCCCACGGTCACCCGGTTGTCGAAGGGCTCGCCCGTACGTCCGTCGTAGAGCACGGTCTTGCCGTCCTCCGGGAGCCCCGCCTCGCGGAGCGTCTCCCAGATGTCGTACTCGTTCGCTCCGTCGAAGACGGGCGTGGCCACCCAGATCCCGAGTTTTTCCGCCGCCCAACCGAGGTGCGTCTCGAGGATCTGGCCGATGTTCATCCGCGAAGGAACGCCCAAAGGATTGAGGACGATGTCCACGGGCGTCCCGTCGGGCAGAAAGGGCATATCCTCAACGGGAAGGATGCGGGATACGACGCCCTTGTTCCCGTGGCGACCCGCCATCTTGTCGCCAACGGAAATCTTGCGTTTTTGGGCGACGTACACGCGCACGGCCATGTTCACCCCGGGCGGGAGCTCGTCGCCGTCCTCGCGGCGGAAGACTTTCACGTCGACGACGATTCCCGCACCCCCGTGGGGGACGCGGAGGGACGTATCGCGAACCTCGCGCGCCTTTTCCCCGAAGATCGCGTGCAGGAGCCGCTCCTCCGCGGTGAGTTCCGTCATTCCCTTTGGCGTGACCTTCCCGACCAAGATGTCGCCGTCCTTTACCTCCGCCCCGATGCGGACGATACCCCGTTCGTCCAGGTTGCGCAGGGCGTCTTCTCCAACGTTGGGGATGTCGCGGGTGATCTCCTCGGGGCCAAGCTTCGTCTCCCGCGCCTCGATCTCGTACTCTTCGATGTGGATGGAGGTAAAGATGTCCTCCTTCACGAGCCGTTCGCTCAAGAGGATCGCGTCTTCGTAGTTGTACCCTTCCCAAGGGAGGAACGCGACGAGAACGTTGCGCCCGAGCGCGAGTTCCCCCTGCTCCGTGGACGGACCATCGGCGAGGATGTCTCCCTTCTTCACACGGTCGCCCTTACGGACGATGGGGCGTTGGTTGAGCGTCGTCCCTTGGTTGGAACGCCGGAACTTCACGAGGCGGTAAACGTCCACGTCGCCAAGAACCTCTTGGCCGTCGCGAACCTCGATCCGCCGGACGTGGATCTCCCGCGCCGTGACCTTCTCCACGATCCCGTCGTGACGCGCGACGACGAGTACGCCGGAGTCCAGGGCAACCCGGTGCTCGATTCCCGTGGCGACGCGCGGCGCCTCCGGCACGAGGAGCGGCACCGCCTGACGCTGCATGTTCGCGCCCATGAGGGCGCGGTTGGCGTCGTCGTTCTCGAGGAAGGAGATGCACGCCGTAGAGACGGAAACGAGCTGCTTCGGCGAGACGTCGATGAAGTCGATCTGATCCGGAGGCACGGTGACGATTTCGCCCGCCCGCCGCGCCGCGATGAGCGTGTCTTTGAGGCGTCCGTCCTCCTCTACAGGGGCGTTAGCCTGAGCGATCGTGTAAAGCTCCTCTTCGTCCGCCGTGAGGTAGACGATCTCGTCCGTCACGCGCCGCGTCTCCGGATCGACGCGGCGGTACGGAGTTTCGAGGAACCCGTACTTGTTGATCCGCGCGTACGTGGCGAGGGTGTTGATGAGCCCGATGTTAGGTCCTTCCGGCGTCTCAATTGGACACATCCGTCCGTAGTGCGAAGGATGGACGTCGCGCACCTCGAAGCCCGCCCGTTCCCGCGTAAGGCCTCCAGGCCCGAGGGCGGACAGGCGACGCTTGTTCGTAAGTTCCGCCAAGGGGTTCGTCTGGTCCATGAACTGAGAGAGCTGGCTCGAACCGAAGAATTCCTTGATCGCGGCGATGACAGGGCGGATGTTGATCAAGCTCGCCGGCGTGGCTCCCTCGTTGTCCTGAATGCTCATGCGTTCGCGGATCACGCGCTCCATGCGCGCGAGACCCACGCGAAACTGCCCTTGTAGGAGTTCACCCACGGCGCGCACGCGCCGGTTCCCCAGGTGGTCGATGTCGTCCGTCGACCCAATTCCGTGGTACAATCCGATCAGGTAGTTCACGGTCGCCACGATGTCCGCCAGCGTGAGCACGCGGACGTCCTCGGGGATTCTCCCGTTTCCGATGACCTTGACGACCTTCCCTTCCTGCGTGCGGGAGTAGACGAGCACCTCCTGAACGCGCACTTCTCGCTCCTCTCCCAGAGGTGCGCTCAGGCGGTACACCTTCTCGCCCAAGCCTCGGTCGAAATAAGGAATTAGCCGGTCGAGAAGGCGCCGGTCAACCGTTCGGCCTTCTTCGGCCAAAAGCTCGCCGGTCTCCGGATCCGCGAGGTTCTCTGCGAGGCGGAGTCCCAAAAGGCGGTTCTTTAAGGAGAGCTTCTTGTTGATTTTGTATCGGCCGACGGGAGCGAGGTCGTAGCGCCGCGGATCGAAGAAGCGGCTCAGGAGGAGGGCACGCGCGTTTTCCGCGGTGGGCGGCTCTCCCGGCCGCAAGCGCTCGTAAATTTCGACGAGCGCGCGCTCGGCGCTGTCCACGTTGTCCTTGTCGAGGGTGTTCGCGAGGAGGACATCATCCCCGAAAAGGTTGAGGATCTCGTACGAGGTGGAAAAACCTAGGGCGCGCAGGAGGATCGTCACCGGAAGTTTGCGCGTGCGGTCTACGCGCGTGTAGAGGACGTCCCGAAAGTCCCCCTCGAACTCAAGCCACGCCCCGCGGTTAGGAATCACGGTAGCTCCGTACGCGCGCTTCCCGTTTTTGTCCACCTGTTCGGAAAAGTAGACGCTGGGCGAGCGCACGAGTTGGCTTACGATCACCCGTTCCGCCCCGTTGATGATAAACGTGCCCGTCTCCGTCATGAGCGGGAGGTCGCCCATGAAGACCTCCTGCTCTTTGACTTCCCCCGTCTGGAGATTGATGAGACGCACGCGGGCGCGCAAAGGCGCGGCGTACGTCTGGTCGCGATCCTTGCATTCCTCGACCGAGTACTTCGGCTCCCCGAGCGTGTAGTCGAGGAACTCGAGCTGGAGGTTCCCCGTATAGTCCTGAATCGGGGAGATTTCCCGGAACAGCTCAAGAAGGCCCTCCTTAAGGAACCACTCGTAGGACGCGCGTTGGATCTCGATGAGGTTGGGAAGCTCGAGCACTTCGGGCAGGCGCGAGTACGTCCGCCGGGTCCTACGGCCGTAGGTGACCCACTTCCCCGCCAAGGACCAACACCTCCACCCCGTGGTCAAACGCAAAAAAGAAAAACCGGGCCCACCTATCCCCTCAGTATGTGCCCAAACGCCGGGAGGTTATGCGCCCGTCTGATCAATGGCATTTGTGTATTCTATCAAGAAGGCGCCGGCAACGCAAGGGGCTACTCCCCAAAATTCCGCCGCCGCGCGGCACGAAACACCCGGTATCCGCCGCCGCGGGCGACGAGTTCCGCCTCCCCGGTGAGGTCGGCGAGAAAGGCGAGATGCCGCTCGGCACCTTGGCGCGTGCGCACGACCGTCCAAAGCTCGCCTCCAGGGACCAAGCGCGCGACGGCTTGCCGGTAGAGGGAAAAGACGAGCGCCTGCCCTGCGCGAATGGGAGGATTCGTGAGCACGGTATGAAACCTAAGGTCGGGAGGCAGAGCGTCGAGGTCCTCGCCGACGACGACGTGGACGCGCTTCACCCCGTTTTCGCGGGCGTTGCGTTCCGCAAGCTCGGCGGCACGACGGTTTACCTCGAGCATCCACACCTCCGCCTGCGGGACGACGCGGGCCGCCACGATGCCCAAAACCCCGTACCCGGCGCCGAGATCGAGGATCCGGGCGCCGTCCGGAGCTTGGAACACCTCCGCGAGGAGCCGCGTCCCCCGATCGATCCGCTCCGGCGAAAACACCCCGCGATCCGTCCAAAAGACCAGCCTTTCCCCCCGAAGTACGACCTCCAGACGGCGCAGGGCATGCGGTGCTCCCGGATCGCGGGTGAAGTAGTGCTCCACGTGCCCACCTCCGCATACGTGCTCGAACCGAGAAGGCGCGAAAAGACGGCGCGGGCAGGAAAGGAACCCCTCTCCTGCCCTGCTCCAAAAGAGTCGGATTTACTTGAGCTCGACTTCGGCACCCGCTTCTTCGAGCTTCTTTTTAATCGCTTCGGCCTCTTCCTTGCTTACACCCTCCTTAACCGGCTTGGGCGCGCCGTCCACGAGGTCCTTGGCCTCCTTGAGCCCGAGGCCCGTGATTTCGCGGACGACCTTGATCACGTTGATCTTCGCCTGACCCGCGCTCTTTAGGATCACGTCGAATGAAGTCTTCTCCTCCGCCTTCGCCTCGGCAGGTGCGGCCGCCGCTGCGCCGGCAACCGGCATCGCCGCAACGGGAGCTACGGCGCTCACGCCAAATTCCTCTTCCAGAGCCTTGACGAGCTCGTTGAGCTCCGCAACCGTCATCTTCTTGATCTCTTCAATGAACGCCTTGACGTCCACGGTTCCAACCTCCTTTGGAGTTTTCGAGGTCTAGATCGGCCTTCTGTCCGCGTAAAAAGCGCGCGCTTCGAAGCGGTGACCGAGAAGAGGATTCCCTGCGCTACGAAGCCTGCGCCTTGAGCTTGGCGACCTCTTCGAGGCCGTACCGCAAGTTCCGTAGCGGAGTATGGGTGAGGCTCTGAAGCGTTCCGACGAACCGCGTGATGGGAGCCTGAATCCCACCGACGAGTTTGGCGAGGAGCACTTCCCGCGGGGGGAGCTTGGCGATCGCGTCGACACCGCCCTGGTCGTACACGCGCCCCTCCACCCATCCGGCCTTCACCTGGAAGCCTTCGTGCTCCTTGGTAAGCTCGAAGAGGAGCTTCGCCATTGCCGCAGCATCGCCGTAGGCAAAGGCGAAAATCGTCGGCCCCGTGAGGTACTCCTCCAAACCTTGAATCCCCGCGGCGGCAGCGGCAAGGCGGAAAAGGGTGTTCTTATAGACGACGAGCTCGCCACCCGCCTCCCGAACCCGCCGCCGGAATACGGACAACGTGGCCACGGGGATCCCCCGGTACTCTACGAGGTACACCCCTTGGCTGCGGCCGATCTTCTCCCGGATCTCCTCGACCAGAGCCACCTTTTCCGGACGCTCCGCACCCTTTACGACCCAGTGGGCCAACCGATTCACCTCCTTCCTCGCTTGCGCGAGATCCCTTCAACCCGCCGCGCCACGAAAAAAACCCCGCTCGTGGCGGGGCACCGAAAAATAGGCGACAGACGCCGGTTTTCCGACGCGCACCTCGGAAGGCGGGATCTCCCCATTATGCCGCGGCGTCGCCGCGGGCACCTTCCATCTTCGGTGCCTCCGAATCTATTCGGGTCAAAGGCCTGACCTTCTTCGCATCTCAGGCGATTTCGCTCAGATCCACGGGAATCCCAGGACCCATCGTCGCGCTCAACGTGACGTTTTGAATGTACTGGCCTCGCGCGGCGGCGGGCTTGAGCCGCTTCAACTGGTCCAAAAAGGCGCGCAGGTTTTCTTCAAGGTGTTCCGTGGGGAAGGACACCTTGCCGATGGGGATGTGGACGTTACCCTGCTTGTCGGTGCGGAACTCCACGCGCCCCATCTTGATCTCACGCACGGCCTTCGCCACGTCCGAGGTCACCGTCCCCGTCTTCGGGTTCGGCATGAGTCCCCGCGGCCCGAGGATCTTTCCGAGACGGCCGACGAACCCCATCATGTCAGGAGTGGCTACGGCGACGTCGAAGTCGAGGAAGCCCTGTTCAATCCGGGAGACGAGCTCCTCCGCCCCCACGATATCCGCACCGGCCTCCTGCGCCTCTTTCGCCTTGTCCCCCTTGGCGAACACGAGGACGCGCATCGTCTTCCCCGTCCCGTGGGGAAGGACGACCGTCCCGCGAACCTGCTGGTCGGCCTTACGCACGTCCACGCCAAGACGCACCGCAGCCTCCACCGTCGCGTCAAAGGAGGCGTACGACGTGCGCTTTACCAGTTCGATGGCCTCCCGCACACCGTAACGGCGGTCCTTGCCCACGAGCTTGAGCGCTTCCAAGTACTTCTTCCCACGCTTGGGCATTCCTTCCACCTCCGTGGTGCGAGCGGGGAAACCCCTCCCACGCAACCTTTAGTCCTCGACGACGATGCCCATGCTCCGGGCGGTTCCTTCGATCATGCTCATCGCCGCCTCGAGGGAATTCGCGTTCAAATCCTTCATCTTGAGGGCGGCGATTTCCCGCAGCTTCTCACGGGAGATCTTGCCCACGATCCGCTTGTTGGGTTCTCCCGAACCCTTTTCCACGCCCGCGGCCTTTTTGAGCAGGTCGGATGCCGGTGGCGTCTTCGTCACAAAGGTAAACGACCGGTCCTCGTACACGGTGATCTCCACCGGCACGATCGAGCCGGCCATGTCCGCCGTTCGGGCGTTAAACTCCTTGACGAAGGCCATGATGTTGACTCCCGCCTGCCCCAGAGCCGGACCTACGGGCGGAGCCGGGGAAGCTTTCCCACCAGGGATCTGGAGTTTGATGACTTTGACGACCTTCTTTGCCACGCGTTCTCCCCCCTTCCGCCTTCGGAAGCCACGTCCGTCGCCCGAGTTTACCACGGCCGGAACCGCGTTGCAAGCTCCGGCGCGAGGCGGGCGCCAACAGGCGCCCCGGAAAGCGAAGCCGCCTCAGTGGCGCTCCACCTGGTGGAAGTCGAGCTCTACGGGAGTCTCACGGCCAAAAAAGTCCACGAGGACGCGCACCTTTTTCCGAACTTCGTCCACGTGGTCCACCACGCCGTACATCCCCTCGAGCGGACCTTCGCGCACCTCTACCCGGTCGCCGACGCGAAACGAAACCTCCGTTCGCGGAGTCTCCACGCCGAGGCGCGCGAGTATGCGCTCTGCCTCCTCTGGGGAAAGGGGGAGCGGCTTCATTCCGGGACCTTGGGCGCCGACGAATCCCGTGACGCCCGGTGTGTTCCGGACGACATACCACGACTCATCGGTCATGATCATCTCCACGAGGACGTACCCCGGGAAGATTCGGCGTTCGTATTTGTGTACCTTACCGTTCTTTACCTCTTCGACCTCTTCCGTAGGTACGACCACGCGAAAGATGCGGTCCTGCATCCCCATGGACTGCACGCGCTTTTCGAGGTTCGCCTTGACCTTGTTCTCATATCCGGAAAACGTGTGCACAACGTACCACTGCGGCTCTTCGCCCACGTCCATACCCTCCCCTCCCGGACTCACCAGAGGAAGGTTCGGACGAGAAATGCGAGGAGCACGTCCAGCGCGTAGAAGAACAACGCCACGATCGCAACGGTGGCGAGTACGACGTACGTGTACGTCGCGAGTTCCTTCCGCGTGGGCCAGCGAACCTTTTTGAGCTCCGCAACGCTCTCGCGGAAAAAGGCCCGCATCTGCCGGTACGCCGCCCCGATCCTCGCCGCAACCCCCACGAACTTCCCTCCTCGGTCACTTCGTTTCCCGGTGGAGGGTGTGCGTCCGGCAGTACTTGCAGTACTTCCGGAGTTCCAGACGTTCCGGGTGCTTCTGCTTGTTCTTCGTTGTCGCGTAGTTCCGACGCTTGCACTGCGTGCATTCCAACGTGACTACGACGCGCACGTCACCCCACCCCCTCATACCCGTTGAATGTAGCACGGGTAGGAGGAGATGTCAACGGTTTCGGGCGCGTCGCGCGGCGGTTTAATCCTCGCGTGCTTCAGAGTTGGTTTTGAGAAGTCGCTCGAGTTTGCGCTTGATGCGCTGAAGGGCGTTGTCGACAGCCTTCACCTGACGATGGAGGCGTTCGGCGATTTCCTGGTACGAATTTCCGTCGAGGTAAAGGAGGAGGACGTTCTTTTCAAAGTCGCTCAGGATTTCCCGAAGCCTTTCCCCGAGCTCTCGGCGTTCCTCCTCGCGCACGAGGTGAACCAGGGGATCCGACTCTGCCTCATCCCCCAAGACGTCGAGGAGGGTTCGCTCGGAAAACTCGTCTTCGTAGATGGGCTTGTCCAAAGAAACGTAAGAGTTGAGCGGAAGGTGTTTTTGTCGCGTCGCCGTCTTTACGGCAGTGATCATCTGACGCGTCACGCACATCTCGGCAAAGGCGCGGAAGGACGACGGGCGATCGTCGCGGAAATCCCGAATCGCCTTGAAAAAACCGATCATCCCTTCTTGCACGATGTCCTCCCGGTCCGCGCCTACGAGAAAATACGATCGCGCCTTTACGCGGACGAGCATTCGGTACCGGTCGAGCAATACGTCGAGCGCCTCGCTGTGGCCAAGCTGCACGAGGCGCACGAGTTCTTCGTCGCTGCGATCTTCCAAAGAACTCCGGACTTCGGAAACCTCCGGCGAAGGGCTGGGGGTTTGCTCCCGAAGGGGCCCAGACGAAACGTCGCCCGCGTAAGGTGCGCGGACCTCAAACGCCACAACGCTCCCCCCTGGCCATCCCGTTATCACACGTCCATTATGCCGAACTTTCTCAGCACTCGTCAAGTTTCTCTTTCTTCCCTCGCGCTTCCGCGGTCGGCGGTGGGAATCGATCCGCATCCCCGAAGTCCAGCCTTTCGCCGAGAGTCCGCACGTCGGTACAGCTTACGACAGAGGAAACCTCTGCCTGTAGGCTTCATAGAGGAGGAGGGCGGCGGCCACCGAAGCGTTCAGCGAACCTACACCCCCCCGCATGGGAATTTCGACGTGCTCGTCGCAGGTCTCCAGTACGAGGCGGGACAATCCGCGGCCCTCACTTCCCACGACAAGAACGGTGGGCGGAGTGTAGTCCGCCCGGCGATAGTCCTTCCCCCCGTCCATCATCGCACCGATCACCCAAGCCCCCGCCTCCTGAAGGGTTTGCAACGCCCGAACGAGGTTAGGAACGCGCGTTGGCGGAAGAATGTGCGCCGCCCCGGCGGAAGATTTAACCACGGCGGGGGTTACCCCGGCGCTCCGACGTTCGGGCAGAAGCACCGCTGCCGCCCCGACGGCGACGGCGGTGCGGATGGCCGCGCCGACGTTTTGCGGATCTTCCCAATGGTCGAGGGCGAGGAGGAGTGGCGTCTCCGGTCCCTTTGCCGTCCGCGTACGGGAAACCCACGCGACGAGTTCAGTGAAAGACGGACCTTCGCGCAGGACGATGCGCGCCGCAACGCCTTGGTGCCGGATTCGCGGAACCTCAGGTGCCTCTCGGCGAAGGAGTTCGTCGAGCTTTTGCCGCGGGACGTAAAGGATGGGAACGCCGCGAGCGCGGGCAAGGCGTTCGATGTCCTCTCGCGTGCGGTGCGCCAGGTCGTCCTGAAGCCAGATCCGCTCTACGACGTCTCCTCGCAGGAGCGCTTCGCGTACCGGATGACGTCCGTAGATGAGCACATCGCTCCCTCCTCCGACCACCACCTGTTCGAGAACAAGGGTTACGGCCGACGTCGGCGAACCCGCGTTCCCGTCGGAGTGTCTTCGACAATGAGCCCGCGCCGAACGAGCTCTTCTCGCAAGGCATCGGCCTTGGCGAAGTCGCGGGCCTGTCGGGCCTTTTCGCGTTCGGCGAGAAGGGCGGCTTCCTCCTCGGTGAGCTCGACGTCAGAGAGGCTGAGGTCGATGCCGAGGACGTCGGCCATACGCCTGAGGGATTCGCGAACTGCCGCCAACCTTTGCCGGCCTTCTTCGTCTTCGCGCTTGAGAAGGGGGTACACGCTCCGAGCCGTCTCGTATAGGACCTTGAGGGCGTTCGGCGTGTTCAGATCGTCGGCGAGGGCCTCCCAAAAAGGGCGAAGGAGACGGGCGACGTCCTCTTCCTTCGCCTCGATCCCCTTTCCCTCCAATGCCTGTTCAGCCTCGGCGTAAGCCAGGCGCAGGCGGAAGAGAGCCTGTTCGGCCTGTGCGATCGCCTCGAACCGAAAGACGAGGGGGCTTCGGTAGTGGGTACCGAGGAGGAAGAGGCGGATCGCGCTCCCCTCGCTTTGCCGGAGGAGGTCGCGGACCAAGACGACGTTCCCCAGGGATTTTGACATCTTTTCATCTCCTACGGTTACAAAGCCCACGTGCATCCACACGCGCACGAAGGGATTCCCCATCGCCCCTTCCGATTGGGCGATCTCATTCTCGTGGTGGGGAAAGATGAGGTCTTCCCCGCCTCCGTGGATGTCGAAGGTCTCCCCGAGATACTTCATGGACATCGCCGAGCACTCGATGTGCCACCCCGGCCGGCCCGCGGACCAAGGGGCGTCCCACGTCGGCTCCCCCGGCTTGGCCTTTTTCCACAGGGCGAAATCTAAGGGGTCTTCTTTCCGCGGGTCGATCTCCACACGCGCCCCCGCGAGAAGTTTCTCAGGGGGCTGTCCAGAAAGTTTCCCGTACTCGGGAAAAGCGCGCACGCGAAAATACACATCGCCGTCTACGACGTAAGCCATTCCCCGCGCGATCAGGCGTTCGATGAGCCGAACCATGTCCTGAATGTGCTCCGTCGCCCGGGGCCGAACCGTCGCCGGGAGGACACCCAAAGCGGCCATGTCTTCCTCGTACGCCCGGATGAACTTCGCGGCAATCCGTTCCGGAGGTTCGCCGCTCTCTTCCGCGGCCCGCAGAATCTTGTCGTCGACGTCCGTGTAGTTGTGCACGTACGTCACGCGGTACCCCATGGCGCGCAAGAAGCGGTACAGCACGTCGAAGACCACGGCGACACGGGCGTTCCCGATGTGGACGTAGTTGTACACCGTCGGACCGCACACGTACATCCGAACCTCGGGAGGGCGAAGGGGCTCGAAGCGTTCCTTGCGCCGCGTGAGGGTGTTTGTAAGAAAGATGTCGATAGGGGGAACTTCCGCCATGGGCAAACCTCACTTTCTCTGGGCATTTTTTCGAGCGATCCCCGGGGGCACGAAGGATCGCCTCCCTCGCCCTTCCCTTCGGGATCAAAATCCGGGACGAAGTGCTTCGTTTGTCAAAGGTGCACCCGGAGCATTACGATTCGCGCGAAGAGCTTTTCCTTCGTTCGCGGAGGGTGATCTCGAGAGCCTCAGAAATCGCGTCCAAGCGTTTCAATTCGTGCAGAAGGTTGGCGAGTTTTGCCTCGAGAAGGGCGAGTTCCTCCGAACAAGGGTCGGGAAGATCTCCGTGATCGAGCACGTGAACGGGAGGACGTGCGGGATCGAAAGCCCTGCGGACGGCGCGTCCGGGTACGCCGACCACCGTCGCATGGGGCGGTACGTCTCGAAGTACCACGGCACCGGCTCCGATCTTTGCGTAATCCCCTACCGTGATCGCACCCAACACCTTGGCTCCCGCACCCACGAGGACGCCTCTCCCCAACGTCGGATGGCGTTTTCCCTTTTCCTTCCCCGTTCCCCCAAGGGTGACACCTTGGTAGAGTACGCAGTCGTCTCCGACCTCTGCCGTCTCTCCGATGACCACGCCCATCCCGTGGTCGATCACGACGCGCCGCCCGATCTTCGCCCCAGGGTGGATTTCGATTCCCGTCAGAAAGCGCACGATCTGGGAAAGCGCCCGGGCGAGAAACCGAAACCCCAACCGCCAGAGGGCGTGGTTCACGCGGTGCGCGAGGATCGCATGAAACCCAGGGTAGAGAAAAAAGACCTCCCAGAGGCTCCGTGCCGCCGGATCGTGGGTGAGAAAGGCATCGAGATCTTCCCGAAGTCGTCGGAACACGGTCCCCTCACTCGCCTTTCGTTTCTCCGAACCGTTGCGCTCACACCGGTCGCCGCGCCCCCTCCGAAAAAAGGGAAATCCTAGGGAAAACGACCTCGAGGACGTCTTGTGCAGACGCAGGCCTTTCTGCGGATACGGAGTGCACAGCCTCCGCCGCCGACATCGTGAACGCGAACGACAAAACTTCCCGCTCACGAACGCGCAAAAATCCAGGAGGTGAGGAGCGCCCCAAGTTCTTCTCCTCGAAACACCAAGGCCCCTTCCCGAAGCACGTACCGCGTTCGCACGCGACCCGCCTGTGCGAAACCGCGCGAAAACCAGTCGATTTCCTCACGCATGTCACCGCGGCCTCCCTTCGTCGTGCGCGCTCGAAGCCTCCGTGGAAAGGAGGAGGACGACGGCCCAAGCGGCAATTCCTTCTTTTTTCCCCAAAGCGCCGAGCCTCTCGGGCGTTGTCGCCTTTACGCTCACCCGTTCCGGTGAAGTGTCGAGGAGTTCGGCGATCTTCTTGCGCATCTCGGGGATGTAGGGAGACAGTTTCGGTTCTTCCGCGACGATCACGGTATCTGCGTTCCCCACCCGGTATCCGCGTGCGCGCACGAGATCGAAGGCACACCGTACGATTTCCCTGCTGTCGAGGTTGCGAAACCGGAGATCGGTATTGGGAAAGTGTTCGCCTATATCTCCCAAGGCGAGTGCGCCGAGCAGGGCGTCGGCAAGAGCGTGGAGGAGCACGTCGGCATCCGAATGGCCTTCCAGCCCGCGATCGTAGGGAATGGAAACTCCTCCTAAAACGAGCGGCCGCATCACGGCAAAGCGGTGTACGTCGTAGCCAATGCCCACCCGAAACAAGGGCAAACCCTCCTCACGGTTCGGTGTCGCCCCCCTTTGAGGCGGGTGGAACGCCCGCCTCTCCATCACAAAGCCCCCGTCCCTCAGCGCCCTCGGATGCAAACAAAACCCGTATGAGGGCTTCCGCCACAGCGAGATCCTCAGGTGTAGTGATCTTGAGGTTGTATTCCTCGCCTTCCGTCCAAAACACGGGATGGCCGAGAAGCTCGAAAACGCTCGCCTCGTCCGTAACTTCCCAACCCCGCCACTCTGCCTCTTCCAAGGCGCGCAAAAGTTCCGCCCTAGGAAATGCTTGAGGAGTTTGCACCCGAACGAGATCTCCCCGCTTCGGCGTCCGCATTACTTGCAACCCGGAAATCTCTTTGATCGTATCCTTCACGGGAAGGGCCGGCACGACGACGCGCCCTTCTCGCGCGTACGCCGCCATTTTCCGGACGAGCGCCTCGCTCACGAGGGGGCGCACGCCGTCGTGTACGAGCACCCCGTGCACCTTTTCGGACAAGGCGCGAACGCCTAAAAAAACGCTGTCTTGCCGGCGTTCTCCGCCTGCAACGAGACGAAAACCGCGAATCCCGTAAGAAGCCAAGAGGGAGTCTACCCGCGGCAAATCTTCGCGGTGGACGACGATTACCTTTTCTCCGATTTCCGAAACGCGGGCAAATACTTGAGCCGTACGCACGAGGACGGGGATGCCGGCGAGAGATAAGAAGGGCTTTCGCACGTTTCCCCCCATTCGTCTTCCCTCTCCGGCCGCCACAAGTACCGCACCCACTGTTCCCATGGAAAAAAGAAGCCCCTTTCGAGAAGACGAGCTCGCGCAGTGGCAGAGGACAACGATTTTTCTCCCCTCGTCCATTGTAGCGGAATTTTGCAAGTCGTTCCCGGAGGCAGCGCATCTCTGCCCTGTGGGTCGCCCGAACAATAAAGGAAGAGCCCATCGCGTGTGCTCTTCCTCCGCGTACGAAATCTCGCCCTTCTCTACAGGGCCTTTTCGTATAGCTTTGGCTTTGCAAACACCATCCGACCGGCGGACGTCTGGAGGACGCTTGTGACGACGACGGCGACTCGTTCCCCCATGTGGGCCTTCCCATCTTCTACGACGATCATCGTCCCGTCCTCAAGGTACGCGACTCCCTGCCCTTCTTCTTTTCCGTCACGAATGATCTGCACAGTGAGCTCCTCGCCCGGGAGTACGATCGTTTTTAGGGCGTTGGCGAGGTCGTTTACGTTTAATACAGGGATGCCATGAAGTTCGCAAACCTTGTTCAGGTTGAAATCCGTAGTAAGGATCGACGCCCCGAGTTTCTTGGCTAGCTTTACGAGGCGCATGTCCACGGGGCCGTCCCCCACCTCGCCTTCATAAATGAGGAGCGGTGCCTTCTTGGCCTTTTGCATGCGCGCGAGAATATCCAACCCCCTACGTCCGCGATTTCGCTTGAGGACGTCGGCGGAATCAGCGATGTGCTGAAGTTCCTCGAGAACAAAGAGAGGAACGAGGAGAACTCCCTCGAGAAATCCCGTGTCCAAAATGTCCGCTATGCGGCCGTCGATGATCACGCTCGTGTCCAAAATCTTTACGCTCGCCCTGGACCGTTCGGCGAGCGCCGCCCGGTCCTCCCGATCTTTTTCTCGCTCGCGTCCGCGTTCGCGTGAGCGTCCGACTTGAAAGAAAGCGAAGAGTTCGTCCTTTTTGCTCGCCCCTACTTTAAATCCGAGGTACCCCAAAAAAACGGATAAGAAGATGGGAACGAAAAGATTCAGTACGGGAACTTCCTTGAGAGGCCAGTACAAAAGGAGAGAAACGAGAAGACCGACAAAAAGTCCGGCAATCCCGGTGAGGAGGTCACCTGCCGGAATGCGGGTGAGCGCCTCCTCGAGGCGAAGAACCCCGCGTTCAAAGGGAGAAGCCAAAAGGAAGGAAATCCCGAGAAAAAGAAGCCCGCCAACCCCCGCCCCGACGAAGGGCGCATATACGGTGTTTACCGGCTCCCAAAACTGAAAAAGCGTCGTCACAAAATACCCGAGCGCACCGCCCAAGAGGACCATAAAGAGTTGAAGGGCGCGACGCATCAGCATGTGAAGAATCACCTCCCGATACACATTGTGGGCGGTTTTCTCGCGCCCAAAACCCTTTGGCCTCCCCCTTTTGCGGATCGGGAGTCCCCGCAAGTTTGTATACGCCTCACTCTCCGAGACACACCCAACCTTCGATCCATGCTCCCGCCTGCTCAAAATCTACGGAAAGTACAAAGGCAACTTCACTTACGAGAATTTGCCGGGCAAGCTCGTAGATCTTCCGTTCTCCTGCGGACAATCCCCTTCGTTTATCCCTTCGATGGAGTGTCCGAAACACGCTGGCCACCTCGAACAGGTCTCCCGTCCGAATTCGTTCCTGGTAGCTCCGTTGCCTGTGGCTCCACTGTAGGGACTCTTCCTCGTCCGGGGCGCTCAAAATTTCCGGGAGCACATCCACCTTGGAACGATCGACGACTTCCCGAACTCCGAGGGTTTCTACACGGTCCACAGGAAACATGACCTTCATCGAACCTAGGGGAAGGTAGACGATGTAGTACGCCTTGCGTTCCCCCATGAGCTCCTTTTCTTCGATGCCTTCGACGATTCCGGCTCCATGGAGGGGATAGACCACCCGATCGCCAACACGAAACATGTACGCCCCTCCTTTCGCGCGCTCGGTTTAAGCATACCATAGGCGGAAGGGAGGGGCAATGACCATGAGATGTAATCATATTGCAACTCGCGCCTTCTTGTCAAGGAAACAATCGAAACACACCGACCTCTGAGCACAAAAAAAGAGGCCTCCCCGAAGGGAGGCCAAGGTACTCCCGCAAACTAGTCTTCCTCGCGCCGGCTACGCGAGAGAAGGAGGGTTCCCAACCCAAGGAGCACGCCGGCGCTTCCGAGTCCATGCCGTATCCGCCTACGACGTCCCTTACCACCACGTACCCGTGGACCGCGAAAAATCGTCACCGAAAACCTCGACCGTCTTCGTCTGACGTACCGACGGGTGACGATTCAACCTACAGGCGCCTCCCGAATGACCACTACCTCGCCGTCCTTTATGTCGAGCACTACGCGGTCGCCCGCGTGAATCGTGCCCTTGAGAAGCTCCTCCGAAAGGCGGTCTTCTACGAGGCGTTGGAGCATGCGGCGAATGGGCCGGGCGCCGTACTGTGGATCAAAACCCACTTCGGCAACGTGCCGGATGAGGTCCTCGGTGACCGTCACTTCGATCCCTTGCTCCTTTACGCGGGCGGCGATCTCGTCGGCGAGGCGACGGACGATCGCTTCGATGTGCTCCTTCTCCAGCGGGTGGAAGACGATGATCTCGTCGATGCGGTTTAAGAACTCGGGACGGAAGGTACGCCGAAGCTCTTCGAGCACCCGAGATTTCATCGTCTCGTAGTCGATGCGGTCGTGCTGGGCCGTAAAACCGAGGCGCGTGCCGCGCTGGATGAGTTCTTGGCCAACGTTGGAGGTCATGATGATCACCGTGTTCTTGAAGTCCACCGTTCGCCCCTTTCCGTCCGTAAGGTGCCCGTCGTCGAGGACCTGAAGGAGGACGTTGAAGACTTCGGGGTGCGCCTTTTCGATCTCGTCGAGTAGGATTACGGAGTACGGCTTCCGCCGCACGCGCTCAGTCAACTGTCCGCCTTCTTCGTATCCGACGTAGCCCGGAGGTGCTCCGATGAGGCGGGACGTCGTGTGCCGCTCCATGTACTCGGACATGTCCACCCGAGTGAGGGCGTCTTCGTCTCCGAAGAGGGCTTCGGCCAACGCACGCGCGAGTTCGGTTTTCCCTACGCCCGTGGGTCCGAGGAAGATGAACGAACCGATGGGTCGCTTGGGATCCTTAAGCCCCGCAAACGCACGGCGGATCGCCCGCGCCACCGCCTCGACCGCCTCGTCCTGCCCGATCACGCGGCGATGAAGGACCTCTTCGAGGCGGAGGAGGCGCTCCCGTTCGTCCTCCTGCAGCTGCCGCACAGGGATCCCCGTCCAGCTGGAGACGATCTGGGCGATGTTTTCGGCGGTCACCTCGGCATCCGTCCGCCCTTGCTTCTCCCGCCAGGCGGCCCGCTCACGCTCGAGCTTTTCTTTGATCTTCTGCTCGCGATCCCGAAGAGCGGCTGCCTTTTCGAATTCCTGGCTCTGCACCGCCGCGTCCTTTTCCTTGCGGATCTCCTCGAGTTCCTGCTCGAGCTTCTTGATCTGCGGGGGAACCATGTAGGAATCGAGACGCACGCGGCTTGCCGCCTCGTCGATGAGGTCGATCGCCTTATCCGGAAGAAAGCGGTCGGTAATGTACCGGTGCGAGAGTTTCACTGCCGCCTCGATCGCCTCGTCCGTGATCTTAACGCGGTGGTGCGCTTCGTACCGATCGCGCAGACCCTTGAGAATTTCGATCGTGTCCTCGGGAGAAGGCTCGTCTACGAGGATCGGCGTAAAGCGACGTTCAAGGGCCGGGTCCTTTTCGATGTACTTCCGGTACTCATCCAAGGTCGTCGCGCCGATGACCTGGATTTCTCCACGGGCTAGGGCGGGCTTCAGGATGTTCGACGCATCGATCGCCCCTTCGGCTCCCCCGGCTCCAATGAGCGTGTGCAACTCGTCGATGAAGAGGATCACGTTCCCCGCTTGCCGGATTTCGTCGAGGATCTTCTTCAGCCGGTCCTCAAACTCGCCGCGGTACTTCGTGCCAGCTACGACGGTCGCCATATCCAGGTTCATCACGCGCTTGTCGCGGAGGATTTCCGGCACCTCGCCGGCGACGATGCGTTGGGCAAGCCCTTCCACGATGGCCGTCTTCCCCACCCCGGGTTCACCGATGAGCACGGGGTTGTTTTTCGTCCGACGAGAGAGGATTTGAATCACGCGCTCGATTTCCTTGTCCCGCCCGATCACCGGATCGAGCTCGCCTTCCCGGGCGAGGGCGGTGAGGTCGCGCGCGAGGGCGTCCAACGTCGGCGTAGAAGAGCCCTTTTGGGCGGGTTGGCCGGAGGACTGGGCGAACTCCGTCGTCCCGAGGAGTTGAAGCACCTGCTGGCGCGCCTTCGTGAGGCTCACGCCCAAGTTCGCAAGGACGCGGGCAGCTACCCCTTCTCCTTCGCGGATGAGCCCGAGAAGGATGTGCTCCGTGCCTACGTAGGTGTGGCCGAGCTTCCGCGCTTCGTCAAAGGCGAGCTCAATGACTTTTTTCGCACGCGGCGTGTACGTCGTGCTCGTCGGTCGCTCCGTTCCGCGGCCTACGAGCCCCTCCACCTCTTCGCGAATTTGTTCCAGGGAAAGCCCCATGCTTTTGAGTACGCGGGCAGCGATTCCTTCTCCCTCGCGGATGAGCCCGAGGAGGATGTGCTCCGTGCCTATGGACGAGTGCCCCAGCCGGATGGCCTCATCTTGCGCAAGGGCGAGAACGCGTTGCGCTCGCTCGGTAAACCGGCCAAACATCATGGAATCCACCTCCCGGAAAATTTCTACGCGTCATCTCAGATTTCGAACCGAGCCACACGGTAGGATGAGGAAATGCCTTACAAAGGACGTGCAAAGCACTGGCCGCTACCTCTGCGTATCCTTTTCGCCGGACGCGAAAGAATTCCCCGCTCCTAACCGCGGGCCATCGCTTCTTTGAAGTGGCGGCGGATGAGCACGGCCCGCCGCTCGTCTCGTTCTCTAGGCCCCAAGCTTTCGCCGAAGGTGTACTGCAGGAAATTGGGGCGGATCATCACCCAAAGTTCGCGCAGCGCGCGGGAGGGGATGCCCTGCACGAGCCCGAGGTGTACGCCGAGGAGGACATCGGATACGCGCTCCATCGCCTCGCGCGTGGTGATGCGCCTGGCGGAGGTGAGGATTCCGTAACTCCGGTAGATCCGGTCTTCCAGGGCAACGCGGTCCTCGCGAAGAAGGGCGTCCCGCGCACGACGCTCCTGTTCGATGACCTGACGGGCGATGCCGAGGAGGTTTTCCAAAAGCTCGCCTTCGCTCAAGCCCAGGGTCACCTGGTTGGACACTTGGTAGAGGTTTCCCTCCGCCTCCGTCCCTTCCCCGTAAATCCCGCGCACGACGAGGCCGACCATTTGTACGGCCTCCACAACCTGACCCAAGGTGCGCGTGAGCGCGAGGGCGGGAAGGTGAAGCATCACGGATGCCCGCATCCCCGTCCCCACGTTGGTCGGACAGGCGGTGAGAAAACCGTACCGCGGATCGAAGGCGATGTCGAGATGTGCGGCCAAAAGGTCGTCCACGTGGTCCGCCTCGCGGTAGGCCTCCTGTAGGGCAAGTCCTGCCGCAAACGTCTGAAGGCGGAGGTGATCTTCTTCGTTCACCATGAGGCTTACCGCCTCGTCTTGGCGGACGATCACGGCTCCCGCGGGATTTTCTGCTAAAAGCGGGCTAATCAGGTGCTTTTCCACGAGAATCCCGCGGGCAAAGGGGGGGGTCTCCCCCATGCGGATTCGCACGTATTGCGCCGCATCGGGAAAGGACGCTAGGGCGGATTCCACACGGGTGAGCACCGCCTGGGCGTCGCGGGCCCGCATGGCCGTCGGGAAGGGGAATTCCCGGAGGTTCCGCGCGAGACGCACGCGGCTGGAGACGGCCACGTCTCCTTCCGGTCCCTCTTCCCGAAGAGCGGCGCCGAGCGGGGTGCGGAGGAAACGGTCTACCTCGCCGTCCAGGGGGGCAAAGGAGCGCGCGCGTTCTTCCGCCATGCCATCCGCCTCCTTTAGCCTGCTCGGCCGCCGAGTTCGTTTTCGAGGACGCGAATTTCGTCGCGAATGCGCGCCGCTTCCTCGTATGCCTCCTCTTCAACCTTGCGCCGAAGCTCCGCGCGAAGTTCTTCGAGCCTCTTTTTGAGGTGAGAGGAAGGATCGCGGGCGGGCGATTTTCCCCGATGCTCGCTCGCCCCATGGATACGGCGAAAGAGCGGCGCAAGCCGCGGGCGGAAGGCCTCGTAGCATTCGCTGCAGCCGAACTTCCCTTTTTCCCGGAATTCCCTCCAAGTCATCCCGCACTTCGGACAACGGAGGTCGTCGTCGCGTTCCCGAGGAGAACCTTCCTTTCCTCCGAACGACCCGAAAAAGCTTTGCAGCATTTCCGGAAGCGGGAAAATCGTCGAAGAAAACGGCTGCAAACCCTCCACAAAGGGCTTAAACTCCTCCGGGAAGGGCGGAGGGAGTTCTCCGAGCTCCCGCGCGCACTCTTCACACAAGTGAAGTTCCACCTTCTGGTCGCCGACCACCTTGGTGATGTGGACCGTCGCCGGGCGTTTCTTGCAACGCTCACAGAGCATCCCCGTTCCTCCTTTCCGCCGCACGCAGGGAAAGAACCTCCAAAAGGCGGCGTAGGATCCTCCCGCGCAAGAGGTTCCGCTCCTCTGCCCGGCCGCCGAGAACCTCAGGAGCGAGGAGGGCGCCAAGGAGCTCCCCTTCGCTCTGCGAGAGAACCCCTTCCTGCACGAGAAAGTCCAAGAGTCCTCGCGCCTCGCGGTACGAGAACTTCGTACCTTCCGTCGCCACGCGTTCTACGAATTCACGCCATGTTTCGGGGAGGGCAACGCGGGCGATGCGCAAAAACCCCGTCATCCCCCGTCGGCTTTCGACCACGTATCCGTGGTTTAGAGTGAAGCGCGTGGAAATCACGTAGTTGATTTGGGAAGGGGCGACGCGGAAGGTCTCCGCAAGTTCCGACCTTCGGACGATGACCGTGCCGGTCGGGCTTTCGTCGAAAAGGCGCTTGAGGTACGCTTCGATGGTATCGGCAAGCGACGCCATCCTCTTCCTCACCCCCTCCGTCTCGACACTTCACACCTCTAGCGTACCTGGAACTTTGCCCTGAGGAAATCCCGTATGTGCGGAGGAAGTCTCATCTGACCATCTCTGACGTTTGAAGTATACCACATCCTCTTTCTTCCTGACAAGAAAAGGGCGACCCGAAACTTGGGTCGCCCCACCTCCTAAGCGAAAATCTATGCATGAAAAGTCGTTACCCCTGCCTCACCTCGTTCTTTTCGCGTCAGGAGGATGCGGACAGCTTCGGGAAAACTTCGGACGTACGCATCCGCACCCCGGAGTTCTTCCCAAGAGCCGTATCCGTACGTGCACGCGACGCGATACAGGCCGTGAGCAGCGCCCGCCTCAAGGTCGCTCGCGCGGTCGCCTACGATGGCTCCCCCGGAAGACGAAAGCCCGTACTCGTCCACGATGCGGCCCACGAGCTCCTCCTTCCGGGCGGCGCGAAACGAAAATGCGTCGTACACCCCGGCGAAATACGACCGGAGGGAAAAACGCTCCAGGATCGCGCTTAGGTAGTTCGCCTCTCCGTTCGAAGCGATGAAGAGCCTAAGTCCCGAAGCCGCAAGTTTGGAGATCCCCTCTGAAACCCCAGGGTAGAGCCTCCCTTCGCCCGCCTTCAGAAGTTCGAGTTCTTTGCCGCGCATCGTCTGGTCGGCCCAGAGGGCGAGCTCCGGATCGTCGAACCCGAGAAGGGTGCTCCACATCTTCCGATAGGTCATCCCGAGCGTCCGGCGTAGCTCTCCTTCCGACGGAAGGTCGACGTTCACGCCGCGCTCCCGCAGGGCTTGGAAGGTGTGGACGAAGGCGGGAAAGGCGACGCTCCAGGCGTCGAAAAGGGTCCCGTCCATGTCAAAGACGACGTAGCACAGTCCCTTCACGTTTTGTTCTCTCCCTTCGCGACGCGAGGGCGCCGCAACCTCGTACCTAGGAGAAGGGGTAGTACTTTCCCCCGTGGTACAAAGCACCGAAAAAGAAGCCGCCCAAGAAGCCGCCGACGTGGCCGAAAAAGCTGATTCCGGGAATAAAACTCTGCACGAGGCCGAAAAGCAGGAGAAAGAGAACCACCTGCCGTGAGGCAGCGTCGATCCACATCGCCCGCTTCCGGATGTAGTAGAGGTAGAGGCCGAGAAAGCCGTACACGATTCCCGATGCGCCGATGACAGGAGGCGAAGAGGTGACAAGGAGAAAAAGGGTTGTCGAGGCGACCGCAGTGAGGAGGAAGAGGAGGTAGCCCGCCTTCCCCACACGGGCTTCGATGGGCGGGGAAAGGAGGTAGAGGTAAAAGGCGTTGAAGAGCACGTGGAGGAAATCCGCATGGAGAAAGACGGCCGTTACGGGACGCCAAAATTGCCCGTGGACGAAGCGAGAAGGGTCGAAGGCGCCCCAAGCGTACAGGGGACTCTCGAGCCCGAGGGGGACGAGCAGGCGCGACACCACGTATACCCCGAGAATGAGGGCCAAAAGCGCCGTCGTCAGCGGATAGGCCCGAACGAATCTCTCTGGAGATTCCGTACGCAAAAAGATCACGGGCGTCTACCCTCTCTTTCCCCGCCTCATCGCGCCGCTACGGCGAAGCCGAGGCGGAAACCGTGTGCAATCCCGCGGCTTACGCGCGATCGGTCCTCGACGACCACTCGCCCTCCAAAAGGCCGTACACGACGTGGTCCACGTACCGATCCCCCAGCCACTCCACTTCCCGAAGTACGCCCTCCTCACGAAATCCCAGGCGTTCGGCGACGCGTCGGCTGCGCGTGTTTTCCACCGCTGTGCGAATTTCGATTCGATGAAGGCGCATGTGACGAAAGGCGTAGTCCACAAGCACCCTCACCGCACGCGTCATGATCCCGCGTCCTTGAAAGGGAGGGGCTAGCCAGTAGCCCAACGACGTGTTGCGGTGCGTCCAATCGATCCGCTGTATGCCGAGAAAGCCGACGATCCGCCGGTCGTACAAGATCACCGTCTGATATCCCTCGCCGCGTTCCTCTTGGCGCAGAGCGGCCTCGATCATGGCGTACACGTCGCGCAGTGTCGTCGTGCGCACCCAAGGAAGAAAGAGGCCCAAGGAGGCACGATGGGTGTCCACAACGACGTACAGCTCTTCGGCGTCGTACCAGCGTACGGGGCGAAGGAGTACGTGCTCGTCCACGAACCACTCCATGGAAGGCCCCTTCTCTACTCCCCCTCGGAACGCGGGCGCATGTGGGGAAAGAAGATCACGTCGCGAATTGAAGGTTGGTTCGTGAGGAGCATCACCAGTCGGTCGATGCCGATGCCCAGACCCCCAGTGGGCGGCATTCCGTATTCGAGTGCCTCCAGAAAATCCTCGTCCAGCGCGTGGGCCTCCACGTTCCCGCGACGGCGTTCCTCGAGCTGTGCGAGGAACCGCTCCCGTTGCTCTAAGGGGTCGTTGAGCTCGGAAAAGGCGTTTGCGTGCTCTCGGCCCGCCACATAGAGTTCGAAGCGGAGGGTGAAGCGTGGGTCGGTGGGATCGGTCTTGGCCAGCGGGGACACGGCCAAGGGGTGTCCAATGACGAACGTGGGCTGGATGAGTCGGTCTTCGACCTTTTGCTCGAAGAACTCATTTACCACGTGTCCGAAGGTGTGAAAGGGTTGGAGAACGACCCCGTGCTCTTGCGCAAGGCGGCGGGCCTCCACGTCGTCCATCGGGCGGGTGAAGTCCACTCCCGTAACCTCGCGGATGAGATCCGTCATGCGCGCATGGCGAAACGGGGGCGTGAGGTCGATCTCCCACTCCCCGTAGCAGATGCGCGTCGTTCCGAGAACCTCTTTCGCCACGAACGCGAAGAGATCCTCCGTGAGGCGCATCATGTCCTCCATGTCCGCGTACGCCTCGTAAAGCTCGAGCATCGTAAACTCGGGGTTGTGCTTCGTGGAGAGCCCTTCGTTCCGGTAGACGCGGCCGATCTCGTATACCTTTTCCACACCGCCGACAATGAGGCGTTTGAGGTAGAGTTCGATGGCGATGCGCAAATACATCTGCATGTCCAAGGCGTTGTGGTACGTGACGAACGGCCGCGCCGCGGCACCCCCCGCTAGACTCTGAAGCGTCGGGGTCTCCACCTCGAGAAACCCGCGCTCGTCCAAAAAACGGCGGATCGCCCGCAGGATCTTCGTGCGGGCGACGAAGACGTCGAAGACGTCGCGGTTTGCGATGAGGTCGAGGTACCGCTTTCGGTAGCGCGTCTCCACGTCCTTGAGGCCGTGGTACTTCTCCGGCAACGGGCGCAGGGACTTGGTGAGAAACGTGAGCGACTCGGCGCGCACCGTAGTTTCACCGGTTTTGGTCTTCATCACGGGACCTTCGATGCCCCAGAAGTCGCCCACGTCGCTGTCGCGAAAGAGGGCATAGAGCCTCTCGCCTACGTCGTCTTGCCGGACGTAAATCTGAATTTGCCCGCTCATGTCCTGAAGGTGGCCAAAGGACGCCCGCCCCATGACGCGCTTCGAGATGAGACGGCCGGCGACGCGGACGCGCTTCCCATACCGCTCGAGTTCTTCGCCGGACAACCCGTCGTAGGCTGCGTGAAGATCCGCCGCGAGGGCCGTACGTGGGTAGCGCGCGCCGAAGGGACCGATCCCCATCTCCCGCAACGCGGCAAGCTTCCGCAGGCGGATCGCCCGCAGCTCTTCTTCCGGCGTGACGCCGGTCACCCTCTCTTCGCTCACGCCCTGCCGTCCTCCTCCATCGCGCTTGGGCGAAGATTTCACGCGGCGCCGTCCCGCTTGATCTCCAGAATTTCGTAACGGATTACGCCGGCGGGCGCGCTCACTTCCACGATCTCCCCCGGACGGCGTCCGAGGAGGGCCCGCCCTACGGGCGACTCATTGGAAATCCGATGCTCCGACGGATCGGCCTCGGCGGAACCCACAATCATAAACTCGAGCACCTCGTCGAACTCGAGGTCGCGAACGCGAACCGTGCTCCCCACGTGGATTGCGTTAAAGTCTCCCCCATTTTCGATGATCCGCGCGTTTCGCAACATCTTTTCGAGTTCGAGAATGCGTCCCTCGATGAAGGCCTGCTCATTTTTGGCCTCTTCGTATTCCGAATTCTCGCTGAGATCCCCATAGCCGATGGCAATTTTAATTTTCTCCGCAATTTCCTTGCGCTTTACGTTTTTAAGAAACTCGAGTTCCTCTTCGAGCCTGCGGTACCCTTTTGGCGTGAGGAAGAATTTCTTGTCCGCCAAGCTGCATTCCCCCTTTCCCCCTGCCCGCGAAAGGCGCGCACAAGACAGGGGGTCCTGCGGACCTCTGTGTGTGCGTCGGCGTTACCGCCCATTGTAGCCACGGGAACCCTCGTTGTCAACGGCGTGTCCTACCCGACCGACCTATCCGAAAAGGCGCGGGTTTCCGCACGCGAGAGGGACGTTTCGCAAACGCGGGCAAAAAACGCCTCGACGTCTGCGAGGCTTTGTACACGAACCGCCTCTTCCCGAAGACGGGCAGCCTGCGGCAAACCCTTCAGGTACCAGGCGAGGTGACGCCGCATCTCGCGTACGGCTTGGGCCTCCCCTTTGAGCGCGACGAGGCGCGCGAGATGTTCGCGGGCGAGGGCGATTCGCTTTTCCGCGGTCGGTTCCGGAAGAAGTTCTCCGGTCTGAAGATAGTGCGCCGTGCGGTGGAGGATCCAAGGGTTCCCCAGGGCCGCGCGCCCGATCATCACGGCATCCGCTCCCGTCTCCTCGAGCATCCGCTTTGCGTCTTCGGGGGAACGGACGTCCCCGTTTCCGATTACCGGAATGCTCACCGCCTCGCGAACGCGGCGAATCCAACTCCAATCGGCTTGTCCGGAATACCCTTGCGCCCGCGTGCGCGCGTGCACGGCCACCGCCGCGCCGCCCCCCGTCTCTACGGCAAGGGCCACCTCCACGGCGGTAATGGAGCGTTCGTCCCACCCCAAACGGATCTTTGCCGTGACGGGAAGGCGCACGGCATCGGTCAAGGCACGAAAGAGCGCCTCCACGCGCCGCGGCTCACGGAGCCACGCGGCACCCGCGAGGTTCTTTACGACCTTGGGCGCGGGACATCCGAGGTTAACGTCGATGATGTCGGCATCCGTCTCCGCTTCTACGATGCGCGCCGCCTCGGCAAGAACGGAGATGTCGTTTCCGAAGATCTGCAGAGCGACCGGATGCTCGGCGGGATCGAGGACGAGAAACTGTCGCGCCTGCGGGTTTCGCCGAACGATCCCGTCGGCGGAAACCATCTCCGTGTAAATGAGGGAGGCACCGAGGCGACGGGCGAGCACGCGAAAGGCGACGTTCGTTACACCGGCCATGGGGGCGAGAACTACGGGGGTATCCAGCGTGAGGTGCGCCAGCTTCCAGGCCATGGAAATCCCTCCCGAGCGCGAAGCGCGTCCGCGGGGGCGAACGGCAGAGGTCAATTCCCGCGAAGAAGGTCGGCCAAGCGGAGGAGGTCCTCCGCCGAAAACCACCGGCGAATCCCGACTCGGTCGACCTCGCACAGCCTCTCCCAAAATGACAGTGCTGTCTCCCCCGAGAGCGGATCCCGAACGTCGGGCGACACGTCGAGGAGGGGACGAAGGACGAAAGGACGCTCCCACATCCGCGGATGGGGAAGGACCAGACGGGAAGAACGCCAGACGACGTCGTCGTAGAGGAGGAGGTCGGCGTCGAGCGGCCTGGGGAGGAACCTTCCCTTTTCCGCGGGATCGCGTCCGAGTGCGCCTTCGATCCGCTCGAGACGCTCGAGCACTTCTTCCGGGGGAAGATCTCCGGCGTCCGCGTGAAGGACGGCGTTGAGGTACGGGGGCTGCGGTCCTTCCACTCCCCAAGGCTCCGTCTCGTACACGGAAGAAACCGCAAGGAGTACAAACTCCTCACGTAAGGCGTTCACGGCGCGGGCAAGGTTCCGAATCCGCACCCCGAGGTTGGAACCGAGCGCGATCCACAGATGTGCCATTGCCGTCCCCGCCTTTCACGCCGACGTCCCGACAACGCGGGGTGCGGACCTAAACCTTCCCCACGAATACCGCCTACGACCGCCCCAACGGTTCGGAAGGAACCACTTCGTCGCCCGAAGGCGCCACCGGAAGCGCGGACGCGGCGGAATCCGCGAGTTCGGAGGCGAAGTCTTGACGCGTGCGAACGATACGCACCCCTACGGATTCCATCGCCCCCGGGATCGGCGGGCTCAACTTTTCCAACACGACGACAAGTCCTTCCACCCTCGGGAATCGGCGGAGTACGGAAAGGGCGATGGTGTCGGCGATCTTTTCGAGCAGGCGGGCCTGCGTGCGCTCCACGACTTCGGCGATCACCGCGTACACCTCGCCGTAATCCAGGGTGTCCCGCAGGCGATCGCTCTTTCCGGCCTCGCGCAGGGAGAGGAAGAGTTCGACGTCTACGCGAAACCGTTGGCCGAGTACCCGCTCTTCGGAACGCACGCCGTGGTGGGCGTAAAAGAGGAGGCCGCGAAGGAGAATGGCGTCGCCTTCCCCCAGGCTCGAAAATCGATCCGGACGTCCGTCCATCTCGATCACCTCGACATGAGCCACGCTTCCGGGTGTGCCGTTGCCGCCACAACCTGAAGTGCGCGACGCGTCGCCGCCACGTCGTGGACGCGGAGGATGTGTGCACCTCGGGCGGCGGCGAGGACGGCGGCGGCAAGGCTCGCCTCCAGACGTTCTTCGACCGGAGCGCCCGTAACGGCTCCCAAAAAGCGTTTACGGCTCGCGCCTACGAGTACGGGATACCCCCAGGCGACGAGTTCCTCGAGATCGCGGAGGAGTACGAGGTTGTCGGCGGTCGTCTTGCCGAACCCGAAACCGGGATCGACGATGACTTGCTCTCGCCTTCCGCCCGCTTCGAGTAGGCGCTCGACAACCGCCGCAAGGTCGGCGATGATCTCCCGAACGGTGAGAAGGGCCTTCCGCCGTCCCTCTTCGGAAAAATCCAACCGATGCATGAGCACCACGGGTACCCCGCTGCGGACAACGAGGGGGATCATCGCTGGATCGTCGGCCAAGGCGGAGACGTCGTTGATCACGTGTGCCCCGCAGGAGAGAGCGCGTTCGGCGACCGCGGCAGAACGCGTGTCTACGGATATGGGCAGGGGGTAGTCCCGGAGGGCGCAAAGGACGGGTTCGAGCCTCCGCCACTGTTCTTCGGGGTCGACCGGTAGAGATCCGGGACGCGTAGACTCCGCCCCGATGTCCAGGAGGTCGGCCCCTTCTTCGGCGATCTCCCACGCCCGCCGTAAGGCGTTTTCGGGGGAAAAGTGACGCCCGCCGTCGGAAAAGGAATCCGGGGTGACGTTGAGGATTCCCATGAGGAGGGGGCGTTCGCCTACGACGAGCGGCGGCTTCCCGTGCGGAAGGGGGATTTCCCGTCGGTCCGGCACACGCGCGCCCTCCGCGAGCAGGTGCGCGAGTTCCGCAAGCCCGAAGGGTTGGGCCCTCAACTTGCGAAGAAACGGCGTGAGGCGCTTGCGCGGAAGGAGGAGAAGGGCGTCCGTGGTTTCGACGCGTAGCGCGGCTACCCCGCGGTGCACGGCAAGGTCTCCACCGGCGGCAAGCGCCTCTTGCTTTAAGAGATTGGCCGCCTTGAGGGAGAGCCTTTCGATCCAGAAGAGGACGACCTCTCCTTTGGGGACCATGAGGGCGATGCCCGAAGCGTCGGCCCCAGTGGCCCGGAGGTAGTCGCGCAGACGCTCCGGAGGGAGGGGCGGGAGGCGGCGGACGCGCGAGAAGTGCCTGGACATTTGCCCCACCTCAGCCGTCGTGCATTCGGTTTTTGCGGTATACCGTCCAAAGGCCGTAGAGGGTGAGTTCTGGATCGTAGAGGTCGATTTCTCGGGAGGCGCGGGCGAAGGGTTCACCCAACCCACCCGTAGCGATGACCCGTGTCGAATTCGGTAGGAGTTCCTTAAGGTTCCGCAAGATCCCTTCCACCTGGCCGAGCGTCCCGTAGAAGAGGCCCGCCTGAAGGGCGTCCACGGTGTTCTTCCCCAGAGGGCTCGGAGGGGCTTCCAAGGCGACCTTGGGGAGCTTGGCCGTGCGCGCAAAGAGGGCCTCCATCCCGATCTCGACGCCGGGGGCGATCACCCCACCCTCGTAGGCGCCGTCCGCGCCGATTACGTCGAAGGTGGTCGCCGTGCCAAAATCCACGACGATGGCGGGGGCACCGTAGCGCTCGCGCGCTCCTACGGCATTGGCCAGTCGGTCGGCCCCGAGCTCGCGTGGGTTGTCGATGCGGATGGGGATCCCCGTACGCACCCCGGGACCGAGAATGAGTGGATCGACGCCGAACAGCACCCGAGCCGCCTCGCGCAGGGAAGACGTAAGGGGAGGGACGACGCTCCCCAAAACGACCCCTTCGACCTCTTTCGTGAGGTGTCCGACGCGCGCGAGGGCGTGGGTGAAGAGGACGACCCATTCGTCCGCCGTCCGCCGCGCGTCGCTCGCAAAGCGGAAGACGTGCACGAGCTCCCCCCGGACAAAAAGCCCGGCCGTTACGTTCGTATTGCCCACGTCGAGGGCGAAGATGCTCACGCGTTCCCCCTCCCAACAGAGAGGCGGGGCCTTTCCCCCTCATGTCCCGCGCGCCAGACGCCTACCCCTACGCGCCGCTCCCGGTTTCGTCCGTTCCGTTCTCCCCCTCCACGATGACGCGCACCCCGTCTTCTGTGCGCTCTACCACGATCCTCCCGTCTTCCGTGCGCCCACGTTCGAGAAGAGCCTTGATCTCTTCCCCGGAAAGGGTTTCCACCTTGAGAAGCGCTTCCGCGATCGTCGTGAGCTGGTCGCGGTGGGTCGTGAGGAGTTCCTTGCAGCGTTCGTACTGCTCACGGATGATCCGTTGAATCTCGAGGTCGATTTCGTACGCGATGGCGTCGGAGTAGTTCGGCTCCAAACCGAGGTCGCGGCCGAGAAACACCTCGCCGTGCCGACGGCCAAACTGGATCGGTCCGAGCTTTTCGCTCATCCCGTACTCCATGACCATGCTGCGCGCCAATTCCGTCGCACGCTCGAAGTCGTTCTGCGCACCCACGGACACGTCGCCGAAGACGATCTCTTCTGCAACGCGCCCGGCGAGGAGCACGAGGAGGCGCGCCTCGAGGTAGCTCTTCGTGGGGATGAAGACGTCTTCCTTCGGCAAGGGCACGGCGTACCCTCCCGCCTGCCCTCGGGGGACGATGGTCACCTTGTGGACGATGTCTTCCGGCGAGGCGTAGTAGGCGGCGATGACGTGCCCCGCCTCGTGGTAGGCGATGTAGCGCTTTTCTCGTTCACTGATCACCCGGCTCGTCTTGGCCGGTCCCGCGATCACGCGGTCGATCGCCTCGTCCATGTCCTGCATCGTGATCCTCCGCGCTCCCCGACGCGCTGCGAGGAGGGCCGCCTCGTTCAGGATGTTCTCGAGGTCGGCGCCGGTGAAACCGGGAGTTCGGCGGGCGATCGTCTTCAAATCCACATCGTCAGCAAGGGGCTTGTTCCGCGCGTGCACCTTGAGGATCTCTTCCCGAGCCTTGACGTCAGGCCGATGAACCGTGATCTGGCGGTCGAAACGGCCGGGGCGGAGGAGGGCGGGGTCGAGGATGTCGGGACGGTTCGTCGCCGACATCACGATGATCCCCTCGTTGGGTTCAAACCCGTCCATCTCCACGAGGAGCTGGTTGAGCGTCTGTTCCCGTTCGTCGTGCCCGCCGCCGAGCCCTGCGCCGCGCATGCGCCCTACGGCATCGATCTCGTCGATGAAGACGATGCACGGGGCGTTTTTCTTTGCCGTCTCGAAGAGGTCGCGAACGCGGGCCGCACCGACACCCACGAACATCTCCACGAAGTCCGATCCGCTGATGGAGAAAAAGGGAACACCCGCCTCTCCGGCGACGGCGCGGGCGAGGAGGGTCTTCCCCGTGCCCGGCGGACCCACGAGGAGCACACCTTTGGGAATGCGGGCGCCGAGCGCGGTGTACTTGCGCGGGTCCTTCAGGAAGTCGACGATTTCGGCAAGCTCTTGCTTTTCTTCGTCGGCACCGGCCACGTCTTCAAAGGTCACCCGGCGCTTTTCGGGTTGGTACTGGCGGATGCGGGCACGGCCGAAGTTCATGATTCGCCCGCCGCCGCCTTGAGACTGGTTGATCATGAAAAACACGAGGAAGAGGATGAGAAGGAGGGGGACAAAGGAAACGAGAACCTGGACCCAGTACCCCGTTTCCCGCGGTTTTTCTTGGTAGACCTTGAGCTTGCCCTCGTCGATTTTTTTGTCGATGAGCGTGTAAAGGTCTGCGGCAAACAGAGGAGCCCGCGTGGTGAACTTCTTTTTCCCTTGCTCGGCATCCTTGAGATCGCCTTCGATGTACAGGGCGCTTTGTCCCTCGACGGACAACCGGATGGATTCGACTTTATCTTGAAGGAGGTACTCGCGGAACTTGCTGTAGGGGATTTCCTCGGTGACCCGGCTTTGCCCGATGATGAGCTGGACGAGCCCTATGATCATGAGAACCAAGAGAACATAAAAAAAGGTATGGCGAAAGATCCGCGGCATACGGTCACTCCTCCTAGAATCCCCCGGGGTTCAAGTTATTTTAGCATACCCCCCGAAAGAGGCAAAGCGCTGGAGCGCCGTGCGGGCGCCTACCGCTGTTCCGCGTACACGCGGGATTTCAGAATCCCGACAAAGGGGAGGTTGCGGTACCGCTCCGCGTAGTCGAGGCCGTACCCGACGAGAAACTCGTCTGGAGCGGTAAAGCCCACGAGGTCGGGAACGAGGTCTACTTTGCGGCGCGCCGGCTTGTCGAGGAGGGTGACGATCTTTAGGCTTTTGGGATTTCGCCGCGCGAGGATGTCCACAAGGTAGCGAAGGGTGAGCCCCGTATCGATGATGTCCTCGACGAGGAGGACGTGCCGACTGGAGATGTCGTAGTCCAGATCTTTAAGGATGCGAACCACACCGGAAGAGCGCGTCGACGTGCCGTAACTCGAAACGACCATGTAGTCGATTTCCAGAGGTATGGGCATCTCGCGCGTGAGGTCGGCGAGAAAGTAGGAAGCGCCCTTGAGGATGCCGACGACAAGAGGAACCTCGTCTCGATACCACGAAGAGAGTTCCGCGCCGAGTTCCTTCACCCGGTGGCGAATGTCTTCGGCCGAGTAGAGAACGGACTGGATGTCGTCTAAGAGCGATTCCATGGACGGGCCCGCAGGCGGGCCTTCACCTCCTCTTCCGATGTGTGCAAAAGTGCCGCCAAAACCGCCGTACAAAGGGCGACGTACACCATCCGAGTTCAACCACGACCTCTTTCCCCGTTTCGATTTTCTTGGGTGCCGGGGACACCCCCGGCACCCAAACGATTCGACCCCCTTGCTCGACCACAGGCCAAACCCTTCGCAGGCGCGGAGGAACTCCCGCCGTCCGCAAAAGCTCGCGCACCTCCCGTGGACCCCACGGCGTTTCGAAGCGATCGCCTGGACGCCGCGAACGAAAAACGAGAGGCAGGTCGGAGGAGAGAAAGAGGGTCGCGCGGCACGCCACTTCCCTTTCGTCTTCGACCCCCGAGCCTTCGCGCGGATACCGGATGCGAACAGAACACCCGAGGTGGGGAATCCGCGCAGTCCCCGGCCAATCGACCGCGGTGGCAAATTCATTCGCATCCCCTTCGCGCACCCACAGGACATACTCACCTTGTCTCTCCACCGTTACGCCTCCCGGCAGGCTCGCGGCACGCCGTTTCCCCAATACCACCTCCAAGGTGGCATTCACGTCCTCGTAGGCGAGAAACGTACGACTTCCACGAAGCTCCGACCAGGTCAGGCGGACCGCCCGGCGCAAAACGGGAAGGGGAGGGGTTGCGAGCGCCGACCGGCGAACGAGGAGAAAGCCGGGGAAAGCGAAAAGTTGCCTACGAAGGAATTCCCACGCCGCCCCTTCCAAAAAATCCTCGTCTTGTCGGAGTACGTTTGCAAGGCGGACGACGTGGTGCGCCGCCGACGGCGCAAGCTCCTCCACCAAGGGAAGGAGAAGGTGGCGGATGCGGTTTCGGGCATACGTCAGAGATCGGTTCGACACGTCTTCCCGCCAAGGCACCCCGTGGCGGCTGGCATAGGCTTCGATGGATCGTCTGCGGACGGGGAGAAGGGGGCGAAGAAGGCGGGAACCGAAAAACGGACGCACGATCGGGATTCCCCCGAGACCTCGAGGACCCGCCCCTCGAAAAAGGCGCAGGAAAAAGGTCTCCACCACATCGTCGAAGTTGTGCGCGGTGAGCACGGCCGTCGCCTGGACCTCACGGGCTACGTGCACAAAGAGACCGTAGCGTAGGGCGCGAGCGGTTTCCTGGACGTTGCCGCCGGCAGGAGGAAAGGGAAGGGAGTACACGAAACACGGAACTCCCCACGCTTCGGCGACGGCGCGAACGAAGCGCGCGTCCTCTACGGCGGCGGCACCCCGAAGCCGATGGTCGACGTGAAGGCAGACGAGGCGTACGGGGATTGGCATGAGGAAACGGAACAGGTGGAGGAGGGTCATGGAGTCTACTCCGCCGGAGACCGCGAGGAGGACCGTCTCATGTGGCGCGAGAAGCTGCTCTTCCCACAACCACGCCGGTACGGCCTCCGGTGCCCCGAGTTCTTCCCGCGGCACGAACCCTTCCTCCCCTCCGCGCGCCGTTAGCCGTCCGAAATACGCGGATTTTCGGCCGCCCCAAAGAGGAGACGGACCGACGACGAACCCGTACCGCCCCGCGGGAAACCTTCGTAAAGAGGGCGGCTGGGCTACTCTGGGAGCATTATATCCCCTTTTCTCTTGCGCTTCCACGAATCTCAGGCTCGCGCTCCCCGCGCATCAATACATCAATAACGGGGAAGATCACGATACACCTTCCAGATGATCGCGTACTTCTCGCGGAGAGAACACGGCCCAGGGAAGGCGGACCTCTTCGATGCGCGCCGGGCGACCTCCGCCGGGTCGGCCCTTTAGCCGTTGCGGCGCGGGAGAAATCCCATCCGTTCCCGAACGAGGGCCAGGGTCACACGGGCCTTGGCCTCCGCCCGCTCTGCCCCTTCCGCCAGCAGGCGGTCGACTTCGCTGTCCAAAAGTTCGAGCGCGCGGTCGCGCAGCGGTTCGACGACGGAGACGATCGCCTCAGCTACGTCTTCTTTAAAAGTTTTGTAGCTCGCCCCTGCGTAGCGCGACTCGAGTTCAGGAATGGGTATCCCCGTAGATAGGCTCATGAGGACGAGAAGGTTGGAGATCCCGGGCTTTTGTTCCGGATCGTAGCGAATTTCCTGACCCGAATCCGTGGTCGCACGCCGAATCTTGCGGCGAATCACCTCCGGGGGATCGCTCAAGTTGATTCGGCTCGCATCGTTGGGGTTCGATTTGGACATTTTTTTCGTCGGGTCGTCGAGGGACATGATGCGCGCTCCGACAGGGGGGATGAGCGCCTCCGGTACGACAAAAGTCGGGCCGAAATCGCGGTTAAACCGCTCCGCGAGGTCACGGGTGAGTTCAAGGTGCTGCTTTTGGTCCTCGCCCACCGGGACGTGCGTGGTTTGGTACAGGAGGATGTCCGCGGCCATAAGGGCGGGGTACGTGAAAAGTCCCGCGGACACCGTGTCCCTTCCCTCGCTTTTTTCCTTGAACTGCGTCATTCGCATGAGTTCCCCGAAGCGGACGACGCAGGTAAGAATCCACGCGAGCTCCGCATGCGCGGGTACGTGCGACTGGACGAAAAGCACGGACTTCCGGGGATCCAGGCCGCTCGCCACGTAATAACGCGCCACGTTTCGGGTTTGCGCGGCGAGGGCTTCGGGGTCGTGGGGAACGGTGATGGCGTGGAGGTCTACGATGCTGTAGTACGCCTCTTTTGCGACGTCTTGGAGGGCGACGAAGTGACGGATCGCCCCGAAGTAGTTTCCTAAGGTGAGAGTACCGGTCGGCTGGACGCCCGAAAATACAATCATGTTCGCTTTTCCGGCGCGCCGCAGGGCGTACCGGAAATCCACCTCCTTTGCCGCAAGCGGGCGTCAGCGAGAAGACTTCCGAGAGGAGGGGGCGGGAGCTTCCGATGCGGGGGCCGAAGGGGACAGAGGGTCCCAATCGAAGAGGATCTCCCCCGGCCTCGCCACGAGAAAGAAGCGGCGCGCCAACGCCCCTGCGACCTCCGGGTCTTCGAGGCGCGACTTCTCCCATAAGAGGCGCGCGCGCTCTTCGGACAAAGAGGCATACGCCTGGGCGAGGCGGTCGCACTCCGCCTGGCGAGCGTGGATTAGCCGTTCCTGCCGTACGAATTGGGGAACGAGGCTCAGAAGGAAGACGGCGAGCAGGAAACGCGCCAAGCGGAGCCGGCGCTTGCGAATTTCTTCCGGACTGTTCCCCCGCCCTCCGGACACGACGTCTTCACTCCCTTTCCTTACGCCTGACAAACGCCCGTATCCAAAGTGTAGCGTTCCAAAGAGCGATTTCCAAGGGCCGCAGTGGACGGAGGTGAAAGACGACGAACTTCCGGAAAATCTGCAAGAAGACCCTAGCCCCCTGCACGACGAGGAGGAGGGGAAAACACGTCCTTCGAACGATCCGCCAAATGGCGCGCGGGACGCGCGGGGGCACGGGAGGAACGAAAACGCGGTATACCGCTGCGCCGGCAAGCGCTCCTAAGAGCAGGTCCGGTAGGTGTTTCCCACCCGTAGCTGCTCGGGCAAATGCCGTAAAGGCAACTGCCCAAAATACAAGGAGGAGACCTTCGACGACGTGAAAGGCAATGCTCCGATGGCGCGCAGACACGGACGCGAGGTACAAAGCGTGGAGGAACGCCAACAGGGCGCCGAGAAGCGCGGCAAAACCGAGCGCGGCGATCTCGGGCATGTCCTTACCCGAACAACTTTCCGAAAAGGCCCCGACGTTCGCGGCCCGGGCCCTCTTCGAGGTAGAGCATTTCGTCGATGCGCCCTTCGATGGCGATGTCCCCCACCTCGACGTCGAGGTGCCGCAAGGTGAGCCCTTCCCCGCGGATGAGGAGATAGCCCTCCCCGGTCTCTACGAGAAACTCCTCGTCATCGAAACGGTCGACCTTCACCACACCGGAAACGGCAAGGTACTTCCTTCCCTTGAGGGCGAGTTCGTGCCCGGCGTTCGCCACCATTTCCATCCCTCCCAAACCTGTCCCACCCGTTCTGTGGAACTATACGCGGCCCAGGAGGGGATATGCGCCTCAAAGGGAAGAAGGGGCATCTTCTTCGCCGAAGGAAAAGAGGGAATCGCTCCTTTCCGCGTGCGATGGGTGGCCCTCGCCGGAAATCCGCTCTTCTTCGCGCGAGAGGTACGGCGGACCGCCCGGCGGACCTACGAGGACGCGGATTCTTTTTCCCGCATACTCTACTTCCACCCATTCTCCGCCGCGAAGTTCCAAACCCGCCTTGGCAACCTTTCCGTCGACGCGAACCTTCCCCGCATCGCAAAGGAGTTTGGCCACCGTCCGCCGTTTTACGATGCGCGCGTCTTTGAGGTATTTGTCCAGGCGCATCTCGTTCCCCCCTCGCGCTTAAAGAAGGCCGAGGAACCTCCTATAGATCGGAAAAAGACCCCCGTCGCGACGACGGGGGTTTGGGGGCGATTACTTTGCCGCTTCCTTGACGGCCTCCTTGAGTTTGCTCCCGGGTTTGAACACGGGGACCATGGAGGCAGCAATCGAGATCGTCTCCCCTGTCTGGGGGTTCCGTCCCGTACGGGCCTCCCGCTTCCGTACCTCGAAGGTGCCGTACCCTACGAACTGAACCTTCTCCCCCCGACGCAGGGCTTCGGCGATCTCCTCGAAGAAGGCGTTTACGACCGCCTCCACGTCCTTTTTCGTAAGGCGCGTCCGTTCCGCAAGGGCGGAGACGAAGTCTTGCTTGTTCACGCGGATCCCTCCTCGAGATTTGGCTTGGCAAGCTTTGCAGGGACGACCCTGCTTCTACATTCGACCCGCTTCGAAGAATTTCCTTCCGTCCCGGGGAGACCTAGCGGAAAAAAGCGCGCGGACGTTTTAGGCCTCCAACTGCTTGGCGAGAAAGGCAGCGGCAACCTCCGCGCCCTTCACATGCGCCTCTCCGAGGGCGATCGGCTCCTCGCGACTCAGGAGGATTACGGCCCCCATCGGATCTCCACCGACGACGATGGGGGCGACAACCACACCACCTACGCGTTCCGCTCCCTGGGAGAAGAGCTCTACCTCCCCCGCCCCTTCCCGATACGTGCGTCGATCCTCCATTGCACGCTCTACGAGCGGCCCGATCTCGCGTTCTTGGAAGTCCTTCTTTCCCGGACCGGCGACGGCAACCACGCGATCCCGGTCGGTTACGAGTACCGTAAGTCCAAAGGTATCGTACAACGAAGTGGCGACGCTCTGCGCAAATTCGCCGAGTTCAAGGACGGGGGAGTACTTCTTGAGGATCACCTCCCCGTCTTGGTCGACAAAAATCTCCAGGGGGTCGCCCTCCCGGATCCGCAAGGTGCGGCGGATCTCCTTCGGGATGACGACGCGTCCCAGGTCGTCGATGCGCCTGACGATGCCCGTGGCCTTCATCGGCCCTTCCCCTCTCTTTCCGAAAACTTCTCGACGCCTTCGGTACCGCGTCTCGCATGGAGTCCGCGCGTTTCGCATGGAGTCCGATGGTAGTATGCGGTGGCGGTATACCTTCTATGCGGCAGCAAAAGAAGCAGCGCTGGCGTTTCGGAAGAGGGCTTTAGGAAGGAAGGTTTCGGGAAACGACGAGTTTGGGAAGCTCCTCTGTGTAAAAGGCGTCGTACATCCGCCTCGCCTCACTCTGCACGAGGCCGGGCCGGACTTCTTCGAACGTCGGAGTGCGACGCTCCTCGAGCTTTACGATGTAGTAACTCCCGTTGTCTTCGATCACGTCGCTCACCTGGCCGGGTTCGAGAGAAAGGATGACCTTACGCAGGGACTCAGGAAGGACGACGAGCGGAAAGTCTTGGTACAGTCCTCCAAGCTTCTTGCCCTGGGGGTCCACGTTCCCCGGATCTACGGAGTGCGTGTCCGCCAAGGCGGCAAAGTCCTCGCCAGCCTTTGCCTTCTTCCTCACCTCTTCGACGCGCGCCCGCGCATCCGCCTCCGCCTCCCCTTCTTTGGGGAGCATGAGGATCAACCGGAAGGTTCCGGTCACAAAGGCGTCGCGGTTCTGTTCAAATTCCTGGCAAAGGTCCTGTTTCTCGGCGAGGTCAAGGAAGTACGTCTGTGCGCGGTTCATTCTTTCGATTTCCGCCCTCACCCCTTCCTCGGTAAGCCCGAGAGAACGAAGCGCCTGGTCAAAAGGAACCTTTTCCTCCTCGGCGAAAGCCTTTTTGAGAGCCGAGAAGTTCTCTTCGCTCCACGCCTGTCCCGACGTTCCGGCGGCTTGGGCCCGCGCGTCCAAGATGAGGAGGGAGAGGTAGAAGTCGAGGTAGTGGTTCCAGCTTTCCCGATCCGCCGGGCTTCCGGCACCCTGCCTTTGTGCGCGCGAGCTCATAAGTTGAAGGAAATTCAAAAAGCGCTCAAAGTCGGCGGCGCTCACCGTCCGGACGTCGCCGTCTTCTTGCACGCGGTACTCCGCCACCACCGCGTCTTTGGCCGCTGGAAGGCGGACGGGGGCAAAGGCGTCCACACCTCGTTTGCATCCCGCAAGGGATAAGGCCAACGCGAAACCGAGAACCGCAACGCCGAAAAGTGCCTTTTGCACACGCATGGTATCCATCGCCTCTTTGGCCTCAGATTCGTCCCCGACCTACGGGAGGTGCGCGCCCCGATTCCTAGGGCGGCACTCCCCTATTCGGCGACGGGCACGCGACCGTCGGGGGGAACGTCGGCTCCCCCCGAAGCGCGGAGGAGGGTTTCGCGTAGGGCGAGAAGAAATGCCGCGAGCCGTTCGAAAAGAACGGGAAGCTCTGCCTCCTTGCCTCGCACCATCACCCCGTTGCCCTCGCCGCTAAAGAGGCTCACACGGGGAGAAAAGCGCTCGAGAAGGGCGAAAAGCGATTCCCGCGGCAGGGCCTTTGCCCTCTCGGGGGAAAAGCGCGCCCGGAGGGCACCCGCTTCGTAGGTGATGAACTCGATCCCGAGCTCGCTGGCGAGGGCTCGCACTTTGGCAACGAGAAAGAGGCGTTCCGCAGGCGGAGGCGGCGTGCTGAAACGATCGACGACCTCGTCTACGAGTTCCTGCCAATCCTCCAAGCGCGTGAGTTCCGCGAGACGTCGGTAGAGGGAAATCTTTTGCGTAGGCGAGGGGACGTAGGTATTGGGGAAATAGGCGTCCACGTTCACGTTGATTTCGAGTCGGTTGCGGACCTGTGTAGGGACCTCTTCTCCCTTGAGTTCGGACACCGCCTCCCGCAGCATCTCTGTGAAGAGCTCGAGGCCGACGGCGGCGATGTGTCCGTACTGCTCCGGACCGAGGAGGTTCCCCGCACCGCGAATGGCCAAGTCCCTCATGGCTATTTTAAAGCCCGCACCGAGTTCCGTAAACTCCCGGATTGCCTCAAGACGCTTTTCCGCCTCCGGGGTGAGGCTCTTCCCCGGACGATACGTAAAGTATGCGTAGGCGATCCGGTTTGAACGGCCCACGCGTCCCCGAAGCTGGTAGAGTTGTGCGAGACCTAGGGTATCCGCATCGAGGACGATCAGCGTATTCACGTTGGGGATGTCCACGCCTGTCTCGATGATCGTCGTGGTGACGAGTACGTCGATCTCGCGTTCGAAAAAGGCGAGCATCACCCGCTCGAGCTCTTCTTCGTCCATTTGGCCGTGGGCCACGGCGACGCGGGCCTCGGGGACGAGAGCCTGAACTTCGGCGGCGACGCGGTGAATGCCTTGGACGCGGTTGTAGACGACGAACACCTGCCCCCCGCGCCCAAGCTCGCGCTCGATCGCCTCGCGGACGACGACGGGAGAGTACTCGAGGACGTACGTCTGTACGGGGAAGCGGTCTTTGGGCGGGGTTTCGATGACGCTCATATCCCGAATGCCCGCAAGGGCCATGTGCAGCGTACGCGGGATGGGCGTCGCCGTAAGGGTGAGGACGTCGATCTGCGTGGCGATCTTTTTGATCTTCTCTTTGTGGCCTACGCCGAAGCGCTGCTCCTCGTCGACAATGAGAAGGCCAAGGTCGCGAAAGACCACGTCGTCCGAGAGGATCCGGTGCGTACCGATCAGGATATCGATCTCGCCTTGGGCAAGGCGGCGGAGGATCTCCTTTTGTTCACGGCGGCTGCGAAAGCGGCTGAGCATCTCCACGCGTACAGGAAACCCTTCGAGTCGCTCGCGAAACGTCTGGAGGTGTTGCTGGGCGAGGATCGTCGTCGGGACGAGAACGGCCACCTGTTTGCCGCTCATCACCGCCTTGAAGGCCGCCCGAAGGGCGACCTCGGTCTTCCCGTACCCTACGTCCCCCACGAGGAGGCGGTCCATCGGACGTGGCGACTCCATGTCGCGCTTGACCTCCTCAATGGCACGCAGCTGGTCGGGCGTCTCCTCGTAGGGAAAAGTCGCCTCAAAGGCGCGCATAAGTTCGTTGTCGGGGTCAAAGGCAAACCCGGGGAGGCGCATGCGCGCGGCGTAGATCTTGAGAAGTTCTTCGGCCATCTCTTGCGCCGAGCGCCGGGCCCGCGCCTTGGCGCGTTTCCACTCTCCGCCCCCCAGACGGTGGAGCTTAGGTTCGTGCCTCTCGTCGGACAGGTACTTCTGAAGGAGGTTGAGTTGTTCGACGGGGACGTAGAGGAGGTCGCCTCCGGCGTAGCGGACGAGGAGGTAGTCCTTGCTTACACCTCCTACGGTGAGCGTCTCCAACCCCTGAAACCGCCCGATCCCGTGGTGGACGTGGACGACGTAATCCCCCGGCCGCAAATCGAAGAGGTCGCGGATCTTCTCGGCGTTGGCCACGCGAGGCGCCCGGGGTCTAATCGCCTTTGTCCGGCGCACGAACAAATCCCCCTCGGCAAAGACCGCGAGCTTCACGCTTCGGATTTCGAAGCCGCGTTCCAACGATCCGCGAAGGATCACAGGCCTCTGAGGCAGAGGAACGGGGAGGGTGACGAGGGGTTCTGCGTCGATTCCGTAATCTTCGAACACTTGGGCCATACGCTGAACGCCTTCTTCCGAAGGGGCGAGGAAAAGCACGAAAAACCCCGCACGCACGAGCCGCTCCACCTCTCCCTTGAGCAAGGGAAGCTGCCCGTGAAATTCCTGCGCGGTCCTGCTCACGTAGGAGACGGCTAGGCCGCTGCCGCGCCCCGCCTTGGGAAACAGAGAGAGTTCGACACGCGGACGGGCGCGGGCGGAAAGTTCGGAAAAGGAAAACGAGAGGGTGAGCCCGGGCACGAGACGTCCGGCCTCCAATTCCCCAGTCTGCCACTCCGCCTCCTCGCGTTCCCGTTGTTCTGCGGCTTCGGCGAGGCGCGTAGGTTCGTCGAACACGTACACCAAATTGCCGCCGAGAAAGTCCGCAACGTGCGCAGGGCGGTCGTAAGCCAGGCGCACATACCGCGTCGCCCGGGGGTGGAGGATTCCCTGGAGAAGGTCCGCCTTCTCCTCCTCCCAAACCTGCGCGAGGCGTTCCCGCCAGGACGTATCCCCCCGGCGGACGAAAGCCGCCTCCCGAAGAGCGTCCATCCGTTCCACGATCCGCCCGAGAAGTTCGCGCGGGTAGCATCCCTCGTACACGGGGAAGAGAACGACCTCCTCCACCTGTTCTCGGCTTCGGCCCGAGGTGAGGTCGTACACGCGAACGGTGTCTAGCTCGTCGCCGAACCACTCGATGCGGTACGGATCGTCCTCCAGGGGAGGGTACACGTCGAGGATGCCGCCGCGGACGGAAAACTCCCCGGGAACCTCGACCTCTTCCGCGCGACGGTAACCGAGGAGGTGGAGGTGGCGAACTACCGCTTCCAACGAGATCTCCGTCTGCGGGGCGAGGCGGAGTTCGAGCCCGCGGAAGACCTCGGGGGGAGGGAGGGGGGTCGTCCATCCCGCCAGAGAGGTGACGAGGACCCGAGGGCGACGGGCGACCAGAAGTTTGCGGATTACGCGCAGGCGCATGCGGCGCTCCTCGTGGCCCCCGTCCCGAGGATCGCGCAGAAAGATCTCCTCACCAGGGAAGTACCAAACCCCCTCCTCGCCGAGAAACTCGCGGATTTCCTCGGCGAGGCGCTGCGCGTGAAAGTTGCTCGCGACGACGACCGCGAGTGGGCGCCCGAGCTGCTCCTGGAGGGCGGCGAGGTAGAGGGCGCGCGCCGCTCCGGCAAGCCCGACGACCTGTGCATCTTTCGCCTTTCGTCCAATCCGATCCACCAAGTCCTGAAAGCCTTTATCATCAGAAAAAACCGAAAAAAGAGCGCCAAGCAAGCGCTTCTCACCCCTTCGTCCTTGTCCCGGCGAGTTGCGCGCGGACGCCCGACATCAACGGGCATTTAATTTATGCGGGTCATCACCTGCGCGAACGGCTCGCGAAAGAGGGCCAAAACCGCGTCTCTCGCCGCTTCGACGGCCGCGGCGATCGTCTCTTCTTCTTCGAGAAGGAAAGGAGAGAGGACGAAGTCCGCAGCATCTACGCCGGGCGGCGGACTTCCGATCCCGACGCGCAACCGGGGCACCTCTTCCGTTCCCAAGGCCTCCAAAACGGAGGCGAGCCCGCGGTGTCCCCCCGAACTCCCTCGCGGACGCAGGCGAAGGCGCCCGAGGGGTAGGGCGAGGTCATCGAGGACGACAAGCACTTCTCCGGGGGGGATTTTGTACGCTTCTGCCGCGGCGCGCACCGCCTTTCCGGAAAGGTTCATGTAGGTGAGGGGTTTGAGAAATACCCGCCTTTCCCCGTCCACATCCGCCTCGTACACGTAGGCATCGCGCCAACGGAACCCGCGAAGGCACAAGGCACCTGCAAGCGCGTCGATCACCCAAAAGCCTACGTTGTGCCGCGTGGCTTCATACGCTTTTCCCGGATTGCCGAGGCCGACGATGAGGCGCACGGCCACCCTCCCCCTAGTCGAAGAGCTTGCTCACCGAGAGGCCTTCGTGCACTCGGACGATGGCTTCGGCAATGAGCGGAGCGACGGAAAGGATGCGCAAGTTCGGTAGCCGCTTCTCCTCCGGTACGGGTATGGTGTCGGTGACGACGACCTCTTCCAGCTCGGCGTTGCGCAGCCGTTCGACCGCGGGACCGGAAAGGACGGGGTGGGTACACGCCGCGTAAATCCGCTCGGCGCCTTCGCGACGCAGCGCCTCGGCGCCCAAGAGAATGGTACCCGCCGTGTCGATGATGTCGTCCACGAGGATCGCCGTTCGTCCCCGCACGTCTCCTACGATGTTCATCACCTCGACGACGTTGGGAGCAGGTCGCCGCTTGTCGATGATCGCGATGGACGCGCCGAGGTAGTCGGCGAGGCGTCGCGCGCGCGTAACACCTCCGTGATCGGGGGAAACGACGACGATGTCCTTAAGACCCTTTTCCGCGAAATACTTCCCAATGATGGGCAAGGCGAGGAGGTGGTCCACAGGAATGTCGAAGAAGCCTTGGATCTGCATGGCGTGGAGGTCCATGGCAATCACGCGGTCGGCCCCGGCACGCTCGATGAGGTTGGCCACGAGTTTGGCCGTGATGGGATCCCGGGCGCGTGCCTTGCGGTCCTGCCGCGCGTAGCCGTAGTAGGGCATCACGACGTTGATCCGCGCCGCCGAAGCTCGCTTGAGCGCATCGATCATGATGAGGAGCTCCATGAGGTGGTCGTTTACGGGGTGGCTCGTCGGCTGGATCACGAATACGTCGGCCCCGCGAACGCTCTCCAATACTTTGACCTGAATTTCACCGTCGCTGAAACGGCCAACTTCGGCCCGCCCCAGGGGGATTCCGATGTGTTCAGCGATTGCCCGGGCCAACTCGGGGTTGGCATTTCCCGTAAAGACCTTGAGGGACGGATCGCGGTACGTGAGCATCCTCACCTCTCCTCGCACCTGCCCAAACGCCAGAGCGGCAAATTGTTCCCGGGAAAAACGATCACGAAGGCAAAACGTCCGTATCGGCGGGCGGAGCTCCCCCCTCGTCGGCACGGGAGACCCGTTCTGGCGTGGCCAACTTTTCCCGTTTGGCGAAGAGCGTGGGGACGTACCCCTCCTTTACGACCTGACGCGAGCGGGCGATAGCGAGCGCCTCGTCGGGAACGTCCTCCGTGATCGTCGAACCCGCGGCGATGTACGCCCGCTTTCCCACCCGAACGGGAGCCACGAGGTTCACATTGCAACCGACGAATGCCCCGTCTTCGATCACCGTTTCGTACTTTCTGAGTCCGTCGTAGTTCACGGTGATCACGCCGCTCGCAATGTTCACGTCCCGGCCGACGAAGGCGTCGCCTACGTAGCTCAAGTGCGGCACCTTCGACCCTTCTCCGATGCGGGAATTCTTGATTTCTACGAAATTTCCAACCTTTACTCCAGGGCCGAGCGCCGTCCCCGGACGAAGGCAGGCAAAAGGACCTACGGTTGCCCGCGGACCGATGCTCGCGCCTTCGGCAACCGTGTACAAGACGCGCGCCTCCTCCCAAACTTCCACATCCGTAAGCTCAGTCTGGGGGCCGATTTCCGCACCCCGGCGCACCACGGTACGGCCGAAGAGTCGGGTTCCCGCCCGCAGGACTACGTCCTCCTCGAGCACGACGTCCGGACCGACGAGTACGGTATCCGGCATTTCCACGGTTACTCCCGCTCGCATGTGCCGCTCGAGAATCGCCCGTCGAAGGACGTCCTCGGCACGGGCGAGCTCATACCGGTCGTTTACGCCGGCGACGACTTCCGGCGGAAGAGAGACGAGGGACACCGACAACCCTTCAGAGGCGAATAAGGGAAGGACGTCAGGCAGGTAGTACTCTCCTTGGGCGTTTTCACGGTGCAATCGGGGAACCGCACGACGTAGGGGCTCTACCGCAAAGGCGTACAAGCCGGCGTTGACTTCGCGGATTTCCCGCTCTTCGGGTGTGGCGTCCTTCTCCTCCGCAATGCGCAAAAAGGAACCATCGGGCGAACGCACAATCCGCCCGTATCCTCGGGGATCTTCGAGATGCGTGGTGGCTATCGTAGCCGCCGCCCGCGTGCGCGCGTGCACGTCTTGGAGCTTCTGCAACGCCTCTGCCGTGAGAAGGGGCATGTCGCCGTTTACGACAAACACGTGCTCGATTTCCGCGGGAAGGACCTCCAACGCCTTGGCCGTAGCGTGTCCTGTGCCCAAGGGCTCTCCTTGTTCCACGTAATGGACCGAAGACCCCAACGCGCGCCGTACCTCTTCTTTCGCTTCTCCGACAACCACGTAGATGTCGGAAAACCCGGCGCCGCGCAAGGGCTCTACGACGTAGGCGAGCATTGGCTTCCCCAAAAGGCGGTGCAGAACCTTGGACGTTCGCGACTTCATCCGCGTTCCCCGCCCTGCCGCGAGGACGATCGCCGCCGTGCGCTCCACGGGCGTTTCCCCCTCTTCCCTAATCGACTCCCCATGGCCGCGTTCGCTCCCCAAAAACCTACGGTTCCGGCAAGGGTGTCAGGACTTTTCCGCACTGCTTTCGGGCGGTCGGACCGCAATCGCCTCGATCTCTACCCGAGCCCCTCGGGGAAGGGCAGCCGCCCCTACGGTGACGCGCGCCGGACGGTGGTCGCCGAAAAAGGCGGCGTACACCTCGTTCACCTGCCCGAATAAGGAGAGGTCCGTGAGGTAGATCGTCGTCTTGACCACGTCTTCGAGGCGGTAGCTCGCCCCCGCGAGAATCGCGCGGATGTTTTCGAGAACCTGCCGCGTCTCTCGAACGATGTCCCCTTGGACGAGCTCGCCGGAAGGGGTGAGGGGGATCTGGCCAGAAATAAACAACCATCCTCCGCTTTCCACCGCTTGGCTGTAAGGGCCGATGGCAGCCGGCGCATTGGAAACAGAGATCACCCGCATGGTTTACCCTCCTGTCAAGTCATGCTTGGGGGAGAGGTCCTCCGATTCCTGAATCTGGAAAAGATTTCCCCACGGCGAACTTGGCCAAGCGCGGGAAAAGATGCTCCCGGGAACCGCACGAATCGAGCGCGCGCCGGCGTCGATTTCCTCGACCTTGACGAGAGAAGCCACGTCCTCGACCACCCGCCCGCTTCCCGCGGGCCCCTCGACGAAGACGAAGGCCCCGACTCCCTCGGCGCGGAATTCGCGGACGAGCTCCTGCATCCCGCGGATCGTCCCTCCGCCGCGGAGAAAATCGTCCACGAGAAGCACGCGCGCGCCTTCGGCAATCGCCCGGCGCGAAAGGGACATGGTGCGAATGCTCCGGGACGAGGCGGAAAGGTAGTTGATCGTCACGAGGGAGCCTTCCGTGATCTGTCCGTCCCGACGGGCGATTACCACCGGCTTTCCGAGGGCGAAAGAGGCGGCATAGGCGATGGGGATCCCCTTCGTCTCCACGGTGAGGACGACGTCGACGTCGACCGACACAAAGGCCGCGGCAACAATCCGCCCCACGTCGCGCAAGATATCCGGCCGACCCAGAAGGTCGGAAAGGTACACGAACCCTCCGGGGAGAATACGCTCGGGGCGGGTGACTTCTTCCACAAGCCGGTGCACGAAATTCTCCGCCCGTTCGCGAGAAATTCCCGGTACGTATCGGGCTCCTCCGGCCGCCCCGGGGGACGTCTCGATCGTCCCAATCCCCGCCCGGAGAAAGACCTTGCGCAAGATCGAGAGATCTTCGCTCAGGGAAGATTTCGCCGCGCCGTACGTGCGGGCGAGCTGTCCGAGGGAAAACGTACGCCCCGGCTCTTCGAGAAGCCGCAACGCGAGGTCGGCCAGTCTCGCGCTCCTCCTGAGCTTTGCCTCCTTCGCCACAGCGTCACTTCCTCGGGATCGTGTTTCCCGCAAAGGGCTGCACCACCATTGTCGCTTCCCGGACAAAGGGAAGCTCCCGCGCGAGCGCCTCGCGGGCGCGGAAGAGTCCTTCTCCCTCGCGAAAAAGGCCTACGTACGTGGGCCCAGATCCGGTGAGAAACGCCGCACAGGCCCCCAGCTCTTTCAGCGTCTCACGAACTCTGGCGATTTCGGGGAGGAGGTCTACCGCTGCTCCCTCGAGGTCGTTGGCGGCGAGTTCCGGAAGCGCTTCCCAATCCCCCGCACGCAAGGCCTCGCGAAGCTTACGGGAACGACTTCCGTCTGAGTGCGAAAAGCTCCGAGAACGAAACCGAAAAAACACGTCCTGAGTCGCTAAGAATGCCTGGGGCTTTACAAGAAGAAGGCGATAGGGGCTTTCGCCTTGGGGGAGAAACGGTTCTACGCGTTCGCCCCGCCCCCCCACCCAAGCAAACCCGTCCCAGAGGAAGTAGGGGACGTCGGAGCCCAATTCTGCGCCTAAAGTGGCAAGTTCTTCCGGAGGAATCCCCAGCCCCCAAAGGATGTTCAGCCCCCGGAGTACAGCTGCCGCATCGCTCGAGCCCCCTCCCAACCCGGCACCCACGGGAATTTGCTTCTCGATGTCGATCCTCACGCCGCCCCTTTGCCCAAAGCGCTCCCGAAGGAGAAGGGCGGCGTGGACGGCGAGGTTTTCTTTGCCCGCGGGAACCGCGTGCCCTCGAACGTGCAGGTGAACCGTCGGTTCCTCGAGAAGGGTGAGCGTCAGGAAATCCCCGAAGTCGAGAGGGGCAAACACGGAAGCGATCTCGTGGTATCCGTCCGGCCGTTGTCCGAGAATCTCGAGAACGAGGTTCACCTTTGCCGGCGCGAAAAGGTGGAGAACACCCATGGGGAATCTCCTTCCCAATCATCCTCGCTATTGTATCACGACGCAGAAAACGGGGAAAAGGGCGCACCCTTTCCCCCGCACCGAGCAGAAACTAACGCGTATCGCACCCACGCCCCCCGGCGTCCCGACACGTCCCCGAGCATCACCCCGCGCCGCCGACCCACGCGCCATCCCTCCCCGGGGACCAACGTCCCCGCTTCTAGGATGTGCGCAGGGCGTCAAACCCGCGCGCGACACTTTCCGCCAGCGAGCACACCCGCTTCCCGGAATTTCTATCTTTCTTACGCCCCGCCGGCTCTGCCTCGGAAGGTGTCCTTTGCCGACGGCGTCTTACCGGGGTTTTTCCACGCGAAGCGTCCGATCGTCGAGGAAAATCGTGAGCTCAACGGTCTCCGTGAGCACATCGGCGTAGCTGAAGGATATGCGTCGTACGGGTTGTTCGGGCTCGTCCAGTTTGATCGTGAATACAGCTGGATACGTTTCTTCGAGGATGCCCACGTGCTCGATGATGCGCCGCCTACCGCCATTCGCGCGCAGATGCACCCGACGACCAATGTGGTGGTCGAGAACCGTCTTGATGTCGGCCAACGCATTCTTCGCCACGCAGCCATCACCTCGCACCCCCAGTATATCATTTCCTGCATAGTGTGTCAAATGAAAGGATCGATTATAACAGGGTCACATCTCCCTGTCAACGAAAAAGGCGTGCACGGTCAGCGCTTGGCCGCGAGTTCGACGCGCAGTTGCTCCCGGACGTTGTCCATGGCGACGTAAAACTCGCGAAAGAGCGCGAGGGCGAGGTACTCACCGCGCGGCGTCGTGACCCATCCATCGTCCGTTCGGCGAAGGGCGCCGATCTTCTCGAGCAGAGCGAGCTCCTTGCCCATAACCCTCGTCAGCGGAACGCCGAAGATACAGGAAAACCGCTCTTCGGAGACCTTCCGAGAAAAGAGCTCGACCATGAGCTCGTAAAGGTACCGCTCGCGCCGAGAAAAGGACACGGTGTGCGTAACGGGATTTCTCTCGGATCGGACGAGTCGTTCGTACTCTTCGAGGTCGTAAGCGTTCACGTACAGAGCGTCGCCGCGGAAGCTGAAGGCCCCCGAACCGGCCCCCATGTACTCCGGGTAGTCCACAACGTATTCGTCGATCGGCTCGTCGCGTCGCCCGTCTCCTCGGGCGAAGTGCCAAGCCGTCGTCGGCGTGTACGCGGGTTCGAGCGCTCGACGGACGACCTTGTAGTACAACGCCTCCTGAGCCGAAGATACGTTCCCCAACAAGAGTTTGTTTTGGCTTCGCGTCGCCGGCGAAACCATGAAGGGGTAGGTGGTGATCTGCTCGGGCCCCAACCCGAGGAGGATCTCGAGGTCGCGACAGAGCATCTGAGGGGTCTGTTCCGGCCAGTTAAAAATGAGGTCGATGCTCAAAAACGGGAGGATGCCGACACTGGCGGCGATCCTTCGTTGTAGGGACTCAGGAGTGCCAAACTTGTGGAGACGCCCTGCACGAAGCAAGAGGTCGTCGTCGAAGGTCTGGATGCCCACAGAGAGGCGATCCACGAGACCGCGCATCTCTCCGAGGATTGCCGGATCCAACGCCAATGGATCGCCTTCGACGGAAACCTCCCGCAAGGGAAAGAGTTCCCGGGCGTGGGCGATAAGGCGGAGGAACTCGTCCGGAAGGACGGTCGGAGTTCCGCCTCCCACGTACAAGCTGTAAAAGACGTATCCCTGCTCCCGGAGGAGCTCGAGTTCCTCGTGCAGAACGGCAAAGTACCGCCGGGCGACATCCTCTCGGAAGATAAATCGGTGAAAGGAGCAATACGCACACATCGCCCGGCAAAAGGGAATGTGCACGTACAGAAGGAGCGGCCGTTCGGGGTTCGAGGGCGGAAGCGAGAGGTTTTCCCGCCTTTTGGGAACCAGAGATCGGGCGGCCGTCCAGCGCAGGTAGCGAACTGCCGCCTCGACCCACGGATCGCGCGGGCGGATGCTGCGGTAGGGATCTTCGAGCTCGTGGACGAAGGGGTCGAAGGTCCCGAGGGCGATTTCCTTACAGATCTCCATGCGGGATTGCCTCCTTTTTCGGTCGACCGGGAATATGCCCCGAACTCCGCCCAAGCCTTGAGGTCACGTTTCCGAAATCTCGGGGAAACTCTTCGCCTTGAGTTCCCGCTGGCGCTCGAAAGAATACCGAACGAGAAAGCGCTCCTCTTCCGAGGATAGGAGGAGAAAGCGCACGGCCGCCGCAGTCCGAGGGGGCATTCCGGAATCCTCGAAGACGCGCACGACTTCTCCTTCGGGCCAAAAGTCGCGTCGTTCGCCGCTTGCAAGACGAAGGGAAAAGTTCACGGCGATCCGCTCCCCGGGCGAGAGGAGGATTCCCGGGGGAAGGTAAAAGGAGATTCCCCCGGCCGAGATGTCGCGTGAAACCGCCGGAAACTCTTCTCCCGCGTTTCGCAGCACGCGGAGGTCGAGAAGGACGGGGACGCGGAGATAGCCGCGCCGCTGCACGCGTACCAACTCTTCGGCGCGCGGCCGTTTGAGAGCCACGAGCCAGATTTGATCCCGGCGTACGCCCAAGACGCTAGTGGGGAAGCGGTACGCCGCTCCGTCCTCCCCGCTCATGAAAGCCAAAAACTCCGTACCCTCGGGAACAAACGAACGAAAGGTTCGCCGGGAGAGGTCGTACAAGGGTTCCACGTAGAGTGCGGCTTCCGCTACGTCGGCGATACGGGTTTCGTAGCGCAGTCCCGAATCTTGGAGGGATTCCAGAAGGATCTTTTGGCCGAGACGAAATTCCATGGTAGACCTCGGGCCTCCCGTTGTGGCTCAACAAAACCGGAAAAGTCGCAAACACTCTCTTTAAATTATAGTTCACGGAGGATGGGGGTTTCCTTTTTTTGTTCTCTGCGGGGCAAATTCGCACGGAAGCGCGGCTCCCTTACGTCCGCCGCCGCAGCGTTCCCCGGCTTTCGATACCCCCGATGCCGGAAAGACCGCTTTTTGTCTCCGAAATCGCCTCTTCGGGGGAGAGATACACGGATACCGAAGTTCGGGCGAGGCGGATGGCGACGAGTGTGGGATCGAGGGCGTGGATGTTCACCCGCTTGGGAGAGCTCGCGTAATTTGCCCCGGCCGCCAAAATCTCCTCGTAGTGCGACTGGCAGGCTCCCGCGACGATGAGGAGGCCGTCCTTGTGCGGCTCAAAGGCCGTGCGCGCCCGCCGAACCGCTTCGACAAAAAAGCGAGAGTGGCGATAGCTTTCGAGCCTGTCCGGATCGCGTCCCGAAGGAAGGGCGTCATGTCCCGTGAGGACGAGGATATCCGGTTGCGCCTTTTCCAAGAGGGCGAGGATGTGCCTCGGCATGAGGGGTTCCTGTAGGGACACGCCGACGGCGGGAACCCCCGCACGCCGGTACGCGGCGAGGCTGAGTTCGAGGTAGTAGAGATCTCCGTCGACGTGCAAGACCTTTCCGGCCTGCGTCTCGGAAGTTTTGGAGCTCCAGGGGTGGATCTTTTTTCCCACACAGGCCGTGCGCTCTGGGAAACCGCCTGAAGGAGGGGGCGTCCCTCCCTTCGGAAGGAAAACCCCCGATGCAGTTCTTCCCCGTGTTCTCCTTCGGGAATCAAGTCTCGAGGGGGGCGTCGGCGAGGAGCCGAACTCCTACCGCACGAAGAAGAGCGATCCCGGAATCGTGGAAGATGTGCGTGACGCGAAAGAGGATGTCTCCGCCGTGCGACCGGCGGCGGACGAGAGAACCGACGCGAACGTCCCGCATGTACCTCCCTCCCCCTCCGGTATACGGGGAATCGCCCGGGAAGGTACGCGGGAAATCGCAAAGGAAAACAAGCCCTTTCCCGGGAAAACCCGGGAAAGGGCTTCATCACTTCGTGTACCGGTCGGCTACCGCACTCGCCCCGAACGCTTCGGGCTTGATCTTTACCGTATAGCCCACGGAACGTACCCAGCCGACGATCTCCTGGATCATCGTCCGCGTCTGTCCCGTGTTGCCGATGTCTACGTGGATTTCCACGTCCTTCTCTTCCAGAAGGTCGAAAAGCCCGACGTTCCCGAGCTTTTCCGCAAGAGCCAAGCTTTCCACCGTCTCTACGTAAATCCGCTGCCGAAGGTCGTAAATTGGGCGCAGGCGCGTTCGGCGGAAGAAGAAGCGCGCCCCCTTGGATATCCGGTGAATGACGATGGCGCTCACGAGGAGCGTTTCCTCTTCGGTCGTGTGGGAATCCGAACCGATGACGAGCTTGTACGCGGCGTCGGGTACGGAAGCTACGTACCCGCGGATCTGCTCCACGACCTCTTCCAAACTCAGACGGCCGAACGTCGGGCTGGTAAAGTACATCGAAGCTCACCTACACCTTTCGGCGGTTCCGCCCTTAGGAACTTTCGCGTACAAGTCCCAGGCCTTGGGCCAACTCGAGGTAGTCGCTTAGAGAAAGCTCCTCGGGACGTACCGTGGCGGATGTTCCTCGGGCCTCAAGCCAAGCCCCCCAATCCGTCTCGCGGTCGGGAAAAAGGTACCGTAGGTTGTTCGCCAAGGTCTTCCGCCGGTGACGGAAAACCCCGAAAAGGAATTCCACGAACGCTTCCCGCTCTTCCCTACGAGGGACGACCGGCTCGGGATGGGGGAGAAGGCGTACGACGGAAGAGTCCACTTCCGGAGGAGGGGTAAAAGCGCCGGGACGGAGGTGGAAACAGAGCCCCACGCGGGCATACACGGCTACCACCAAACTCAAGGCACCGTAGGCCCGCGTGCCCGGGGGCGCGAGGAGCCGTTCCCCCACCTCGCGCTGAACCATGACCGTAAGCGAAGCTAAGGGCGGGGTAAGCGAGAGCAACCGCAAAAGAAGTGGCGTGGCGATTTGGTAGGGGAGGTTGCTCACGACGTGCATGGGCCGTCCGGAAGCGTTTTCCTCGCGAAGGACTTCGAAGTCCACGGCGAGGGCATCCCCTTCGACGATCACTACGTCTTCCGGAGAAAACCGCTTTCGGAGAAATGGGATCAGCCGGCGATCGAGCTCAACGGCGACGACACGGTGCCCCGCGCGCACGAGCGCTTCCGTGAGCGTACCCAGACCCGGGCCGATTTCCAGCACCGTGGACTCCCAGGGAAGCCGCGCGCACCGGAGGATGCGTTCGAGGGCCCTGGCGTCGGTGAGGAAGTGCTGGCCAAACGCCCGCCGCGGAGCTATCCCGAGATCCCGGAGGGTTTGAAGCGTCCACGCGCGAAGCTCCTGCGAAGACCTCGGGCCTCCTTCTCCCTCCGGGGTTTCCCCCGGCGCATCCGTGGAAGTTCGACCGCCGAAGGTTTCGTCCTTGGTTTGTTCTTCGCCCACGCCACCCCCACCTCAACCTCCATTGTACGCAGGAATTCCTGCGGAGAAAAGGACTGCTTTTTGCTAGAAAAAAGGCGGGGCTTTGCCCCGCCTTTTTTCGAACGAGCATCTAGCGGACTTCCGGACCGAGGACGTACACCGTCACGCCCGTCTTGCGCCCGAAGCGCAAGGCACTTGCGAGGTCTGCAATGTAGACGTCGATCATGTTGCCGCGGACTTTCCCGCCTACGTCCTCCGCGCGGTACAGTCCGTAGCCTTCGATGTACACCCAAGAACGCAGGGGGATCACCGACGGGTCTACGGCGATCGTCCGCCCTTCCTGCGCCGGATACCCGAGTGCGGTCCTTCCGTATCCGGGATCTCCAGGGGTTTTCCCCGTGCTTTCGGGCCCTGCCGTGTAGGCGACGAGGGTTACACCCTGAAGAACCTTTTGTACGGCGTACGTCTTTCCGTCTACGCGGACGTACCCGTCTCCTGCCTCCCCCTCTGGAGGCCGGGTGGGAGGGGCGGTGGAAAGCGGAACGGGTTTTGGCGGCTCTTTCGTCCCCACGTGTACTACTGCGGAAAGAGCCTCACGCTCCACGCGGCGATCTACGAGAATTTGCTCCTTAGGCACGCCGTTTTCGTATACCACGCGGTAGAGGAGGACCTCCTCTCCCTCGCGTCCCTCCCGAACGACCTTGGACGTCCCCTTGAGAAGGTTCGGATCCTCAACCTTTTCTGTGGCGAAAGGAATGGGCCGGCGTTCCAAGCGGTATCCCTCGGCTTGCAAAACGAGGGTAAGGGTTTCCCCGTCGACAAGGCGAACGTCGGGACCGGGATCCACGCGGTCCCCTTCCCTCAGGAATATCCCCCATCCCGCAAGTGCCTCTCCGACGCGCTCGGCCGTAGTGTGGAGCACCGTCGGCTCGCCGTCTTCTCCGAAACGGACGTATATGGCCTTGTTCCGGAAGACGTGAACGAGCTGACCGTCGGAAAGCGGTTCTTCCGGCTCTGGACTCACGCGATCTCCCGGATATAAGGTAATCCCCCGTTCCTTCAAAAACTCCGCCACCGTAGGCGCTCGCGTGTTCACTACGTATGCCTTGCCGTCGACCCAGAGGCCCACCGTCTTCGGGCGATAGGCTTGGGCGTGGACTGTCGTGGATACGGTCATCGAGACGGAAAGGGCGAGAAACCCTAGCCGCTTCCACGCCGTCGATGATCCGCCACGGTAGCCCTCCAAGCGTTCAGCCCCCTTCCGTTGTATGAGGATCCTCGCAAGGGTGGCCTGAGTGTGCGGCCGTCCATGCGAGGCGCGGGAGAACGCGGTGGGCGTTGCAAAACGTCCGCCGCCGGATCTCCGCCTCCGAAAGGCCTAGGAGCTCGGCTACGGCCTGCCCTACGATTGCTACATACGCCGGCTCGTTGCGCTTTCCGCGGTGCGGATGCGGCGTGAGGTACGGGGAATCGGTTTCGAGGACGATGCGGTCCAGGGGTACCCAGGGCAGAAGATCGCGCTGAGCGGCCTTGCGGAAGGTAACCACTCCGCCGAACCCCAAGGCGAAGCCGAGGGAAAGCCCACGTTCGGCGTGCGAAGCGTCGCCGGAAAAGGCGTGGAGGACCCCCCCTACTTCTTCGGCACCCTCTTCTTCGAGGATGCGGAGGACGTCGTCGTGCGCGTCGCGGTCGTGGACGACGATGGGGAGTCCCGCATCCCGAGCGAGGCGAATTTGCCGGCGGAAGGCGTCCTGCTGGACGGCCGGAAGAACGGTATCCCAGTGGTAGTCGAGACCGATTTCCCCCACGGCGACGACCTTGGGGTGCGTGAGGAGGCGGCGAAGTTCCCGCTCCTCCTCGTCGCCAAAGGACGCCACTTCCGTGGGATGCCAGCCTACGGCGGCGTAGACAAACGGATACGCCTCCGCCAGCGCCAACGTCGAACGGATCGATACTGCATTATACCCAACGTTGACGATCTTTACCACTCCGACCGCCTGCGCGCGGGCAAGGACCTCTTCCCGGTCGCCGTCGAACCGAGGGTGATCGACGTGGGCGTGCGTATCGATCCAGCCCGGGACGAAACCTACCGCCCCTTCAGATGTGTCCGGCCTCATGAGATCGTCGCCCCGTTGGGAACTTCCAGGGGGAGGGTGAGGAGGACGATGCGCTCCCCGGCGTGAGCGGCGAGGAGCATACCTTGGGATTCGTACCCCATGAGGCGGCGGGGCTTCAAGTTTGTCACGACGACCACCTTACGCCCCACAAGGTCCTCGGGTCGGTAAGAGGGGTAGAGTCCGCCTACGATCTGCCGCACTTCTCCCCCCAGGTCGATCTCGAGACGGATGAGCTTCTCCGACTTCTCAATCCGCTCAGCCCGCACGACTTCGCCCACGCGAAGTTCGATCTTGCGAAACTCAGAAATGTCGAGAAGTCCCTCCGTGTCGTTTTTCGTCTCCTCCGCCTTCCTTTCGTCTGCCGCAGAAGCAGACGCGCCTTCTGCGCGCAACGCCCCCGTGAGGGTGTCGATGTACGCCACCTCCTCCGCGACGTTCCGCCTCGGGAAGAGGGGATCTCCCTTGAAGACGGTTGCGCCCACGGGCAACACCCCAAACGTCGCCATGGCGGACCAGCCGGTGCGCTCTTCGTCGCCGTACACGGCGATACGCCGGAGGATCTGTTCCGCCGTTCGGGGCAAGAAGGGCCTGAGGGCGATGCCGACGAAGCGCAACCCCTCAAGGGCGTGGTAGAGGACGGTGGCGAGGCGCCTCTCCTTCCCTTCGCGCGCGAGCGTCCAGGGCGCGCTTTCCTCGAGGTAGCGGTTTACGTCGTGGACGAATTCAATGACGGCGGCCAAGGCCATGTGGAGGGCGTAGCGGTCCATGTGCGTCTCAATTTCCTCTTTGAGAGCAAGGGCACGACGGCGGAGTTCCGCATCTTGGGCCTCCGTCGGACCGGGTTCCGGTACCCGCCCCTCTGCAAATTGCTCAGCGAGGGCGAGCGTGCGGCTCACGAGATTTCCTAAATCGTTGGCGAGATCCCCGTTGACGCGCTCGAGGAAGGAGTCCACCGTAAACACGCCATCTTGACCAAAGGGGATTTCGCGAAGGAGGTAGTAGCGCACGGCGTCTGAACCGTAGCGCGCGATGAGGTCCTTCGGATCGATCACGTTCCCCTTCGACTTCGACATCTTCCCCTGAGGGGTGAGGACCCACCCGTGGCCAAAAACCGTTTTGGGGAGGGGGAGGTCCAGGGCCATGAGGAGGATCGGCCAGTAAATCGTGTGGAAGCGGACGATGTCCTTCCCCACGAGGTGGAGGTCAGCCGGCCAGTACCGTTCAAACCGACTTGGGTCGTCCGACATGTAGCCCAAAGCGGTGATGTAGTTGGCCAAGGCGTCGATCCAGACGTACGCGACGTGTTTGGGATCATTGGGAAACGGGATCCCCCAGTCGAGGTCGATCCGGGAGACGGAAAGATCTTCGAGCCCGGGCCGGAGGAAGTTGTTGAGCATTTCGTTTCGGCGCGCTTCGGGGAGGATGAACCCCGGGTGCTCCTCGATGTGCCGAATGAGGCGGTCCTGGTACTTCGTGAGCCGGAGGAAGTAGCTCTCTTGGGAGATCTTTTGCACCGGCCGCCCGCAGTCTGGACAGAGGTACTGCCCGTCTTTTTTCACCACCTGGAATTCCGTCCAGTAAGCCTCACACTCGACGCAGTAATACCCCTCGTAGCGTCCGAGGTAGATGTCGCCCTTTTCCACGAGGCGGGCGATGATTTTCTGCACGGTCTCCTTATGGCGCGGCTCCGTCGTACGGATGAAGTCATCGTAGCTGATGTCGAGCTTTTCCCAGAGGTCCTGGATCCAGGCCACGATTGGTTCGATGTACTCGAGGGGGGTTTTGCCGTGGCGTTCCGCCGTGCGCTGCAACTTCTTCCCGTGCTCGTCCGTACCCGTAAGGAAAAACACGTCGTACCCCAAAAGCCGCTTGTAGCGTGCGATGGCGTCCGCGGCTATGGTCGTATAGGCGTTCCCGATATGAAGTTTGGCACTTGGGTAGTAGATGGGCGTCGTGATGTAGAACGTCCGGGCCACCCCCGGATCACCTCGCTTTTCCGCCTTCCCGATTTCCGCAGATCAAGATGGAGAAAAGCCGCACCCCAACTCGACGCAACGGCATCCGCATACACTCGGAGGGGAAACCTCTTCCTCTATAAAGCAAGGGCTTTCGCCCATCGCCCATTTCCAGGAACGACCGCCTATTGCGTCATGTTAGCGCCGCCTTCCTCGCTTGTCAAGCCGGCCACCTGCAGCCGAAGAGCCAAAGGAGTACGGAACCAACTGCATCGGTCCTTCTCTTCCGCCTTCAAAGATCAAAAAGGCACGAAAAACGAAGTCGATTTCGAGATGGGACCCTTCCCAGGCAAATCCTTTCTTTCTCTTTCGTAGTTCGAAACTTCACGCGTAAAATCCAAACAATTGACTCATCTGCTTCTCGATGCTTTCCTTACCTAAAGGGATGGGGGAGCATGCGAACAACGGGAATAGTGAGAAAATAGATGAATTTGGGAGAATCGTCATCCCGAGTGACATCCGCCGCAAACTTGGTCTAGAAGAACGCGATTTCGTCGAAATCGCAGTCGAAAGGGACGCGATCGTGATCCGCCGCTTCGAACCCGCCTGCGTGTTTTGTGGAAGTAGAGAAGACCTCTTCGAATACCGAGGCAAAACCGTCTGCCGTCCGTCGCTGCGCCCAAGCCCTATGCCGCGAGGCGGGAAATCCGGCGGACGCGGACGACGCTTAAAACGTAGGGGATTCCCGCTCCTCAGATCCCCTTTCGTGAAATCGGCGATAGATCTCGCGGGCGGGAAGGGAAAACCGCCTTGCGGCCTCCTTTGCGGCATCTTTTTTGCCCACGCCCTCTTTCGTCCTCTGGTCCATCCAGGCGAGGGCTTCTGCCAGGCGTTCCTCAGAGGACGGCTGCGGTGGCCCTCCCTCTCGAACTTTCGCCTCCTCGGCGCCCGCGACGACTAGGGTGAACTCTCCGCGCACGTCGACCGCTTCTGCCCAGCGGGCGAGCTTTTCGAGGGATCCGCGGAGGATCTCTTCGTGCATCTTGGTGAGCTCCCGGGCCAAACTTGCGGGACGATCGCCAAACACGGCGAGGAGGTCGGCAAGCGTCGCACGCAGGCGATGCGGTGCTTCGTAAAAAATCATCGGATAGGGGAAGTCCCGGAGATCCGCGAGCACCCTCCTTCGTTCTCCCTTCCGCCGCGGCAAAAACCCGTAAAACAAAAACGGACCTCCGGCAAACCCGCTGGCCACCCAGGCCGCCAAGGCGGCACTCGGCCCGGGAACGGGAACGACGCGAATGCCTTCTGCCAGAGCTCTGCGGACGAGCTCGCCTCCCGGATCTTGAAGGAGAGGCGTACCCGCATCGCTCACCAGGGCGACGTGTTTTCCGGCGAGCAGTGCTCCGAGGATGTCTTCCTCCCGCTTGCGCGGCGAATCCTTGTGGTAACTCACGAGAGGCTTCTGAATGCCGAGATGGGTGAGTAGGGCCCTGGTCCTGCGCGTATCTTCGCAGGCGACGAGGTCGACCTCGGATAACGTCCGGCGTGCCCGTGCGGACAGGTCCTCGAGGTTGCCTATCGGGGTGGACAGGATGAACAAGGTCCCGGGTGCCGCATTCTCCCGTTCCGGGGCGTTCCCCTTGCGGTTCACCGATCCATCTCCAACCTTTCGTAAATCCGACACATTTCCGGATGCGTTTGCCCCCGATCGTCGAGGAGGAAAAGGGGGGGCAACACCGCAAGCCCCTCTCCCGCTCCCTTTTTTGCCTCGACGAGGAGGAGTTCTGCCGGGGTTCCCGGGCGAGCGTACACGAGACGAAGGACCTTCGGTTCGAGGCGTGCCGCACGAAGCGCGGCGAGGACGGTCGTAAGGCGGTCGGCGCGATGGACGAATGCCGCCCTTCCCCCGTCCTTGAGCAGGCGTGCCGCGGCCCGTGCCGCCGCGTCGAAGGAGAGGGCAACTTCGTGGTGGGCCAAAGCACGAAAGGGATTGTCGGGCAGCGCGTGGGGCGGCAGATACGGGGGATTGCACGTAAGGTAGTCGTAGCGGCCGGCACCGAGCACCCGAAAGGCCTCGCGCACGTCGCCTACGTAGACGCGAAGTCTTCCCTCAAGACCGTTGAGCCTCGCGCTCCGGCGCGCCATGTCCGCCAGTTCGGACGAAATTTCCACCGCATCGATCTCGCCCCCCGTACGGGCGAGGAAAAACAGGGCAACGGCTCCGTTGCCCAAACACAGGTCCACTACACGCATTCCGGGTTCAGGGCGGGCAAAGGCCGCAAGGAGTACGGCGTCTACGGCGTAGGCATACCGCTTGGGATGCTGGATGATGCGCAGAGGCGTCCGCCCCAATCGGTCGACGCGCTCTCCCGGAAGGAGGGGGACGTCACCTCCGATCACGGCGCGTCCTCCTCGCGCAGGAAAGCTCGCTCCCCTGCATCCCGCGATCCCCGGCGCGCAACACGCGCACTTTTTTCCTGGGCGCTCCGGTCGAGGAGTGAGAGACAAAACAGGCAGTCCCCCTCCCGCGGCCTGCCGAAATACTGATTGCAGATGTGGTACCCTTCGTAGTACAGCCGCGCGAGATTGTCCACGCCTTCCGGGAGGAGAGAAAAGGAGGTCTGCGTCTCCGATCTACCTTCGAGCTCCAACCTTCGGCGGAGATTTTCGTTTTCCACCGTGAGGCGAAAGCGTTCCACGAGGAGCTCCTCCACGATGCTCCTCAGCTCCCCGAGCTCGCCGTACACGCGCGTGAGGGCGTCCTCAAGGCGCTGAAAGCGTTCGATGATTTCCCGCGTTTCCACGTTGGACACCCACTTCCCTTTCTCCCCGGCAGGGTCGCGTCAACCCGCGCTTTGCCCCGAAGCGGGAAGTGTTCATTGAAGTTGGGAATTCCAAAACTCGAGGAGAGAATCCCAAGAAAAAACCTGCATCCTCCCGTCGCGCAACCGCGCCACCACCGTGCGTCCCTCTGCGCCCACCTCGACGACCTCGCCCTCGCCCAACGGCGTGAGAATTTCCTCGCCGACGATCGGAAGGGTCTCCCGCGTCGCTTCGTACTGCTCGTGCTCGTAGCGCAGGCAGCACATAAGTCGCCCGCAGAGCCCGGAAATCTTGCTCGGGTTGAGCACGAGGCTTTGGTCTTTCGCCATTTTGATCGTGATCGGTTGAAACTCCGCAAGCCACGTAGCACAACACACGGGAAGGCCGCAGGGCCCCAATCCCCCGCGCATCTTGGCCTCGTCGCGGACGCCGATCTGACGAAGTTCGATTCGCGTGCGGAAGATGCTCGCCAGATCGCGAACGAGCGCGCGGAAGTCCACCCTGCCCTCCGCCGTAAAGTAAAAGATGAGCTTGGCACGGTCGAAGGTGTATTCCGCATCTACGAGCTTCATGGGCAACCTGTGCGCCCGAATCCTTTCGGCGCACAGGGGAAGCGCTCGCTCCGCATCTTGTTGATTGAGGGCGACAATGGCGAGGTCTTCCGGGGAAGCGAGGCGGAGAACCTTTTTCAAGGGTTGGACCACTTCCTCGTCGCCGACTTCGCGGGGAGGCACGGCCACCTTGCCGAACTCGATCCCCCGAATCGTCTCTACGATGACGCCCGTCCCCGGACGAAAGAGAGCTTCGGCTTCTGCGGGGGACGTCCCCGGATCGAAGTAGTAGATCTTTCCTGCACGGCGAAAGCGTACGCCAACGGCTAACACGCATCTCACCTTATTTCAAACCGACGAGGGCCGCCTTAAAGGCAAGGGCAGTCCGCGTGGCGGAATACGTACGGAACTTCCCAAACACCGCATCGAAAGAGGCGTAGAGATCCGCGCGCGAACGCGCGGTTGTGCAATTTGCCAAGGATACGCCGAATTCGGGGGGAATACCTTCTCCCGCCGCACCTACAGATTGCCGAAGAAGTTCCCCCAAAAAAAGCATGGCGTAGGCCAAGGCAAAGGCAGCCCCTTCTTTCCCGTACCGGCCCAGCACCCGATCTGCCCACAGCAGGCGCTCTCCCGCAGAGCGGGGAGGAGCGCAGACGAACGCCGCAACTTCCCGGAGGAGGGCCGGGAGATCTTCGGGCACGAGTCTCCCGAGGTCTTCCACATCTCCCAAAGCGGCGAGTGCTGCTGCGGCTTCCGCGGTAAACCCGCGGCGGACGTAGATCTCCTTGCGGCGTTCGTAAGGAGGGAGGGGGAAGACCAACGGAAGAAGACGGGAACGCACCGTAGGCAAGAGACCTTCCGGCGATCGTGCGGCGACGAAAAAGAGCGTTCCCGTCGGAGGTTCTTCGAGGAGCTTGAGGAGGGCATTTTGCGCCTCCGGGAGGGGAGGCTCGCGCAGTTCTAACCAGACGACGCGATGTCGCCCTCGAGAAGGAGCTAAGGAGAGAACGTCCCGAAGGGCGCGCACGTCGTCGATCCGCAACTTCCCTTCCCTCGCCGCCACGTACACCCGGTCGACCTCCCCGCCACGCGCAATGCGTGCGGCGAGTTCTTCTTCCGACTCACCCGTATCTACGGCAAGGTACGCAGCGGCGACGCGCAGGGCTACGTCGCGCTTTTCTTCGAGAAACGGTCCGTAAAGGGCATATGCGTGCGCCAGCCGCCCCCCATGGAGGGCGCGGCGGAGAAAACCCTCGACGCGGTGCATGGAGAACAACTCCGTCGCACTACAAAAATCCCTTCGTCGGCCAAAGATTAGAAGTGGTGGAAGGCCTCGACAGGCAAGACAAATACCGTCGCCCCCCCAACCTGCACCTCCACGGGATAGGGGACGTAGCTTTCTGCGTGCCCCCCGAGTGGAGGAAGAGGGGAAATGAGTTGCTCCCGCGACTCGCAGTTTTTCCGTATGATCTCGAGGACTTCTTCGACGCGTTCGTCCTCAACCCCGATGAGAAAGGTCGTGTTCCCCACGCGGAGGAATCCCCCTGTGCTCGCGAGCTTCGTAGCCCGAAAATTCTCGCGTACGAGGGCGTTCATGAGCTTGTGGCTGTCTTGGTCCTGCACGACCGCGATGATGAGCTTCACGGCGCAGCCCTCCTCCTGTTCTTACGTCTGATTGTACCCGTGACCCGCTGCCCGCAGCAACCGCCTCAGTTCATTGTAGCGGAAATCTCTCCCTCGAAGATCCCGTTGCCACCTTGAAGGAGAGAAACGGCCTACGCCTCGTCCAGAACCCAAACACTCCCCTCGCGTTCGAGGCCGAGACCGGGGTGCCCGAGTGCTACGAGACGCGAAAGGGCGGCGAGGTGTGAGGAGGAGATGCGTTCCCCAGGCAGGACGAGGGGGATTCCCGGCGGTACCGGGACGAGTGCCCGGGCGCTCACCCTGCCAAGGGCCTGCGATAGATGGACTTCGGTGACCTTTTCTCCCCAGAAAAGGCGAAACGACACGCGAGAAGGCGGCGCCGAGGCGAAGCCCTCAAAAAAAGTCCCTTCGGGATCCCTCCTGACTCCTCCGCCCCGCGAACCGTCTGCTTGCGGAAGGTACGCGACGAGGGCGCGGTACAGCTTTCGCCAAAACTTTTGGTTTCCCGGGGAAAGGAGGCAGAGGACCGCGTCGCCGAAGACAAGCTCACAGTAGACCTTGTGCCGACGCAGGTGCTCATCGAGGCGCCCTCCTTCTCCCGGCGGGGCGAGGAGGACGAGGCGGAAGGGATCGTCGGTGGGAAGGACGCGGAGCCAAGGAATTTGCGCCAAAGATCTGCGGAAGGCTGCCTGGGCGTTCAGCGCCCGGCAAACCATGGCCTTGCCGCGAAGTTGGTACCACGCCCGGGCGAGGTCCATCGTCGCGAGGAGCACGTACGAAGGGCTCGATGTTTGAAGGAAGCGGAGCGCCTCGCGCACCGCTTCGCGCGGCACGGCCTCCCCGCGAAAGTGGAGGAGACTCCCCATCCCCATGACGGGAAGCGTCTTGTGGAGGGATTGGACTACGGCATCGGCGCCGAGATCAAGGGCGGGACGGGGCAGGCGACGGGAAAAGCGAAAGTGCGCCCCGTGCGCTTCGTCGACGTACACCAGAAGTCCGGCGCGCTTTGCCATACGGATGAGAGAACGAAGGGGTCCCCTCAAGCCGAAGTAGGTCGGAGAAGTGAAGAACACGGCCTTCACGTCAGGATGTCGCCGCAAAACGTCCCGGAGTACGGCTTCCTCCGGAGGGTGGGGGATTCCGTACGCATCCACCGGATTCGGCAAAACTACCGCGTCCGCTCCCGCGAGCGCCAGACCGTTCCACACAGAAGCATGGGAAGCGCGCTCCACAATCCAAGGCCTTCGAGGAGTGACGACTTCCGTACCGAGGATCAAGGCCAAGATCCCGGCCGTACTCCCCCCAACGAGGAATTTCGTCTCCTCGGCGCCGAAGACTTCCGCGGCCCGCACCTCTGCTTCGCGTATCACCCCTTCCGGAGCGTGGAGGTTGTCCAGTCCCGGGAGCTCCGTAGCATCGAAGCGCAGACAGGGCGCGAACCATTTGCGGACAAATTCGGGGAAGTGCTCGCCTCCGTGGTGTCCGGGAACGTGAAACGACGCATGGCCCCGGAACTTCCAGAGGGCGCGAAACAGAGGAGCTTCTTCGAGCAGGCGTTTGCCCCGCATGTGCAAACCCCCTTATCGTCTGCAAGCCCAGAAATGCGAAGAAGGGCGAAGACCTCCCGTCCCCGTTCCCTTTGAAAGTCCGCGCCCGACGCCCCGAAAAAACGAATAAGCGGTTCCTTCGGGAACCGCCTTGGGAATTCACAAACTTCAGAGAGGTCAGGAAGGCAGCGACCTATTCTCCCACCCCGTCTCCAGGGCAGTACCTTCGGCGCGGGAGGGCTTAACGGCCGTGTTCGGTATGGGTACGGGTGT
>Ga0209836_100001_pt1 | contig 167506 bp, 150 predicted proteins | sample ElbSprsedimmetaG_FD_184147 | JGI IMG/M metagenome (GOLD analysis project Ga0209836, IMG submission 184147) | Hot spring sediment bacterial and archeal communities from California, USA to study Microbial Dark Matter (Phase II) - Elbow Spring... ... | reverse complement strand
GCGCGTGTAGATAGGACGATGCTCCCAGCAGGAGCCAGTGTTGTACCACAGGCGTTGTATCCCTCCTGGGTGATACGACGCGAGCTATTGTCAATGTATCTGTCCTTCAGCTTTCCGAGGTCATCTGATGTGACCCATACGATGTCACCATCCCAATACGCCGGCCTACTGCTTAAAGGCGTCGCCCCGTTTAGAATCTGCGTAACTAGACCAAGCCGCTTCACCTCCTAATGCGCCGGCACCGGGCCGAGCCATTCCACGCCTGAGTCTTTGTAAGCAGGATGTGGTTTGAGATCGCGGATCATACGCCCACCTCCTTGATTACCTCATAAAGCGATTCGTAATGATCTCTATCCTTCCTCTCAAGCGTATCCAAGACCATCTTGACGCACCTCTGTGCATTGGGCACAAAATCCGGGTGTTGCAGCGATCTGCCAAGCGCTTGGAGGTGCGAGGCATCGTCTGTGAATTTTTGAATCTCTCTTCTTTGATCCGATGAATCGAGTAGCAACTCCAGCTTCTTCGACCAAGACCGTACGCTTGGCTTTCGAAAACCCAAATAGGCCTCAAGGAATTTCCGCAAAAGATTTGGGCGGTAAACGCTTCATGTAATGACGGGGCTGTTGTTTTGGCAAAATTATACATTTGAGAGAATATAAACTCATATTCTGACTTGAACTGTCTGAGCAGCGGAGGTAGGTCTAACAGTTCTCCTTGCGGTGTGCCCCTGGAACTCACCGATCGCTGAACATAATATGCCCTCGTGTCTTTCTTATTGCGACCGCCGTTCCTTTCATCCAGCCACTTGCTCTTTAACAGGTTGAACAACTCTGCGTTGTGGGTTGTAACAAAAAGCTGCCGGCTGTTTTCAAGTTGCTCGACAATCAGTGCGTATGCTGCGTATATATGGTTCGAGTCCAAACTCGAAACCGGGTCATCAACGAATACAATCGTGTCGCTAAGCGTTGCGCCTTTTGCTTCAAGGCTTATGAGGAAATAAGCGAAGGTTACGGCAGTCTTTTCTCCGTCACTCAGGTGTGTCGCGATACGACCGTCTCTATGAAACTGAAACTTGTAATCACCTACAGTAACCACTTCGATATTGTTACCCGGCAAGAGATGTCTCAAGAGATCGTTGAGTTTTGTCGCCCCGATAAATGACTCCTTTATCCTCTGATCTATCTCCAGAATCTGCGACTCGATACGTTTCTCAATCTTTTTCGCGCGCTTAAGCCGCTCACTTATTAGGATTTTGTCGTCTTCCTTTTGTTCTATTCCGCTTTCAAGGAAATGGCGTGCGGCACAGTGACGCTCTAACACGGTTTTTGCTTTTTCTTTCTCCTCGCCTATTGTGGATATTGTGCGGTTATGCTGCTCAATGATCTGGTTTAACTTTTCTATATGCTGATGTCCTTCCGCGGCACGACCCAGATCACCCTCCCATTTGCGCTGACTTTCGATCGCTACATGCTTCTGTTTTAACGCGTCAATCAGCTGTTCACGTAGATCGGTTGCCCACTGAATCCAATTATCAAATTGACTGGTAATCTGTGAAAAGCTCTGCCTAAATTTTGGTAGAATGCGCATTTTATCGGGGACGTCCAGTTTCAGACTAATGGTATTAATGTACCTTATTTTGTCATCTATTTCTTTGACCAGGTTTTCGTACTCTTCTGAGAAATGCTCGCGTAGTTCTTCTCGTCGGTCTGTTGTCAAAGCCCCCCCACAGAACTCACAAGTCGACGTATCTTTTATGTAGCAATAAACCTTGCCGAACCCAGCTCTCAACTTCCCGGTTCTGTTTAAGGCGTTCGATGGCCCGTTGTGAGGCGGTCTGATTAAGTAACTCGTTAACCTCTCCGGCGAGAAAAACGAAATCTGGAAGCGTGTTTGAGACTGGGTGCACTCTGGAGAATTGATCGCCGCTTTTCAGCGTCGAAAGCTGTGCTGATACGTCGTCGTCGGCCATTATATATAGCGGGGTTATCTCTAATCTCCTCGATTCGTTGGTTCAATTTTTGACGATCAAAGTTCGAGTCACCCAACAGTTGGCGTATGTCTCGCGCCTTGTCAGTGCCGAGCTTGTCGAGTTCATTTGTGATTGCTTGATGTTTTTCCGACAATTCACGCGCAATTCTTTTAACGCTATCACGCCGCTTGATAAGCTGCTCAAGCCGCTTCTTTAATGAGATATTTTTCTCCCCTACGATAAAAATGGATGGGGCGGAGTAATCTCCACTGAAGTTGGCCTCTACGTAATCACGGTTGAAGACTCGTACAGCCGGGACGGCTGACAAATCTGTGGAGGACACTCGCGAACCGTCTTCAGTTAGCAGTTGAAAATGTGCCACAGAATACTCCTTACTTAACTTCTTGTGCTCAAGCGCCTGAAAAATGCGTGATAGCGTAGTCTTGCCGGAGTAGTTCCAACCATAGATTAGGTTCAACTTGGCAAACTCCGGGAGATTGTCATTCCAGCGAAAGTTGCTAAAAATACCAAACTTTTTGATAAACTCGATCCGCTTAATCATTGGTAATTCCCCCCAAAATTTCCTCTATCAACCCCTTTGCCTCCTGCTCCACCGCCAACAGATCCGCGCGGATCTCTTCTAGAGACCGCAGGGCCTTGGGTTTGTAGAAGTAGCGGTTGAAGTTGATTTCGTAGCCGATCTTGACGCTTTCGGGGTCGTACCAGGCATCCGGCGCGTAGGGCAAGACTTCGCGGCGCAAGAATGCCTCGATGGCCGTTCGCTCATCTTCTTTGCTTGGCAGGTAGCCGGGCTCATGGCAGGCCTGGCACTCGAGGAACGGAATTTGTTCGCTGTCGCGTAGATCCGTATCCGGCCAATACTCCACCACCCGTCTCTTACCGTCGATGACCACCTCGAAGAGCCCACGCAGCGGGTCGGGTGCGGTGCCGGGTTTGTGGATCTTCTTGATGACCGGCGGTGCATCGTCGGCACGCTCGGCCTTGTCCCGAAGCGCCTTGATCTCCTTGGGGGCGTAGGCGCGCTCGGGGTCGATGCCTTTCAGGCGGAGCGGTCGCTCGACCGTGATTTTCCAATAGCCAAACTGTGCGTTGGGAAAGATCCTGGACTGTTCGGTCTCCTCGAATTTGAGGAAGGTATCCACAACGCGACGGATATCCTCTTCGGACAGCTCGCGATTCTTCTTGCCCAGGTTCTTGCGCAGGGGCTTGAACCACTGCGTGGCATCGATGAGCTGCACGCGGCCTTTGCGGTGCTCGGGCTTCCTGTTCGTGAGCACCCAGATATAGGTGGCGATGCCGGTGTTGTAGAACATGTTGAGCGGCAGGGCGACGATGGCCTCGAGCCAGTCGTTCTCGATGATCCAGCGGCGGATGTTGCTCTCGCCCTGGCCCGCGTCCCCCGTGAACAGCGACGAGCCGTTGTGCACCTCGGCGATGCGACTGCCGAGCGGGGTGTCGTGCTTCATCTTAGAGAGCATGTTCACCAGGAACAGCATCTGGCCGTCGCTGGTGCGGGTGATCAGCGACAGCTCCTCGCCCCGATGCTGGACGACAAAGCGCGGATCCTTGAGGCCGGCCTTGCCGGCCGCCCATGCGTTCCAGGTCGCTCTTCCAACTCTTCCCGTAGGGCGGATTGGAGAGCATGAAGTCGAAGGTGCGGCCGGGAAATGCGTCGTTGGATAGGGTCGAATACACCGGTCCGCCGACAACATTGTCGGCGGCATCGCCCTCGCCCTTGAGCAAAAGGTCGGCTTTGCAGATGGCGTAGGTCTCGGCGTTGATCTCCTGGCCGAAAAGATGCACCGAGACCTCTTTGCCGCGCTCTTTCGCCAGTTGCAGGAGGGTTTCCTCGGCCACCGTGAGCATCCCGCCGGTACCGCAGGCGCCGTCGTAGAGAAGGTAGGTGCCGGATTCGATCTGGTCGGCGATCGGCTCGAAGACAAGGCGGGCCATCAGCTTCACGACGTCGCGCGGGGTTCAGTGCTCGCCGGCTTCTTCGTTGTTTTCCTCGTTGAAGCGGCGCACCAGCTCCTCGAAGATGGTGCCCATGGCGTGGTTATCGAGGCCCGGCAGGCGCACGCTGCCGTCGCTGCCCAGGACGGGCTGCGGGCTCAAGTTGATCGAGGGGTCGAGGAACTTCTCGATGAGCGTGCCCAGGGCGTCGGCTATGGCCAGGCGGGGGATCTGATTGCGGAACTCGAAATTGTCGATGATCTACTGCACGTTGGGCGATAAGCCATCGAGGTAGGCGCGAAAATCCGCCTCCAGTTGCTGGCGGCTCGCACGCGCCCTGAGGTCACGTAGCGTGAAGGGGGAGGTGTTGTAGAAGGCCTGACCAGCGACCTGGCGAAGAGCGAGATCCTGGTTCGCGATGCCCGCTTTGTCGAGCGTAGCTTTCATTTCGAGCACGGCCTGCTTGGTGGGCTCCAATACCGCATCCAGCCGGCGGATCACGGTCATGGGCAGGATGACATCGCGGTACTTGCCGCGCACGTAGAGGTCGCGCAACACGTCGTCGGCGATGCCCCAGATGAAATTAGTGATCCAGGTCAGTTGACCGTTTTCCATGTCAAACTTCCCTCCAAAAGAAGGCGCGTACTGCAGCAACCCTAAGTTTACCCTGTTCGCTCATCGCCCCCATTTTTCCTGCCGCAGCCCTTATAGCATCAGCCGTCTCGCCTCATCCGGCATACAGGTCAATCCAGAGGTTCGTGTCAGTCACGTTGATCCGCCGGGAATTCGCAGCAACAAGGAGGTGGCCGCCAAGTTCTATGTCACAGAGGCCACGGTTACAAAGCACCTGACCTCCATCTACAGCAAGTTAGGGATTGGCTCCCGGGGGCAGCTCATCCGCACCCTGTCTCCGGCAACGCCGCCAGGACCACACACCTAAACCCACTAAAAGAACGATACCGGCCAGGACAAGTATTCCGTAGGGAAAAGCAAAGATCCCCGACTCTGACACCTGGCAAGGATGGGCGCAGGGAGTCGGGGGCATCACCTCAAAGGTGCCTTCTTCGGCCCAGACAGGCCGGCTCCAAAGGAACCCTAGCAGTCCCACAAAAAAGGGTGCCAGCTTCCAGCCCATCCTGGACATAAGACATCCTATCTTACTTAGGATTTGCCTGATGCCACCTCTGGCAAAGAAAAGGGAGGGGGCCTTGGCGCGCTCCCCACCCTTTGCTCTTCTTTCCTTAGTTACTCCCTGCCGCCTCCAGATAAAGAAGCCCATGAGAATGAGCAAGAGGCCCAGGAGGACAGTGGGTGTGTAGGTCCCTCCGGTGAAGGGCAGAGTACCGGGTCCAGCAGCCGGCTGCTGCGGCGTGGTGGTCACCTCACCGCTCCCCGGCTGGGTGGATGGTCCCGTCCCGGGAGCCGCCGCGGGAGGAGGAGGCGTGACCGTGCCACCTCCGGAGGGCGGAGGAGTTTGCCCACCCCCTGTGGCAGGCGGAGTTGGGGTGGTGCCGCCACCGGGAGGCGCCGAAGGGGTGGCCACGGTAAAAGTGGCCGAAGCTTCGTCTTCATGGCCGTCAGCATCTGTGGCGGTGGCCGTATTGGTGACGGTGGTGCCAGGAGCCGCCGTGACCTTCATGGTGATGGTGAGGGTGGCGCTTGCTTCAGGGTCAAGGTCGCCAACGGACCAGTCGCCGCTAGTGGGATCGTAGGACTCCTGGCTGGCCTGGGCGCTGACGTAATCGACCACCTGTGGCAGCAGATCCGCCACGTTCACATCCGGGAGCGGCCACTGGCTATCGGTATTCACGACCGTGATGGTATAGGTGATGGTGTCACCTGGCTTGGGGTTGGAGGGCCTCACGGACTTAGTCACGTTTAACGTGCCAGCCCCCCGGACGTCGATCGTTGCTGAAGCCTGCAGAATAGAGTCCTCGTCCAGCTGGGTATCGGAGGAACCTCCGCCGTATTGGTAATGGTTTCCCCCGCCTGATCTCCGTCGACCTCCACCCAGAGGGTTAAGGTCTCCTCCTGGCCGATTGGCAACGTTGAGATGGTCCACTTCCCGGTATCAGGATCGTAAGTACCCGCATCGGTCTCGTAGTCAAGGTACGTAATCCCAAAAAGGAGGATGTCCTCCACCACCACATTGTGGACATCATCCGGACCATCGTTCCGGATGGTCAGGGTATAGTAAATCTCCGAACCGGGCAAGGGATTATCCTGATACACTTTTAAGGGATAATCCTGGGAATAATCCTGATTCACTGCTTTCGTCAGGGTCAGCTTGGCATGGGGCACGTAGACTCTAAAGCTTGCCTCAGCCTCCGCCCAGCTCACCCCATCAGGCGGGGGAGTGTCCGAAGACACCGTTGCCGTGTTCACCACCGTCTCCACCCGGACCTGCCGACACCTCCACGGTGATGGTTAAGGTGGCAGAATCCCCCACAGCAAGATCGCCCACCGACCACTCCCCGGTGGAGTCGTCATACGAACCCCTTTTTCGCGCAAAGGCGATCTTTCCAGCTACTCGAGCCCAAACAACCGTCCAACTTGGTAGACGAGGACGGCAAGGACGTACCCGATGAGGGTCGTGTACACGAGGGCGACAAGCGGCCACTTCCAGCTCTGCGTTTCTTGGCGGATCACCGCGAGCGTCGCCACACAGGGGATGTAGAGGAGTGTCATCACCATGAAGGCGTATGCCGCGAGGGGGGTAAAGTGCTCCGCAAGGGTCGGGCTCAGCTCTGTAGGATCGACGCCGTACACAACGGCAAAGGCGGAGTTTACGACCTCCTTGGCGAGGACGCCGGCGAGCAGGGCAACGCTCGCCTCCCATGTGCCAAAGCCGGCGGGAGCGAATACAGGAGCTACGGCTTGCCCGATTCGTCCGAGGTAGCTTTCTTCGCTGTATTCTTCTACGCCCGGCGGCAGATTTCCTAGGGCCCAGATGAGGATGACGACGGCGACGATGATTGTCCCCGCCTTGCGCAGGAATTCCTTTGCCCGGTCCCACGTGTGCAAAAAGAGAGTACGGACGTCGGGAAGGCGGTAGGGCGGAAGCTCGAGGACAAACGGCGCCGATTCGCCTTTAAAGACGAAGGTGCGGAGGAATTTTGCGACGGCGATGGCGACGACGATTCCCAGGAGGTAGAGGGAAAAGACGACCAGCCCTGCGTGTTCCGGAAAGAACGCCCCCGCGAGGAGCACGTAAACTACAAGGCGCGCCGTGCAGGACATAAAGGGATTTACGAGGATCGTCGTGAGGCGGTCCGCTCGGCTTTCGAGCGTGCGCGTCGCGAGGATCGCGGGCACGTTGCAACCAAACCCCAAGATCATGGGGATGAAGGACTTCCCGTGAAGGCCGATGGCGCTCATGAAGCGATCCATGACGTACGCCGCCCGGGCCATGTAGCCGGAGTTTTCGAGGAAGGCGATGGCGAGGAGCATGAAGAAGATGGGCGGAAAGAAGACGACAACGGCCCCAACTCCGTCGATGATTCCGTCGGCCACGAGCGAAACGACGGTGTCGTGAACCCCCAGGTCGGAGAGGTATTCCCCGGTCACCTCCCCCAGCTCCTCAAACGCTTCTTCTAAGAGTTCGATCAGCGGATCTCCTAGAGCGAAGGTGAACTGAAAGACGAGGTACATGAGGGAGAGAAAGATGGGAATCCCCCAGATCCGGTGGGTGAGGATGCGGTCGAGGCGGTCGGAAAAGGTGAGCGCTTCTGCCTCTTTCGGGCGCTCGACGACGTCGCGGAGGATGCGTTCGATGAACGCGTAGCGCCGGTCGGCGATGGCGACTTCCGGGTCTTCTCCCAGGCGTTCGCGCAGGTGGGCGCGGATCGCCCGAGCTTCCGCAAGGGCTTCTCGGGGAAGCTTGTCCTCGACTTCGCGAACGACGAGCTCGTCCCCCTCAAGGTACTTTACGGCGAGCCACCGCAGAGGGTACCTCGTCGCCAGTTCGGATGTGCGTTCCAGGAGGGGAACGAGGCGCTCGAGCGCCTCCTCCACCTCCGGTCCGTAGTCGATGCGAAGAGGTTCGCGTACGGAGCGGGCGGCTACGTCGATGGCTACCTCCATGAGCGTGTCGAGCCCCTGCTTTTTCGTCGCTACGGTGGGGACTGCGAGGACGCCCAGGCGTTCGCCGAGGAGGTCCGTTCGGATTTTTATCCCCCGAGCCTCGACTTCATCCCACATGTTCAGGGCGAGGACGACGCGGGGGGTGAGTTCGAGGAGCTGCAAGGTGAGGAAGAGGTTGCGCTCGAGGTTCGTGGCGTCCACGACGTCGATCAGGGCGTCTGGGCGTTCGCCAACGATGTAGTCGCGGGCCACGCGTTCGTCCTCCGCGTAGGCCCCCAACCCGTAAATCCCGGGAAGGTCGACGAGGACCACCTCACGGCCGCTTTTGGGGTCGCGGTAGCGCCCTTCCTTTTTCTCTACAGTGACCCCCGGCCAGTTCCCTACGTTGCGCCGAAGTCCCGTGAGGGCGTTGAAGAGTGTCGTCTTCCCTGAGTTCGGGTTTCCGGCAACGGCGATCGTGAGCGTCTTCGGAGTTAGGGCCGCCATTCCCACCTCTCCTTTACCACACGAGATTGGTACGCGTACCACACGAGATTGGTACGCGCCGCTCGAACAAAAGCGCGGTCTTTTGTGCGGATGTGTGGAAAGACTTCGGTCGCGTCGAAATCATCAGTGGACGCACGTCGGTGCTACGACAGGAAGGAGGGTCGAACGAGAACCTTTTGCGCCATCCCGTGGCCGAGGGCGATCCGTTGTCCGTTTAGGGCGACGATGAGCGGCCCGAAGTCGTTTTTGAGGACGCGGACTTCCCGCCCCCGCGTAAACCCGAGTTCTAGCAGACGAACGTGGGCGTCCGTGCCTCCTACGATGTCGGCGATGACCCCCAGTTCGTCAGGACGGAGAAGGGCTAGGGGGACCGCATTCCGTGCGCTCATGTCAGATCACCTCGACGAAGACGTACTTAGCTTCTTCCCGGCGAAGGCTGAGGTCGTATCCGCGCACTTCGACGTCAATGGGGTCACCGAGGGGGGCGATGCCGCGCACGGTGAGGGTAGTTCCTGGGGTAATCCCCATGGTGAGGAGCCGTTGGCGGATGGGCCCCGGGGCGGTGATGCGCGCAACTTTGCCCCGACCGCCTACGGGTAGGGTGTCCAGGGTGGGAAGTTCGTTCACGGGGGACCCTCCTTTGAACAATTCCAACGTGAAAGCGCTTTAAAAATTGGTGTTGAAAAAAGGCATTTGCCAATTATCAAGAACGATTCTCATTTTCCTCGCGAGGCTATTGTATCAAGGAGTCACTCTGGGTGTCAATGTACGTCCGAAGAGATCTCCGTCGATTTTGTGAACGCGCCTTCCTCCGTCGATCCGTTTCGCCAACCCGGGTGCCGGGGTTGGGCGAGAAAAGAAAAGAAAAAACGGCGCCGATGCGCCGTTTGCAAGTTTATGTTGGAATGGGGAAGCGTTTCGTTTACGTGGAGCGTTCTGAACGAACTCCGGGTTCCAAGGGAAGGCCGCCACGCGGGCCTCCCTCCCCGTCCCTTTCGTCGTGTTCGTGTTTTAGGTCGTAGTTTAGGCGGACGATCGTACGGTCTTCGAGTCGGAGTTGGTCCTTGAGGTACGTCACGGTAAGCTCGCTGAAGGTTACGCCCCGGAGCGTCTGGATTTGTTCGTGCAACGCTTCCAGACGGGCGAACTTCCCCCGTACGAGGATTACCTCCATGCACTGCGTGAGCGTAAGGTGGACGTGAACGGTGGAGATGATCACGTCGTAAAACGTGTGCTCGAGTTCCATGAGTACGGCGGGAAGGTTGCTTACGTGGTGGTCGTAGGCGACGATGATCGCCCCGGCGACCACCGACACCGGGTCGACCTTTTTGGGGTCGAGAATTGCCTTCCGCACGAGGTCGCGGATGGCCTCCGAACGGTTGCTGTAACCCTGCTCGGCAAGGAAGGCGTCGAATTGGCGAAGGAGATTTCCCGGAAAGGATACGCCGAACCGCACGAGGTCGTCGCTCATGGGATTCCCCTCGCTCGTATGGAGTGGGGTGGGTAGGCGTGAGGACGGGCGAATCCGTTGGTATACCTTTCGTGTTACGGAGATTGTACCACATCGCGAGGGGAAAACGCCAGCCTTCCGTAAGAGACGGAGTCGTTTGTAAGAGAGTTGTAAGAAGCGAGCCTCTGTGTAGCACCGGGCGAAACCGGGGTAGCATTTGCCGAAAGTAGCCCCCGCGGTTCTGGGAAAGCTTGTCTTTTGGGGTACAAACCTCGGCGGATTTCTCAGGTAAAATAAAAGGAGAAGGGGAACGTGCAGCCATCGCGCGAGAAAGGGGCGATTTCCATGTTTCGGCGCATCGTCGTGGCCACGGACGGATCGGAGGGAGCGCGGAAGGCCGTTCGCTACGTGGCGGAAAAGTTGGGCGAAGGGGACGTACGCGTTGCCCTGGTCCGCGTGACGTCACCGCTTCCGCGCTACATCTTTACGGAGTTTATGGTACCCGATCTTGACCCCCAGGGCGTCGTGGAAAAGCGCACGCGCGACGAGGTAGAGGAGGATGCGACGCCGCTTCGCGTACGAGGGATTCCCTACGAAGTTTACGTGGAGGTGGGCGATCCGGCGTCCGAAGTCGTTCGCCGCGCCCGAGAGCTCGGGGCTGACCTCATCGTCGTCGGACGTCGCGGACTTAACCCTCTGCAGGAAATCTTTCTCGGAAGCGTGAGCCAACGCATCCTCCACCTTTCGGAAATCCCCGTGCTCGTCATCCATTGATTTCCCCGAGGGATGGACGGGAATGCTCAGGAAGTAGAGTGCGGTGCCGCTCCGTTTCGGTAGGAGCGTAGAAGATTGAGGACACGTTCGTCGCTCACCTGAGGGAACCTTTCGTAGAAGGCTCCCACGGCGCCGAAGGGGGAAGGTGTAGCGAGGACGACCACTTCATCGGCGTACGCACGGAGTTCTTCTCCCGTTTCCGGCGGGGCTACGGGGGCGGCGAGGATCGTCCGGCTCGTCGGCGCGGCCTGGCGGAGCCAGAGAAGGGCGCTCTTTGCCGTCGCGCCCGTGGCGATCCCATCGTCCACCACGATACAATGGGTAGGGTGCGGCGAGGGGATTCCGCGAAATCCGTAGAGGCGCAGACGCGCCGCGAGTTCCGTGCGGGCACGTGCTTCTTCTTCGGCGAAATCCTCTTCCCGAAGCCCCAATTGGTGCAGGACGTCGAGGTTCAGGACGCGACGTCCGTCCGGGCCGACGGCGCCCACAGCGAGTTCGGGGTGAAGCGGGGCGCCGATCTTGCGCACGACGAGTACGTCGAGGGGGATACCGAGTTCGGCGGCTATTGCGGCGCCGACTTCCACACCGCCCCGGGGAATGGCGAGGAGGAGTGCGTTCTGGGGAGTAAGTTGGGGAAAGCACTTCTTCAGTTCAGCGGAAAGCTTTTTCCCGGCTTCCACCCGATCGCGAAAGAGGGGTCGATACCACCCTGCGGTCACGGAAATTCTCTCCCTTCTTTTTTTACAAATAGTTTTTATATAAAAAATAGAATTACGATCCGGGACGGGTCCGAAGGTTGGGTGAAGGAGGTTGGGTGAAGGGATGAAAATCGAAGGATTGGCGAGTGTAGACGTCCAGGCGCGTTGCGGCAGCGTAACCCCGCTCGGCCGCGGGTTGCACATGATTGACCTCTGCGACTGGTTCCTTCCCGAACGCACGGCGGCCTACGTCTTTCCTGAAGAAGGGATCCTCATCGAAACCGGTCCGGCCGTGAGCTTTCCCTTTCTCCTCAAGGGGCTTACGACGCTTGGGATGAGTCCCCGGGACATTCGTACGGTAATCGTCACCCACATCCACCTCGATCATGCCGGTGCGGTGGGTCTCTTCCTCAAGGAGGCACGGGAAGCCGAGGTGATCGTACACCCGCGTGGGGCGAGGCACCTGACGGATCCCAGCCGCCTCATCGCCGCGGTGCGCGAGCTCTACCGGGGGCGGTTCGACGAGTTTTACGCCCCAGTCCTTCCCGTGGATCCCGACCGCGTTCGCACCGTACAGGACGGCGATTTTCTTTTGCTGTCTGAGGGAAGGCGTCTGTTCTTTTACGATGCACCCGGACACGCACCCCACCACATCGCCGTGTACGCTCCGCACGCAGAGGGAGTCTTTACGGGAGACGCTGCTGGGGTGTGGTACAGCCGTCTCGCCTGGACGGGGACCTTTCTCATCTTGCCTTCTACAGTTCCCACGCAATTCGATCCCGAGGCGATGCGCCGAACATGGAAAAAGCTTCGCGCCCTCAAACCCCGCCGTCTCTTCTTCTCCCATTTCGGCGAAACGGAGGCCGTGGAGGACGTTTTCGGCCAGCTCGGAAAGTGGTTGCCGCGGTACCTGGAAGACGGGGAATTCGTACTTCGCCGCTACCTTCGTCCGTGGCGAGAAGGAGAAGAGGCGGATAGGGCCGCGATTTTCGCCCAAGCTGTAGAGCAACTCACGGAGATGTTCTGGGAACGGATCTTGCGGGACATCGGCGCACAAGGCCGCGGGGGTGAGCGGGCGAAGGAGATCTTTCGCCGGGAAACAGCGTACCGCCACGATGTCTACCTGAACGCCTACGGCGTCATGGACTACCTCTTCCGCCAAAGCTCCAGGGAAGATTCGGGTTGACGGAGGAGCGGTCGGGAAGGAGGGGATACAAAATGCTTTCGCGCCGCACGCGTTCCGCCGACGTCCTCATCGTCGGCGGCGGGATCGTAGGGGCGAGCGTCGCCTATTTCCTTCGCGCTTTGGGGTTTACGGGACGGATCGTCCTCGCGGAGCGCGATTTCGCCTTCCTCTGGGGTTCGACGCGGCACAGCATGGGCGGAATTCGGCGCTGCTTTCTCTCGCAGGTGAACGTCCGCCTGGCACAGTTCAGCCACGAGGTCTACCGTGAGATCGAACGGCACCTTCCCATCGACGGAGATGCCCCTCCTTTCCGGCCCGTAGGCTACCTCCTCCTCGCGAACGGGCGAAATTGGTCGCTTCTGCACGCGATGCACAGCCGCCTGCGCACTTGGGGGCTTATGCCCGAATGGGTAGGGCGGGAAGCCCTTCCCAAGCTTTTGGGCTGGGAACCCGAGGATTCCCTTGTCGGGGGACTGTACTGTCCCGGCGACGGCGTGCTCGACGTGCCTCGGGTTCACGCGGCACTCTACCGAAGGCTGGAAGAGCTCGAGGTGGAGACCGTTCGAGCCGACGTAGACCGCATCCTCGTAGAGGGCGGCCGTCTCGTCGGCGTAGAGGCCGTCCTCGTCGAGGAGCGGGCGCGGGTGCGTTGGAAGGTTCCCCGTACAGTAGTTGCGGCGGGGGCGTGGAGTCCGAAGCTCACTGCCGCGGCAGGAGAATACCTCCCTGTGGGAAGCCGGCGCCGGGCGGTGTACTCCTTTGCCCTGGAGAAACGCGAGCTCCCGGAATCCCTTCCCCCCCTTCCCTTTCTCCTCCTTCCCGGCGGAGAAATGGTCGCCCTGCGGGGGGAAGAGCTCCTTCTGAGCGTTCCCGCCGGTCAGGCCCACGAAGAAGATGCGGCGCCTAACGTCTTGCGGCGCCTCGGTCCCTACGGTCGCGGCGGGCGACTACTTTCCGGGCGATCTGCCGTCCACGACGTGCACGTCCGGGACTACAGCCCGATTGTCGGTCCGTGCCCGCGTGCAGAGGGCCTTTGGGTTGCCGCGGGGTTCGGGACCTACGGCGTAGGGCTCGCTCCGGCCGTAGGCTTCGGTTTGGCGGAGCGAATCCTCCGCCGGCGGCGGGCAACCCTTCCTCTCGATTTCCTCACGCCCTCTCGGATTACGCAGGCGGCGTGGGTGGAGGAAGCGCTTCTAGGCTGAGTGTATCCGTGCGCGCGAAAAAGGAGTCCAACTCCGCCCTAAGACGCGTCAGATCTTGGGGATCGGTTGCGGAGAGGAGGAGGACCGCCCGGGAGGAGTCCGAGAAAAGTCCTATAGGCGCAGGCCATTTCTCGGGAGGGAGGCGGTCCTTCTTGTTGAGGAGCAAGATGCGCGGAATGTCCTCTGCGTGTAGAGCGCGCAGGTGTTCCTCGGCGACGCGCATCTTCTCTTCCCAGTCGTCCTCCGAGACGTCCACGACGTGGAGGAGGAGGTCGGCTTCTCGGACTACGTCGAGGGTGGAGCGAAAGGCGGCGACGAGGAACGTGGGGAGGTCGCGAACGAAGCCAACGGTGTCGAGAAGGACGACCGTACGCCCCGAAGGGAGGTGGAGACGCCGGGCGGTCGTGTCCAACGTGGCAAAGAGGCGGTCTTCGACGAGCACCTCGGCACCCGTGAGCGCCCGAAAAAGCGTGGACTTTCCGGCGTTCGTGTACCCTACGAGGACTACCTGGGGGATTCCGCGGCGGAGGCGGGCCCGCTTTTGCGTGGCGCGGGAGCGTTCGACCTCTTCAAGCCGCTTGCGGAGGAGGTGGATGCGGCGGCGAATGCGCCGTTGGTCGATTTCGAGCTTCGTCTCCCCGGGGCCGCGCGTCCCGATCCCTCCCCCCAACCGGGAGAGGGCCTCGCCGCGTCCCGCGAGACGGGGAAGGAGGTATTGGAGCTGGGCAAGTTCCACCTGGATCTGACTCTCCCGCGTGCGGGCCCGCTGGGCGAAGATGTCGAGGATGAGCTGCACGCGGTCGACGACGGGGAGCCCCCAGGCCCTTTCCAGATTTCTCAACTGGGTGAGGGTGAGTGAGCGGTTTACGAGGACGAGTTCCGCCCCGACGTCTTGGAGGAGGCTGTGGATTTCCTCGACTTTTCCTTGGCCGAAAAGCGTCGCAGCTTCGGGTCTTTCTCGGCGGGCGACGACCGTCGCGACCACCTCTGCGCCGGCGGTTTCAGCAAGTCTGCGGTCTTCGGCGAGACGCGACTCCCGTTCGCCCCACTCGGCGGGGGAGAAAAACGCCGTGAGGAGGGCGCGCGTTCGTGTGGGGGAGGGAGAATTTCGCGAAGCCTTACCCACGGGAACGCCTCCTGTCGAAAATCTGCCCCTACGGTCGGGGCGGTTTGCTTTTAGATAGACTCGATGTGTACGGGAGGGATCGGCCGGTGCCCCACGTGCAAAAGACACGAGACCTGCTTTGGGTACGGGCGCGGATTCGCGAATTGGACGAACAGGGATACGGGCGGTTCCGCCTCGAGACGGGGACCACGGGTTGGGAAAGGGCCGAAGGGGTCCCGCCTTTCGAAGGATCGCTATCCATCGGGGACGAGTTCCGCGGACAACCTGCGGAATCTGAGGGAGACCGCACGTACCGCGGCAAGCCGCGCGACGTCGCCGTTCCCTACGTCCTCCCCGGTGAAGAGGTCCTCGTCCGCGTCGACCTTCGCCCGCAGAAAAAAGGCCTTTTGCGGGGGTGGCCGGAGACGATCCTCTCTCCCCACGACGGCCGTGTGCTTCCGCGCTGCAGGCACTTCGGCGCCTGTGGGGGATGCGCACTCCAACACGCCGCGTACGAGCTTCAGCTCGCCTACAAGGAAGAAAAGGTGCGCCGTCTCCTAAACGCCCAAGGAATACGCGACGTTTCGGTAAGCCCTATCCGCGGGATGGCCCATCCTTGGGGATACCGAAACAAGATGGAGTTTACCTTTCGTTCCGACGGAATTCCCGGACTTCACGCCAAGGGGATGTACCGCGAAATCCTCCCGCTGTCCGAGTGCCACATCGCCCATCCGGACATCGACCGCGTGCGGGAAATTGTGGGGAAGTGGGCGCGTGAACGGGGCCTACCCGGCTACGACAAGGACCGCCACTCCGGCCTCTTGCGCCACCTCGTCGTGCGCAAGGCCTTTGCCACCGGCGAACTACTCGTCGCCCTCGTGGCGACGGAGGCGCCGGACAAATATGCCTCTTCGCTTGCCGAACTTGGAGCCGAACTTCGGCGCACCCTCCCCGGACTTCGCGGCCTCCTCTGGGCGGAAAACCGGAGCCTTTCCGACGCCGTCCAGGTCGAACGCCTCCACGTCCTCGAAGGGCGTCCCTACATCGAGGAACTCCTCGGGGGTTTTCGCTACCGCCTCGAGCTCGAGACGTTCTTTCAGACAAACCCCCTTCAGGCGGAAGTCCTCGTTTCCTCGGCGCTCACTTACGCCCGAAAAGTTGTGGAAGCCTTAGAGCACGCCTTGGTCGTCGACCTGTACTCGGGGGTGGGCACGTTCACCCTCTCCCTCGCCCGCGTGGCGGAACGGGTGGTGGGCATCGAGGTGGTCCCTGCCTCCGTGGAGGCGGCACGCCGGAATGCGGCACAAAACGCCGTAGCGAACGTAGAGTTCCGCCTTGCCGATGCGGGAGAAGGTTTAAAGCGGCTTCTTCGCGAATGGGGGCGTGCGCCGTCGCTTCTCCTCTTGGATCCTCCCCGGGCGGGGGCGGGAGCGCGCACCGTCCGTACCGTCTTGGATGCGGCACCGGAGGCGGTCGTGTACGTATCCTGCAATCCTGCGACCTTTGCCGAAGACGCCGCGCGCCTCACGGATGGAGGATACGCGCTCATCTCCGTAATCCCCGTAGACATGTTTCCCCACACGCCGCACGTGGAGCTCGTCGCCCTATTTCGGCGAATGCAGTTGGGCTAAGCCGCAGAGGCAAGGCGCAAACAACGAAGTCTCTACGGCGTCTTTTGGTGTTTCGCCCACTCGACTCCTAAGCTCCGGCCGAAGGGGGCGGGTCCCTTATCGGTACGCGATGCGGAAGGATTTTTCCTCGGGAATCACGGGGCGTTCTTCGATCACGAGGTCGTCGACGCGGGCGGCAGGGGGCCCCTCCTTGAGGGCGAGCAGGAGGTCGCTCAGGGAGCGGTCGTCCCCCTGCACCTCCGCGGTGACCGAGCCGTCGGGTTCGTTGCGCACCCAGCCCGTAATCCCCCGCCGCGTCGCTTCCCGGAGGACGAACGCGCGGTACCCAACCCCTTGCACGCGGCCCACGATGCGGAGAAAGAGGCGTTTCATGGAGAACCTCCTACCGTCGTGCGTGGTTTTGCCGTTCCCTCGGCCTTTCAAATTTGTCGCACTTTGTGGCCGCTTACTTTCGATTATAGCGTAAGCCCAAGGGTTGCGCGGATCGCACTCGGAGATTTTCCCCCGACTCCGGGAAAATCCGCCTCGCGGACGAAAAAAGGCCCGGCCGTACAGCCGGGCCCTTCTTTGCGGTTAGCGTTTTGGGGTGATGGGAAAGGAAGGAGGTCTAAGATCCCCCGAGTTTCCCCACGGTTTCCCGTGGGCGACGGTGTTTCTTCTTGAGGTGGACTAGGCGAAGATGAGGGTGCCTGCGGGATGGGCACTGCCTTGCTCGGTTCGGACTCTCCCACGTCGTTCGTCGCGGTCACCCGCACGTACGCCTGGTTGGGCGAGGGGGTAAAGGTAAAGGACGGATCGGTCGCGTCCCCCAGCTTTGTCCACGTACCCTGGTCCGTGTTTCCGGCGTACACGGAGTAGTAGATCACGCGCTCCTTTTCCGCGTTGGGATTCCACCTTACGTCGACCGTGCCGTCTGCCTGTCGGGTTACCTGGACGTTTTTCGGTGGAGAAGGGGCGCCTTTGGGTGGTTTGCTCAGGTCGAACGGACTTACGGGGTTGGATGGAGGTGAGGTTCGGCCGTCGACCGTGACGGCCACGACTCGGTAAGCGGAAAGCGGTGTCGGCGAAGGGTCGCGGAATTCGAGCGGCTGGTGGCTCATCACGCTGGCGATGTGCGTCTCCCCTCCTGCGTCGGCGCGGAACACGCGGTACCCCGCGATGTCCGGTTCCCCGTTCGCATTCCAGCGGAGGACGACGGCGTTGCCCTCAAGGGTGGCGGTGACCCCTTGCGGGGGATTCGGTGCCTGTCCGGTGGGCGTACGCGGGTCGGCTTCCTCCGGAAGGTGGTTTTTCCAGTCCGTGGGGTAGGGAGATATGTCCATGCGGACGCGTTTGGGGATCTGAAGGGGGTCGCGTTTTACCCGCACCTCTTTGAGCACGAGGTCGTCCGGCGTGTCGTCCCGGGCGCGGTATTCCTTACCCCCAACGACGACGAGGCGCGCCTCTACGACGCGGTCGTCCCGTTCCGTAGGCACGCGGTTTCGTGGGAAGAGCCCGGAGATGATTTCCACCTTGGGGACCTTGCCCACGGCCTTTTGGCAAGTTTCTGAAGGGAGCTTTCCCGAAGGGAGGCAGATGCTCACCGTAACCAGGGTATTCGGGCGAGGGAAAGATTTTCCTTGGGGGTTGAGTTCGGGGATAAACTGCACCGTCTTTTGGTATAGGGTGAACCAAGGGGAGAGGTGGTCGAAGCGGGTTCCGTCGCGCTTTAGGCTCGTAGCTTTCGGTTGGTCCTTGTTTCGAATGTCGTACCCGCTCCAAACCCCCAGGGTGAAGGTCGGTGTGTAGCCGATGAACCAGAGGTCCTGATCTTTTTCGCTCGTCCCGGTCTTTCCGGCCACCGGCACGTCACCGTAGGTGCTTCGCAGCTTGGCGCCCAAGGCAGAAGCCGTACCGTTCATGACGACGCCGCGCAGGGCATCCGTAACCATGTAGGCGGTCTCTGGGGAAAACACCTGCCGGACCTCTTCTTCGTGGCGGTAGAGCTCACGGCCAGCTGCGTCGGTGATCCGTTCGACAATGTACGGCTTTTTCCCAAGCCCCTGGTTGGGGAATACCGTGTAGGCGCCCGTAAGCTCGTACAGCGTAGTCCCTTCGCGCAACCCTCCGATGGCCGCCACCTGGGATTCCCGCTTGTCCTCTGGGGTGATCGTAGAGATCCCCGCTGCCTCCGCGTAGGAGAAGGCGCGTTCCATCCCCACCTGATGAAAAAGGCGGACGGCCGGCGGGTTTCGCGATTCCCAAAGCGCCTGACGAGCGGTCATAAGGCCCTTGTACGGCGAGAGGTTGTAGTTGTAGACGACGTGTTCGCCCTTTTGGCCGTCGGGAAGCACTACGGGGGTATCCTCCACAGGAGAGTCGATGCCGGGGAGACCCCCCTCCTCGAGCGCCGGGCCGTAGGCGAGGATGGGCTTAATGGAAGACCCGGGAGAGTACGGCTGGTTGCGGGCAAAGGAGAGGTAGCGCTTTTCGTACGTCGGGTCCACCGTAGGAGGCTTTCGGTTGGGGATTTCCGCAAGAACGGCCCCCGTGCGGTTGTCGATGAGCACGGCGGCAAATTGCTGTACCGAAGGAATTTCCTTTCGGACTTCTTTTCCCTGGGCGTCCTTTGTGGATACGACGACCTTTGCGTCTGGAAAGTACTTCACTGCAGTTTGGGCTACGTCTTGAAAGGCGTCATACAGGTCGAGATCGATTGTCGTGTAGATGCCGACGCCGGCCGTATTCAAGAAGTCGCGCTTTTGCTGTACGAGGGCCTTCCACTCCGCCGGGGCATTCCGACGGACTTGTTCCGGATCTTGTCCGAGCTTCTTGAGTTCTTGGGAAGCGAGCGCTTCGGCAGCTTCCTCGAGAATTTCTTCCGTGAGAATTTGATAGCGGTTTGAAATCAGTTCGGGAAGGTCCGACTTTAGATTTCCCGCAATGTCGTAATTCAGCGCTTCTCGGTACTCTTCTTCGGAAATCTTGCCAAGCTTTCGCATGCTTTCGAGAACGTAGCGCATGCGGTCAATGCCGCGGCTCAGCCCTTCCGGGTCGTTTGGGTCGTACATCGCCGGAGATTGAAGCATGCCTACGAGGTAGGCCGCCTGGGCCAGGTTCAGTTCCTTGGCGGGTACACCGAAGTATCCGCGGGCGGCGGCTTCGATGCCGTAGAGGTTTTGTCCCTGGACTTTGCCGAAGTACATCTTGTTCAGGTAGGCCCCGAGGATTTGCTCTTTGGTGAAATAGCGTTCGACGTGGAGGGCGAGGAAGATCTCCGCAAACTTACGCCTGTACTTCAGACGCGTGAGCTCTTCGCCCTTTACTTCGCCGCTAATTTCTTGGCGGTAGAGATCTTCGAGGAGCGTCTGCTTGACGAGCTGTTGGGTAAGCGTGCTTCCTCCGGTCTGGATTTCGCTTCGGGTAAGCTGCTGATACGCCGCACGGGCGATTCCGCGAAGGCTTACGCCGTGGTGGGAGTAGAAGTTCTTGTCTTCTGCGGCGATAAGCGCCTCAATGACATATGGAGAAATCTCGGACAGCTTTGTCGGGATACGCGTCTCCACCGAGGGAAGTTGTCCGATGAGCTTCCCTTTTCGGTCGTAAGCGTAACCCGCGATGTTTCCAGAAAACAGCGCTTCCTTCATCGCCTCGTAGGAAGGGAGCTCTTCCTTTTGAAAGGCGGAAGCTATGATCCCTAAAGCGATGCCGAATCCAGCAAAAGCAACGGCCACGACGAAGATGGCAAACGTGGCGAAACCGTATCCTACGTACCGCCAAATCGGCGGCTTTTGTTTTCCGTTCGGGGTCCTTCGGGATTGTTCGCCTTCCGGGGGACGATTTGCCGAGGGAAACACGAGCGTAGGTTCGTCGCCGCCGGAATTTCCGTGCGTGGACATCCACACCCCTCCTTTGGCGGGTTCATTATACCACGTCCGTTCCAGAGGGGGCCGCGTTTCCCTCCTCGGCCGCCTTTGGTATACTTGTGCCCGACGATCTTTTTCCAAGGGCGACCGTGCTTTTCGGTCGGAGGATGGGTCACGAGTAGGAGAGGGAGAAGGAGAGGAACGCGGGTGAACGGCGAACGCTCTTTTGCTTCATCGCAGGAGGGGAGGGAGCATCACCCCCAACCGGAAACGGCGAGGATGCTGGAAGCTTCTGCCATACTCGAGAAGGTGATTCGCGAGGAAAACCTCGAACCCGAGGTGGCCGAACGCTTCAAGCAGGCCTTTTTGCGTCTGGCTCGCGGGGTAGCAGAGATTACGCCGCTCGAAGAATTCGCCGTTCGCCTGGCGCGGAGCGTGCGCGACGGCCGCCCCCTTCGGGTGAAGTTGGGCCTCGATCCCTCCGCTCCGGACATCCACCTGGGGCATACCGTCGTCCTCCGCAAGCTCAAGGATTTTCAGGAACTCGGCCACATCGTACAGCTCGTGATCGGGGACTTTACGGGGCGTATCGGCGATCCGACAGGGCGTTTTGAAACGCGCCGCGCGCTCACGGAAGAGGAAGTGCGGGAAAACGCCCGCACCTATCTCGAACAGTTTTCCCGCGTCCTCGACGTCTCGCGCGTCGAGGTGCACTTTAACGCTACGTGGCTTGCCCCCCTTACCCTCGCCCAGACGATCGAGCTCATGTCCCGGATGACCGTGGCGCGAATGTTGGAGCGCGAAGACTTCCGCGAGCGCTTCGCGTCCGGACGCCCCATCGCCCTACACGAATTCCTTTACCCCCTCCTTCAAGGGTACGATTCGGTGGTGCTTCGGTGCGACGTGGAACTCGGAGGGACGGACCAAAAGTTCAACTTCCTCGTGGGCCGTCACCTTCAAGAGAGTTACGGGCAACCTGGGCAGATCCTCATGCTCATGCCCCTTCTCGAGGGCCTCGACGGCGTACGCAAGATGTCGAAGTCCCTGGGAAACTACGTCGGGGTTCAGGAACCGCCCGAGGAAATGTACGGAAAGATCATGTCCGTCCCCGACTTCCTCGTCCCGCGGTACGCGCTCCTTCTTACGGACATGCCTGAGGAGGAGGTGCGGCGTCTGGAAGAAGGGATGGCGGCAGGGACGGTCCATCCCATGCACGCCAAAAAGGACCTGGCCCGGCGAATCGTCGCCCAGTACCACGGGGAAGAAGCGGCGCGGCGGGCGGAAGAGCATTTCACCCGCGTCTTTCAAAGGCGCGACCTTCCCGAACACCTTGAAGAGGTGTGGTTGCCTTTCGCGGACATCCCCGAAGGCGGTATGGGCCTCTTGTCCCTCCTCGTACGCCTTGGGTTGGCCGCCTCAACGAGCGAAGCACGCCGTTTCGTCGAGCAGGGGGCGGTGCGCGTCGACGGCGTGCGCGTCGAGGATCCTCGCGCGCGCATCTTTCCCCGTGACGGGCAGGTCGTCCAAGTGGGTCGGCGGAACTTCCGCCGGATCCGTCTGTCTCAGGATGCGGGACCGTGACGTTCCTGCGGCGCGGCGAAAAAATCCCCCGGAGATTTCTCCGGGGGGATTTTCCTTCGGGAGAGTTATCCGCGGCGGCTGTAAAACTCGACGACGAGCGTTTCGTTGATCTCCTGAGGCAGTTCTTCACGCAACGGGAGGCGCTCCAGTCGGCCCTCGAGCTTCGCCTCGTCCCAGGAGAGGTACTCGGGCAAATACACGCGTTCGGCCAACGCCTCCTTCACCACGTGGAGCTGACTTCCCTTTTCTGTGAGTCCGATCGTGTCCCCGACCTTTACGAGGTAGGAGGGGATGTTTACGCGTTGGCCGTTGACGGTGATGTGCCCGTGGGTGACGAGCTGCCTCGCCTGCCGTCTCGTGCGGGCGAGGCCGAGGCGAAACACGAGGTTGTCGAGACGCCGCTCCAAGAGGATGAGAAAGTTTTCTCCCGTGTTTCCGGGCATGCGCGAAGCCTTGCGGAAGAGGTTGTGGAACTGCCTTTCGGAAACGCCGTAGAGGAAGCGCAGCTTCTGCTTTTCCTGAAGCTGCATGCCGTATTCGCTCAGCTTCCGCCGTTGGGACTGGGCTCCGTGCTGGCCGGGGGGGAAGGGCCGCTTTTGCAATTCCTTCCCCGTTCCCGTGAGTGAGATCCCCAGGCGGCGGCTGATCCGCCAAATCGGACCCGTGTAGCGCGCCATACGTCTTTGCCCCTTTCCGTAAGCACTGCTCTTTCGACCGCAGTATTATGCGGGTACATTCGTCTCCCGGCGGTAGAGTCACAACGTACAGAATACCTTGTAGACCTTGGTTTGTCAAGGTTGCCTTGCAGTTTCGCCGCTTCGCTTCGGCGCGTCCGGCAAACTGATACAATCTTTGCTTGGTGATCGCCGATGGACGTTCGTCGGTTTTCTCTTCCACCTCCCTCTGCCGGAGGGGTGCCCGCCAACGCATACCTCCTGAAGCGAGGAGACGTGCGGTGGCTCGTCGATGCGGGATACGGGATCTCTCGGCTCGATGCGGTCTCGGGATTCGCAGATCTCCGGGGAGTCGTCCTCACCCACCGCCACCCCGCCCACGCCGGCGGTGCGAGATCCTTGATACTTAAGGGGATTCCCGTGTACGCCCGCCCATCGGTTTCGCGGTCTTTGTCTTTGGATCTCGACGTTCTCGGTACGGATTCCCGCTGCGCCCGTATTTCCCGGGAAATCGAAATCCCACCGGAAGGGGTGCGTTTTGTCGGGGAGGAGTCGTACCTTCCCGAAGCGCAGGAGGCGCTGCTCCTCGCGCTCCCGGGACACACGTGGGACGGTCTGGGTGTTTACCTTCCTTGCTGCCGGGCGCTTCTTTCCGGTGACCTCCTCCTTCCGGGACGCGCCGTCCCTACGCTTTCCTGCGACGACGCCCTCGCCTACCTTTCGCCCGGCGAAAGCACCCTCTTTTCGGCAAACCTCCTCGTCGCCCTTCGGAATTCCTTACGAAAGATCGAATCTCTTGGGGATTTTGTCCTGTATCCCGGTCACGGAGAACCCGTAGAAGAAGGGAGGGCGGTGCTCCGCCACGTTGTCCGGCAGGTGGACGACCGGCTCTTCCTCTTGCGCGACCGAGTGCGCCGCCCTGGAACGCCCTTTGAAGTTGCCCGGGAACTCTTCCCTCGCGCGGTACGGAAGGACCCGGCGAAGACGGCCGTCGAGGTCGCCCTGTACCTCGACGTCCTCGTCCGAGAGGGCGTTTTCCGACTCGAATGGGAGATGTGTCCCTCCGGTTTCCCGCGTGCTCGGCTCCTGCCTTCCGATCGCGTTCGCCGACCTCCCCTTTCCGAGAGGGCATTAAAGTAGCATGTTTGGGGAAAAAGTACGGACGAACCTTCGGAAGGGGAGGAATGGAGAAATGGGATCTTCGTCGGCGCGGCGTTTCTTTCCCTTTATTTTGGGAGCACTCTTTGTCCTCGCGTTGGGGAGCGAGGTGTTCGCGCGTTCCGGAGGGCGGCATTTCCTCGGGACCGCGCGCGCGGATGGTACGCCTTCGGGGATTGAGAGGCCCGCGCACGTCGAAAATCTCGAGCGAATTGTCGATCCCCTGCGCATTATGTCCGAAAAGAGCTACATCTTTTCCGGCAAGGCAGAGGTTCGCACGAAAGAGGGATACCCCGTCCTCGCGGCTCGTCTCACGGGCGTTCACGATCCCTCCCGGGGATTTTCCGTCGCCGTCGTGAGCGGAACACCCGAGGATAAGGCGGAGGCGCAGAAAGTTGCCCCTTACGACGAGGTCGCCTTTTTCAAACGGGAGGGGCGGATGTACATGCGGTTCGCCGACGAGGCCGCTTGGCGCCCGGTCTCTTCCGAAGAACAGGGTGTCGCCCGCGAAGAACTATCGCGTTGGGATCCCCGAGACCATGCGGAACGTCTCGTGCGCTACGCCGTCCGCGTCACCCCGGTAACCCGCGAGTCCTTTCGCGAAAACCGCGAGGTTTGGGAGATCCTCCTCGACGGTGCTGCTCTCACCTGCGACCGGGCGGCGGGAGCTCCTGCTGGGCCGGGAGTGCGCCTTTCCGCCCCTCTTTCTTCGGAGCCACCCTCTCCATCGCCGAAGGTCGGAGCGCGGTACCTCTTCGTTCTCGACGCCGAAACCTGAAATCCCGTGGAACTCCGGTACGAGGAGCGGGTCCGCCTCGAGCCTCCGGAAGGGGCGGTGTTTTCTCCCGAGGAAGAAGAGCACACCTTGGCGTTTCGCTTTCACGCGTACGACCGAGAAGTGCAGTTTCCCGATCTTTTGGGCATCGAACAGCCATAGGCGTCCCCTTCCGCCCCGATTTCCGAGAAACCGTGCGCCCTTCCCGACAAAGCAGGAACCGCGGTGTTGGGCGTCGAACCCAATACGCGAGGAGTTCCGTTTCGACAATTGGGTCCCAAGTCCGGAAAAAGGGAAGCGCGGCGGAGGAAAGCGGGGAACAGGTGAGGGGGAGGGAGAGGGAGAATGGCTCGAAGGAAGGCAAAACGGGCGGGAAAGAGCGGCCGGGGTACGGCGCCGGTGCGGGAGGGCGAAGTCCTTACGCTTTTTCTCGCTCCCATCGGCACGATGCCGATCGGAGGAGAAGGGCTTCGGGCGGTGTTTACCTCTTGGCCTGGGATCCTGTTCTTTTCCTTGGCCCTTCTCCTTCTCGCCACCTTGCCCTACGGAATGTGGCGAAAGAAGCGCTCGTTAGAAGAGGAAGCTGCTGAGCTCCTCGAGGAGCTCCGCTTTCTCGAGGAGGCCATGAAGAAAGTAGAAAAGGACCTCTTTCCTCGAGAAGGGGAGGAGTTGGAAGGAGATTCGGCCCTCCTTCTCCGTCGGGAGGCGTTCCTTCACCGGATCGAAGACTTTCGAACGCGATCAATTCCGGAGGCCGTTGAAGAACTTGCGCGCGCACGGGCGGCCGGGTTCTTTCGCAAGGTGTTCGCGTTGGAATCGGCGATCGCGTTTGCCCGAAGCTTGCTAGAAGAAGGCGGACGTTACCTCGTCTTGCCCCCGTCGGTGGTGCGTCCTCCCAGAACCGAGGCAGTCGTGAAAAGGGAGGAGGGCGGTACGCCCTTTTCGCAGCCTTCGCGAGAAGAAACACGTGCGGCGGAACGCGGAGAGCCCCCGACAAAGGAGCGCGAGGTTTCCCGTGTGGCGGACGAACGGGAAGAAGCGGAGGGCGAAGCCCGTGCGTCCGCATCGATCCCGGCGTTGTCCACCTGCTTCTCCTTCGGAAACGCGTCCGCTTCGGGTGGGGAGGAATTTCGGGCACTCGTAGAGGAGGACGAGCGCACCGCAGCTTTGCTTACCGAAGTCCGTGCAAAGCTCGGCTTACGTCTTACGCGGCTTGAGGAGCGGCGAACCGCCTTGCAGAAAGAAGTCGCCGATCTCGCCCTCCGGTGCAAAGAAGGCCGACCGCCTTTGCCCGAAACGCTCCGCCGCCTCCGGAATGCCTATGGCGAAATTCGAGACGAGGTGCGCCAACTCGTGGCCTGGGGCGAAAGAATCGAAGAGGAGATGCCGGGGGCGATCAAGCGTCTCGAAGCCGAACTGCAGGCGCTCACGGAAGTCGCCCCGTTGGCTGAGGCGGGAGAAGCGGAAGAGCACCTCCGGGCGATGAAGCTCCTCTGGCATCGCCTTCCTCCGCTCTGGGACCGCGGGGATCTTCCTTCGCTCCGCGACGTAGGGGAGGCCTTTGCGCGGAGGAAGGAACTCCTCGAGGAGCTCCTCACCGCGGAACGGAATCGGCGGGCGAAGGTGGACGGGCAATTGGCGGCCCTTCGAGAAGTGCTAGACGAGTTTCGCGAGCTCCTCGCCGCCGCCGCCGCGCTCGTGGAAAGGCTCGAGGAGCGGTACATCTTGCCCCCAGCGGTGCGACCAGAGCTGGCCGCACGGGCGGCGGAGTACGAATCCCTGCTGCGCGGCCGCGAAGCGGCGGAAGGGCAGGTGCGCACGAGAGAATTTCGCCAAGCTGAGGCGTCCCTCCGCCAGCTTCTCGAGGCCAGTGCAGAGGGGAGACGAGGGATGCGCGCGTTTCTCGAGTGGCTGGATGGGATTTCCCGCGAAGAAGCCGAGTTCCGACGCCGGCTCGAAGAGGTCGGTTCGCGGCTTCGCCGCCTCGCACAGGAGATCGAGCGCGTCTTTTACACGGACCGCACGCCGTACCACGATCGCATCGCCGCCCTCGAGCAGGAGCTCCTCTCATGGGAGGGGCGTCTCTCTTTGCGTCCCTTCGACCTCGTTCAGGTGAAGGAAGACTTACGGTCGTACCTCGATCTCGTCGAGGCTGTGGAAGAAGAGACGCACGCCGACCTTCAGGCCCTTCGGGAGGCGGAGCGGGTCGTCCTACACCTCAACGCCTACCGCTTCGACGTTCCGGAGGTCGGCCGGTGGCTCATGGAGGCGGAAAACGCCTTCTGGGATGGGCGTTTTCGGGAGGCTCAGGGATTTGCCCGGCGCGCCCTGGAAATCGGGGCAAAGCTCGGGGTTTTCCAGGGGACGACTCCGTAATCCGCCTTGGGCGGCGGCGTTTCACGGGAGGAGCCAACCTTTTTTTCTCCCGTAGGCGAGGATGTGGGCGTACAGGTCGTCCCCTAGGTACGGGCTGAACGGAGGGACGGGGAGGGGGGGAGACGGCGGCTCCGGGTAGACCAAAGCCCCCAAGCCGTCGCTCGTCGCGGGAAACGGCAGGAGGGCGTCTACCTCTCCCCAAAAGACGAGCTTTACGTGGAGGAGGGTCCCTTTCGGAGCGCGAATCCGGTAAGCTCCGATGCTGCGGAGCGTGCGGAAGGAAATCCCTGCCTCCTCGTAGGCCTCCCGCGCCGCCGCGAGGAGGGGTGGCTCCCCGGGGTGGATTTTTCCTCCGGGAAGCTCGATTCCCCGGGTTCGGTGGCGGGTAAAGACGAGTCCCCTGCCCAACTGGGGAACCACGAGGACGTCGGTTGGGGCTTCGGACGGAAGCCCTTTTCCGCTTTCTTCCAAGACGAGTTCGATCCGATTGCCCGAGCGATCGAAAAACGTGTACGTGTACATGCGATTTCCCCCGCGCTTCGCATGTGCGTGGGAGTTCATCAACGTTCCCAAAGCTTTAGAGCGATGGCTTTGGCCGCCCGAAGGCCCTGAGCCCAGGCGTTGGCCACGCTGCGAAACGGGGAAGGCGTGGCCACGTCGCCCGCGGCGTATACTCCCATCAAGGAGGTTTCGCCCCCTTCTCCCGTGCGCAGGGATCCGTCTTCGCGGCGCTCGAGGGCGGAGGCGATGGCCTCGCCGAGGGGGGGAACGTGGGCGGCCATGCCGAGGCGTAGGAGGAGGGCATCGACGCGGAGGACCTCTTCGGGAGAGTCCCCGGATGCGAGGGTGAGAAGGAGGGTGCCGTCCGCGTCGCGCGCGATGCGGACGAGGCGGGTTTCGGGCCGCCACGTGACGTGACGTGCGGAAACGAGCCGCTCCGCCCACGCCGGCCGCCCTCTGAGGCGACGGCTGCGGGTGATGAGCGTGATCTGCCGTGCGTGAGGGAGGAGGTTGAGGCCGCCTTCCAGGGCGCGGTCGCCTCCGCCGACGATGGCCACGTGGAGTCCCGCAAAGCGTTCTGGGTTTCGGCTCGTAGAGAGGGTGTAAGCCTCCGGAACGAGCTCCTCCCCGGGAACCCCGAGGCGACGCGGCAAGGCACCTGTGGCGAGAAGGAGGATCCGCGTGCGGAGTACCTCTCCGCTTCCCGCGAGGTGTAAGATGTAGCGTGCTTCGGCGTCGGGTTGTATGTCGACGTACGCGACCTCCGTTCGAAGGACGGGAACTTTTGCTCTGTCGAGGCGACGGCGCCAAAGGTCGAACAACTGTTCGACTTCGATGTCCTCGACGCCCGGAACGTCGCGCAAAAGTCCTCCGACGGCGTGGAGTTGTCCCCCCAACTCTCCTCGCTCTACGAGGAGGTGGGGGATGCCTAAGGAGGCGAGAGCTAGGGACGCTCCAATCCCCGCCGCACCGCCGCCGACGATTACCACGTGGTGGGTTTCCGACACGCGCGATCCCTCCGAGGTGCGGCCTCATGCCGTCCGAGAGGATTTTATGGTAAGATCTACGCTGCCCGCTTCATTGTACCACGCGCGGCTTTTTCTCTACCCGTCTGGGGAGTTGTGGGGATGCCGCGCGGAAGGAGATGAAAATGCGGTACCGGATGATCTTTCTCGACCTCGACGGGACGGCCCTCACGTCGGAAAAGCGGATCACGCCGCGCACCGCGCACCTCGTCCAACACTTGGAGGCCCACGGGGTGCCCGTGGTCATCGCTACGGGGAGGGCGATCTTTGCCGTTCGGGAATTCCTCCGCGACGTTCGCTTGGCGTCCCCGGTGGTCACGTTAAACGGCGCCGTGGTGTTTTCCCACCTGTACGGCGCGCCTCAGGAATACCATCCGATCCCTTGGGCGTGGCTTCAGGAGTTTTTCCAGGTCGTACAAAAGAGCGGCCGACTGCAGAACCTCCTCTTCGAATCAATTCACGGCTACTACGTGCTTACCTACGATCACGAGATCTTCGAGACATTTACGGATTACCGCAACCTTCCTCCCAAGGTGATCACCCTCGATGAGCCGGTTTCTGATCCGGTGACCAACCTCCTCCTCAGACCCCGGAGGATTCCGGAGGATAAGGAACTCCTCTACCGAGAATTGAACGCCGCCCTGGACGGGCGGATCCGATTTTTCAAGACGAGTTGGGAGTGGATCGAAGGCGTACGCTACGGGGTGAACAAGGGAGCCGCCATGGAACGCATCGCCTTGACGTACGGGATCCCTCTCGACTCCGTCGTCGCGTTGGGAGACGAGTGGAACGACCTCGAGATGATCCAAAAGGCTGACCTGGGCGTCGCCATGGGGAACGCCGTGGACGCCATAAAAGCCGCAGCCGATCTCGTGGCACCTTCCAACGACGAAGAGGGAGTCGCGCGCGTTCTGGAGGAGATCTTCTACGACTTTCTTGTCGAGACGGAGTATGCGCCGCTTCACACCTCGTAAACTTCGCTTGAGAGGAAGGCGAAGGCCGCAAACGTCGAGCTTTCGGGATCGCGCAAAGAACCTTCGGGCGTATACAAAAGGGGCCGCCCGAGCGGCCCACGGTGGTGGGGTGAGGGGGTGGTTGTTCCGCTCCAGCCTATGCGCCGGCACGCGTTCGGGTTCTTCCCCGACGCGCGCCGGCCTTTACGTTTCTGGAAAAAGTTTTGCGGGAGGGGTTTCGACGGGCCGAGGCACGCTAACAGGGGCAGCAGTCGCCGTCTGACCCCGAACGAAGACACGTTGTGCGAGGTGAACGCCCGTGGCGTCAGAAGTCTTCTGTACGGTGACGTCGTGTGCCTACTGGCGCGAAGGAAATCGCTGTGCCGCACCCCAAGTACGGATCGATGTCGACGCGCCGGCCGTAAAGCGTTTTCACGCGGAATTTGCCCTTCTCGGTACACAAGCCCAGGGTCCCAAGGCGCAGAGCTCTTCGGATACGCGCTGCGCGACCTTTCAGCTGCGCCGGACGGCCGAAGGGAGGGAACTTTCGTGACGGAACAGGAAACCCGCGAGACACCTGCCGACGGAGCCGATACGTCCCGGACGTCGGAGGGGCAGACGGGGCAGGGAAACACGTCCCCTACGGACGCCCTTCCGGCTGGTGAGGGTCCCGTCGCTCGCCGGTCGGCACACGAAGAGTTTGCCGCCGAAATGACCCCCCGCGCGGAAGCGGGTGCCGCCTATCCCATCGAAGAGCGTCGAGAAGAGACGGGGTTCGGCCTTGGGGCGCTGGCCCTCGCGCTTTCGGTTCTCTCCCTCTTCTTCGCGCCTTACCTTTTGGGAGCTGGCGGCGTTCTGTTGGGTTACCTCGCCTACCACCAAGGAAGCCGAAGCTTGGGAGCTTGGGCGATGGGGCTCGGCCTCGTCTCGATTGTCGTCACCTTTTTCCTCGGCCCCTTGATCCGCGCGTGGTAGTGCCTTTGGCGGGCGCAAGCCCGCCTCGTGAGAATGAGCTTCGCATTTTCGGTCCTCCGATCGGCTGTCCGTAGGGCAGACGGGAGGGCCGGTTTTTTGTCCTCCTTGTGCTACAATGAACGCGGTGAGCGATCCATGCTTTACCTCGATGCGGCGGCGACGACGCCGCCTTGGCCGGAAGTCGTAGAGGCGTATGCCCGAGCCTGGCAGGAACGCTTTGCGCATCCGGGTTCGCCGCACGAATTGGGCCTTCGGGCCGCGGAACTGCTCAAAGCCGCCCGCAGGCAGGTTGCCGAACTTTTGGGCGTGGAACCCGAAGAGGTGTTTTTTACGAACGGAGCGACCGAGGCAAACGCGGCGGTCTTCCTGGGTGCAGCTTCTTCCGCTCCCGAAGGGCGGCGCCACATCGTGACTACCGCCGTCGAGCACCCTTCGGTTCTCGAACCGCTCGCGCGCCTCGAGCGCCGGGGATTCCGCGTGACCTACGTCGCTCCCGATCGTTCCGGGACGCTTCGGGCACGGGACGTGCTTGCAGCGCTCACGCCGGAGACGTTTCTCGTGAGCGTCATGTACGTAAATCACGAGACGGGCAGCATCCACCCCATCGAAGAAATCGGCGCGGGGCTTCGCGAACGCCCGAACGTGCGCTTCCACGTGGACGCCGTGCAGGCCGCCGCAGTACTTCCTCTCCCCATTCGCGCGGCGAGGATCGACTACCTCACCCTTTCGGGGCACAAGATCCACGGTCCCCGAAGGACGGGGCTCCTCTTCGTCCGAAAGGGGCTTCCCCCGCCTCGGCTCTACGGAGACGGCGTCCCGGAGGGGGGTGTACTGCACCCGGGTACGCCCGACGTCGCCGCGGCCGCGGCGTTTGCCCGAGCCCTCCGCCTAACGGAAGAACGCCGTACGGCCTTCGTCGAACGTGTGCGCGACCTTTCCGAGCGGCTTAGGGAGGGATTGGAAGCCCGAGGGGCGGTGGTGCTTTCGCCGCGCCTCTCCCGTGCCTCCCACATCCTGAACGTTTCGTTTCCCGGAATGCGTGGGGAGGTGCTCGTTCGCGCCTTATCGGCGCACGGCGTGTACGTAGGGACGCGCTCTGCCTGCCGAAGCCGCGCGCCTCGGTCTCATGTGCTTACGGCTATGCGCCTTCCCGCAGAGCTCGTCTCCGGGAGCATACGCCTGAGCTTTGCCGAGGACTTGGAACCGGAGGCGGCGGAGGAGATCCTCTCCCGCTTCGACCGCGCCTTGCGCGACCTGCGGAGCCGTTCGTAGATACGAAAGCCGCAAACTCTTTTTTCGGAAAGGACGGAGGGTGTGGGCGAAGAATCGACCCGGGAACGTCTTTGGGGAGACGAGGCGGAATCGTCTCCCTACGACACGCTTCTCGTGCGCTACGGAGAACTCGCCCTAAAGGGGAAGAACCGTCAAGATTTCGAGCGGGTGCTCCTCGCGCGCGTGCGCCGCGCGTTGGAAGGTCTCGCGCCCGTGCGCATTCGGCGGACGTTTGGGCGCCTGTACGTGTACGCCCCCGAGGCCGTGCTCGTGGAGGCGGCGCGGCGTCTCGAGCGGGTGTTCGGAATTTTTTCCTTTTCCTTTGCCCGGAGTGCGGAAAACGACCTCGAGGCGATCCGTGCCGCCGCCCTTGCGGTCCTTCGGGCGGAGGTGGCGCGGCGGCCTGGGGTGCGAACGTTTAAAGTGTCGGCCCGGAGGACCGATCCTCGCTTCCCCATGCGCGTTCCCGATCTTCTGCCGGCGATCGGAGGATACCTCCTCCCGCGATCCGGAGGCTTACGGGTGGACGTGAACCATCCGGACCTCGAGATCACCGTGGAAATCCGTCCAGAGGGCACGTTCGTATACGCGGATCGGATCCCCGGTCCGGGCGGTCTTCCTCTGGGGACGAACGGGAAGGCCCTCCTCCTTTTGTCCGGAGGCATCGACAGCCCCGTGGCCGGCTGGTACGTGATGCGGCGCGGGGTGCGCGTCGAAGCCGTGCACTTCCACAGCCCGCCGTACACGAAGCCGGAAGCGAAGGACAAGGTTCTCGCCTTGGGTCGTATCCTCGCCTCCTGGTCGGACGAATTTACCGTGCACTTCGTTTCGCTCACCGAAATCCTCCTCGCGCTCCGCGAGTCAATCCCCGAAGCCCTACGCACCGTGATCTTGCGGCGCTTTATGATGCGCATCGCCGTCAGACTTGCGAGGGAGCGGCGGGCGCTCGCCCTCGTCACCGGCGAGAGCCTCGGGCAGGTCGCCTCGCAGACGCTCGAGGCGATGGCGGCAATCGAAGACGCGGCGGAGCTCCCCGTGCTTCGTCCCCTCGTGGGTTTAGACAAGACGGAGATCATCGAGCGAGCCCGGAAGATCGGGACGTACGAAACTTCCGTCCTCCCCTACGAAGACACGTGCACGCTCTTTCTCCCGCGCCACCCCAAGACGCGGCCGCGCCTTGCAGAAGTGCGGGCCGCCGAAGAGCGAAGCGGCCTTGACATCTCCGCCCTTGTGGATCGGGCATTGGGGACAGCGGAAACCGTGACACTTCGGGCGGAGTTCGGAGCGCTTTCGTCGACGCCGAACGTCGAAGACGACAAGGGGCTCTCCTCCTACCTCTGACGGCGAGGCGGGGAGAGCCCTTCGTCCGCAGACTACTTTGCGATGAGGACCGAACTTTTGGCGAGTTGCGCGATGCGGTGGCTTACGCTTCCCAAAAAGAGCTCTTGGAGCATGGTGAGGCCTCTCCGGCCGACGACGATGAGATCGATCCCCTTTTCTTCCGCGTACTCTACGATCCTCCGCGCAGGGTCGCCTTCCAAGACCGCCGAGTGTACGGCAAAGGGCTCCCCTTCGAGGCGTTTTTTCGCTTCCTCGAGGCGCCGCTCGCCCTCTTTGAGGACGATTTCGCGATAGTCGGAGCGAGACATCGAGGAAAGGGACTGCATTTCCGTAAAGACGCCTTCTTCGAAGCGGTCGAAGCGGACGACGTGTACGACGTGGAGTTCCGCGCCGGAAGTCATACGGGCAATGCTTGCGGCGGTTTCGAGCGCGCGCTTGGCGTGTTCGGATCCGTCGTAGGCGACGAGGATGCGTTGAAACACGGAGGATCCCTCCCTCGTAAATTTGCCTTTCGGCACCTTCGGTGCACGGTCGGAAAAAGGCGCCTCTACGGGTATTGTACCATACCGAAATGCTCCCACTCATCCGTGTTTCCCGAACCTTTGTCGGAAGGGGTGCGGAACGTGGACGGCGAAAGTCCCAGTTCCCCAGAGTTTCCGAACGACCCGCGAATGGACGGTGCGAGTACCTTTGCCGAAAGGCGCCGCCGGTTTGCCCGTTCTTTGTGCGACGAGGGGATTGCCTTTGCCCTCGTGACGCGTCCGCTCCACATCGGCTACCTTACGGGCGTGTTCCTCGAACCGCACGAACGCCTTGCAGGGCTTATCGTCTTCCCAGGAGGGGAGTTTCTCCTCGTCGTCCCGGCGGTGGAAGACGTCCCGGAAGATCTGCCCGTGATCCGCTACCGCGACGGTGAGGATCCCTACCGCGCCGTCGGGACATACGTGCGTCAGGTCCTTCCGTCCCGCGGGGCGGAGGGGGGACTCAAAATCGGTGTGGAAAAGGAACACCTCACGCTTGCCCGTGCCGCCGGGCTTACCGCGGCATTCACCCAAGAGGGGCTCGTCCCCCACCGCCTCGTCTCCGTGGACGGGATCCTCCGCGACATGCGCGCCGTGAAGGATCCAAAGGAACTTGCTGCCCTCGCCCGCGCCGCACGCGACACCGACGCGCTTCTTGAGACCTGGCTCCGGGAACTCCGTATGGGAATGAGCGAACGGGAGGCTGTGCGCCTCCTCGAACGCCTTCGGGATGAGGCGGGGTACGGACCGTTTGCCTTTGCCCCCATCGTCCTCGTAGGCGAGCGCACGGCCCTTCCCCACGGCGTTCCCGGAGATGCTCTCCTTCGGCCGTGGTCGCTCCTCCTCGTCGACCTCGGCGTCACGTGCTGCGGGTACGCCGGCGACCTCACGCGCACCTACGTCCTCACGGGAACGGCCCCCGCATTTCGGGAAGAGCGGAAGACGTGGGAGCGCCTCTACCGCGCCGTAGAAGAAGCCCAGGCGGCGGCGCTCGCCGCAGTGGTTGTAGGCCTGCCGTATGCGGCGGTTGACCGCGCGGCGCGCGACGTCTTGGAACGATACGGGTTGGCAAAGTACTTCGTCCACCGAACCGGCCACGGACTTGGGCTCGAAATCCACGAAGCGCCCCAGGTCTCTACCGATTCCCGAGATCGGGTGACTCCCGGGCACGTGTTTACCGTGGAGCCTGGGGTGTACGTTCCCGGCGTAGGCGGGGTGCGCATCGAGGACGTCGTGGCCCTCGCCGAAGGCGGCGCGGAAGTTCTCACGCGTTCACCCAAGGCGTGGGACGCGGTTCTCCTTTCCCTACCCCCTTCCATGGCATAAGTTTCAGCGCATGAAAGAGTGGAGAGGCGAAGACGATATGAGTAGCCCACGCGAGGGAGGTGAGAGAGATGGCGCAGGAAAGCCGTACGCGCAGCACGAACCGGCTTCTCGTTCCTCAGGCCGCGCAGGCGCTCGACCAGATGAAGTACGAGATCGCCTCGGAATTCGGGGTGCAGCTCGGCGCTGACACCACGTCGCGGGCGAACGGTTCGGTCGGTGGGGAGATCACGAAGCGCCTCGTTCAGTACGCCCAGCAGCACCTCGCCGGCCGCTAAGCGGTTTTCCCGCTCGTCCCGTCGCGACCGCGAACTCCCCGTAAGCGAAATCCGGAATTTCCAACAACATACGGCTGGCTCGGGTGGCGGCTTCGGCCGCCACCTCTTTGCATGCAAACGGGCGAACGATTCCATCTTCCTCGTCTTTCTAAACGGAGCCGCATCCCCACGCCGCACGCGGGCTTCGCTTTGGGGAAGGATATACGGTACCCGGCGATGTGCGGGGGGAAGCGCCTTTGGAGATGTTTGGAGTTCGGCTGGGATTCGTACTCGGCGTAGCGGGAATTGCGGCGCTTTTTGCGGGACTTCTTCTCTTCCTCGCACCGATTCGACTCCGGTTTGCCCTCATTTGGGAGGAGCGAGAGCGACGCCTTTTGGGCGAGGCGGACGTCGTCCTGGCCCTGGGGATCGTGCGCCGATCGTTTCGTTTTCGCCTTGCGCCCCCCGAGCCGCTTTGTAACCTCGTTTCTCATGGCCCCGGAGGTTCGTTCGTTCCTTCTTGCGACCACCGTACCCCAGATCCGAAATCCTTTGTAGGGGAGCACCCCCTTCGAGCCTCCGACGAAGAAGGGAGACCCGCCTCCGCCGAAGGAGTCATGCAGGCGGAAAGGGGGAGGTATTCCCTGGCGGAGGTCGGCGAACGCGTGCGGGCAGTTTTGCACGGGCAGCGGAAATATCCAGCCGTATACGCACGCCTTCGTCGGGCTTTACGCCACGGCCGCATCGAACGCCTCTCCGTTCGGCTCGCGGTCGGGACGGGAGACGCGGTGACGACGGCGTATCTTGTAGGCCTCCTCTGGGGAATTTTGGGCGTTCTCGTGGGATGGGCGAGCTCGTACGTCCCCCTCTCCCACAGGCCTGCGCTCTCGATTCGCCCGGTGTTTTCCCGTGCCGGACTCACCGGAGAGGCGGAAGGAATAGTGCGGATCCCTCCGGTTCACGCTATACGTGCGGCGCTGTTCTTCTACCAGATGTACCGCAAAGGACGGGACGGAGGATGAGCGAGCACCCGATTCAGAGCCTCATGAGCACGGCCATGGAAAACATCCAGGGGATGGTCGACGTCTCCACGATCGTCGGCGACCCCATCGAAACTCCCGACGGAAGCGTCGTCCTTCCCGTAAGCCGCGTGGGCTTCGGCTTCGTCGCCGGAGGCTCGGAATTTCAGACGGCGGATGCCTCGGAAGAGACGCTCCCCTTCGGCGGAGGGTCTGGAGGCGGGGTGACGATCACGCCTGTGGGATTTCTCGTGATCGGCCGGGAGGAAGTTCGCTTCGTTCCCCTCGAGCCGCGCATTCACCTCTACGACCGGCTCTTGGACCTCGCCCCCGAGGTCCTTCAAAAGATCGAAGACCTCCTCAGCCGGGGCAAAGGCCGGAATTCGAGCCGCGAAGTTCCGCCCGGTCCGTACGCGTAGACGACCTTCCCTCACCCCGTTTCGGTCGGCCGGCGCCCCTCCCAGCGTGTTTCGGAAGACCGGAGGGGAGGGGGAAGGGATGGAAATCGCCACCTTGTCTGTGGCGCAGATCTTTCGCCTGCTCTTCCCCGCCCGACACTTCCTCTTTGCCGACCGCTTGCAGGGCGACGAGGCCGTGCTTTCCTACCGTAGCTCCCTCGTTTTCGTGTATCCGGACGGAGCCGTTGTTCGCGTAGAGCGGCCCCCCGATCGCCCCCTCCGTACCCTGGAGGACGCCTGGTACGCCCTCTTTGAGGGGAAGGGGCTTCGCGACTACGACGATTTGGGGGTGTTCGACCTCGGGGAAATCCTCCGAGACCTCGGATACGTCGTCTTGGCGGGCGGCCGCGACTTCCGATCGGGTACCGTGTACCTTGTCCGCATCGCCCCGCGAAACCGTCCGGGAGATTACGCGGAGATCCTCCGCCTTCGCGATGTGACCCTTCCGTACGCCGTCTACCACGGGTTGATGCGCGCATCCGAGCTCTACCGGAAGTCCGGGCGGGAAGTAGAGTACGTAGTCGCGGACGTAGAGCCGGTGCCGGCGGAATCCCTCGCGGTACCGATCTCCCGATGAAGGAAGAGCGCGTCCTCGGCCGTCTTGCGACGGGGGACGCGCTCTGGTATACTCCGGGCCAACGTCGGGAGGTGTGGCCGCCATGCTCTGTCTCGACCTAAGCGGACGTACGTACGTGGTCACCGGCGTGACGAACGAGCGTAGCATCGCCTGGGCGATCGCGGAAAAGCTCGCCGCGGGCGGGGCGAACCTCCTTTTTACCTATCGCCTCGAACGTTCCGGCGAAGCGCTCCGAAAGCTCATTCCCACGCTTCCCGGGGAGGGGAACCGTCGCCTCTTTTCCCTCGACGTCGAACGGGACGAGGACATCGAAGCGCTCGCCACATTCATTCGCGAGGAAGGGATTTCCCTCGCGGGTCTCGTGCACTCCGTGGCCTTTGCCCGGAAAGAGGAACTCGACGGCGCTTTTATCGACACCTCGCGCGAGGGATTTCTCCTCGCGCACAACGTGAGCGTGTATTCGCTGGTAGCCCTCGCCCGCGCTCTGCGCCCGGCGTTCCGTCCTGGCGCTGCAGTTGTCACCCTCACGTACCTCGGAAGCGAACGCGTCGTACCGCACTACAACGTGATGGGTGTCGCGAAAGCCGCGCTCGAGGCGTCCGTGCGCTACCTTGCCTACGATCTCGGCGGAGACGAAGTCCGGGTAAACGCCGTGTCCGCCGGCCCCGTGCGAACCCTTTCCGCCCGGGGGATTGCCGGGTTTACCCGGATCCTCGGGATCGTGGAGGAGCGCGCCCCCCTCCGGCGGAACATCACAGCGGAAGAGGTGGCCAATGCCGCCTTCTTCCTCCTCTCCGATTGGTCTTCGGGGATTACCGGCGAAGTTCTCTACGTCGACGCCGGCTATGGGATCATGGGCCTGTAAGGGGCAGGCGATTTGCCTCGGTGGATAAGGTTTTTTTCCATGGCTACGTGTAGGATCCCCGCCTCTTCGAAGGGAGGGCGGGGAATTTTCGTATACCCGAGGCGCAGGTAAAAGTCGACGACCCGAACCTGGGCATGCACGACCAGACGGCGGTACCCGCGGCCTTGCGCCCAACTTTCCGCAGCTTCCATGAGCGCCGAACCGATGCCGCGTCCCCGGGCAAGACGGAAATCCCGCCCTTGCCCGAGCGGGACTGTGCTCGAACCACGGTTTCTTCGCCTCCGGACAATCGTCGGGGCGCCCGCCCGAAATCCGCGGGTAGCGCAGGTCAGCGTTTGGCGTGGGTGTACTGCCGCTTCACCTTGCCCGTGAAGGGGACGATTTCTGCCTTCCACCTGCGCGCGAGGTACCGTGCGAGTTCATTGGCCTTGGCGAAGTCGCCGTCCGTGGCCCCCCGCACGACGGTGATCTGGACGACGTTTTGTCCGTCCGCGCTCCCGGCGGTGAGGAGGAGTCCCGTGTATTCCTGGGGGGTTACTCCTTTCCCGCGAAGGTAGAGATAGCGGATGCCGTGGCGTTCCCGCTCCTCGATTTCGTAAGGGAAGGCCCAACTGGCGTAAGGGGCGTCCAGTTGCTCGCCAGTCTTTTCCAAACGCTCGCGGTACTCCTCGAGGGCCGCGCGCAACGCTTCGAGGGAAATTTCTTCTCCTTCGCCCTTGGGCCAGACGACGAACGTGCTCCGCCGCACCCGGATTCCCCCCTCACCCTTGCGTGTTTGCCTTCATCTTACCAGACTGCCCGTTTTCGAAACAACGCCGAGGATCGTGCCGAGGCGCGGCAAACGGCCCTCGGTTGCAGATGTCCCTCCCTCTTGACGCAAATGTGACATACGGAATATCCTTATAGAGGGACACAATTACGAGTCCATAGGCCATTGTGCTATTTTGGTACGGACCTTTTCCGCCCAACCTGGAAAGCGCTTCCGCGCGCTGTGCGAAATTCGGAGAGCGAGAGTAAGGAACGGGGGGGACCGGGGGATGCTCGGTCAGGTCGTGTGCCAGTACTGCGGGCGGACGATCGAGTACTTCGAGAGCGATCGGGTGGTGGTTCTCTACGGCGTGGACCCGGAGTGCGAACGCCGTTCGGAGCCCTGCGAGGATGAAGACTAAGGCAAAACGACGGAGAGGGTCGGGGGCGTCCCCGACCCTCTCTGCGCGCACGTTCGAAAAACGCCGCCTTTCGTCATTCGGCCACGACGCGCACGACGTGCGCCTTCGGATGCGACGTGCCTCGCACTTCCACCCCTTGGGAACGGGCAAACTCCACGTAGGCGAGGAGTTGGGAGGTCCAGCGTTCTCCCGGGAGGACGAGGGGAATTCCCGGCGGGTACGTGACGACCGCCTCGCCCGAAATTCGCCCCTCGGCCTCCTCGAGGGGGACGAGCTCGCCTTCGGCAAAGTGGGCCTCCCGGGGCGAGATCACGAGTGGGGCCTCGGGAGGGAGGAGGAAGGGCATGACCTTGGGGACGTCTCGTCTCTCCTCCCGCACGAGGTACTCCAAGGCCTGAAGGAGAAGGGCGATGCTCCGTTCCGTATCGCCTATGGAAATCACGAAGAGGACGTTGAAGGGATCGGAAAGTTCGACTTCCAGGGCAAAGCGCTCGCGAAGGATGCGCTCGACTTCCGCGCCGCTCAGACCCAGATCGGCGACGTAGACGAGGAGCTTCGTCGGATCGAAGCTGAACCCCAATTCCGGACGGAACGGCCCGGGGACGTACAGCCCGTCCAGACGTCCCGCCTTTTCGCGGGCGCGGAGCGCCAGGCGCACGGCCCGCTCCACCCGTCGCCTTCCTTCGAGGGCGAGGAAGCGGCGTGCCGCGTCGAGAGAGGCGAGAAGCAGGTAAGAAGAAGACGTCGTTTGGAGGAGGTTCATGCTCGCCCGCACGCGCTCCCGAGATACGAAAGGTCCCCGACGAAGGAGGAGGGAGGCCTGCGTGAGCGCACCGCCGAGCTTGTGCATGCTCACCGCCACGAGGTCCGCCCCGGCATGGGTGGGAAAGACGGGAAGGTCGGGATGGAAGGGAAGGTGTGCCCCGTGGGCGGCGTCTACGAGCACGGGAATTCCTCGGGAGTGGGCGAGGGAGACGATCGTTTCGAGGGGAGATCCCGTGCCATAATACGTCGGGTGTACGAGGAGGAGGGCGCGGGCATCGGGATGCTCGTCCAGCGCGCGGGCGACGACCTCAGGCGTAAGCCCGTGAAGGATTCCGAGGACGGGATCGGCTTCTGGAGTGAGGAAAACGGGAATCGCACCGCTCAGGATGAGCCCGGAAAGGACGGATTTGTGTACGTTGCGCGGGAGGAGCACCTTTTCTCCCGGGCGGAGGGCCGAAAGAAGCATCGCCTCGATGGCCGTCGTCGTCCCCTGCACGGAGAAAAACGCGTCCTCGGCAGCGTAGAGCTCCGCGGCCAACGCTTCCGCTTCGCGAATCGCCCCCGTAGGTGCGTGTAGGTCGTCTAACGGGGCGATGTTGATCAGGTCGAAGGCGAGGGCTTGACGCCCCAAAATGCACCGGAATTCGGGGTCCATCCCCCGGCCGCCTTTGTGTCCCGGGATGTGAAAGGCGGCCCGGGTGCGCGCGACGTGGGCGGTGAGCGCTTCGAGGATGGGGGCGCGGCGATGCCGCGCGGGGTCGAGGACACGTTGAGGTTCTTCCGGCGTGTACGACGGGTGTTCACCGGATGCGGGGGGGAACGGGAAGTTGGACACGGCCATCACCTCCCCGGCCGCTCTTCGGACCCGAGAGCAGGGACCGGAACGTCAAAAAAATCGATCGAATGGCGCATCTCCCCACGCTCCGGCGGCGAGGAAGATTCGCATTGAGTACGGGCAGAGTATAGCACCCGTCGGCCGCGAGGGGAAGACCTTTGACCGGTACGGGCCGAGTTTTTTTCCCCCGCCGGGGAATTTTCTCCGCCTTTTCCGGCATGAGCGGAGGTGGGGTGTGTAGTATAATGGCCTTAGCGGGGAAGGAGGGATGTGCAGCAATGCACATCGCCTTTTTCTTGATTCCGAAGCGCGAGGTCGTATACGTAACGCCGCGAATGACCCTGCGACGGGCGATTGAACTCATGCACGGACACGGATACAACGCCGTGCCCGTCGTCGACGACGACGGAAAGTATGCGGGTACCTTTTCCGAGGGCGACGCCTTGCGCTACCTCGTGGAAAACGCGGAGCATCCTTTTGAAAGCGTTCACACGCTGCGCGTGGGCGACGTACCCTGGTACAAACACCACGCGGCGGTGCGCATCGACGCACGCATCGAAGACCTCATCTCGCTCGCCACGGAACAAAACTTCGTTCCCGTCGTCGATGCGCGGGACATCTTCATCGGCATCGTCCGACGAAAAGAAATCATGGAGTATTGTGCCCGTCTCCTCGCCGAGGGGCACGCTTTCCGGCAGTCCTTTGCCGCTCCGCGCCCCGAACCTTCGGAAGACGGCCGCGGACGAACGCACGCGTAGCCCGTACTCCGCCGCGGCAGGATTTGCTGGAAGGATCGCGTCTTGCGCAGCGGTAGGCCGCAGTGGTACAAAAGGACTACTCTCCGGCAGATGTTTGAATTCACAGAACATAGGCCCGGAAGGGGGAGGGCGCGGTGGCGGCGTTCCTCTTGGAAGCGAGCGACGTCGAGCTCTGGGTGACCGAGGATGAGGTGAACGGTTTCCTGGAGGATTTGCGTAACCGTGGAGTTCGGGTGCAGGAGATCGAGCGGGGAAGCGACCGCGTTCTCCGGATCGAAGGCGGGCAAGCCGTCGAGCTCGTGTTTCGTCGCCGCGACGGAGAACTGCGCCTCGTCACCCGCCGCGTCCAGTTCTCCCAAAAGAGCGCGGCTGAGGCGTTTCGCGACTTCGTCGTCCGCCATCGGGGGCACGCGACGATCAAGTATTACAGCAAGGAAGTTCTGGTGGTCCAGCACGTCCAATACGGAGAAGTCGTAAGGATCACAGAAATCAGCGGAAACCAGCGCAAGGTCCTACTCGACAAAAAGGGTTGGGATTCGGCGGAAAAGGTCATAGAGGCCCTCACGCGCACGGACGTCGAGGAGCGGATCCCCGCCCTGCGCGCGGAACTGGACGCCGCGCTTGACGAACTAGGGGAGGCTTTGCGACGGAGCGATGCGGAAGCCGCGGAACGCGCCAAGGCGCGCCTGCGTGTGCTTCGCCGCGAAATGCTCCTCTACGAGTTGTAGGCGCGTGCGACTTTGGGCGTAGGCGAGCACGCGGGCTTTCTTCTCCCCTAACGCGGAGTTCAAACTAGGAAAAGACGTTTGTCCATCGGACCTCCGGCACGAGACGCCGCGAGGTCCGTTCGTGTATCGTTACGCCTGTAGGGTTTCGGCCGCATCGGTTTAAAAACCCGTACGCCGTTTCCGAAACGGAATCGCCAAAACGAGGCCGGGTGTCCGCATGCGGCCCCACACGGGAGGGAAGACGGTGGAAGAAAGCCTGCGCGAGCGAGATTTCATGCAGTGGCTGCAGATCTTCCGCGTCGTACAGGAACGACCCGCCGACCGCCCGGCGCGGCGGACGGAGGCTCTCTTTCGCGAGATCCTCCGGAAAGACCACGGAATCGTCCCACTTGCCGTGGCGCTCGGTCCCCGGAACGTGCGCGTACGCTACCTCCGTGGGGAAGAAGAGGCGATTTGGGAGGTCGAGAGGTGGGCCGCAGACCTCCTGATCGAGGCGATCCGGCGCGACCCGCGCTACGGGGCGGTCTTTCCCGAAGAAATTGCCGCTTCCGCCGACTCCGCCTCCGATTTCCTCCTGGCCCATGGCCTGACCGAAGATCCCACCGAAGGGGGCGAGGAAGGGGAATTCGTCCCTCTGGAAGCCGTGCTCGAAGTCTCGGCGGCGGAAGAAGACGTGCGGGGCCGCACCGACAGCTCCGAACGGAGTGGACTAGCGCGGGAGGTTTCGGTAGACGTCGACGAAGTCGAGGATCTGCGCGATGAACTTTCCGATCACCGGCAGCGTGACGAAGTGGCGGAGTATGACGACGACTACGAAAAAGACGATCGTCGCTCCGATCGTAATTCCGAGGCCGCGGCTGATTCCGGCGAGAAAGTTGAGCCAGATCACCCGCCGAGGTGAGGTGAGCGTGTACAGGGCGTCCAGGAGTTCCACCTGAGAGCTCCGGCGCGCGATGCGTTCTTCGAGTTCTCGTAGCTTCGCGAGTTCGCCGTTTTCCCCTTCCGACCCCCCGGGCGGAAGATCGGTTTTCGCCGGCAGTTCTTTCTTTCTTCCCTGCATCGCTCCGGAGGTCTTGTCCATGTTCGCTCTTCGCCTCCGCGCCATTGTTGTATCGAAACGCAACCAGAAACGGGAGCGGCCCTTCCCTTTTATTGTACGTCAAGCGCGGAGGTGCGGGACGGGCCCCGACGTTTCGCCTTCGGTCGGATGCTCGTCGCGTGCGACGAAGGGGTGAATGCGTCCGATGAACGGAAAGGACTGTTTCGAGGTTTGGGAGTTTTGGCGCGGCGGGCGTCGCTGCATTCCCTTTGCGGAACTCATGGAGTTTTGGCTGTACCACCCGGAATGCGGATACTACCGCACCGCGGAAGCCTTGGGCCGCGGCGGCGACTTCTTTACGGCAAGTCACGTGGGACGCGGGTACGGCGCCTCGTGGGCGTATGCCGTTGCCCGCTCCTTGCCACAGAGGTTCGGCGTACGCTCTCCGGAGGTATTCGTCGAAATCGGGGCGGGGGACGGACGCTTTCTCGAGACAGTTTTGCGGACGTGGGCTCGCCTCATCCCAAATGAAGACCTTCCCTCGTTCGCATTTGCAGTCGAGGGAAACCCTCACTTCCGCCGCCGGCTCGAAGACCGCCTTTCCGCCCTACCCGAGGCGGGAGCCAAAACGAGAGCCGAAGTCTTCTCCGATGTGGGGGAACTCCCCGACCTGCACGGGAAGCGGGTTTGGGTGTTTGCCCACGAACTCCTCGACGCCTTCCCCGCGGAACGGGTTCTTCGGCGCGAGGGGAAATTTTTCCGCTTCCAGTGGTGCGTTTCCAAGACTTTTGTCCGCGGCGGTCGGGTGGTCTTCACGGAAGAACCCGGGGAACCTGTCTTTTTGTTCCCGGAAGAAAAGCAGGCTCTGGAAGTCCTCGAAGAAGGCTCGGTCGGGGAAGTCCCCCTGGGACTCCCCCGCTGGCTGTCCGAACTCCGGCGGCGCATTTCCCCGGAACTCCTCTACTTCGTCGACTACGGCCGCGAAGGTAAATCTCCGTGGCCGCGGGAGGGGACACTTCGCGCTTACGCCGCCCACCAAATCGTCGATCCGAAGCGTTGCGTCCCGGGAACGTGCGACCTCACGTACGACGTACCCTGGGAGTACGTGCGTGTGGCGGCCCGAAGGGCCGGATTTGTCTCCGTTTCGCTTTCGCCTCTCGGAACGTGGCTCGTACGTACGCTAGGGGAGAAGGGGATGGAGGAGTTGGCGGCCCTTTTCCCGGCGAGAGAGTCTCACGCCCTGCTCCGTTCGCTCGCCTACCTCGTTCACCCCGAAGGGATGGGCGAGCGCTTCGCCGTCCTAGTCCTCGCACCGGCTAAGGGCTCCGAACGCGTGGATTCGTCGCTTTTCGGGGAATACTAGGCAAGAAACACCACTTTGGAAGCGGCAAAAGGGGGCGAGGGTTCCGTGAACCGGATGTCGGGCAAACGAAGGCCAGAGCCTACGTTGTACGTGGTCTTTCTCCGGGGAGGCACACTTTTCGGGTATAGATTACAATTCCCTAGAAGAGTTTCTTGCCGAGCACGCCTTGGAAATCGCTGTTCCGCACGGCGGGGCTCCGCGAAGCGCTCATTTGTGACTTTGTGACGAGCTTTCGGAAACGGGGAGGCGACGACCGGCGTCGGAAGGCGGATTCCGAGCCGGGTACGGCGTGGACGAGGAAGCTTTTTGGCAGGCGGTAGACGCGTTGGTGGACGTCGTGTTGTCTACTCGGGCGTGGCGGGATTTCTCCCGAGCAGTGCGAGGGGTGGGGAAAGGGGTTTCCGCGTCCTCCCCCTTTCACCTGCAGCGGCCCGTGGACGACCTTATCCGTGCCATAGAGGAAGAACTCCGCGAAGTTTTTGCCGACGATCCCTTTCGGGTACGTGCCGAAGGGGGAGAAGCATGTACCGCATGTCCTGCACCTCGCGTCGAGAGCCGGGCGGGAGATTCGCCTCTTGAATTTTTCGTAGCTCGAAATATACAATAGGTCTACGGAGATCGTGCGAACGGCGGGAAGGGGGCACAGGGTTTGAAGCTCTGTGCCCCCTCTGCCGTTTGGCAGACGACCGACGTTTCGCAGCACGGGAAGGGAAGAACGCAGACGTGAACGGTTCCGATAAAGCCGCGCGCGGCGTACCGACGCCGCCTTTCTCCCCCACCTCTCCCCGGACGGGTCCCTCGGAAGAGCCCCAGTTCGATTCCCACCCCTGGCGAAAGAACCTCGTCGTCCTTACGATTTCGCTTTTTTTCGTGGCGGTGGGGTTTAGCCAGTTGATCCCGTTTTTACCGCTCTTTCTCGCTTCCGATTTGGGCCTCAACAATTCCCCGCACCTCCACTTTTGGTCCGGGGCGATCTACAGCGTGAGCTTTTTTTCCTCTTTCCTCATGGCACCCGTTTGGGGCGCCCTTGCCGACCGCATGGGCCGAAAGCTCATGGTCTTGCGTTCCGGGTTCGGCATGGCGGTTACGAATACCCTCATGGCGTTCGTACATACGCCAGGCGAGCTCTTCGTCCTTCGCTTTCTCAACGGGTTTATATCCGGTATCGTCCCCGCCTCGGTGTCGCTCATGGCTGTTTCTGCTCCGAGAGAGCGCGTAGGGTGGGCCCTCGGCGTGCTGCAGTCCGGAAGCGTCGCCGGGACGATTGTCGGTCCCGCCCTTGGCGGGCTTCTCGCCGAATACTTCGGCTACCGTACGCTCTTCCTCCTCACGGGTGCTTCTCTGTTTGCCGTCTCCCTCCTCGCCCTCTTCGGCGTAAGCGACGTACGCATGCCCCTGCCACCCGCTCGCGAAAAAGACGGTCGCGCGAGATCCATCCTCCTCCGTCCGGACCTTGCCGTGCTCTTTCTCACAAACTTCCTGGTGCAGTTTGCCTTCGTCGCGATCTACCCACTCCTCTCGCTCTTCGTCGCCGAACTGGTCGGGTCGGATTTCGGGGCTTCTTTCTGGGCGGGTGTGGTCATGGGGCTTACGGCGCTCGCCAACATGGTTGCGGCGCCGGTTTTAGGCCGGGCCACGGACCGCTTGGGCGCACGGCGCGTGCTCGTGGGAAGCCTCGTCCTTGCCGCGATGGCCCTTTTCCCCCACGCCTTCGTCCGCGGCGTCGCCTCCCTCCTCGCGTTACGCGTCGTTCTCGGGGTGGCGTTGGGGGGCATTAGCCCCTCGTTAAACGCCGTCCTTCGCCTGCGGGCCCCCGAAGGGTTCGAAAGCCGAACCTTCGGCTACGCCACGAGCGCGGCCAATCTTGGGAATTTCCTTGGCCCCCTCTTCGGCGGTGCAGTGGCGGACGTGAGTTCCCTTCGGACGATCTTTCCGCTTTCCGCGGCGCTCCTTTTGGCGAACGCCTTCGTCCTGGAAAAGCTCTATCCCCGTTTGGAGGAGGGGCAGAGGAAGGGCCTTTCGCAGAGGGGCAATGGGTCTGACAGGAAAAATCCTCCTTCGTCGTTGAAGGAATCTTGACCGCGGGGGTTGCCCTCGGTAGAGTACGGAGTAGGACCGCGATTCCTGGATTTTTCCCGCATCGACGGGTTGCGGCGCTTCGCTGCGCCAGACGACAAAAAGGCCGTGTTTGTCCGATAGACATGAAAGCGTTTCCGAGGGGAACGGGGCTTGCGGTGAAGGGGGTAGGGCGAAGAAGACCTCCGGGGAGTGGAACGCTGTGCGCATGGCCGAGGTTACGCTGGAGCGCCGCTTGGGGTTGGAAGGCCTCATCGCGCTGGTGGAGTTGGCGGAAAGCTTTTCCTCGGAGATTTACCTTCACAAGGGCGACATGCACGTAAACGTGAAGAGCCTGCTCGGCCTCGCCTGCGTTCCGCTGCGCAAGGGGGAGCGCTTTACCCTCGTTCTCCACGGAACGGACGAAAAGGAGGCGTTGGGAAAGCTCGTTCGCTTTTTTTCCGCATCGGGACCGTCGTGCAGAGAAGGATGAGGGAAAAGCCGTCCTTTCGTACGTCCCGTGGAAGGACCCGAAATCTCTTTAATGAATGATTTTGAGGGGGCGTTTTTCCGTGGGCCAGTCGTCGTCGGAGAAGGACATACCGTCTGCGCGCTACGTCGTGAGCGCGTGCCTTTTGGGCGTCCGCTGCCGTTACGACGGCGGGACGAACCTCAGAGAGCCTCTGCTCGAGCTCGTCCGGCAGGGGAAGGCGATTCCCGTATGTCCGGAGCAACTCGGAGGACTTCCCAAGCCGCGCGTTCCCGCGGAAATCGAAGGGGGAGATGCGCGGGCGGTATGGGAGGGCCACGCCGCCGTGCGAAATGCGGCTGGGGAGGACGTCACGTCCTTCTTCCTCCGCGGCGCCGAGGAAACGCTCCGCCTTGCCCGGGCGTTCGGGGCGCAAGCGGCGATTCTCAAAGAAAGGAGCCCCTCCTGCGGTGTGCGCGAGGTCTACGACGGTACGTTCCAACGTCGCCGAGTTCCCGGGATGGGGATTGCCGCCTACTTCCTCGCGCAAAACGGGATCGAAGTCCTTTCCGACGAAGAGTTTCTCGCAAACGGCTCATCAGAAGGCGCTTGAGCGGCTGTATCTACTGCTTCTTAACGCGAGTTCCAAAGCGAGAAGTGCGGCGAGGGGAGGGAAAAGAACAAAATCAGCCCCAGGTGGGGCACTTTTCTCCCCTTTGCCTGGAACACGTAGCGGAAATCGTGGAAGAAGGACGTAAGGCCGTCCGGCGGAAGCTCCCGGAAATCTAATCCTTACTCGCTCGGTTTCGAAATTCCTCTCCTTCTCGCGACGCCTGATGGGGAGCGGGCCGTCCTACCTCCCTTGACGAGACTCGGCCGGCCTTCTATGATATGAATCGTAACGATTACGATTAGAAACCCGGAGGTCCCGATGCTTCAGACATCTGGGACTCGGTAAAGGAGGGTTGCCGAACGATGCGCGCGCTCTTCGCTGGGCGATGGCAGCGGGTTTTGGCGGGAATTTTAGTCCTCGCGCTCTTTGCGTTACCCCTTGCGGCGTGCGGCGGGCGCGGAGGGGAGTCTTCGTTTACTCCGTCGACCCAAGGGACGCAAGGAACGGCGGCTTCGGAGCAGAAGCCCTTGGTCGTGGCGACGATCTATCCCCTTTACGACCTTGCCCGCCAGATCGGAAGCGAGTACGTAGAGGTGTACGAGCTCGTACCTCCTGGACAGGTACCGCACGGCTTCGAACCTACACCCAAAGACCTCCAAAAGGTCGCTGACGCCCGCCTGTTCATTTACAACGGGGCGGGCATGGAAGCGACGTGGATTCGACGGGCGCTCGACAACGTCGACCCCCAGAAGACCAAGGTGGTAGAGGCGGCGCAGGGAATCGAGCTCATCCAGCGCGCTACGGGTATGCAGAAAGAAGGGTCCGGACAAGCCGGGATGCAGGGGCAGGCCGACCCCCACTTCTGGACACCCCGCAACATGATCGAAGTTGCCAAGCGGTTTACGGAGGCGCTCGCGGAGGTCGATCCCGCGCACAAGGCGGAGTACGAGAAAAGGCGCGACGCCTACATCGCCTCCCTCGAGGCGTTGGATCGGGACTTTCAAAGCCTCGTGAACGAGGCGAAGTACAAAGAATTCTACGTCTCTCGTCCCCCGTTTTCCTACCTGGCCAAGGAGTACGGGCTCAAGCAGATCTCCATCGCGGGGCTTTTGGGCACAGAGGGAGCGCCTACGGCGCAACAGATTCAAAGGGTCGTTGAACAGATCAGGGCGAGCGGTGTCCCCGCCATCGGGTCGATCTACGGGACCAAGGACGACGTGGCGGAAACCGTAGCCAGTGAGGCCGGTGTCGAAGTCGTTCCGCTCCATGGAATTGGAATGGTGGACAAAGAGCTGTTCGACAAGGGCTTCACGTACGAAGACTTGTTCCGTCAAAACATGGAAGGGTTTGCCAAGCTCTTAGGTGCTGAGACGAAGTGAGATGCGGCGAGCTTTTATGTCCCGGGGTCGCTCGGCGGCCCCGGGGTTTTTGTTTTGTTCGGGTGCGGTATGCGACCTCTTGCGTTCCTGAGACGGGGTATGTACAATGAGTTTGAAATGGCCATTTACCCAAAACATGTCTACCGCGTGGGTGGTGGTTCCTACAATGCCCAGACCGCGCAAACGCCGCCGCGTGTGCTTTTCGCCCAAGTACCGCGAATTCGGTCCCCTTGGGCAGGGACCGTGGACGCGGGAGCGCACGATTCACATGCCCCTCGAAGAGCTCGAGACGATTCGCCTGATCGATCTCGAGGAGCTTACCCAAGAGGAATGTGCCGCCCGCATGGGCGTCGCCCGTTCGACTGTACAGCGGATGTACCAGGAAGCGCGGCGCAAAATCGCGGAATCTCTCGTCCTCGGAAAGCGGTTGGTTGTTCACGGCGACGCCCAGGAGTTCGAAGGAAAAGAAGATTCCAGGTGTTCCAAGCAATTCGCAGGTGCCGATTCCGGCCCTCCGGAGTGGCCGCCCGGGTGGGAACGAGGCAGACGGGGCCGCGGGACTAAACCTTGGGAAGGAGACGAATGACCCATCCGTGCAGGTACCCGGAATTCTATCCGCGTGAACTCCCATAAATTCGAGTGCCCTGCTCGTACGCGGGAAGCCCCCTGGGGGGCTTTTTCCTTTGCTCCTGTTTTGCCATCACTTGCCGAAGGGGTGCCCAAAGTTTCCACGTTTCTCATAGTTAAAAACAGATATTGTCACAAAAAGGACAAATCTTTTTAAAATCTTTATGACGACGTACTTCCTTCTATAGACAACGTTTTTTCCTGGGTGTAAAGTTGTGGTGAAGGTATTTACAAGCCCGTAGGGGGTATGGACTTTCGTGCTTCGAGCCAAGTGGTGGGGTGGACAAAGGCGCAAGCGCTTTCTTCGTGAGCCGGTTCACACACCTTCCGGAGCGGTCGAGAACGGACGACCCGGAAAGGCATACGCGAGGCACACAAAGGGGTGAAGTTCATGCTTCAGGAGAAAATCTCCCGCCGCACGTTTCTCAAGGCGACGGCTCTTGCCGCAGGTGCCCTCTCCGTAGGGGCGGTAGGGGCGTTTTCCTTTGAGGCGTGGAAAAGGGCCGAGGCCGAAAAGAAGGACGACATCCGCGTGATCCCGACCTTATGTGCGGGGTGCGGAAACTACTGCGGCCTCAATGTCTACGTAAAGAATGGTCGCGTGTGGCGTGCCATTGGCCTTCAGCAACATCCCAAGACCAAGGGCAAGATCTGCGCTCGTGGGCACGGCCTTCTCGCCACGCCGTACTTGCGGCAGCGACTCACCCAACCTCTCAAGCGCACGGCAGACGGAAACTTCCAGCCGATTTCCTGGGAGCAGGCCTTCCGAGAAATCGGAGAGAAGCTCCAGGAGATCCGCAAGAAGTACGGTCCAGGGGTCATTGCTCACATCGCCTATGCAGGGGAAAGGACGCCTGTGTGGTACGGGCAACGCCTCCTATGGGCCCTTGGTTCACCGAACACCTTTACGCACCTCGCTAACTGCAACCGCGGACGCACGGTAAGTTTCAGGCATACTGTCGGCGGAGATCCGAATGCGGACATTGCGAACGCCCGCTACATGGTCTTCATCGGCAGAAACCTCGCCGAGGGGATCACCCCGAACGATGTCTTCGAGCTCGTTAAGGCGCGGGAAAGGGGTGCCCAGATCGTCGTCGTTGACCCGCGGGTGAACAACAAGTACCAAATATCCACGAAGTGGGTGGCCATTCGACCTGGTACAGATCTCGCTTTCCTCCTCGCGTTGGCACACGTACTCATCCGCGATGGCCTTTACGACGCCGCCTTTGTCCAGGAATACGGTTATGGGTTCGAGCAGTTCGCCCAGGCCGTGGAGAAGTATACGCCGCAGTGGGCGGAGGAGATCACCGGGGTGCCGGCGGCAACGATCGAGGAGGTGGCACGGGGGCTCGGGAAGAACAAGCCGCGCGCCTTCATCCACCAGGGATGGCACGGCGTTACGGGAACGCAATACGCAAACAGCGTCGATACGGCGCGCGCCATTGCCCTCACGAACGCCCTCCTCGGAAACTACCAACAGGAAGGCGGGCTTATCTTCGGTATGAGTCCTCCTTTGGGCAATCTCGATCCGGCAAAATATCCCGCGCCGGAAAAGCCGGCGATTCCGCGCGTGGATAGCGAGTGGCCCCTCGTCCCCGACGTGGTTACCGCCGTTCCCGACAAGATCCGCGACGGGGCGCTCAAGGCGATCATCGTGAACCATGGGAACCCCGTTATGCACTACAACAACCCGTCCGACGCACGTGAGGCTTACAAGCTTTTGGAACTCTTGGTGGTCGTGGATATCTTTATGAGCGAGACGGCGGAGCTCGCCCACTACGTACTTCCCGAGGTGAGTTACCTCGAGCGCGACGAGCTCGTCAAAAGCGTGCGCGGAAAGAAGCCCGTCGTCGCCATGAACCAGCAGGTGATCGGCAAGATCCACCCCGAAACCAAGGCTTCGTGGGAGATCTACACGGGCATCGCCGAGGCCGCGGGGTTAGGAAAGTACTTCAACTTCACGATCGACGAACTGAACCAGGCGATGCTCGCCCCGACGGGACTCTCCTTGAACGAACTCAAAGCCAAGGGGACGATCGTCCTCAACTCGCCCATCGTTCTCGGCACGCCGAAGTTCAACACGCCCACGGGCAAGGTGGAATTCTACAGCACGAACTTCAAGGCTGCAGGGCTCGATCCGATCCCCAACTGGAAGCCCCCTCTCGTCATGCCGGACGTCTCAAAGGGCGAATTCCGCCTGATCAACGGACGCCAGGCGTACCACACGCAGACGAACACGACGCGCAACCCTTACCTCCTCGCGCTTACGAAGGCCTACCACGCGGATCGTCTGTGGATCAACCGGCGAGTCGCAGAGCGCATGGGCCTTAAAGAGGGGGACTGGGTGGAGGTGCGTTCGGAAGCCGGTACGGGACGCGCCCAGGTCCACCTGACGGAGGCGATTCACCCCGAGGCGGTGTTCATCTACGCGCCGTACGGCAGCCTCGCAAAGGACCACCCCGGGCGGAACTTCGGCTTCTCCTTCATGACGCTCCTTCCCAAACACAAGCTCGATCCCGCCGCCGGAATCGCGTATACGCACGAAATCATCGTCACCCTGCGGAAGATCTAGGAAGATCTAGGGGGTGAAGCCCAATGGCCCGCTACGGAATGCTCATCGATCTCACGAAGTGCGCAGGGTGTATGGCGTGCACGGTATCTTGCCAGTTCCAAAACGAGCTTCCGCCCGAGGTGCACTACATCAAATTCTACCAACAGGAATACGGGACGTTTCCCGACGTCTCCCTCGTGAACATCCCCGTGCAGTGCCAACACTGCGAAAATCCGCCGTGCGTGTACAACTGTCCCACCGGGGCGAGCTACATCGCCGACGGAGGCGTGGTCCTCATCGAAGAGTCCAAGTGCATCGGCTGTAAGTACTGCATGACCTCCTGCCCGTACAACACCCGCGTGCTCGACGAGGAAACGCACACGCCGATGAAGTGCGTCTTCTGCTTCGATCACGTGAAAGAAGGCGAACAGCCCATGTGCGTCCAGACGTGCCTTGGCGACGCACGCGTGTTCGGCGACCTCGAAGATCCGGAGAGCGAGCTCAACAAGCAAATTAACGAAAAGAAGGCCCGTCCCCTCCGTCCGGACCTCGGGACGAAGCCGAAAATCTTCTACGTGTGGTGATGCGGGATGCCGAGCGGAGCGTTTGGCATGTATCCTGGGCAAATCATGCCTGGACAGATCTGGGGTTGGATCATCGCCCTCTACCTCTTCCTTGCGGGGATGAGCGCCGGAGCGTACACGACGGCGTACCTTTCCCAGCGCCTCTACCCGCACCTTAAGGTCGTCCGCTGGGCCGGCTACATCGTCGCCCCTCCGCTCGTGATCATCGGGCTCGCCGCCCTCATGATCGACGCGGAGGCGGGGTTCTTCCACCCCTGGAGGTTCTTCTTCCTCTACATCGGCCGTCCCACGTCGATCATGGCCATCGGCGTGTACATTCTCACCCTCTTCACCCCGCTCGCCCTTTACCGCACCGTGGTTTCCCTGGCGGAGATTTGGCGAGAGGGCGGAGAGAAAAAGTGGCCGCTCGGCCTTGACCGTTTCTTCGCACGGCCCCCGGAGAAGTTTCGTTGGCTCGTGGAGGGGCGTGACTGGATCGACTTCTTTGGTCTCGTGATGGCCGCCGCCACGGCGACGTACACGGCGCTCCTCATCGGAAATATCCACGGCGTGCCCTTCTGGAATAACTCCGTTCTTCCCGTGCTCTTCGTCGTGTCGGCCTTTTCCACGGGGATCGCCATTACGCTCTTTACGGCCACGGCCTGGGACCCCAAGGTACAAGAGCACTACGCGCCGTACCTCACCCTCTCCACGTCGCTCAAGGGATTCGAGCTCTTCCTCCTTTTCGTCCTTCTCTACTTCTCGTGGTACGGCGACCAGGCCGCCAAGGCTTCCGTTGCCGACCTCTTGTGGGGCAGGCTCGCTTTTCCGTTCTGGGTCCTCCTCGTGTTTCTGGGGCTCGCGCTGCCCCTTTGGTACGAACTTCGGGAGCGCAAGCATCTCCTCGCGGGCCACGTTCCCGTGCTTCTGGAGGGTGGTTTTGCGGGAAAAGGTTCCGCCGATGCGGGGAACTTGAGCGCGCGCCTCTTCTCTACGTCGCAACTCATGCACCTCTTTGCAATCGCCGGTGGTTTTGTACTCCGCTACCTCATCCTCCTCGCTGGGCACTTCGTCTACTTCCTTCCCACCTGGCGGTTTTACTGAGGCGAGTGGCGGCTCGATCGTGTACAATAAAATTGGGCGCTAGGGCGGCGGAAGGCGAATCCTTCCGCCCTCTTTTTCCTGCACACCGGAATACCGTGGTGGAAAAATCGAGTCCACGGGAGAAGGGATGCAGCCGTGTGGATGGACCTCCTCTTTCCGGAAGAAAAGATTGACGTCCGCCCCGACGTCTGCCTGAATGCCAAAAGCCGGGAAGCGGTATGCGACGAGTGCGTGCAGGCGTGTCCCTTTGCTGCGATCCGCATCGACGTGCGGTCGTCGGCGGTCGTCGCCGTTGATCCCGAGGCGTGCACGGGGTGCGCGGCTTGCGTCGGGGCTTGCCCGACCGGAGCCCTTACGAAAAAGGGAGCCCCCGATTCTCTGACCTCTGCGCGTCGCTGGTGGGAGGTGTTCGCCGACGCCGAGAAAGATGTGGATGACGCTCCCTACGCCGTTTCCCGTAAAGGGGCTTCTCCCTTTCTCGCCTGCACGGTATCCCCTCACGGGAAGCGTTCGTCGTGGCCTCTCGCCTGCCTCCTCGAACTCGAACCGGCGCACTTTTTTGCTGCCGAAGGGGCTGCCTCCCCGGCTCTCACTTCCCCGCAGGGAGAAGCCACTCCGAAAGGTGCCGCTTCGCCTTCCTCGGCGCGCCACGACCTGCCGGTCCGCGTGTCCGTCGATCTTTCCCTATGCCACCGCTGTCCGCGGGGCGTGCGGTACGAGGAGGTGAAAAGCCACCTCCGCGCCCTCGAAGAGTCTCTTCGCCGCTACGGCCGGTCCGTGACGCTCGTCCCGCTGGCGGAGGATACCGCAGAAGGCGAGAAGGCCGCCGGCGGTGAACTTTTGGGGCGCGAAACCGTCTCGCCAGAGGCGATCGAGCGCCGAGAGGTGTTTCGTCACCTCCTACCGCCGGGAATCCACGAGCTTTTGGCGGGGCCTCGGGAGGCGGCTTCTCCTTCGCAAGGCGGGGAAGAGAAGGCCCCCGCGCCTTCGGAGTCTTCCTCTGCCAAAGAAGGGCAAGCGGGCGACTTTGGGGCAGGACGGGCGCTGACAAAAAAGCACCTGTACCGGGGGCGCTTTTCCTCGGTTCCCGCCCTCCACACGTTCCGATACGGAGAGAAGTTTGCGCTTACGGCCACCCTCGCCGTTGGAGAGACGTGCGACGGATGCGACGTGTGCGTGCGCGTCTGTCCTGTGGAAGCCCTCTCTTGGCGCTCCCGTGCGGGCAAAGCAGTCCTCGTCCTCGACGAGGGACGTTGTTTGGGGTGCGAGAAGTGCGCCGTTCTCTGTCCGCGCAAGGCGATCGACGTCCGTAGGGAAGCTTCTCCCCCTGTATCCGAGCGCGAACTCGTCGCTTTCGAAGAACGGACGTGTTCTCGCTGCGGCAGCACCTTTCGTGCGCGTCCCGACGATCCAGAAACTCTCTGTCCCCTGTGCCGTGCGCGGGGCCTTCCGCCGGACTTTTTTGCTGCACAATTTGCCCCGCGCCCGAGCCGGTGACGGGTTAGAGATCCCGCGGTCGCATCGGCATCCTTCTGCCCGTTCGGGCTATTGCACGGACAGACGAACTTCATCGGAGGAGGTGGCGTCCGGTTCGACGTGCACCCTATCTCACGCCGTCGGGTCGGGAAACGAATGGACGAGCGCACCCGTTCCGCTAAAGCGGAGCTCTACCGCTTCTTTGCCGAGTTTTTTAAACCTCCCGAGGAAAACTTTTACCGGGAGTTCACCTCTCCCCGCTATTCCGAGGAACTCTCCCGCTTGCTGCACGAGGCGGGGTATGCCACAACGGTTCCAAATTTGCGGGAACTCTGGCCTTCCTTCGAAGAATTTGCGGAGGATTACCGTCGCGCCGTTTCTGGTACGGTCCACCCGTATGCCCCGCCGGTGGAGTCCATCTACAAGCCGTGGACGGAGGATCCCGAGGCAGAAGTGCCGATGGCAGGGCAAAAGGGTTACTTCTATGGGGACCCCGCGCTGCACATGCGCCACCTGTACGACGAATTGGGGATCACCTTGCCTTCCGAATACGCGGGCATGCCCGATCACCTCACGCTCGAGCTCGAATTTCTGGCCCTCCTCTTCGAAACCGGCGAACCAGAGGCCGCCCGGTTGTTCATCCGCGAACACCTCAACTGGCTTGGCGACTTTCGCACGGAACTCGAAGAGACCCCGCGGGGAGAACGCTACGCACAGCTCGTCGCCTGGCTCGAAGACATTTTGCGTCAGGAGCCGGAACCCAAACGGAAAGACAAGTGACCACTTCCCCTTGAAAGAAGTTTTGGGCGACTTCGGGTAAAGCAAAACGACCGGGAACTTCCCGGTCGTTTGTCCATCGTCCGTGTCGTGGGTAGCTTTCGGATCAGCCGCAACCGCCACCGCCGTCGTCCGAAGGTGCAGGTGCGGTTTGTGCCGGGGCAGGAGCTTCACCCTCGGGCGCACCTTCCGTAGGCAACTCGGCGTTTACCCACGCCCCGAAGCCTCCAGAGAGGTTGTGGGCGTCGTAGCCGAGGAGGCGAAGTCCGGCGGTGACGTAGGCCCCCGTTTGCCCTTTGTAGCAGTAGACGAGAATCTGCTTGTCCTTGGGCAGCGTATCAAGTTTGGCGAGGATGTCCGTGTCCGGCGTGCCGAAGGGCATGAAGGGGATGTTGTGGGCGCCCGGGATGTGGCTTTTGGCGTAGTCCCCGGGCCTCCGAATGTCGACGATGAAGAAGTCGCCGAGTTTGTCCTTCACCTTGTCCGGAGCGAGGTAGACGGCGCCGAAGGAAGAACGCATCGCGTTCCAATCACCCTTCACCTTTTGCAGGAGGATGTCCTCCTCGTTGCACGTCTGCACGGGCTGCGGCTGGTTTGCCTTCGCGACGTCCTCGGGCGGCTTTACAATATCGCTTTCGGTTTTCCCGCAGCCGGCGAGGACGAGGGCTAAGGCGAGGACCGCAACGAAGGTCGCGAGAACCCAAGGGGTGCGTCTCCGCTGCATCGTGACCCCTCCTTGGCGTCGAGTTACGTCCGGATTCTCGTAGGAGATCTCGAGCCGCATTCGTTTCTGCTTCTTCTTCTATACATATACACTTTTCGCCTCTCTATGCGCAAGAGTTCACAAAGCGCTTTTTGTGACATAACTATGAAGCGCCCCCTTGTCGCATTTACAATTTTTGGGATGTGCTCTTCTAGTAGACGACGGGCTTACGCAAATCGACAATCATGCACTTAGGGAGCAAAAAGACGAAGATCCGCCTGCGTGTCACGTGTTAGAGGAAGGGCCGACGTCCGTGGCGAACGTTGACACGACGTATCGGATGGGATATAATAATTGGTGTATCTGGATGCGGGGGGAAGGTCGTTGCGCCTTTCGTTTTCCGAGCTCCGCGAGCGCGCCCTTGAAGGGCGTGCGCCGCTTAAGCTCCACGCCACCTTTTCCCCTTCAGAGCGCGTATGCGCGCGGCCGGAGGTACGAAGTGTCACTCCGGCTCGTTTCGACGGATCCGCATGGTGGAAAGACGGTGCTGTCTACCTGGCGGGTACGTTGAGCTTTGCCGCACGGCTCGTATGCGTTCGCTGTCTAAGCGAGTTCGAACGGTCGTTTCGCGTCTCCGTAGACGAGATCTTCCGCCGCGGTGCACCTGCCGCTTCTGCGGAGGATCTTCCCGCGCGCGAGCTCGTCGAGTGGGTAGAGGAAGACGCCTTCGACCTTCTCCCGCACTTGGAAGACTGGCTCATCCTTTCTCTCCCCGACCGGCCGCTCTGCCGTGAGGATTGCAAAGGGTTGTGCCCGGTGTGTGGGAAAAACCTCAACGAAGGGCCATGCGGCTGTAAGGTCGAGGAGGTCGATCCGCGCCTAGAGGCGTTGCGCGCACTCTTGGTTCCCGAGGAACCGGACGGACCTCCTTCCTAGGCGAAGCGGCTGGCAAAACGCGGGAAAGGAAATCGAGGCGAGGTGAGCTTTCGTGGCCGTACCGTTTCATAGGACTTCGAAGACGAAGAAGCGCCTTCGTCGGACGCACTACAAGCTGGAACTTCCCGGGCTCGTGCGATGCGAACACTGCGGCGAGTACAAGCTTCCCCACCGCGTCTGCCCCCACTGCGGCTACTACAAGGGGGTACGCGTTCTGGACGTCGAGGACGAGGAATAATCCTTCCCGTCGCGTGTGCCGCCCGGTCCTCCGCTCCACGGGCGGTCGGCCGCAAGGGAACAATCCCTTTGCGGTTTTTTTGTTTGCGCGTCGGCGCGCCCGGGGCACAGGTGCGAGGATTGGCGCCGTCTCCGATGCAAGCGCGTCTGCGGGAGAGGGGAGATTGGGTCTTGTGGTATGCTGGAGTCGCGCTCGGAAACCGATGGTGGTAAGAACGCTACGCGGCTAATGTAATCTGAGTCGCGGAGCGTCTGGAAATTCCGCGCGTTTTTTTGCGCGGCGCCTTCCTTTTGGGACGGGAGGACTTTCGCACTTACGTAGGTGCCGACGGGATCCACCTCACGGAATCGGGGTTCTAAGCGGTACCGCTTGTTCTCGGAAATCGTATTGGCCTCTTGTGCAGAAGTGCGGGGTGGTGTAAAGTGAAGGAGGAGCTTTTGTCACCTGGTGCTAATTCCACAGGCCCGAGCCGGGAGGAAGGGTCGAGGGGAACCTCTGAGCCCGCTCCTTCCATTTGGGCGCAGGCGCTCAGGAGGCGCTCTCGACGTGAGGAGCGACGGGCGCAGCTCGTGCGCCTCCTCGAGGAGGATCCCTTCCTTACGGACGAGGAACTCGCCCGGCGTCTCGGGGTGAGCGTGCAGACGATCCGCCTCGATCGGCACGCCCTCGGGATCCCCGAGATGCGGGCCCGCGTGCGTCGGGTAGCCCAGGGGGAAGTCGACTCCCTTCGCTCCCTCGTGGAAGAAGACCTCTTCGGCGTCTTGGAGGAGCTACGGCTCGAGGAGCGGGGGCGTTCGCACCTCGCGGTCGAACGCGTCCACACCTTTCGCCACGCGGACATCGCTCGCGGGCACATCCTCTTCGCACAGGCGAATTCTCTCGCCGTGGCGCTCGTCGACGCCCCTCTCGCCGTCACGGTTTCTTCGAGCGTCCGCTTTCTCCGCCCTGCCCGTGTGGGGGATCACCTCGTGGCGCAGGCGGAGGTGGTCCTTCGGGAAGGGCCGCGGAGGCGGGTGCGCGTCGTCACGGAGGCCCTGCGGCCGGGAGGCGTGCGGGAAGTCGTGTTTTCCGGAGAGTTCGTCGTTCAGGAGATTGCCCATGCGCGGGGGGACCGGTCGTGAGCGGGCGTTGGCGGATCGCGTGGGACATGACAGGTGGAGACTACGCGCCGGAGGCTCCACTGGAAGCACTGAAGCAGGCGTGCGGGAGCGAAGACTTCGTCGAGCTGGAGTTTTTCCTCTTAGGGGACGAGGCGTTTTTGCGCGACGCGCTCGCCCGTCAGGGGCTCGCTTCGAAGGCGGAGCGCTGCAGGATCGTGCACGCTCCGGAGGTGATTGCCAACGATGAGGAGCCCGTACGCGCCCTTCGGCGTAAGCCCGACGCGAGCATTGTCCGCGGGCTGGAGCTCCTCGCCGCGGGAGAGGCGGACGCCTTCCTGAGCGCCGGAAGCACAGGAGCGGTCATGGCGGGGGGGCTTCTCAAGGTGGGGCGCATCCGGGGCGTGGAGCGTCCAGGGCTCGCTCCCGTGTTTCCTACAGCCGACGGCCGGGGCGTCCTCGTCTTGGACATCGGCGCCAACGTGGACGCGAAGCCCCACCACCTGCTCGACTACGCCCTTCTCGGGCAGACGTACGTCCGCTTCATCCTCGACGTCGATCGTCCACGCGTTGGGCTTCTCAACGTGGGCGTGGAAGAGGGGAAGGGGAACGCCCTGGCCAAGGAAGCCTACCGCCTCCTCCGCGCTGCACTCGGGGTGCACTTCGTGGGCAACGTGGAGGCGCGGGACGTCCTCTTCGGCGTAGCCGACGTCGTCGTCACGGACGGCTTCAGCGGGAACGTCTTTCTCAAGGCCGTGGAGGGCACGGCGCAGTTCGCCCTTGACGCCCTCAAGGAGGCCCTCACGTCCACGTTTCGGGCGAGGCTCGGGGCCCTTCTCGCCCTCCCGGCGGTGAAGCAGGTCTTGCGCCGCTTCGACTACAAGGAGTACGGCGCCTCCCCCCTCCTCGGCCTCAGGCGTCCCGTATTTAAGGCACACGGGTCGAGCGACGCGCGGGCCTTCGTGGCCGCCCTCCGTACGATCCGCCGCTTTCTCGCCGCAGACCTCCAAGAAAGGCTCGTCGAAAGTCTGGCGGCGGGAAAGGGAGAAACGGAGGAGAACGGGACGGGCGGAGGGGTCTGAGGGGATCTTGTGCGTGGCCCCCTCCGGGGTTTTTGGGCGGCATGCGGTTATCTGAGAGTTCGTGTTGGGGGTGAGCGCGTGGCCGTACGTGCGGGAATTCTCGGGACGGGGGCTTACGTTCCCGAACAGGTGCTTACGAATTTCGACCTCGAGCGGCGAATGAATACCTCCGACGAGTGGATTCGGACGCGCACGGGGATCCGCGAACGGCGTATCGCCCGGGAAGACCAGGCGGCTTCCGACCTCGCCTTTCCCGCGGCGGAAGAGGCACTCCGCGTGGCGAGGATTGCTGCGGCCGATCTGGACGGGATCCTCGTGGCGACCACCACGCCGGACCACGTGTTTCCCTCCACCGCCGCCCTCCTTCAGCGCCGGCTCGGCGCCTGGAACGCCTGGGCGTTTGACATGTCTGCGGCGTGTTCGGGGTTTATCTACGGACTCGCCGTCGCCGCCTCCTTCGTCGAGTCTGGTCGGGCGCGGTACGTCCTCGTGGTCGGTGCGGAAGTGCTTTCGCGGATCACAGACTGGGAAGACCGCACTACGGCCGTCCTCTTCGGGGACGGCGCGGGAGCCGCGGTAGTTGGGCCTGTAGCCGAAGGCGGATTTCTCTCGTTCGTCTTGGGGGCGGACGGCGGGGGAGCTGACCTCCTCGTACTTCCCGCTGGGGGATCGCGCCTTCCCGCATCCCACCGCACGGTGGAGGAACGCCAGCACTTCCTCAAGATGAACGGACGCGAGGTTTTTAAGTTTGCCGTGCGGATCATGGCGGAAGCCTCGGAGGAAGCTCTTCGGCGCGCGGGGCTCACCAAGGACGACCTCGACCTCCTCGTTCCGCACCAGGCCAACCTCCGGATCATCGACGCGGCGCAGGAGCGCTTTCAGCTCTCCCCGGAAAAGGTCGTGGTCAACCTCGACCGCTACGGCAACATGTCGGCCGCTTCGACGCCCGTGGCGCTTCACGAAGCGTACCGCGCCGGTCGCCTTTCTCCGGGGAACGTCGTACTCCTCGTCGCCTTCGGTGGGGGGCTCACGTGGGCGGCCACCGTCCTTCTCTGGAGCGTCCCCTCACCGCTCAGGACTGGAGAGTTCGAGGCGGCGCTTGCGCGGGGGAAGACGGAGCCGTGAGCCGCGAATCTTCTGTTTCTCCCGTCGCCTACGTCTTTCCCGGCCAAGGTGCGCAGAAGGTGGGGATGGGGCGCGACCTTTGGGAAGAGTTTTCGTGGGCGCGCGAGCGCTTCCGCTTGGCGGAAGAGCTTACGGGGATTCCCTTTGCGGAACTCGTACTTCGCGGACCTGAGGCGGCGCTTATGGAGACCATTGTCCTCCAGCCGGCGCTTTTCCTCGTGGAGACCCTTCTCTCCGACGTCCTTCGGGATCTCGGTGCCCCTCCTCCCGCGGTCGTCGCCGGGCACAGCCTGGGCGAGTACACAGCGCTCTACGCCGCCGGCGTGTTCGACTTCGCCCAGGGCATCCGCCTCACACATGCGCGGGGGGTGGCGATGGCGGAGGCGGCGCGGCAAAATCCGGGGACGATGGCCGCCGTGGTCGGCCTTTCCCCCGATCTCGTGGAATCCGTATGCCGAGAGGTGAGCGCCCTCGGCGAGGATTTCGGCGTGGAAGCGGCCAACGTGAATTCCCCCGAACAGGTGGTCATCTCCGGACGTGCGGCAGGCATAGAGGAGGCAGGACGACGCCTTCTCGCGCTCGGCGCGCGGCGCGTCGTTTCCCTTCGCGTCGCCGGACCCTTTCACTCGTCCTATATGGCGCCGGCCCGAAAGGAGCTGGAGGCGGTCCTTCGCGAGATCGACCTCGGGGAACCCACCGTGCCCGTCCTCGTAAACGCCTGGGCGCGCCCCGTGCGGAGTGCTGCGGAAATTCGCGAGGCGTTGCTCGATCAGCTCGTCCGCCCCGTGCGGTGGGTCGAGACGGTTCGCGCCCTTCGCGACCTCGGTGTGGAGACGATCGTGGAGGTGGGCCCGGGGAACGTCCTCACGGGGCTCGTGCGCAAGACAGATTCCGGGTTTTCTCTGTACAACGTCGCCTCGTGGGCGGAGGCCCGAGCCGTCGCGGATCGCCTCCGAAGCGCGGGGGGCGTGCCGGAAGAGTCGTAAGGAGCTGGGGGAAGAACGAGCGGGACGCGGTCCCGAAGGAGGTGAGATGCGTGGAACTGGCCGAGAGTGTTGCCCTTGTCACCGGCGCCTCGCGGGGGATCGGGCGGGCGATCGCCCTCGAACTCGCCCGGGGCGGGGCGCGCGTGCTCGTCGTCTACCGCGGTCGGCGCGACGCGGCGGAAGCCGTAGTGGAATTGGTCCGCGACTTGGGGTCGGAAGCGCTTGCGGAGCAAGGGGACGTGTCCCGGCCCGAGGAGGCGGATCGTCTCGTCTCCCTCGCCCTAGAGCGCTTCGGGAGGTTGGACATCCTCGTGAACAACGCAGGGATCACGCGTGACAACCTCCTCCTCCGCATGAAGGATGAGGAGTGGGAAGAGGTCATCCGCACGAACCTTTCGGGGCCCTTCTACCTCATGCGCGCCGCCGCAAAGCACATGGTGCGCGCGCGCCGCGGGCGGATCGTTAACATCGCCAGCGTCGTCGGCCTCGTAGGGAATCCGGGTCAAGCGAATTACGCCGCGGCGAAGGCCGGCCTCATCGGGCTCACGAAGGCGGCGGCGAAGGAGCTCGCGAGCCGCGGGATCACCGTAAACGCTGTGGCTCCGGGCTACATCCAGACGGACATGACGGAGTCGCTTCCCGAGGCGGCCAAGGAGGCGCTGCTTCGCCTGATCCCCACAGGGCGCTTCGGTTCCCCCGAAGATGTGGCGCGCGCCGTGCGCTTTTTGGTCGGCGACGACGCCGCGTACATCACCGGGCATGTCCTCGTCGTCGACGGGGGCATGGTCACGTAGACGAAGGAGGTCGGTGTCTACGGCGTCAGGCGGGCCTTGTTTGGACTGTGGTATAATCCTCCAAGGAGGTGTCCTTCCCAATGAGCGACGAACTCTTCGAGAAGATCAAGGGCGTGATCGTCGAACGCCTCAACGTGGAGCCCGACCAGGTACGGCCGGAGTCCCGTTTTCGCGAAGACCTCAAGGCGGACTCGCTGGACCTCGTAGAACTCGTCATGGAACTCGAGGACGCCTTCGGCCTCGAGATTTCGGACGAAGACGCGGAAAAGATCCAGACCGTGCAGGACGTGATCGAGTATATTGAAAAGCACCACAAGGGCTGAAAGATTCGACTGGAAGAGCGGTTGCGGGAGGGGGAAGGGAAGCCCTTCCCCCTCTTCGCGCTTCCGGAGGGGTTTTCCCCGTCGAGAGCCTTGGCGCAGAGGGGTGGTACGGGTGTCGGAACGCGTCGTGATCACGGGTATGGGCGTCGTCACGCCCATCGGGAACGACTTGGAGACCTTTTGGGCAAACCTCGTCGCCGGAAAGAGCGGGATCGTGCGCGTTACAGACTACGACCTCACAGGGTACGCCACGCAGATCGCGGGCACGGTAAAGGGGTTCGATCCGGAGATGTGGGTGGACACGCGCGAGGCGCGGCGCCTCGACCGGACGATCCTCTTTGCGGTGGCCGCCGCCAAGATGGCGCTTCGCCACGCGCAGCTCGATCCTGGAGCGTGGGACCCGGAACGCGTCGGCGTCGTCATCGGTTCGGGTGTCGGGGGGATGGGTACCCTCGAAGACAACTTCTCCACGTTCTTTTCCCGCGGGCCGCGGCGCGTAAGCCCTTTTTTCGTCCCCATGATGATCGTGAACATGCCTGCGGGCTACGTGGCCATCGAGCTCGGCGCCCGCGGGCCGAACTTCGCCCCTGTGTCGGCATGTGCGACGGGGACGCACGCCCTCGGGCTTGCGTACGAGCTTCTCCGGGCGAACAAGGCGGACATCGTCTTCGCCGGCGGAGCGGAGGCGGCCGTGCGTCCGATCGCCTTTGCGGCCTTTGGTGCGGCGCGGGCTCTGTCTACGCGCAACGACGACCCGCCGCGGGCGAGCCGCCCGTTCGACCGCCTGCGCGACGGCTTCGTCATCGGAGAGGGTGCGGGGGTGCTCGTCCTCGAGCGCCTGAGCGTCGCCCGTGCGCGCAAGGCACCTATCCTCGCGGAAGTCGTGGGTTTCGGAATGAGCGCTGATGCCTACCACATCACGGCCCCCGCCCCCGAAGGCCGGGGAATGGCGGAGGCCATGCGCCACGCCCTCGCCGACGCCTCCCTTCCCCCGGAAGCCGTGGACTACGTGAACGCACACGGAACCGCCACAGAATACAACGACCGGTGCGAGACGAAGGCGATCAAATCGGTCTTCGGCGAGCACGCCTACCGGCTCCTCGTGAGTTCGAACAAGTCGATGATCGGCCACCTCCTCGGAGCGGCAGGTGCCGTGGAGGCTGCGGCGACGGTGATGACGCTCAAGACGGGAATCGTGCCGCCGACGATCAACCTCGAGGAACCCGACCCGGAACTCGACCTCGACTACGTACCCAACGTCGCACGGCGTGCGGACGTCCGCGTTGCGCTGTCGAATTCCTTTGGCTTTGGTGGGCAAAACGCGGTCCTCGCCCTCAGGCGCTACGACGAGGGCGGCGGTGCGACCGGCGCAGACGAAGGTTCGGAGGAGGAAGCCCGGTGAGTGGAGGCTGGGAAGACCCGACGCCGAGCGTCGACGCCCTTCTCGCACGCCTCACCGCATGGGGAATTGCGGTCCGCGATCGCGCGCTCTTCCGCGAAGCCCTCACGCACGCGTCCTACGCCCACGACTGGGAGGAAGCGGCGGAAGCGCCTCCGGACAACGAACGCCTGGAGTTCCTCGGTGACGCCGTCCTCGAACTCCTCGTTTCCGAATTTCTCTTTCACCTCGCGCCTCCTCTGTCCGAAGGCGAGATGACTAAGCTCCGGGCGCAGATCGTCCGCGAGGAATCCCTCGTCCTCTACGCCCGTGAGCTCGGCCTACAGGAGCACCTCCTCCTCGGCCGCAGCGAGGAGCTTTCCGGGGGACGCGAACGCCCTTCAATCCTCGCCGACGCTTTCGAGGCAGTGGTCGGGGCCGTCTACTTGGACGGCGGGCTCGAGGCGGCCCGGCGCCTCTTAGACGTCCTCGTGTTTCCCCGCGTAAAGCGGGGGGAATTTCGCCTCGACCAGGACTACAAGAGCTTGCTTCAGGAAATCGTCCAACGGTACGGGACGCAGTACACCCTGAGCTACGAGATCGTCGAAGAAAGCGGCCCCGCCCACAACCGCCGTTTCGTCGCCGTCGTCCTCCTAAGCGGCAGGGAAATCGGGCGAGGAGCGGGAAGATCCAAGAAAGAGGCGGAGCAGCAGGCGGCCCGGGAGGCGTTGGAACGCGTGGAGGCGTACCTCGACGCGGGGGGCGGAGGGGAATGACCCGGAATCCTCTCCGGACTCCTCGTCGGCAGCGCGCGGGGAGGTGGAGGCTTGCGCCTGCGCGAACTTTGGCTTTACGGATTTAAATCCTTCGGGCGGAAGACCGGGGTACGCTTTGCGCCGGGGATAACGGCCATCGTCGGGCCGAACGGCAGCGGAAAGTCCAACCTCATCGACGCCGTTAGGTTCGTCCTTGGAGAGGCAAACGCCCGCGCTCTGCGCGGTTCCCGGCTCGAAGACCTCGTGTTTTCGGGGAGCGCCGCGCGGCGGGGGCTCGGCTACGCTGAGGTCACGCTCGTCCTCGACAACCGCGACGGCTTCTTTTCCCTGCCCTACGAAGAGATTTCCGTCACGCGGAGGATCTTGCGCAACGGGGAGAGCGCCGCGTGGATCAACGGGTCTCCGGTGCGCCTGAAGGACTTGTCTACGCTCTTTCTGGACACGGGGCTCGGGCAGGGGGCCTTTGCCATCGTCGGACAGGGAGAGGTGGACGCGCTCATCGCCGAACGTCCCGAGGCGCGGCGTACGGCCTTCGAGGAACTCGCGGGCATTCGGCGATTCCGCGAACGGAAGCGCGATGCCGAGGCGGACCTCGCGGAGGTAGAGGCGAACCTCACCCGCGTCCGCGATCTCTTGACCGCCCTCGAGGAAGAGCGTGCCCCTCTGCGGGAAGAGGCGGAGCGCGCGCGGCGCTACCTCGCGCTTCGCGAGGAGCTCGCAGAGGTCGAGGGCCGACTCCTCCTCACGGAACTTTTGCGCCACGAGCGGGAAGCGGCCCGGGCCTTTCGCCTGGCTCGGGCGCTCGAGGCAGCGGAGGAACGCGTGCGGGTGCAGGGAACGCGGCTTGCGGAGCGGCTTTCCCGGCTCCGGGACGCCGAAGAGCGCCTTCGGGTGGGAAAGCGCAGGGAGGATGGGGAATACGAGTCCCTTCGCGCCCGCCGCGAGGCGATCTTGCGCGACCTTCTCTCCCTCGAGGCTGCGGACGCGGAGCGGCGGCAAGGTCTCGACCGCATGCGCGACGAACTGCGCAAGGCGCTCGCCGAACGTCGGCACGTCCGCGCCGCCCTGGTCCGGGCGAAGGCGGAACGGGACGAGCTCGCCGCGGAGCTCGCGACCCTCGCCCGCGAGGAGTCCGAGCTTTCCGCGCCGTTTGGGGAAGACGGAGATTCTTTGCCAGAGCTTCAGGACCGCGCCTTTGCCGCGGCGCGCGAAGCCGCCCGATTGCGAAGCGAAGTCCGCCGCCTCGAGGAAGAACTTGCCCGCCTCGACCGTCGCCGCGGTCAGCTTCTCGCGGAGCGGGCGGAGCTCGCCAAACGGCACGACCGCGCCCTCCACACCGCCGAAGGGGCAAAGGCCGAACTAGGCGGCATCCAGGCGGAGCTCGAGAGGGTGCGCGCAGAACAGGTTGAACGGAGTAAGAGGCGGGAGGAGACGGCTCGCGCCCTCCGAACGGCAGAGGCGCAGCTCCTTGAAGCGGAGCGAAAGCTCGAGCGGCTGCGGGCGCGCGTGGCGGCACTGATCCACCAGGCTTCTTTGGCCTACGGAGAGGGCGTGCGGGCCGTCCTCGCGGCGCGAGAAGAATTGGGTGGGATTTTGGGCACCGTCTTTTCCCTCCTCGACGTTCCGGAGGAGCTGGGCCTCGCCGTGGACGTCGCCTTGGGCGGTGCGTGGGAGCACCTCGTCGTGGAAAGCGAGGGCGACGCGCGGCGCGCCATCGCCTTCTTGAAGGAGCGGGGAAAGGGACGAGCGACCTTTCTCCCCCTGGACACCCTCCGGCCGCGGGAGCTTCCGCCGCGCGAGCGGGATCTTCTCGTCCGCGTACCCGGGGTGCGCGGCGTCCTCGCCGAATGGGTGCGTACCGAACCGCGCTACGCCGTGGTCGTCCGCCACCTCCTTGGGCAGGTGGTGCTCGCCGAAACGCTCGCGGCGGCCACCCAGGCGGCTCGCATCTTGGGCTTTCGCAGGCGCGTCGTCACGCCCGAAGGCGACGTCGTCCATCCCGGCGGAGCGATGACGGGAGGAGCGCTGAGACCGCGCGGACGCGGCGGCCGCGCCTCCTTCCCGCCGGAGCAGGCCTTGCGCGTCGCGGAAGCCGAGCTCCGCCGAGCAGAGTCAGAGCACGGCGAGATCCTCCGAGCTACGGAGGAACTCCGCGTTGCCGAGGAAACGAACGCGCGCGCCGAAGAGGAGCTTCGTGCTCGGCTTTTTTCCCTTCAGGAGGAGGAGCGGGTTCGCCGGGAAGAGTTCCTGCGGGCGCAGCGGGAAGCGGAAGTCCTCGCGGCGGAACTTCGGGCTTTGAACGAGGAGCTCGCGCTCTCGGAGGCTACGCGTTCCGACCTGAAGCGGGAGCTCTCCGAAATTCAGGCGGGGCTGGTCCAGGCGGAGGCGGAGGAAACTTCCCTCGCCGCGAAACTTGCAGAACGCGCCCGCGAGGCGGAACGCCGGCGGCGGGAACGAGAGGAGTTTCACAGGCGGCAGGGAGAGCTTCGGATCCGCCGGGTACGGCTCGAAGAAAAGTCCGAGGCAAACGTGCGCGCGCTTGCGGATCTCGAAAGGCTTTTAGCCTCTCTTCGGGACGAAATTGCGCGAACCTGGGAAGCCTACCGCGAGGGGAAGAGACACGTCCGGGCGCAGGCGGAACGACTCCGCTCGTACGCCGAGGAACTCGCGCGGTACGACGGAGAACTCGAGCGGAGGAAGCGCGTTCTCGTGGGCTACGATGCGGCCCTGCACGCCGTCCGTCGCCGCGCGGAGGAGGCGGAGGAACAGCTTCGCCGCGCGGACGCCGCCCGTGTGGAACTCGTGCGCCGGCTCGAGGCACACGTTTCCCGCGCGCGCGAGGCGGAACTTCGCGCCGAGGAAGTGCGGAATCGCCTGCGCGCGACCCTCCGCCTTCCTTTGGAGGCGGTGCGAGAGCGCTACGCACCGCTGTCGGACGACGAAGTTCCGGCGGGCCGAGAACGACTCGCCTCCCTCGAAACCGCCCTCGCCGAACTCGGGTCGGTGAACACGTACGTGCTCGAGGAAGAGGCGCGCATCGAGCGCCGCATGGAAGAGCTTACCGCAAGCCTCGAGGATCTCGAGGCGGGGAAACGGCGCCTCACGGAACTCCTCCGGCGGCTCGAGTTGGAGATGGAGGAGCGGTTTCGCGAGGCCTTTGCGCGCGTGGACGCCGCCTTTCGCGAACACGTGGCCTTTCTCTTCGGCGGTGGGAAAGGATATCTCGTCCTGACGGATCCCTCGCATCCCCTGGAGGGCGGCGTAGAGGTTGTCCTCGAGCCGCCCGGTAAACGGCGCATGTCGCTTACACTTCTCTCCGGCGGTGAGAGGGCTTTAGCGGCCTTGGCGCTTCTCTTCGCCTTCCTTCAGGTGCGCGAGGTTCCGTTTGTGATCCTCGACGAGGCGGAAGCCGCATTGGACGAAGGGAACCTCGGGCGCTTTGGCGAACTCCTTCGCCGCTTTCGCGAACGGACGCAACTCCTCGTGATCACGCATCGAAAAAAGACGATGGCCTTTGCCGACGTCCTCTACGGCGTCATTTTGGACGACGACGGCACGAGCCGAATCCTCTCCGTCTCCCTCGAAGACGTAGACGACGAAGCGGAGGTGATCCTCCGCACTTCTTCGTAGGGCGTTGGGCCGTGTAGGGGAGGAGCGCAAACGGAAGGAGCATCCATGCGCGGGATGAGACCGGAAAAGGCCAGTGACGCGGAGGTGGATGTTCGTGGGACTTTGGGAACGAGTGCGCCGCACCCTGGGCGATGCGGGGGGGAAGATCGGGAGCGCCTTCGGCCGCGGGCTCGCCAAGACGCGGCACGCGCTCGTAGATCCCTTGGAGGGGCTCTTCCGCCGTCGGGCGGCCTTCGACGACCACTTCTTCCTCGAACTCGAAGAGATCCTCATCGCCGCAGACGTCGGCATAAAGACGAGCGCCTGGCTCGTGGAGTCTTTGCGCGCTGACGTGCGCAAGAAGGGGCTCACCACGCCGGAAGAGGTGCGCGAAGCGCTCGCCGCTCGAATCCTCGAGGTATTTGGCGACGACGAGAGCCGCTTTCGCCTCACCTTTGCCCCCAAAGGTCCGACCGTCATCCTGTTCGTCGGCGTAAACGGGACGGGAAAGACTACGACGCTCGGAAAGCTCGCCTACCGCCTGAATGGGGAAGGGAAGCGCGTACTCCTCGCCGCGGGAGACACGTTTCGTGCCGGGGCGATCGACCAGCTCCGCCTTTGGGGGGAGCGCGTTGGCGCGGACGTCGTCGCCCGGAAGGAAGGAGCAGATCCGGCGGCTGTTCTCTACGAGGCCGTTGACCGCGCGCAGCGCGAAGGCTACGACGTCGTCCTCGGGGATACGGCGGGGCGACTTCACGCGAAACAGCACCTCATGAACGAACTCCGAAAGGTCGTCCGCGTCGTCGGCCAAAAGCTCCCCGGAGCCCCGCACGAGGTCCTCCTCGTCCTCGACGGAACGACCGGGCAAAACGGCCTTCGTCAGGCGGAAGTGTTTCTCGAAGCCGCCCGCGTGACGGGAATCGCCGTGACGAAGCTCGACGGCACGGCGCGCGGCGGCGTGGTCGTCACGATTCAAAAGGAACTGGGCATTCCCGTAAAGCTCGTCGGCGTAGGGGAAGGAAGAGAGGACCTCTTGGATTTTTCCCCGGCCGCCTTCGTCGCTGGGCTTTTCGGCGAGGAGGAAGGGCATATGCCTCAGTAGGGAGCGAGAACAACGCCGTATCCCCTGTGCTTCGTGCGGCAACCTCGTACGTACGTGGGAAAGGGGGTGGGAGAGATGGAGCCTTTTCCCGGATGGCGTAAGGAGTGGGAGGAAGAGGAGCGCCGCCTCGCCTACGTCATCGCCCGCATACGCGAAGCGGTCCTATGTCTGGAAGAAGAGGCCGGACAGAGACGAGAAGACGTCGACGCGCTTCTCGCCTCCCTGTGGGAAGACGTATCCCTCGGCGTCGACGAGAGCACCGACGTCCTCGAGAGCTTTGCCGACATCCTTCAGCAGTCCGCCGTCGTCGCCGAACTCGAAAAGCGGATTTCTCTGTCCGGCGAGGAGGCAAAGTCCCTCCTCCGCCTCCTCTCCTCGCCCTATTTCGGCCGCGTAGACTTTCGCGAGGAAGGGTCCGCGGAGGCCGAACGCTACTACATCGGCCGTCGTTCGTTTTACGACGCAGAAACCGACTCCTACCTCGTCCTCGACTGGCGCGCTCCCGTCGCCGGGCTCTTTTACGAAGGGGTTCTCGGTCATGCTGCGTACGAGACGCCGGCGGGGGAGATCCGGGGCGAGCTCACGAAGAAGCGCCAGTTCGACATTCGCGGCGGACGCCTGCGGGCGATGTTCGACGTGAGCGGCGCAGCGGTCACGGACGACATCCTGCGGGAGGTCCTTGGCCGCGGGGCGCGTCCCGAGATGGGGGCGGTCGTCGAAACGATTCAGGCGGAGCAAAACAGCGTGATCCGCGACGACCGCCACGACCTCGTCGTGGTTCAGGGGGTCGCGGGGAGCGGCAAGACCTCCGTCGCCCTCCAACGCCTCGCCTACCTCCTCTACCGCCATCGGGAGCGCGCCCGGGCGAACCAAATGCTCGTCCTCTCCCCAAACCCCCTCTTCCGCGAGTACATCTCCTCCGTCTTGCCGGAACTCGGGGAAGAAAACGTGCTCCAGCGGACGTTCTTCGAGTACGTCGTCCGCCGCATCGGTGCCGACGTCGAGGTAGAACCGCCGGAAGCCCTCTACGAGTTCCTCTTAGAAACCGATCCTTCCGATCCGCGACACGGCGTTCGGAGGGAAGCGCTCCGCTGGAAGGGTTCCCCCGTCTTCGTCCACGTCCTCGACCGCTTTGCCCATATCGTGGCCCGCATCGCCCCGCCCTTCCGTCCGATTCGCGTCCGGGACTTCCTCCTCTTCTCTCGCGAAGAGCTCGCGGCCCTCTACCTCGGGCGCGACGGCGAACCCACGCGGGCCGCCTCCGATCCCTCGCCGCGGGCGCGGCTCTACGCGCTGACGGAGGGAGCGCGGCGGAAGCTCGAACGAAAGCTCGAAAAGCTCCGCACCTCTCCCGAGCTCGAGGACGCCCTCCACCACCTATCGCGCACGCAACTGCAGCGCGCCTACCTCAAAGCGCGGCGCCGCGAAGACCCGACCACCCTTGAAACCCGCATGCAGGAAATCCTTAAGGACGACCTCTTGGACGAGATCCGCCGCGAAGTGGAATCCATCCTCGAGCGGCGGGGCTTTCTCGACTGGGCCGCCCTCTACCGCCTCCTGTACGCCGCCGACGACGTGTGGCGTGCGGCGACCGCCGGTTTGGAAGACGCTTTTCCCCCGTCGGCGCAGGCGGCGGTGCGCGAAGCCACGCTTCGCGCGTTGGACCGTGGACGCATGACCTTCGAAGACGCCGTCCCGTACGTCTACCTCCGCGAGCTCGTAGGGGACTTTCCGCGCGAGTCCGGCGTGCATTTCGTCGTCGTAGACGAAGCGCAGGATTACACGCCGCTCGATTTCGCCTGGCTTTCCCGACTCTTTCCCCGGGCGAACTTCACGCTTCTCGGCGACCTCGCCCAGGAAATCTCCGGGCTGCCTTCCCTCCTCGACGATGGAGGCTTTGCCTTCCTCGCCGCGCAGCGGACCGGCTTTCGCGCCCTCTGCCTTCGCCGCAGTTACCGGAGCACGCGCGAAATCGCCCTCCTCGCCCAGGACGTCCTCGCCGAACCGCTTTCCCTCGTCCCCTTCGCGCGAAGCGGCGAGGTCCCCATTCTTCACCTCTTCGAACGGCGCGAGGAGTTGGCGGAGGGAATCGCCGTGGCGGTGCAGCGCGCCCTGCGCCGCGGATACGGTCTTGTCGCCGTCCTCTGCCGTTCGCAGTGGGAATGTGACGAAGCCGAGGCGTTCCTCAAGGGGAGGTTTCCCTACCAGCGGGTGCGGCACGACACGCCGTCCTTGCGCGAACGCGTCGTCCTCATGCCGAGTTACCTCGCCAAGGGGATCGAGTTCGACGTCGTCTTCCTGTACGACGTCTCCCGTGAGCGCTACCGAGAAGACCGTGACCGCCGCCTCCTCTACATTCTCCTCATGCGCGCCAAGCACGACGTGGAGCTCTTCGCCCTGGGCACACCGAGCCCTCTTCTCGCCGCGGGCCTCGCCCGGGGCCACGTTCGCGTCGTGTCCCGAGGAGAATAGGTAGCGGCGGGCAGGCGGGCAAATGAAAAGGCGCCCGGGGGATTCCCGGGCGCGACCGAGAAAGACAACCGCTTAGCCGCAGCCTCCCTCGCCGTCCGGGGATGGTGCCGGCGCAGGTGCGGGCGCCGTCTGCCCTTCGCCGGAGGAGCTCTCCGCCTCCGGTGTGGCCTCTTCGATGGGGAGATTGGCCGCCTTCCAGGCGTTGAACCCCCCCTTGAGGTTGTAGACGTCGAAGCCGTTAAGCCGGAGGAGAGCGGTGGTAAACCCTCCCGTCTGCCCTGTGTAGCAGTAGACGAGAATCTTCCTGTCCTTGGGAAGCGTCTCCATTTTGGCGCCGATCCCTTCTCCAGGTGCGGCAAACGGCGGGAAGGGAATGTTTTGGGCGCCGCGGAGGTGTCCCTGGGCGTAGTCTTCGGGCTTTCGCAGGTCGACCACGAAGTATTCGTCCAAGCGGTCCTTAACGGCGTCCGGCGCCACCCAAACCGTGTTGAAGTTTTGTCGGATCGCCTCGAACTCGGTCTTCGTCCGCTGGAGGAGGATTTCTGGTTCGTCGCAGCTTGGTTTTTCTTCGTTCGCGGCGCCCGTGCTCGACTCCGCGGGCGCGGTTTCGACTGCCGGAGCCTCGGTTTTCTTTTCACAAGCTCCGAGGGCGAAGGCGATGAGGAAGGAAAGCCCGAGGAGGTACAGCGCGCGCATTGCGTGCCCGAAAGGTGAAGCTCGCATGAAGATCCCCCTTTCGCAGTGTTCGGTTGTGCGGCGAGGAAGGCTCTGCTTCCATGGTACACCTGACTTATGTGAAAGGGAATACGTTCACATTAGGAAAATCGAACAAATCTGTGACAAAATTCGTCTTGTTAAAGAAAAAAATAGGACGTTGAAACCTTGGATACCTTAAGAACGCGTCTAACACTATGGAAGTCGCGTCGGGCATACGCCGGTGAGTGAGGCTCAGATTTTTTTCCGCACGCGCATCGCGCGCCCCGTGGTATAATAAGCATCGCAAAGGGGTGTTATCCAAACATGGTCGCCGGCAGTACGGAAGCCAGGCGCACGGAGCCGCGATCAGGCGGCAACTACCCACTTTTCCTCGAATCCCTTACGTTGGAGCGTCAGCGGGCGCTTCGCGACCTTTTGGCGCAGGTGTACAGGCGTGCGTACGCCTCTCTACCCGAGTACGCATATACGGAAGAGAAACCGATCCACCGCTACCTCACCTGGCTTGCGCGCCGCACGACGAGGGGCGGTTTTTTTGTCGCCTTTTCGTCACTTGGGCCGGTCGGATTCCTGGCCGCCGACCCGGCTTGGCGCGACGAGGAGACGGGTGAGACGATTGGGGAAATTCACGAGTTCGTCGTAGACCCGGCGTACCAGGGAAGCGGTGTTGGACGCAGCCTCTTTTCCGCCGGACTCGCCTTCCTCCGCGAAGCGGGCCATACGAAGGTCGGTCTCTGGGTTGGGGTACAGAACGAGCGCGCAAAGGCTTTCTACGTGAAAAACGGGTTCGTTCCGGCGACCGTACAGGGGAAATGGCTCCGGATGTACCGTAGAGAGCCCGAAGTCGTTCTCCCCAATGCGCACGTGGCGGAAGTCCCCGTCCGCGGGGAGGCGTGACCTCTCGGAGCTTGGGCGAAGACCAGAAGGGACGGAGGGCGGTCCGAAGAAGAAGCAAACCGAATGCAGCGGGAGCGCAGAAGCGCTCCCGTTTTTGCAATGTGGTCACCGGTTCGAGGGAACAAGCTCAGTCCCACGAGTGGGAGAGGACGGCGAGGAGGAAACGATACGTCCGCTCGAGGGCGTCCCGCTCCACGAATTCGCGTGCTGTGTGGGCGACGTCGAGACGGCCTGGCCCCCACACCACGGGGTAGAGGCCGCGGGCGTGGTAGGCGTGGGCGTCCGTCCAGCTGGGCATGAAGCCGAGGCTCGGTTCCCGCCCCGTGGCTTTGCGGTACAACCGGCGGAGGAGGGGACCTACCTCCGCCTCGGGGTCGACTTCCCAGGCACCCGCGCAGTCGTCGAGAAACGCGGTTTTTAGGTAGGCGGGTCCTCCGTAGGCGGCAAGGGCTACCTCTACGGCTTTCCGGATTTCCTGCGGCGAACTTCCGGGCGGAATCCGGACGTCGACGACGAGGCGTGCCGTTTCCGGAACGACGAGTTCGTCACTTCCGCCCGCGAGCATGAGCGGTGTAAGGACGGGATTGCGCATGGGATCTTCGTGGCGGGCGAGCTCGGCGATGGCGCCTTCGAGGCGTTCGAGGATGTACACGGCTTCGCGTACGGCATTCACCCCGGCCTCGGGCGTACTCCCGTGGCTCGCGCGCCCTTGGACGTCTATGTGGACTTCGAGAGATCCGGCTGAGACAAAGGCGAAAGTCTCTTCCGTCGGTTCGAGGACGAGGCTCCAGCGCACGGTCGAAGGCAGGCGTTCGGCGAGAAGGCGCGATCCCGTACCCCCGTATTCTTCGTCGCCGACGAATGCCACCCACAGGGGCGGCGGGGAACCCCAGCGCTCCCGTGCGTCCCGCAGGGCCAGCACGAGGGCTGCTGCCGCGCCGAGCACGTCGGAGCTCCCACGTCCCCATACGCGCGTTTCGTCGGCGGCGGGGGTTGCCGGAGTTCCTTGCACATCGCAGGGAACGACGTCGTAGTGAACGCTCAAAAGGCCCTGAGGCTTGTGGTGCAGGGGAACGAGGAGCGCCGGAAATCCGCCCAACTCGAGTACCTCCAAAGGAAGGCGTGCGGCGACGAGGGCCGCTTGCAGGGGAAAGACAGCGCCGCGCGCCGGGTCGCGGCAGGCGGCTTCTTGCAGAGTGAGGAGGAAAGACGCGAGCATGGACATCCCCTTTCCCGGCGTCCGGAGAAAGACGCGAAAAGCCGACGATTCTATCCTACCACGAAACAAGCGACAAAAAAGGAGGGCACCGCGTACGGTGCCCTCCTGCGCAGGGCAAGGGTTAGGCGAGGGGCTTCTTCGAGAGGTACCAGTCGATGACTTCGAGGCCGGGCTCCTTCACGCGCTTTTCCGCGTCCTCTTGCGTCTGGGGCGGGGGTACGATGACCTTGTCCCCGGGGCGCCAGTTTGCCGGAAGCGCCACGCCGTGCTTCGTCGCCACCTGCAGGGCATCGACGATGCGAAGGACCTCATCCATATTGCGCCCGATTTCCATCGGGTAGTAGAGGATGAGGCGCACGATTTGGTCGGGGTCGATGACGAAGAGGGCGCGTACGGCGCTCGTCGAGGACTGGGCGGGCATGATCATCCCGTACGCCTTGGCAACCTTCATGTCGAGGTCGGCGATGATCGGGAACTCGATCTTGACGCCGAGCTTTTCCTCGATGTTCCGCACCCAGGCGATGTGCGAGTAGACGCTGTCGATGCTGAGGCCCAGAAGCTCGACGTTCCGCTTCTTGAGCTCGGCGTAGAGGTTTTGGAGTGCCACGAACTCCGTCGTGCACACGGGCGTGAAGTCCGCCGGGTGGGAGAAGAGGATGAGCCACTTCCCCTTGTAGTCGTCGAGAGTCTTCCGCCCATGCGAGGTTACGGCGTCGAAATAGGGAGCCTTTTCGCCAATCCGCGGAAGCGAAGGAGCCGCTTCTCCTTGGAGCTGAACCTGTGCCTCCTGTGTCATTGAAACCCCCTCCTTTTTGATATTGAGACGAATTATCGTCTCTGAGGCAAACAGTACCACATCCTGAGGACGCCGTCAAGCGGGGAACTTTCGTGCCGAGTATAGAGTCTCCCTTCGGCAGGTGGATATGCGGACTTGCGGAGAAAAGTCTCGGAGCCGAAGCTTGCGATCAGGGAGGAGACGGGAGTGGACACGGAAAGCCGCCCGTCCGCCTTTCGATGTACGCGAGGAGTTCTCTGCGCAAGCGAGGGTCGTACGCCGCAGAGTGGGCGCGGGAGAGAAGCCGCTCGTGAAAGTAACCGCCCGTAATTCCCTGGCGCTCGACCTGTTCGAGGACGGAGAGGAGGTTCCCCGCCCCAGCGTCTACGGGAGCGCCGCCGATCCCCCAATACGTGTGTAAGAGCTTCGTCCCGATCACTCCGGGATGAACGGCGTTTACGCGAACACCGAAAGGCGCAAGGCGTTCGGCAAGTTCGAACGTGAGGGCGATGAGGTAGAGCTTGGAGAGGGCGTACGCCCGATACCCGTCGTAGGCGCGCCTTAGGTCGAGGTCGTCGGTCTGCGGCCGTTCGGCGTGGGCCATGGAGGCCACGGCGAGGATTTGCTCCGGGTAGATGCTGCGGCACGCAAGCTCGAGGGTCAGCCAGAAGGGGCTCAAAGCGTTTACCGCAAACGTCGCCTCGAACCCTTCTGGCGTTTCTCGGCGCGTCGGGTAGAACGTTCCCGCGTTGAGGACGAGCCGACGCAGAGGCTTCGCCGTTTCCGCGATCGCGCGCGCCAAGGAACGGGTTTCTTCGAGGGAAGCGAGATCCGCGGCGGCAAAGGCGACGGCATAAGCTCCGCGCGCCAAAAGTTCCTCGCGAAGGCGAGCGAGCTTGAGTCGGTCGCGGCCATGAACGAAGAGCGCCTCGCCTCGAATGGCGAGGCGCTCGGCGAGGGCACGTCCAATCCCGTCCGTGGCGCCCGTAATGGCCGTATAGCCGCGCTCGGACATTCCCCGACCTCCTTCTTCGCTCCGAATGCTTCAGGAGTCTCCGGTTTGCGAAGAGGACGGCCCCTTCTTGTTCCGCGGGGTGATTACCCGGAGTTGGCTTCGGCGGTAGTGGGGACCGAAGAGCACGGCCTTTTTGGCGTTGGGGTAGAGGGCCTCGAGGTGGGCGAAGAAGAGCGTCGTCCATACGTAGGCCATGACGTGCAGCCGTTCGGAGTAATCTTCGTACCTGTCCGGGCCTTCCTCTCCGTAGACGCGCATGAACTCCCCGAGCGGCGTCTTGAGAGGGAAGCGCGGTTCGAAGCTTTTCTTTATCGCGCGGTACGCGGCTTCGTTCATCTGGTGAATCGGCTCGGCGATGACCTCTTCGAGTGTCTCCAGGGCGGCGAGGAAAAAGGTGTTCTTTGCCTCTTCCCAGAAGGCCTCGCCTTGGGCGGGGGAGATGGATTCCCACCAGGCGTTTTGCATGATGTCGTAGAGGGCGTCGAGGATGTAGTTTTCGATTTGTTCCTCCTCCGTACGCCCGTAGTGCTCGGGATGCTCCCGCGTCACCTCGAAGAGGTCGGGCCATACGGAGTAGTGCACCTCGAGGTCGTCGAGCATCTGCCAAAACGCGTCTACGATCCACTGTTCGAATTGTTCATCCCAAGGCATCGCATCCTCGGCTCGGGCAAAGGAGCCGAGCGTTCACCTCCTTCCTCAGCCCCGACGGCGCTTACGCCCCGCGCGTCGGCGTTTTCGGCTCTACGAGGAGGAATTCCGTATCTTTTCGGGCGAAGACCGTCGTCTCCTCCAGCGTTGCCGGAAGGAGAACCGTCGTTCCCTCCCGCAAGAGTTCCCTTTCTACGGGCGCGCCTTCCGCCTCGACGTCCGCCTCGCCTTCCACGCCTATGAGGACGAGCGGACAGCGCCGCGCGGCGGGCACGAGGGAAAGGCGTTCGCCCCGCGGGAGCGCAAAGCGCGTGGCGAAGAAGTAAGGTGTGTCTACGTCTCCCTCGCGGACGTCCGGGACCGTACCGGCCGCCTCGAAGCGGAGGACGTCCGCGGCTTTTTCCACGTGAAGCTCGCGCGCCTTGCCGGTCGCGGGGTCGATGCGGTCCCAGTCGTAGATGCGGTAGGTCACATCCGACGCTTCCTGGATTTCTACGACGACCGTATCCGCGAGAAGGATATGCACAGTTCCCGCGGGAATGTACAAAAAGGTCTTGGGACGAACGCTGGCCGTGAGGAGGTAATCCCGCACTTGCCCCTCGCGCACGGCTCGGAAGTACGTCTCCCGGTCAGGAAACCTGTGCCCCGCGATGACGGTACCCGCAGTATTCGTGCGCAGGAAGTACCACGCCTCGCTCTTTCCGAGATCTCCTTCGTGCTCGAGGGCATAGGCGTCATCCGGATGAACTTGAACGGAAAGGTCCGCCGCCGCCTCGATGAACTTCACGAGGAGCGGAAAGCGCCCATCGGGCCCGGGCGACGCACAGGCGCCGAAGGCGGCGTGGGGAAAATCGCGGACGAACTCTCGTAGGGTTCGCCCCGCCAGCGGGCCACTTACGATGCGGCTCGCGTGGGAGGGATGGTCGGAGAGGACCCACGCCTCACCTACGGGGTTTTTTCCGTTCCCTCGCCGAGGGGCCTCGGAAAAGATTTGGGTGAGCAGAGTTCCGCCCCACGGACGTTCGACGAGAAGGGGTTCAAGGCGAAGCGGATACGCTTCCACGTTCAGGGAAAATCCCCCCTTCGTGCGTTCATTGTACCACGTTTCAAGGGTACGCGAGGATGTCTCCTTGTCCTGTGGCAAAGCATAGGATAGGATGGTTGTAAGCTCCGGAACCTCCTCGACAAGCGCAATGCGACGCACGGTGTGCGTGCCGAGGCGTGGCCGGTAGGGGTAGCCCCTGCGGCGTACCGGCCTTGAGTCCGATTTTCGGGCGGCGGGGAAAATCGGGCGCATTTCGCCGCGCGGTACCACCGGCCGGGTTTGGAACTCGTGCAGCGGGGTTTTTCCCGCCACTTTTTTCGTGCGAAGTCTGGAACTTCGGGGAGAGGACAAAGGAGCGTGTGCGGCGGAGAGCTGTGCTATAGTGGGAGGGAGGGGAGGAAGCGAGGTGATGCGTCCGAAACGGAGGGAAGGGGCGGCCATGCGTGCGCGTTGGGCGCAAAAGGGCGTGCGGCGTGCGGCCGCGTTCGTCTTTCTCTTCGTGTTCTGGCCTGCGGCGTTCGCTCCATCTGTAGGGGCAACCTCTTCGCCGACGCCGGGCGGCCCGTCCGATGCGACGTCGTACGTCCTCCTTCAAGTTCGTTCGCCCATCGTCCCTCCGGTCGCCGACTACGTGCACCGGGGAATCGAGGTCGCCCAACGGGACGGTGCGGCTTTCGTCCTCCTAGAGCTTTCGACGCCGGGAGGGCTCATGACGAGCGCCCAGGAGATCGTCGAGGCGATTCTCGAAAGCCCTGTACCTGTGGTCGTCTACGTGACACCTTCCGGGACGCACGCCGCTTCGGCAGGCGCGTTCATCACCCTATCGGCCCACGTGGCCGCCATGGCGCCGGGGACGCGCATTGGCGCCGCCCATCCCGTCACCGTTGGCGGGGAAGGGGGAGACGAGGTCATGCTGGGCAAGATCACGGAAGACGCCGCAGCCTGGATGCGGAGCATCGCTGCCTTGCGGGAGCGCAACGTGGAGGCGGCGGAGAAAGCTGTGACGGAAAGCCGATCCTTCACGGCGGAAGAGGCGCGCGAACTTCGTCTCGTAGACCTCGTCGCGGCGAATCGCGAAAGCCTCCTCAAGGAGCTCGACGGTCGGCGCATCGAGACGGCCGCGGGCCCCGTGGTCCTCGACACGCGCCACGCCGTACCCCGGGAACTCGGCCTTTCCTTCGCCGAACAGATCCTTCTCGCCCTATCCAACCCGGATATCGCCTACCTCCTCATGAGCCTGGGAATGCTCGGCCTTCTCGTGGAGCTCTACCATCCCGGCGCGATCTTCCCCGGCGTCCTCGGCGGCCTTTCCCTCATCCTGGGCCTCTACGGTTTGGGGACGTTGGAGGCCCGGTGGAGCGCCCTCGCCCTCGTACTCCTCGGCCTTCTCTTTTTTGCCCTCGAGCTCTTTGTCCCTTCCCACGGGATCTTGGCTGTAGGCGGGGTCTTGGCCTTTGGCCTCGGTTCCCTCTTCCTCTTCGCCCCCGGAATTCCCTCGTCTCCCCGACCGGGCCCGGGGATCGTCTTCGGCACAATCCTCGCCTTTGCGGCGGTTGTGGCGTCGCTCGTGACGGCCGCCGTGCGCGGGGCGCGGCGCCGCGTGGTTACGGGGCGGGAAGGGCTCATCGGCCGTGAAGCTGTCGTGACGAGCGATCTCGACCCCGTAGGCGAGGTCTTTCTCGAAGGGGAGCGCTGGCGGGCCGTGGCCGATCGCCCGGTGCGCAAGGGCGAGGTTGTGCGCGTGGTGTCCGTCGAAGGACTAACCTTGCGCGTGACCGCGGAGGAAAAGGGGACGTCCCGGGGGTCTCATTCTGAAACGGCAGAAGGACCAAGCGGCACGGTGTCGGAAGTTCCGCGCGCCTAAGCCCGCGGAGGGTTTCGGGGTATTTAGGCCTCGAAGAAAAAGTAAGGAGGGAATGCTGTGGCGGAACTCTTCGTCTCCACGTCTTTTCTCGTGCTCGGTTTCGCCGTCATCTTTCTCCTCATGGGACTTCGCATCGTGTCGGAGTACGAGCGCCTCGTCGTCTTTCGCCTGGGGCGCTTCGTGGGTGAACGCGGCCCGGGGATCGTGTACATCATCCCCTTCCTCGAACGGGCGGTACCGATCGACACGCGCGTGATCACGATCGAGGTTCCCACGCAGGAGACGCTCACCCGCGACAACATTCCGATCAAGGTAAATGCCGTGGTCTACTACCGAATCATCAACCCCGGTCGGGCGGTAGTTATGGTCATGAATCCGCACCAAGCTACGTTTCAGCTCGCCCAGACAACCCTCCGGAGCGTCGTGGGACAGTCGGACCTCGACGAACTCCTCGCCCACCGCGAGGCGGTGAACTCGCGGCTTCGGGAGATCATCGACGAAGGGACGGGGCCTTGGGGGGTCAAGGTGAGCACGGTGGAGATCCGCGACATCGAGCTCCCCGCCGGGATGCAGCGGGCGATCGCCGCCCAAGCAGAGGCAGAACGCGAACGCCGCGCCAAGATCATCCTCGCAGATGGGGAATTCCAGGCGGCCAACCGCCTCGTAGACGCCGCTCGCCTCATCTCCCAAGATCCGAACGCGATCACCTTGAGGTACCTACAAACCTTGCGGGAGATCGCTTCCGAGCGCAGCACGGTGATTGTCTTTCCGATCAACCTCGAAACGGCGTTTCAGGGGCTCCTTGGTTCTCTGCGCTCCGAATCTTCTCCGCCTTCGGCGCCGGCGGGAGGAGAGCCCCCGATTCGCTCGGAGTGAAGGAAGGCGAGCGCCCCCGCCTTCGGACGACCAAAAAGGGCCGGGAGTGGCAGTCGCCTCCCGGACCTTTGCCTTTCTAGGTCGTCGTTCCTTCCTCGTCGAGGTAGAACACGTCGTCGTCGATCGGTTCGTTCCAGCGGACGAATCCCGGGAGCACTTCGATGCGGTACCAGGCCGAGCGGTACCAAATGTCGCGCGGGGGAGCCGCAACGGGGGCGATCTGCGCCGCCCGCGTGTACGGGTGGTAGTCCCAGTTCATGTAGTGGTTGAAGTTCTGGAGGATGTCCGTGATCACAACTCCGAATTCGCCGGTGAGGAGGCGCTGGAATTCCCGCCACTTGTACACGGAGGCGTCGCGCAATGTGAGTCCGAAGTAGCCCACTGCCCCCTCCTCCCTAAGGGCGGCAATCCCCCTACCGATGAAGGCGCGGAAGGAGGCGAGGGTTTCCGGGGGGTCGGATACGAAGACGTCGAAGGCGCCGAGGAGCTCATCGGGCAAGGGGTTCCTCAGGTCGAAGACCCGCGCTTCCGCGTTGTCGATCCCGAGCTCGCGGAAGGCGCGGTTGTCGAACTCGACGAGCCGGGCATCGATGTCGAGGACGAGGACGCGGCGCGCCTTGCGCGTGAGCGCGATGGCGAGCCCCGTGAGGTCGTCCTCTGCCCCGAGGACGAGGATGTCTTTGCCCCACAGGTCGCCGTTTTGTTCGAGGAGGAGGACGCGCGATACGGTCGTTTCCGGGGTCACGGATCCCTGGTCGAAGTCCTGAATGGCCGGCGGTCGGCCTACACTTACGCGGAGAAATTCGCGGTAGAGGTCCTTATCCGCGGTAAACGGGATTCCCCGGCCTTCACACGCGAGGCACAGGTGGGAGGTGTAGGGGGGGACGTTTTGCGTCTCGAGCCAGGTGAGCCCTGCCGGAGTCCATCGGAGGCGGTCTTCCTCGACGGCGAGGTACCCGTCTTCTCGAAGGACTTCGACGATTGCCGCCGCCGCCGGCACAGGGAGATCCGCGCGGTCGACGAATGTCCAAAAGTCCTCCGTACTCCTAAGGGCGGTGAGGGCTTTTTCCACGTTTTTGCGGTAGAGGCGAACGCCTCCCCGTTCCTGGGCGCGCGCTGCAAGTTGCGACAGGGGATCCACGCTTTCACCTACCTTGCTACCTTGTGCGAAAATCGCATCGTTCTGCCGCCGTGCGGCGGCGTCCCTATGATAGCACGAAGGAGGCTTTTCTTCATCTTTCTTCGTCCCCGCGTTCCCGTCGTTCGAGGCGAAGGTCGATGCGGTCTCCTTCGCGTACGGGGTCTTCCGGTGCAGCCGGAAGGCCGTTTTTTTCGAGGCGGAGGCGAAATCCCGCCGGCGGTCGGGGAAGTTCCGCAAGGGCGGCGGAAAGCGCCATTCCCACCGTAGGCTCCGGGAGCGGCTCCTCTACCCGCACGAGAATTGCGCCGGGTTCCACGGGCGTTTCGCAGGTAAAGGTGCGCCCGTCGGGAGTGCGCCAAACCCTACGCAGGCGGGGGAGGCGAACCGGCCGCCCTTGCACGTACACGAGCGTCGTAGGTACCTCGCCCTCACCAGGTACGAGGAGTTCTCCGAGCGGGGGATGAACGGGCGGGACGGGGGAAAGGAAGAGCCGCATCCCGCGCCCGAGGGCGGAGAAGGGGGAGAGTTCACGCCGCCCATCGGGGCTTTCCTCCCACACGCGCACCGCTTGGCGAACCCAGCGGACGGAACGGCCGCCTACCACAGCCGTGTGTTCCTCCCACCACGGTTCGGGTGCCCCGAGGTACTCGAGAAGGTCTCCGACGGTGGTCAAGGGCCGGACGAGAACCTCGTCTCCGTCGTGAAGGGCATCCTCGGGAGAAAGGCGCTCTTCCCGGCGGAATACGAGTGGGGGGAAGAGCCGGAAGGCCCCGTTTACGATGAGGGGTACGTAGTCCCGGGCGTGGAGGAGGTCCCGTACGGCAAGGTGCCTGGGACGTCCGGGCGCTCCGCGACGCACGGAAATTCGGTCGCCCGCGGCGATGGGAGTGTCCGGCGTGACGGGTTCTCCTCCTCGTTCGAGGATTGGCGGTTCTCCCAATTCCCCAGGGAACGTGCGGAGTTCGCCATTCACGCGCACGCTTAGGCCGGCACCGGGAGGGCCGTAGGCGTCTCGCGGCCCGACTCCTGCAGCGAGGAGCGCGTCGGCGACGGTGGGGGTGCGAAAGCCAAGGACGATGGTCGGCCGGTCGTTCACCCACACACCCGTCGCCCGAAGGATCGCATCTTCTTCCGCGACGCCGATGGCGTACGGGGTGACCGTTTCCGGGCCCACAGGGTTGTCTGCGGAGAGAGCGAGGCGGCGGATCCCTCGCGCGTCCCGGCGGACGACCCGTTCCTCGGGAAGGCCGAGGCGGTCCGCGAGCATGCGAGGCCAGTCGGGGATGTGCGAGGTACCGCCGATGAGAAAGATCCCCTGGGGGCGCACGTCTTCTGGTGCGAGGAGCTCGGCGAGGGCGTCTGCGATTCGGGAGAGGGTGGGTCGGAGGAGCTCGCGAACTTCCGCGGCGCGGATGTTCCGCACCCGCCCCATTGCGTCTTCGAAGGTGAGGAACTCATCCGTTCCGACATTTCCGTAGGCTTCCCGTTTTACACGTTCTGCTTCGTCGATTCCCGCAAAGAGTTCGCGCGCCAGGGCTTCTGTGAGCTCGTCCCCCGCAAGAGGAAGCATGCGGTAGGCGACGATCTTCCCTCCGCGGACGATCGCCACGTCGCTCGTTCCCGCCCCCATGTCTACGAGGGCGAGGTCGAGGTGGCGGAGTTCGGGAGGGACGACGGCGTGCAGGGCGGCGAGGGGTTCGAGGGTGATCGAGTGGGGCTCGAGGCCCGCGCGCTCTACGGTCGCCAAAAGTCCGTCGAGGACCACCCGTGGGAGGAAGGTGGCGAGGACCTCTCCCTCTGCGACGAAGCCACTTTGTCCTGCGAGGGAGGGGTATTCCTCGCCGTCGAGGAGGAAACGCACGACCTCGTAGCCTACGAGGGTCGCGCCTTTCGGCGCCTCGCGCCGGGCGTGCTCCAACGCTTCCCAGATCAGCCGCGAGGCGTCTTCCTCGGTGAAACGACGACGGGTGCCGTTCGCTTCCCGGGCATACCCGCGGACGGTGGCGAGCGCCCGTCCCGCCGCCGCCAGGCGCACGGGCAGGAGGCGGGGAACGTTTGTCGAAGCCAAGAGGGCGTCGGCGACGCGGCGTACGGTCTCGGCGGCGCGCACCGCGTCGAGGACTTGTCCGTCGCGCATCGCCCCGTGGACGTGCGCGGCTTCCGCCCAGGCGATCGGTCGGAACGTCCGGTTTCCGCCTTCCCCGTCCTGTTCGACCTCATCGAGAAGCACGCCGACGACGTTTTGCGTTCCGATGTCGAGCGCGAAGCGCATCGTTCGGTCCTCTCCGATGCCGGAATTTGGCCCGCACGGCGACGGGCGGGTGCCGCCTTCTCCTCCGCCAAACGCGGTACAGATTTTGGGTGTTGAGCTGTGACAGAGTAGCCGGGCCGTGCTATAATACCCAACAACAGGGGTTACTTTACCCCTTAAAAGCATCAATGCATAAAAGCACGAAAACACGGGGTCCCACAAGGCAAGAAGTGCCGGGAACGGGGACCGAGAGGGTGGGGGAGTTGGGTTCTCGCGAAACCGAAGAGCAGACCGCGGAGCGCACCCTTCAGGCGTTGCGCAAGGAACTCGACGAGATCAACGCGGAGATCCTCCGCTGGCTCAGCCGCCGCGCGGAGGTGGTGCTCGAGATCGGCCGTCTCAAGCTTCGACAGGGGATCAACCGCTTCGATCCCGTGCGCGAAAAGGAGATGCTCGACCGTCTCGCGGCGATGAACCCCGGTCCTTTCGATGATACCACGATTCGCCACATCTTCAAGACGATCTTCGCCGCTTCGCTTCAACTGCAAAAGAAAGAAGAAGGGGCCTCGCTCCTCGTGAGTCGGAAGCGGCACCCCGAAGATACGGTCGTCGAGGTGGGTCCCGTGCGCATCGGCGCCGGCGTGCCGGCGGTGGTCGCCGGTCCCTGTTCTGTGGAGTCCTACGAGCAGACGCGGGCGGTGGCCGAAGCCCTTCGGGAGGAGGGGCTTACGCTCCTTCGGGGTGGGGCGTTTAAGCCGCGCACCTCGCCCTACGACTTCCAAGGGCTCGGTTTCGACGGGCTCAGGATCCTCCGCGAGGTGGCCGACGAATTCGGCCTCAAGGTCGTAAGCGAAATCCTCGCGCCGGAAGACCTCGAGATGGCCCTTCCCTACATCGACGTCGTCCAGATCGGGGCGCGCAACATGCAGAACTTCGCCCTGCTCAAGGCGGCGGGACACATCGACCGTCCGGTGCTCCTCAAGCGGGGGCTTTCCGCGACGATCGAGGAGTTCAAGTACGCCGCAGAGTACATCCTCGCCCACGGGAACCCAAACGTGATCCTCTGCGAGCGCGGGATCCGCACCTTCGAACGGGCGACACGCAACACCTTGGACATTTCCGCCGTTCCGATCCTCAAAGCGGAAACGCACCTGCCCGTGTGCGTGGACGTCACCCACGCCGCGGGAAGGCGGGACATCCTCCTCCCCTTGGCCAAGGCGGCCCTCGCCGCGGGGGCGGACGCCCTCATGATCGAAGTCCACCCGCAGCCGGAGGTCGCGTTGTCCGATGCCCAGCAGCAGGTCAACATCCCCGACTTCCGGGCGTGGCTTGAGGAGATCCGCCAGATGTTTGGCGGCATCGTATAATCGATCGTATAGGGGACTTGACGGGGACTTGAAATCCGCCGCCGCTACACCTTGCGGCGGCGAATTTTTTCGCAGAGGAAGAGGTTCGAAAGACGAGCTTCGCCTTCTTGAAAAACTATGAAAAAATATCCGCAACCTATTGAAAGGACCTTGGAGCTCTGGTAGAATGCTTGTGATATCGCTTTCAAGGTGTAGGCCACCGGGAGGGGATAGCCATGTCCGTAACGATTTACGACGTGGCGAAGCGCGCGGGCGTATCCATGGCTACGGTATCCCGCGTGATCAACGGAAGCCCTAACGTACGCCCCACCACGAGGAAAAAGGTCCTCAAGGTCATCGAGGAACTCGGATACCGCCCGAACGCCGTCGCCCGCGGGCTCGCAAGCCGCAGGACGACAACGATCGGCGTGATTTTGCCCGACATCTCGAGCGTCTTCTTCGCCGAGCTCACCCGCGGCATCGAAGACATCGCCAACATGTACGACTACGACATCCTCATCTCCAGCTCCGATGCCAACCGGGAAAAGGAACTCTCGCTCATCGGGAGTATGCTCGAGCGGCAGGTGGAGGGGATTCTCTTTCTCGGCGGTCATTTGGACGACGCCCACCGCCGCCTGTTTAAGACCGCCAACGTCCCGGTCGTCCTCGTGGCCACGGAGGATCCGGAACGGGAGTTCGCCTCCGTGCGCATCGACCTGGGCCGTGCAGCCTATGATGCCGTGGACTTTCTCCTCGCCCGCGGGAACGAGCGCGTCGCCTTCCTCACGTATCCCCTTTACAGCCCCATGGCGCGCGCCCGCTACGCCGGGTACGTGGAAGCGTTGGGCGAACGGGGGCGACGCGTCGAAGAGCACCTCGTCATGGAGACGCACCCGTACTACGAGCGCGCCCTCAAGGCGATGGCCACCCTCCTCGCCCTGCCGGCGGAAAAGCGGCCCACGGCGATCTTTGCCGCGAGCGACGAGCTCGCCATCGCCGCCGTGCACGCCGTGCAGGATGCTGGCCTTTCTGTGCCCGACGATGTAGAGGTCGTCGGCTTCGACAACACGCGCATCGCCCAGATGGTCCGCCCGATGCTCACCTCCGTCGTGCAACCCATGTACGACTTGGGAGCCGTCGCCATGCGGCTCCTCACGAAGTTCATCCGTCAGGAACCGGTGGAGTCGCGGGACGTGGTCCTGCCCCACCGGATCGAGTTCCGCGCCTCTACGCGCCCGCGCGTGGGAACGCCGTAGGCGCTTTTCGTCGCTTTCGTGGCTTAAGGGCTCGCACCTTCGCCCCTTTTCGGGTTGGGGCCCGTCAACCGGTACGTACAAGGGAGGTACCGCGCGTGCGTATCGGAATCCTCGTCGCCATGCAAGAAGAATTTCAACCGCTCGTCGCCCGACTGGCGGACGTGCGCAAAGGGGAAGCCGCCCGCCGACCCGTCGTCCACGGCCGCCTCGGTGCACAGGAGGTCACCCTCATCGCCGCCGGCGTAGGCAAAGTGAACGCGGCGATGGCCGCGCAAATCCTCATCGACCGCTACGCCGTTTCCGCCCTCTACCTCACCGGCGTAGCCGGTGGTGTCGCCCCGGGGCTCCGTCCGGGAGACGTAGTCGTGGCAGACGAAGTCCTTCAGCACGACGTGGACTCCACGCCCCTGGGGTTCGCTCCCGGAGAAATCCCCTTCGCCGACCGGTGGAGCTTTCCCACCGACGAACGGCTGCGCGCCCGCCTCCTTGGGGCGGTGGAAGCCGTGACCGGGAAGCCACCCCTCGTCGGGCGCATCGTCTCCGGCGACCGCTTCGTCGCCGACCGGGAGGAGGTCCTCCGCCTACGCGAGCGGTTTCGCGCCGCCGCCGTCGAGATGGAAGGGGGAGCCCTTGGACAGGTGGCGTGGGCCAACGGAATTCCCTTTGCCGTCCTGCGCACCGTGAGCGATACGGCGGACGGCGAGGCGCCGCGGGATTTCACCGCTTTCTTGGCCGAATCGGCGGAGAGGGCGGCGCGCATCCTCGTGCGCGCAATCGCCGGGTGACGTTTAGGTCGGGGAAAGCGCGGGCGAGCGGCCGACCGCGCTTGCCGCGCGGCGCATCTTTGGTCGAAGGACGGAGGGTGTAGACGATACCCGCTTCAACGTGGTCCCCTTTCGCCGGTGAGATTTATTCTCACCGGCGAATCTTTTATTTCTGGTAACCCTTTCTTAGAAGTACCGATTCAAATTATTCACGAAAAATTCACTTGACTCTTCCTATTGCGGCGGTATAATGGGAAACAGGATATAGAGAATCATTCTCATTGAGAAGCGCGCCGATCGAAGTACAAACGCTCCTAGGGGAGGGAACCGTGCTTATGCTTCGGGAGAAGAAGCGAAGGGGGAACATCGCACGCGCGTTGGTCTGGGTGCTCGCCGTGTTTCTCGTGACATCCCTGGCGTTTGCCGGAGGATGCGGCAGGGGTGCAGAGACGGCCGAAGAGCCGGAGAAGTCGGAAGGACAGACCGAGCAGGCTTCCGCTCCGGAGTCGGAGAAGATCGTCGTCCGCGACGGAACGGGGCGCGAGGTCGAGTTCGACGCGCCCGTAAAGCGCGTCGCCGCCCTCGTCACCGGCGACCTCGAGGTGGCGGCGAAGCTCGGTGCGGAAATCGTCGGCCGTCCCACGTCCTACATGGCACCTCCCGCCGGGCTCGAAGAGGTCCCGCAGATCGGTGCTCCGCCCGGAATGGGGGGCGGTCCGGACTTCGAAAAGATTTTTGAGATCAACCCAGAGCTCCTTTTAGGCCCGGCGTCCTTGAGGCCGCACCTCAACCAGCTCGAGGAAAAAGGGATCAAGGTCCTCCTCTTTCAGCCGCGCTCCATCGAAGACGTAAAGCAGGAGATCCTCACCGTAGGCAAGGTGCTCGGGAAGGAAGACGAGGCGAAGAAGCTCGTCGGCGAGATCGATTCCAAGATCGCCGAGCTTCGCGGGAAGGTGCCCGACAAGCGCGTGCTCGTCGTCTGGGGTGCACCGGGGACGTACTTGGCCGTCCTCCCGTCTTCGGTCATTGGAGACTACCTTACGATCCTCGGGAGCGAAAACGTGGCCAAGGATTTTCCACCGCTTGCCGAGCGGCCGACGTTTGCAACCTTGAGCCCCGAGCTTGTGGTCGATAAAGACCCTGAGGTGATCCTTTTCGCCGCCCACGGACGTCCCGACCAGGTGCTGCAGGGCTTCATGAGCCAGATGGAGTCCAACCCGGCCTGGAAGAACGTAAAGGCCGTAAAAGAAAACCGTGTGTACGTCCTTCGTCCGGAGTTCACGACGATGAATCCTGGACCAAAGGTAGCCGACGCCCTCTCCTACTTTGCCAACGCGCTCGAAGGGAAGCTCCCGGCGGGCGCCCCGGCCGGCGGGCCTGGCGGTCATCCTGGCGGCCACCCCGGAGGCACACCTCCCGGTGGTGGGTCGGGCGGTCATCCGGGTAGGTGATTTCCCCCGCTCGGAGCGATGGGGAATGCGACGAAGGGAGGAGAAGAGATGTACGCGCGTTCGACGAGAGAGGCGGGGCCTTTGGGGCGCGGCCGCGACCGCGCCCCCGTACTTTTTTCTTCCGCGGACGAACCGCTGTACCCGCCGGTGGTTCGGCGGCGCGCCTGGTTGTTCGGCGGCCTTTTCGTGGTCGCGCTCGTTCTCGTCGCTTGGTGGGCGCTCTTCGTCGGCTCGGTTTCCCTTTCTCCGGGAGAGGTATGGGCGGCCTTGCGCGGCGAAGGACGGACGGCGGCGCAGAACATCGTCTGGGACCTCCGCCTCCCGAGAATTCTCGCCGGTGCGCTGGTGGGATCCGCCCTTGCGGCTTCCGGTGCCATCCTCCAGGGGGTTTTGCGCAACCCCCTCGCAGACCCGTCACTCATCGGCGTCTCCGCTGGAGCGGGGCTCGTCGCCGCCGCCCTTTACCTCCTTTTTCCCGAGAATCTCGCCTTCCTTCCCTTGGGTGCCTTTCTCGGGGCATTGGGGACGACGCTCTTCATCTACGCCATCGCTTGGCTCCGCGGGGCGGCTCCCGTGACGCTCATCCTCGTGGGGCTTGCCATAAACGCCGTCTTAGGCGCGGCGATGACGGCGCTCATGGTCGTCTTCGGCGATCGCGTGGCGCCTGTGGTCCTTTGGCATGCCGGGAGGCTCACGGGGGTGAGCTGGCCGGAAGTTCACATGGCGGTGCCGTACGCCGCCGTGGGAATCCTCCTCACCTTTTTCGCCGTCCGACCGCTCAAGATGCTCCTTCTCGGGGACGAGGTGGCGGCGTCCCTCGGCTTTCCCGTGCGCACTGCCCGGTTTTTCCTCATCGCGTTGGCGAGCTTCCTCGCAGGGACGGCAGTGAGCGTGGCGGGCCTTTTGGGCTTCGTGGGCCTCGTCGTCCCCCACATCGTACGCCTGCTCGTCGGAGGGGACTACCGCCACGTGCTTCCCCTCTCCCTCCTCTTCGGTGGGCTCTTCGTCGTCCTCGCGGACACGGGGGCGCGGACGGTCCTGGCGCCCTTTGAGCTTCCCGTCGGCGTGTTTCTCTCCTCCGTCGGCGGGCTCTTCTTCCTCTACCTCCTCTTTCGCGGCAGGGTCGGTGGCGTCAATGTGTGAAGACCGTGTCCTGGAAGTCGAAGGTTTGGCGTTTGCCCGCGGAACCTTCGCCCTAGAAGACATCACCTTTTGCGTAGGCCCCGGCGAAATCGTCGCCCTCGTCGGGTCCAACGGTTCGGGGAAGTCCACGATCCTCCGCCTCGTGATGGGCTTTCTCCGGCCGCGGGCGGGAAGCGTACGCCTCTTCGGCCGACCGCGGAAGGAATACCGGGGACAGGAGCTCGCCCGGCTCCTCGCCTTCCTCCCCCAGGAGGTTCCCACGCGTCTCCCCCTTTCGGTCGCCGAACTCGTCCAGAGCGGGCGTTACCCCTACCGCGGCCTCTTCGCGCCGCTTCGGTTGGACGAGGTCGCGCGCGAGGCCTTGGAGGTGACGGGCACGTGGGACCTGCGCCACCGAAACGTGGGGGAGCTCTCCGGCGGCGAACGCCAGCGGGTGTACCTCGCCATGGCCTTGGCCCAGAGGCCGCGGCTGTTCCTCCTCGACGAACCTACGACCTTCCTCGACCTCGCGCACCAGGTCGAGTTCCTCGACCTCCTTGAACGCCTCGCGCGGCAGGAAGGGTTTTCTGTGCTCCTCGTCCTCCACGACCTGAGCCTGGCGGCGCGCGTTGCCGACCGCTTTCTCGTCCTTGCCCGCGGCCGCCTCGTAGCCGACGGCCCACCGGCGGAAGTGCTCACGGAGGAGCTTTTGCGTGATGCCTTCGGACTTTCCGCCGCCGTCCGCATCGTCGAGGGTGTTCCCGTGGTCGTGCCGCACCGAAAGGGTCTCCTCGGTACCACGCGCGACGTTCCGGAGCTCAGAGCTTAGCCCAAGGAGGTGACGCCCGGGCGGAGGTACGGGCTTCGGGCGACGCGCCCGCGACGGCTTCTGGCGCGCGATCGACCGTACCTTTGGCACGGGGAGAGAGATGTGCCGCTTTGCCCTTCTTTTCAACCTCGACGAGACGCGGGCCCTCAACCGGGCCGCGGCGCACGTGAAGGCGCGCGTCCCCGACGTGGAATTTGTCAAGTTTTACGCCGAGGAATGGGAGTCGGGAGACGGTTCGGCGGAGCGCTTCGCCGCCCTTAAGGAAGCCGTGCGCCGCGCAGACGTCGTCTTTTTCGACGTGCACCGACACTCGCCGCGCTCGGGGGAGCTCGCATCCTTGCTCGACACCCTCGCCAATACGGTGATCGTCCTCGGAGGCGGGCCGGAATTTCTCCGCCTCGTGCGCATGGGGTCGTTTCACGGGCGCGACTTCCCCATGGTGCGCGCCGCGGACAAGAAGGCCGAACGAATGTCTTCAGCGGACGCGGCGGCACTGTACGAGGCGTTCGGCCGCCCGCAAGACGGCCCGCCCAGGCGCCTCCGTCAGATGCAAGAGTGGCTGAAGCGACTAGGAGGAGCTCTCCCCCTCGGCAAGATGCGCCACATGCGGAACTGGCTTACGGTCCTCGAGTACTACGCCGAAGGCGGCGAAGACAACCTCGAGGCGATGTTTCTCTTCGTCCTCAAGGAGTACTGCGGACGTAAGGTGGAAGTTCCCCCGCCTCGGAAGCGTCCGGAGACGGGGATCTACCTCCCGCCGGCGGGGTACACGACGGACTTTCAGGAGTGGGTCCGCGTCGTCCGCCCGTCTGGAGAGCACCCTACGGTCGGTATCCTCTTCTACGGGGGGCAGGGGACGGAAACCTCCCGCGAAGTCGTCGACGCCCTGGCGCACGAACTCCGCCCGTATGCCAACGTCCTTCCGGTTTTCGGCAAGGTGGATTCCCTCCTCGACGCCGCTGAGCGCTACTTCCTCGTAAACGGGCGGCGGACGGTGGACGCGGTGGTGGCCCTCAACTACTTCCGCCTGGGGGGCGGCCCCATGGGCGGCCGCGTGCAGGAAACGTTCCGCTTCCTCGAGGCGCTCGGTGTCCCTGTGTTCATGGGTTACATCGGTTTCAAGACGGAAACCTCCCGTTGGAAGGCCGCCACGCGCATGTCGCCGGCCGAACTCGCCGTGGGCGTTGGGCTTCGCGAACTCGACGGCTTTGTCGAGCCCGTGTACGTGGGCGGACTCGAAGTCTTGTCGAACGTCGAAAGCCACATCGGCGCTCCGGTAAAGGCCATACGGCCGTACCCGCCGGGGGTGCGGCGGCTCGCCCGTCGCGTCGCGCGCTGGCTGGAACTCCGGCGCACTCCGCCGGCCGAGCAGCGCATCGCCATCCTCCTCTACAACTACCCGCCGGGGGAAGGGAATCTGGGAGCCGCCGGGTACCTGGACACCCTGGCGAGCCTCCGCCGCTTCCTCCTCCTCCTTCGCGAACGGGGGTACGCCGTCGAGGTGCCCGAGGGGGACCTCGCGGACTTCCTCCTCGCACACGGCGTCGTGAGCTCCCCTACGTGGGTGGCGCCGGGCGGACTCCGCTATCCGCTCGCCGACTACCTGCGGCGTTACTGGGAGCTCCCTTCGCGGGTTCGCCACCAGATTGAGGCCGCGTGGGGGCCGCCGCCGGGAACGATTTCCGTCGAGGACGGGGCGTTCGTGATTCCCGGCGTGCGCCTGGGCAACGTCTTCGTCGGCGTCCAGCCGTCACGCGGCGTCCACGAAGATCCCGCGCGGGCACACCACGACCTCGAGCTTCCGCCGCACCACGCCTACCTCGCGGTGTACTTCTACCTGCAGGACCACTTCCGCGCCCACGCCCTCCTTCACTTCGGCATGCACGGGAGCCTGGAGTTCACCCCCGGGAAGGAAAACCTCGTGGACGCGGAAGACTTCCCCGCCCTCCTACTGGGGGATATTCCGCACGTGTATTACTACTGGGTCGGAAATGCCTCAGAGGGGACGATCGCCAAACGCCGCGGGCAGGCGGTGCTTGTCTCGTACGCTTCCCCGCCGGTAGAGGAGGCCGGCCTTTACGGCGACCTCCTGGAGGTCGAAGACCGCCTGCGCGAACTCGCCCGGGCGGAGGAGGGGGAGCGCCACGCCCTTTGGGCGGAAATCCGCGAGCGGGCGCGCGCTCGGGGAATCGAGGCGGAGTCGCCCGAAGAGCTCGCGGCCGAACTCCAACACCTCAAAGAGGCCCTCATTCCTACCGGTCTTCACGTCTTCGATCGCGGTCTCGAAGGGGAGGCGCTCATAAGCTACTTTAGCGCCCTCCTCGAAGGCGGCTACCCACCCGGTGCCCCTCCGGAGTTTACCGCTTCGGACGAAGAATCGCGCGCCCGGCGGAAGGCCCTTCTCGCGCGCTTTGTGGCGGGGGAAACGGGGATTTTGCCTCCGGAGGTGGAAGGCGCGTTTCGCGACCTTCTCGACCGCGTGCGCGGCGGGCGCGAAGGTGAGGGCCTCCTCCTCGCCCTCGAAGGCCGCTACGTCTCCGTGGGTCCGGGAGGAGACCCCGTCCGCACGCCCGAGGTCTACCCCGTCGGGAGGAACTTCCACGAGTTCGATCCGCGGCTCATCCCTTCCCCCCTTGCGGAGCGCCGCGCCCGGGACTTTGCCCGCGACCTCCTCAGGGAGTACGCCGAGCGGACGGGGGGTCTCCCCCGCCGAGTTGCCCTCGTCCTCTGGGGGAACGCCGAACTTTCCACCAAGGGGGAGACGGTGGCCTTGGCCCTCACCCTTTTAGGAATCCGTCTCCGGCGGTCTTCTACGGGTCTCCCCATCGGCCTCGAACTCGTTCCCCTGGAGGAACTCGGGCGGCCACGTGTGGACGTCCTCCTTACAGTTTCGGGGATGTTCCGCGACCTGTGCGGCCTCTGCGTCGAACTCCTCCACGCCGCCACGGAACTCGCGGCGAATGCCGACGAGCCGATAGGTCAAAACCCGGTTGCAGCCTTTGCGCGGGAGCGCGCGGCGGAGTTCGGGGACAAGGCCCGCGGGCGGGTGTTCGGGCCCCCTCCGGAAGACTACGGAGCGACGCCGCTTCGCGCCCTCGTGGAGACGGGGGCGTGGCGCGAGGAGGCGGAGCTCGCCGACGCCTACGTTCGTTCCATGCACTACCTCTTTTGGGAAGGGCGTTTCGTGCGCGAGCCTGACCTCTTTCGCGCACTTCTCGAGGAGGTGGACGTGGCAACGCAGGTCCTCTACAGTGCCGAACACAGCGTAATCGATCTCGACCACTACTACGAGTTTTACGGCGGCCTCCTCGCCGCCGCCCGCCGCGTCCGCGGCGCCGGGGCGGGCGGTCCGACCGCCCTCCTCGTGGATTCGACGCGGGTGCAGGCCGAAGTCGTCGACGCCGCCCGGGCGGTCCGCCGCGCCGTGCGCTCGCGCCTCTTTCATCCGAAGTGGATCGAGGGGATGCTCCGCCACCGCACGCACGGGGCGCAGCAGGTGCGCGAACGCGTCGAGTACCTCCTCGGGCTCGAGGCGACGGGGCACGTGGTGGGAGAGGCGGTATTTCGCGAGGCGCTCCACACCTTCGTCTTAGACGAGGCGATGCGCCGCCGCCTCGCGGAAAACAACCCGTACGCCGCCCTGGAGATCGCCCGTCTTCTGGGGCAGGTCGCGGAGCGCGGCTACCTCACCTTGACGGAAGAGGAACGCAAGGCCTTTCGCGCCGCGCTCTTTGAGCTCGAGGGCGACGCAGAGGGCGCGATCGACGCCCCTTCTGAGACGCCCCTCGCGCATTAGGAGTGTGTCGGGAAGGCGACGCATTTGCGCCCTATAAGGGGGGTACGCGATGCCACGGGAACTCCTCGAGGGAGCCTCCTTTCCCCTGAGCGCCTTCGTCGGCCGCGAGGACGTCCTCCTCCCCGTAGCCCTCTTCCTCGTGCACCCGGGGCTTCGAAGCCTCCTCTTCGTAGGCCCCCCGGGAACGGGAAAGCGGAGCTTTGCCCGCGCCCTTCGGCCCTTCGTCGACGGCCCGTACGTGGAGGTGCCCGTGGGCGTAAGCCCTGACCGCCTCTTCGGCGCCCAAGACCTCGCCCTGGCCCTTCGCGGCCAAAGCACCCTGCGGCGCGGGCTTGTGGCGGAAGCGCACGGGGGCCTCCTCGTCCTACGCGGCGCGGAACACATGGACCCCGATCTTTTGGCCGCCCTCTTCGCGGTCCACGAGTCGCGGGTAAACCGCCTCGAACGCGAAGCGTGGTCTCTCCGGGAGGCGGCGGATTTCCGACTCCTCGCCGTGGTGGACGTTCCTTTCGAAGCGGAACTCCCGACCGCTTCTCCCCCTTTGCCGTCGCCGGAAGGTTTCCAAGGCGGGTCTGCAGATCCGGGTTCCGTCATCCCGACCAAGGAGGGACTTCGGTCCTTGGCCAGCGGGTTTGCTCTAAGCGTTCTTTTTCACCCGCTACGCTCCGCCTCGTTGCGCGCCGAGGCGGCGCTCCGCGTGCTCGCCTTTCGAAGCGAACCCGCGGAATTCGTCCGACGCTTTGCCGCGCGGGAAGATTCCTTGCGCGCGCGGCTTGGAGAGGCCCGGGCGCGCCTGTCCTCCGTTGAGGTCCCACCGGGGGCCGTGCGCGCCGCCGCGGAGCTCGTGCGCCGCGCCGAGGTGGCGGGGAACCGGGCCGAGGTCGAGCTCGTCTTTGCCGCACAGGCGCTCGCCGCCTGGGAGGGGAGAAGCCGCGTCGAGCCGGAAGACGTCCGCCGCGCCGCCCCTTGGGTGCTCGCCCACCGCTCCCGGCGCGTCGAGGTGCTCGAGGAGGTCGCGGGAACTTCCTCCGGCGCGGCCCCTCCCCGCGCACCGCAAACGGAAGAAGCCGCAGACGAGGCGGGAGAACAAGGGCCTCCTCCGGAGAATTCCGACGTCCGTCCTCCTTCGGCATCGGAAGGATTTCCTCCTGCGGAAGGCGATCTTTCGGAGGCGTATGCCCCACCCCACGGATCGGACGACGTGGCCCACGAGGCGGAGGGCGGTCCCTCCGCGCGCGAAAGCCCCGGCTCCGCGGGCCCTTCGGCCGTCCCTTCGGAGACTTCGGACGCCGAACGTCCCGCACACCTTGGCGAACTCCCCCGGGAAGACCCTGCCGTGCGCCGAAATCTTCCGCGTACGCCTCTCGGTTCCGGGGGAGGGCGCGGAGTCTCCGGAGAGGTCGGTGTCGGAACGGGGAAGGCCCTTCGCCCCGGCACGTGGAAGCCGGAAACGCGCATCCACTGGGAGGGAACCGTGCGGCGGGCGGCGGTGCGGGCCGCTCGGGAGGGGCACCCGGGCCTTCTTCTCCCCCTCCGGCACGAGGACCTCGTAGGCCGGTTCGTCCGAGGGCGTCGGGGCACGCTCCTCGTTTTCGCCGTCGACCTGAGCGGCTCGATGGGCGGCCGCCGCCTCGCCCTGGCCCGGAGGGCGGCCCTCGCCTTTCTCGCCGAAGCCTACGTGCGGCGGGACCGCGTGGCCGTCGTCGGCTTTCGCGGGAGGACGGCGGAGGTCCTCCTCCCGCCTACGCACAGCCCGGAGCGGGCGCACAGGCTCTTGCAGGGCGTACGTACAGGTGGGCGCACGCCGTTGGCGCAGGGGATTTGGGTCGCGGCAGAGCTCCTTCGGCGCGAACTCCGCAAACGCCCAGACGTCCGGGGGTGGTTCGTCCTCCTCACCGACGGAAGGGCAAACGTCCCCTTACCTCCCGAGGCGGACCCCGTCCTCGGCGCGCTCCGCGTGGCGGAATGGTTCGGGGAGTTCGCCCACGCCGCGGGCATCGCCCGGGCCGTCGTGGATCTGGAAGAGGAGCGATGGACGCGTTTTGGGGTAGCCGGCGAAATCGCCGGTGCGATGGGTGCCGTCCTCCTCACCCCCGAGGAGTTCGCCGCGGGCGAAATCTTCCTCCGGAGGACGGCGGCGAGGTAATAGACAAGGCGTAAACCCGGGAAAATCTCGTGGGCCGAGGAGGAAAGAGCTTTGGGAAGGGCGACGTATCCCTTTACGGCCATCGTCGGACAAGAGGCGATGAAGACGGCACTCCTTTTGGGGATTTTGGACCTCAATCTCGGAGGCGTGCTCATCCGCGGGGAAAAGGGGACGGCAAAGTCCACGGCCGTGCGGGCACTTGCGGAACTCCTCCCGGAGATCCGCGTGGTGGCCGACTGCCCCTACGCCTGCGATCCCGACGATCCGACGGAGATGTGTCCGAGCTGCAAGCGGCGCAAGGAGGCCGGCGAAGAGCTCCCCGTGCTCGTGCGTAAGATGCGCGTCGTCGATTTGCCCCTCTCGACGACGGAAGACCGGCTCGTGGGAACGCTGGACGTCGAGGCGGCTCTGCGCGGAGGGGAAGTGCGCTTTCGCCCGGGGCTTTTGGCTGCGGCGAACCGGGGGATCCTCTACGTCGACGAGGTGAACCTCCTGGACGACCACCTCGTCGACCTCCTCTTGGACGCGGCGGCGATGGGCGAAAACGTGGTGGAGCGCGAAGGGCTGTCCGTCCGACACCCCGCCCGCTTCCTCCTCGTGGGGACGATGAACCCCGAGGAAGGGGAACTCCGACCTCAGCTCCTCGACCGCTTCGGCTTGTGCGTGGAGGTAGAGGCCCTGGCGGACGTGGAGGAACGCGCGGAGGTGGTGCGTCGACGTCTGCGCTACGAAGAAGACCCTGAGGCGTTTCGCGAAGCGTACGCGGAAGCGGAGTCCGAACTCCGCCTCCGCGTCGTGGAGGCGCGTCGCCGTCTTTCGCGCGTTTCCCTTCCCGCCTCCCTCGTCCGGCGGGTGGCCGAGCTCACGCTCACGCTCGGCATCGACGGACACCGGGCGGACCTCGCCGTCCTCCGGGCTGCGCGGGCCCACGCCGCCCTTGCCGGTCGGGAAGAGGCGGGCGAAGCGGACGTGGCGGCGGTCGCCTACGCGGCGCTCTGCCACCGGATGCGGCGGCGGCCGTTCGAAGACGCGCAGGAGGGGCGCGTGAAGATTCTGAACGCTTTACAGGAGGCGGGATTTGCCGCACCGGAACCCGCGGACAAGTACGCGTAGGGGCGCGGCCTTGCGGAACGGCAAGAGAAGGCCGAATCGGTTGTGGACTCCGCGTCTTTGCGGTGCCCGCGACGGATTCGGACGATGCGGATGTTCAAGGACGTCCGGCAAACGCCTCCAAAATCTTGCGGAGCTCCTGGGGCGTGGGGACGGTGTAGGTGGCGTGTGAGGGCTTCGCCCCTACGCGCACGGCGATCGCCGTTTCGGGAAGGGCGCGGAAGAGATCTTCGTCGGTGACATCGTCGCCGGCGGCGAAGATAAAGCCCTGGTAGCGTAGGAAACGTCGGGCGGCGCTCCCCTTGGTCATTCCTGCCGGGCGTACCTCTACGACCTTGTGTCCGGAGAGAACGTGGAGCGGGGAATTTGCCGTGAGCTGGAGGAGTTCGTCCACGAGTTCGGGCACGACCACCGCCGCCATTTCCGGATCGGCTTTGCGATAGTGAAAGGCGAGGGAAAAAGTTTTTTCCTCGAGAAAGGCCTGAGGCAGGCGGTCGACGTAGAATTCCAGCACGCCTTTGAGCCTTTCAAGTTCCTCTGGAGCTCCTTCTGCCGCTTGCTCCCACACTCCCTCCTGCGTGCGAATCCAAAGGCCGTGTTCGGCGACGAGGGCGATGGGAAGCTGCCCCAACCAACGTTCTAGGTCCGCGCGGCTGCGCCCGGAGATCACGACGACTTCGTTTTTCTTGGGGCGGGCGAGGGAGGCGAGGAGTCCGAGGAGCTCGGGATCGGGTGCGGCGAGGGAGGGGTCGCGCACGAGCGGAACGAGCGTGCCGTCGTAGTCGAGGAAGAAGATGGCCTTTTGGGCTTCTTGGTATTCCGCACGAAAGGCCTTTGCGAGAGGTTCCGTCACGACCCGCGTCCGGAGCTCGATGCGCCGCCCAGACACTTCGGTGAGGGCGCGCAGGAAGTCTTCTCCCCAGCGCCGAGCGTCGTAGCGGCGGATGCGCTCGCGCATCGCCGCAAGGCGGCGGCGCTTCTCTTCTTCTGGGAGATCCAAAGCGACGGCGAGAGTTCGGGCAACTTCTTCGGGGGAGTTCGGATTCACGAGGAGCGCTTCTCCGAGTTCCCGGGCGCTTCCCGCAAACTCGGAGAGGACGAGGGTTCCGGATAGATCTGCGCGCGTCGCCACAAATTCCTTGGCGACGAGGTTCATCCCGTCTTTGAGCGGCGTCACGAGGACGACGTCTGCGGTGCGGTAGGCCGCGCAAAGCTCGGGAAAGGAGAGGCTTCGGTAGTAGTAGTGTACGGGAATGCGGCCGTGGGAGCTGAAGCGGCCGTTGATTTCCCCGACTTTCCGTTCAATTTCCTCCTTCATTTCGCGGTAGCGGGGCACCTGTTCCCGCGAGGGCACGACGACGAGCATGAAGAGGACGTTTTCGCGCATTTCCGGGTGCGCATCCAAAAAGCGTTCGAAGGAGAAGAGTCGACCGAGGATCCCCTTGGTGTAGTCGAGGCGGTCGGCGGAAAAGACGACCTTGCGTCCGAGCGCAGCTTCCCGAAGCTTTTTTTCTTCTTTCTGCACCTCGAGAAGTTCCCCGCAGGTATTCCAGCGCGTGAAATCCACGCCTAAAGGAAACGTGTCCACGCGCACGACGCGGTCCTCGAGGACGACGTACTGCATCTCGTGTTCAAAGCCGAACGCTCGCGTCACCGTCCGCATAAAGTTCTGCGTGTACTCGTAGGTGTGAAATCCGATGAGGTCGGCCCCGAGGAGGTGGCCGAGAATCTCCCGACCCCAAGGGAGAAGGAGGAAGATTTCCGGAGCCGGAAAGGGAATGTGGAGGAAGAAGCCTAAGCGCAGGGCCGGGTGTTCCCTTCGGAGGATGCCCGGCACGAGCATGAGCTGGTAGTCGTGAATCCAGACGATGTCGTCGTCCTCGAGAACCTCGAGCGCAGCTCGGGCAAACTTTTCGTTTACGCGCACGTACCCTTGCCAATGTTCTTCGGAAAAGCTCGCCCAGCAGGGGAAGGAGTGGAGGAGCGGCCAAAGGGTGTCGTTGGAAAACCCGTGGTAAAAGGCCTCTACCTCTTCTGCGTCGAGGAATACGGGGAACGCCCGCCGGCGCGCGAGTGCCTCCCTCAGCTCCGGGTCTTCGTTTCCCTCTTTTCCTGGCCAGCCGATCCACAGGTAGTCCTCGTCTCGAAGTTCGGCGGCGCGGAAAAACGAGAGAAGGCCGGACACGAGGCCGCCCGGGCTGAGCCTGAGCGATCTATCCGGCCCTACGCGGTAAGGTAGGCGGTTGGCGACGACCACGAGCTTCACCCAAAAATCCTCCTTTCGTACAGAAAGGCAAGTCCATGGGGCCGTTGGGAGCAATACGGCAAGCGGTACTTGGGAAAAAGGGGGTCGTTACGCGTCTACGTGTTCAACATAGGTGCTCTTCTCGCTACATCTGATGGCGCAGGTGGTGGAGGAGCTGGGCTACCGTGCGCCGGTTGTGTTCGGCGATCGATTCGGCCCGCGGATTTCGGGGAAACGGAGGATCGATGCCTACGGCAGGCGGAAGGGGGTTTTGGAGGACGCGTTTCCAGCGGTTCACCCAATCTTCGGGGAGCGGGGTATGGGGGTCGAGGGGCCGTTCGGCCATGTCGGACCAAACCCACGCCCACGCTCGGGGAAAGACGCGGAAGTCATAGCCGCCACTCGAGAGGGCGATCCAGCGGCCATGGGTGTACACGTGGGCGAGTTCGTGGAGGAGCTTGGGAATTTCCACGAAGGGGCGGATGCTCAGGGAGAGGTGCGTAAGGGGGTCGTAGAGATGTGGATCGGCGCCGTGAAGCGTGACGAGGATGTCAGGGCGAAACACCTGAAAGGCGAGGGGGACGACGGCGTGGACCGTTTCGAGGTAAGAGTCGTCTTCCGTGTACGGATCGAGAGGGACGTTCAAGGAAAGGCCGAATCCCTCTCCTTCGCCGAGCTCGTCCACGAAACCGGTACCGGGGTAGAGGTAGCGCCCAGATTCGTGGAGGGAGAGGGTCATCACGCGGCCGTCGCGGTAGAAGATCGCCTGCACGCCGTCTCCGTGGTGGGCGTCGAAGTCGATGTAGAGCACGCGCATGCCGTAATCCGAGGCGAGGAGGTGGATGAGGGCGGCGGCGTCATTGTAGATGCAAAATCCCGAAGCGTGATCCCGCTGGGCGTGGTGAAGGCCGCCGCCGAGGACGAATGCGTGGACGAGACGGCCTTCGGCAATGGCTTCTCCTGCGGTGAGCGCACCCCCCACGACCCAGGCAGTGGCGTCGTGCATGCCCGGAAACGCCGGGACGTCCGCCGTAGCGAGGCCGAAGACGGGGCTTGCGGCGTAAGGGTTTTCTGACGCACGGCGCACGTGTTCCACGTAGGCGGGGTCGTGCACGCGGAGGATATCCTCGTCACGGGCCTTGTGGCCGGGAAGGACGTCTTCCGGGCGGAGGATTCCCAGGGATTGCAAAAGGTCCACGGCCGCCTCGATGCGTCGGCTCGTGAACGGATGTCCGTCGGGGAAGCTGTAGGTGAGGACTTCTTGGCGGTATACGAGCTTTACGTCGCTCATCGCACGTCACCCGACGCGCCCTTCGTCTCTCCTTCCGGATCTTGCGGCGCCTCTGCGGCCTCTACGGGCCAGAGCAGTCGAATTCCTTCCCGCGGGCCGATCTCCCGGAGGCGCCGAAGCGCTTGGGTCGGGTCAATCGTCATCACCCGGAGAACGACGCGCCTTCTGCCGGGGTGTTCTGCGGGGTAGAGGATGAGGCTCGAGAGGGAGAGCCCGAGGTCCTTAAAGATCCCCGTGAGGTCGTGTACGGCGCCGACGCGGTCTTCGACCTCGACGTCGATCCGGCTCGACGGCGCATCTACGCGCAAAAACTTGACGAGGGATCGGAGAAGGTCAGTCGTCGTGACGATGCCGACGAGGTTCCCCGTGTCCACCACGGGAAGGGCGCCGATCTTTTTCTTTACGAGGGTGAGTGCAGCCTCCTCGATTGGGTCGAGGGGGTGGACGGTTTCTACGTCCTGGCTCATCACTGTAGATACCGGGGCCTCGAGAAGGGCGAGGTCCTTTTCGTGAAAGATGAGCTTCGAGGGGCTTGCACCCCGGAGGTCGCGGTCGGTGACGATGCCCACGAGGCGCCCGCTCTCGTCGACGACGGGTAGGTGGCGGATTCTTCGGTCGCGCATGAGTTCCCAGGCCTCGCGGAGGGTATCCGTGGCCCGCACGGTAAACACAGGACGGTTCATGATTTCGCGGACGAGCAAGGCGTTTCCCTCCCGATACACGAGTTTCCCGACGGCACCCGCGGGGGCGGGCTTCTTTAGTACAGCGGGCGGCGTATAAAGCGCACGCGGTCGAAGCGCTCGATCGTCTCCATCGGCACGCGCGCGCCTATGCGCACCATGAGGGCGTTGGCGGGGTGGGCGACGATTTCCGGATCGTCGGTGGCCGCGGGGTACATCCCCACGCTGCGCATGAGGTTTTCCATAAGTCTACGGTAGCCCCACACGTCGAGTCCCGTACGCTCGAGGTCCCAGTGCCAGTAGTACTCCGTCGTAAAGACGATGTACTCCTCCAGAGCTTCGTCGGCAAAGGCAACTTCGAGGATCGTCCGGGCCAAACCGCGCCCGCGGTACGGCGGTGCCACCTCTATGGCGCCGAGCTCGAGGATTCGCGGGTCGCGGGCTAGGGACCAGCGTTCGATTTCGTCCGGAGCGTGAAAGGTCGCGTAGCCGACGATGGTGTCTTCCTCTTTGGCGACGATCACGCGTCCCTCCGGGAGGCCGGCGATTTCCACGAGGGCCTCCATTTGCCGTTCGGGCGGACGGAAGGCGTCGAGTTCCGGGTGCATGCGGAGGGCGCGGAGTTCTTCCGGCGAAACGGGACCTTCCACGACGATCGGCGGGCCGTGTTCTACGGGGATCACGCGGCGGTGGGGCGTCTTTCGATGGAGGAAGGTTTCGACCACGACAATTCCCTCTCTCGTGATGGCGCGATGCCAAATCCCTTACGGGCGCCCGCACCTTTTGTCCGTTCTCAGGGGGTTTGTCCTCGGGAACGCGTATGCTATACTGTAAGAGTTTGAAGGCGCCAACACCACGGTTTTGGAGGTTTCCCCCATGAAGGTCGAGTTTACGCGCACCGGCCCGTACGCAGGCGTACTCTCCGTAGAAGTCGAGGCCGAACGCTTCGATCGCGCACTGGACGAGGCTTTCCGCCGCGTGATTCGCCACGTCGAAGTTCCGGGCTTTCGCCGCGGCAAGGTCCCGCGCTTCATCTTCGAGGCGCGATACGGAGTCGAATCTTTGTACGAAGAAGCTTTGAACGTCCTTCTTCCGGAAGCGTACCGTGCGGCGGTGGAAGAGGCGGGCATCGTTCCCATAGAGGAGCCCGAGATTGACGTCGAATCCCTCGGTAAGGGGCAGCCTCTTCGCTTTAAGGCGACGGTGACCGTGGAACCCGAGGCGGAGGTCGGCGACTACCGCTCGATCGCGCTCGTAAAGCCCGTCGTTTCCGTCGACGAGGAGGAGGTTGAGCGGGAACTCGCCGCCATGCGCGGACGCGTCGCCGTTCTTCGTCCGCTCGAAGGGGAAGAGGCGATCGTGCAAGAGGGCGACGAGGTGGACCTCGCGTACCGCGTGTTCGTCCGGGAAGGGGAGGGTGAGGACGCCCCCGAACGCGAACTCGAAGACGCGAAGAGGGACGAGGTCACGGTCGAGATCGTACCGGAGCGGCTCCTCCCTGGCTTTGCCGAAGGGCTCGTGGGGATGCGCGTCGGCGAAACAAAGGATATTTTCCTCACTCTACCTCAAGATTACCACGACGCTTCCTTGAGCGGCAAACCCGTCCGCCTTTCCGTTCACGTCAAAGCCGTGCGGCGCAAGGAGTACCCGCCGCTGGACGACGAGTTTGCTCGCGAAGTGAGCGATTTCGATACGTTGGAGGAACTCAAGGCCGACATCCGCGCGAAACTCGAGGCACGCGCCCGCGAGGCGAAGGACCGCGAGGTTCGCGACGCGCTCGTCGAAAAGCTCGTCGACATCACAGAAGTCGAACTTCCGGAGTCGCTCATTCGCCGTGAGGCGGAGGCGATCGTGGGGGAGCTCGACAACGTCCTCCGTTCCATGGGGATGGACCTCGTGAGGTACCTCGAGGCCGTGAACAAGGACCGCGAAGCCGTCATTCGCGAACACTGGGAAGAGGCGCGTCGCCGCGTCGTCGGCCGACTCGCCCTGCTCGCCGTCGCGCGCAAAGAGGGGATCGAGGTCGACGAAGGGCGCTGGCAAGGGAAACTTGCGGAGCTTGCGAAGGTCTACCGCACGACTCCCGAGGAGTTGGAGAGGGTCTTGCGGCGGGAAGGTGCCTACGAGGCGTTGCGCCGGAGCGTCCTCTTCGATCAAGTGGTAGACCGCCTTCTCTCGTACGTCACGTGGGTAGAGGAAGCTCCTGCGCCTTCCGAGGAGGAGGAAGCCGCCTCCGCAGAAGGGGCAGATTCTACCGAAGAACCCTCCGGGGACGCGGAGAGGATGTGAGCCTCGGCTTTGCGGGGGAGTTTCTCCCCTTTCTTTTTTCTCCCGGCTTTGTGTAAACTGGAGGTGGCACCCGCACCGCCGATGCGCGGCATCCGGCGGTGCGTAGAGCGCCCCTCAGGTGGAGAGAGTAAAGGGGCAAGAAGGGGGTTTTTTGCGGTGCTCATTCCCATGGTGATCGAGCAGACGGCGCGGGGAGAGCGGGCGTACGACATCTACTCGCGCCTTCTTAAAGACCGGATCATCGTCCTCGGCACGCCCATCGACGATCACGTAGCGAACCTGATCGTCGCCCAACTTCTCTTCCTCGCCGCCGAGGACCCGGAAAAGGACATCTACCTGTACATCAACTCTCCAGGCGGTTCGGTGACAGCAGGGCTCGCCATCTACGATACGATGCAGTTCATCAAGCCGGACGTTTCCACGATCTGCATCGGCATGGCGGCGAGCATGGCCGCCGTGCTCCTCGCCGGCGGGGCAAAGGGGAAGCGCTACGCCTTGCCGAACAGCGAAATCCTCATCCACCAGCCTCTCGGTGGGGTGAGGGGGCAGGCTACGGACATCAAGATTCACGCAGATTGGATTCTCCGGACGCGCGAACGCCTGAACAAGATTCTCGCCTCGCACACGGGTCAGCCCCTCGAGCGGATCGAGCAGGACACGGACCGCGACTTCTTTATGAGCGCGGAAGACGCCCGGGAATACGGGATCATCGACGAAGTGATCACCCACGCCACGTCGGTCATCCAACAGCCCAGGTCGTAAACCTCCTGTCCGCGCTCCCGTTGGGGGCGTCGCGTCGGCCGCGCCGGGGTTTTCGGAATGTCTCTTTTCGGACGGTCGGGTGAGATCTTTCGTCAGGGGAGGTGGTCTACATGGCAAATCGCGGACCCGGCGGACCCGGAGGGCCGCACGAAGACGAGGTTCTCCGCTGTTCGTTCTGCGGTAAGACCCAGGACGAGGTGAAGAAGCTCATCGCCGGTCCTGAGGTCTACATCTGCGATGAGTGCGTCGCCATGATCAACGAAATCCTCGAGGAAGACATGCAAAACGAGCAGCACGAGGAGCTCAAGGAGCTCCCCAAGCCGCGGGAAATCGCCGCCTTCCTCGACCAATACGTGATCGGACAGGAACTCGCGAAGAAGACGCTTTCCGTCGCCGTGTATAACCACTACAAGCGGATCTACACAAAGGGGCACAAGCGCCGGCGCAAGGACGACGTCGAACTCCAAAAGTCGAACATCCTCCTCATGGGGCCCACGGGGAGCGGCAAGACGCTCCTTGCGGAAACGTTGGCTAAGTTCCTCAAGGTGCCGTTCGCCATTGCCGACGCTACGACGCTCACGGAGGCCGGATACGTCGGAGAAGACGTGGAAAACATCCTCCTCCGCCTCATCCAAAACGCCGACTACGACGTGGAGCGGGCGCAGAAGGGGATCGTGTACATCGACGAGATCGACAAGATCGCCCGCAAGTCGGAAAATCCGTCCATCACGCGCGACGTTTCCGGCGAGGGCGTACAGCAGGCGCTCCTCAAGATCCTCGAGGGTACCGTGGCGAACGTACCGCCGCAGGGCGGGCGGAAGCACCCGCATCAAGAGTTCATCCAGATCGATACGACGAACATCCTCTTCATCGTGGGGGGTGCCTTCGAGGGCATCGAACAGATCGTCAAGCGCCGGCTCGGTGCCAAGGTGATCGGCTTCGGGGCGGAGATGCAGACGCAAAAGCTCTCGAAGCACGAAATCCTCCACAAGGTCATCCCCGAAGATCTGATCAAATACGGGATGATCCCCGAGTTCGTGGGGCGCGTTCCGGTGATTGCCACCTTGGATCCTCTGGACGAGGAAGTCCTCCGGCGGATCCTCACGGAGCCCAAAAACGCTTTCGTGAAGCAGTACAAGAAGCTCTTCGAGATGGACGGAGTCGAACTCGAGTTTACCGAAGAGGCGCTCACGCTCATCGCCCGTGAGGCCCTCAAGCGCGAGACGGGGGCGCGTGGGCTCCGTTCGATCCTCGAGAACATCATGCTCGATATCATGTACGACGTTCCTTCGCGTACGGACGTGGCCAAAGTTGTCGTCACTCCGGAAGCCGTCCTCCGCCTCGGCCCACCGCTCCTCTACGGCAAGGACGGACGGCTCCTCGTGAAGCGCGAAGAGACCGCTTGAGTTTCGCGCGCTTGCGAAGATCGCCCTACCACTTGCCCGAAGCACACAACGTCTTCGGACGCCCCGGCGGATTTTTTGCGCCGGGGCGTTTCCTTTCCTAGAATGGGGGCGGAGGTGGTCGCCGTGCATCGGTGCACCCGGATCTCGCCGTGAAGTCCAGGTCGGTCGAATACGTGGGTGCGGCCTACACCCCGGAACAACTCCTTCGGGATGTGCGGCCGCAGTTTGCCTTTATCGGCCGTTCCAACGTCGGCAAATCCTCGCTTCTCAACGCCCTCCTCGGGAAGGACATCTTCCGCACGAGCAAGACCCCTGGACGCACGCAAGCGGTGCACTACGTGCTCGTGGACGGAGCGTGGTACGTCGTCGACCTCCCGGGGTACGGGTACGCCAAGCTCCCGCAGCGGGAGCTCGCGCGCATTGCCGCCCTTACGGAAGCCTACTTTGCCGAACGGCCCCGGCTTACGTTCGTCCTTTTGGACGGGCGAATTCCCCCGCAGGTCAAGGACGAAGAGACCTTTGCCTGGCTAAGGAGCCTGGGACTGCCCTTTCGTGCGGTGGTGACCAAAGTCGACGCCCTCTCCCGGGCGGAACGCGCGCAGGCGAGCCGCCGCTTCGTCCAGGCCTTTTCCCTTTTGGAGCCGCCTATCCTCACGTCCGCGCGGACGGGCGAGGGCCTCGGCGAAGTGTGGCGGAAGATTCGCGACGCCCTGTAAGAAGGGAAAGCCTCACCTGCGCCTCCCTCGCGCGGGGGTGTGTTCGAGGAGGAGGAGGGAAAGTCCGGCGAGGAGCACGGCATAGGCGTACGCGCGAACGCCAAGATAAGAAAATAGCGCGGGGAGAAGGAGCGCTCCCCCCCACACGACGGCGGGCCGGTATCCCGTCCGCGCAAAGGCAAAAAAGAGGGCGACGCCCGTGGCCGCCGTCCCCCACGTCCAGAAGGTCGTTCCCGTGCCTGCCGCGGGAGAAGCGGGAGGAAACCAGGACACCCCTCCGAAGACAAGAAGGACGAGCGCGGACGTGAGGAACGCCTCGCGCGCATGTCCGGGAACGCGGAAGGCGTAAGCGGCGAGCGCGCCCCCGACGAAGGGGAGGGCGAAGCGCGCGTCTGCCGATGCGAGGTTCGTCCACGGAGGAAGAAGGCGAAGGGGGTCCGGCCAGAGGAGAAAGACGAGACCGACGAAGAAGAACGCAAGTCCCAAAACCGTCCGCGCGGACAAGGCGAACGTCACCTCCCCAAAAGCATCGCAGGCGCCGACGGGTGCACGCGCGCGGCGCCCTGTTTGCGGCCGCGCCGATTTCCGCGGAATACCTATTCGGATTCCGCCGGCGGGGGCGCTTCTGCGCCGCGCATGCCCTCGCCTTCGGATTCCGGCGATCGCGGGAGAAGAGACGTAAGGAGGATTCCTCCGAGGATGAAGGCGCTGCCGACTCCCATGGACAGGGTAAACGGCTCCCCTGCCCAGAGTACGCCTGCCAGCGCGGCGAACACCGGCTCCAGGGCAAAGATGAGAGCCACGTGGGACGGGGGAACGCGCCGCTGCGCGTGCGTCTGTGCCCAAAAGGCGAACGTCGTGGCGAAAAACGAGGTGACCGCGAGGGCGAGGAGTACGGGAGGAGCGAGGATTCGCGAACCCAGGGTCGTAAGGGCGTCTGCCGAGCAGGATTTTGCTCATGCGCGGCTCCTCACCTTGTTTGCGGAAACGTCCGGAAGATGTACATTTCTTGTATGAGATGGCTCTTTGGTGTATCTTTAACGTGAGAATTCGGTGCCGGACCGCCCAACCCGTTTGCGATCCGATTCCCAACCTGACGTCGGCGACGGGCGGTAGCTTTGCGGCATGGATGTTCCGCTTCTTGGCCTTTTCTCAAACCGCCGTATCGGCGATTATAGCGGATTTTTCCGGGCACGTCACGAAACGAGGAATTTTGGGGGATCGCATGCGGTCTTCGGCGGTGCACAGAGAAAAAGGGGCCGAAGGTAGAGAAAGAACCACACCAAAGAACAGGGGGGCTTACCTTGGACGAACTCACTGCGTACGTGCGCTCCGTCATTCGCGAAGATCCGCTCTTTCTTCGAGACGTAGAGGATACGACGAACTTTCGCCTGTCCTACCACGTAAAGCGGTTGCGGAGAGAGCGCGGGCTCACGCAGCGCGAACTCGCCCACCTTTTGGGGGTACGGCAGCCGTTTGTCGCCCGCATCGAGAGCGGTCGGGGAAATCTCTCCCTTCGCAAGGTGGAGGCCATCGCGCGCGCGCTCGGGGTCGATCCTCATGAACTTCTCCTTCCCGTCTTTACCCGCGGCGGTCCGGAAGAAGTCGCGCGCATCGTGGTAAACCGCCACTACCGGATCTTGGCCGCTAACGCGGGTGCAGAGCGCTACCTTGGCAAGCCGGCGGAAGAACTCCTCGAAAAGCCCTTTCCGCCGCACCTTCCTCTGCGGAGGGAATTGGAAAAGGCCTTTCACCGTGGGGAAACGGTTACCGAACTAGGCGGCGGCTCCGTTCGCATCTACCTCATTTTCAATCGGAGGAGGCGGCCGATCGGGGCGGATGTGACCGTTTACGGAGTTTCCGAGGCGGCGGAGGCGGACCCGCGAGCCCGGGTGGAGGTTGAGGGGATGCGGTAACGCCGCATCCCCCACTTCCCGGCTTTTTGCTGGGAACAGAGGTTTTCGCACACAAACCCAGGTTTCTATGGTAGAATTCTTTCTTGGAATCGTTTTCACCTAGAGATCGTCGAGAGATGCCGCGCCGAAGGTACGGGACGTTCCACTAGGCACACGCAGACCCGTGAGCTCGCTAAGATGCCGCGCCGAAGATACGGGCCGTCCGGTCCGGTTCGGCAGGCGGTGGCTTCCGCAAAAGGGAGGAAGCGACATGGAACTGTTCGTCTACGGCGTGAGCGTGCGCACGGCCCCGCTCGTGGTGCGCGAACGCCTTTCCGCTGCCGAAGGAGACGTAGATGTAGCTTACGAGCACTTCTTGCGCGTTTCGGGAATCTACGAAGTCGTCCTCCTTTTCACCTGCAACCGTACGGAGGTCTATCTCCTCGCCGCGGACTTTAAGGTGGCGGACGAGGTCGTACTGGCGGAGTTTGCCCGTCTTGCACGCGCGGAGCGCGAGAGCCTGCGTCCGTACGTGTACCGCTACGAAGGGGCGGAAGCCGTTCGCCACCTCTTCCGGGTAGCCGCTGGTCTGGATTCCCTCGTCATCGGGGAAACGGAAATCCTCGGGCAGGTCCGGCGGGCGTGGGAAGATGCCCTTGCCCGGGGGGCTACGGGGAAGATACTCAACCAGGCGTTTCTGCGGGCGATCTCCTTTGCCAAGCGGGTGCACCGCGACTGGCGGTTAAACGACAACCCGGTATCCGTCGCCTACGTCGCGGCTTCCCTCATCCGGCAGATCTTCGGCGATCTCCGAGGCAGAAGAGTGCTCCTCGTGGGCGCGGGAGAGACCGGTCGCCTCCTCCTCACGCACCTCCGGACCCTCGAGCCCGAGTACGTCGTCGTGCTCAACCGTACGGAAGAACGGGCTTACGAGCTCGTTCGCCAGCTCGGGATCCGAGGGGAGAGAGGCGGGCTGGACGAGCTTCCCCGCCGCCTCAAGGAGGCAGATGTAGTCCTCACGGCTACGTCCGCCCCCACTCCTCTCGTGCGTTTCGCGTGGGCGGAGGAGGCGCTCCGCGGGCGGCGCGATCCTCTCCTCTTCGTGGACCTTTCCGTTCCCCGGGACGTGCCGTCCGAGGTCGAGGGGCTACCCGGCGCGTACGTGTACAACGTCGACGACCTCAAGGGAGTTGTAGAGGCCAACCTCGCGTGGCGCCGGCGAATGAAGGAGAGTCTGGAGAGCGAGGTTGCGCGGGAAGCCCAGGAGTTTTTGCGTTGGCTCGAGGAATTAGACGTACTCCCCACGCTCGTCGCCCTGCGAGAGAAGGCGTTCTGCGTGCAGGAGGAGGTCTTGGCGAGCCTCTACCGCAAGTTCCCCAACCTCGACGAGCGGGAGCGCCGCATCCTCCGGAAGCACACGCGGAGCATCGTAAACCAGATCCTCCGCGAACCCCTCACGTACCTGAAGGAGCGGGCAGGGATGCAGGAGGGGCGCGAGGCGCGTGAGGTACTCGCCCGTGCCTTTGGACTTTCCGAGGAGGTTCTCCGCCGCACGGCCTATCCCTCCCTTCGGTGGCTTACGGATCCTGAGGAGGGGAAGGACGCGCCGATGCAGGAGAACCCCTCCCGCTTGTCGAAAGAGATTCTCAGGCGAGAAACCTCTTCCCCTTACCCTTCTTCGCCGTAAAGCCGGGGACAGCGCGAGGTGATGGCCGTGGGAAACCTCCTCCTCACGCTGGCCATCCTCTACGGGGTCGCGGGCGTGTACGCTTACCTTAGGTTAGGCAAGTCCGCCCCCCTTTCGGCGATGCACTTCGCTTGGTCGTTCTTTCGATTTCTCTGGGCCGTCCTTACGGGAACGTTCGTCGCCTCCGTGTTCTTCCGAAATGAATCGCTGTTTGCCTCTACCTCTCTCGCGCTCCTCTGGGCGTGGGTTACGGTGGCGTTTGCCACGGGTCGTGCGCTCGAACGGCGTTTCGGAGGCGCGATTTTGCCGTTTTTGAACTTCGTAGCCTTTTTCCTCGCGCTTCGGGGTGCCCTCTTTGCCTTTGCAGAGGAAGGGGCGGGGTTCTTGGGGTCTGGGGCGAGCTTTGAATCCGTACTGCGGGAGCACCCGTGGCTCTTCCTCCACGTAGGGTTTGCCTTTCTCGCCTATCTGGCATTTGCCGCCGCGGGCGTGCTCGCCCTCCTTTACCTTCTCCAGGAACACCTCCTGCGGCGCAACCCCGCCAAGGTGTGGCACGTAGGGTTTTTGCCCTTAGCCGATCTCCTACGGCGGGCGCGCCTCCTCGTTCGCGGCGGATTCGCTTCCCTCGCCTTTGCCGCCCTTTTGGGAATCTGGGAAGCCTACGCCCGGGGATTTGCGCTCTTCAGCGATCCCAAAGCCGTGGGTACGCTTCTCTTCCTCGCCTCGGTGGTTCTCATCCTCCGGCGTCCGGTCGGATGGCGGTTGGAGATGGTGGCCGTCTTCGCCTTTTTCCTCCTGGCCTTCGCCAATTCCGTTCTTGGGCACACGTTCGCATATACGCTCATTCCCTATGCGGGCGGCCCGTGACTTCCGCCCCGTCGTCAAGTTCCGATAACGTGAGGGGGCCGAACTTCGGTGCAAAAAACTCTCGTCCTCGCCACGCGGCGGAGCGCCCTCGCGCTCGCCCAAAGTCGGGCAGTGCGCGCGGCGCTCCTCGCGCGTTTTCCCAACCTTCGCATTGAGCTAAAGGAAGTCGTGACGGAAGGGGATCGCCTTCTCGATCGCCCCCTCGCGGAAGTGGGCGGGAAGGGGCTCTTTGTAAAGGCGATCGAAGCCGAACTCCTCGCCCGACGTGCGGACTTTGCAGTGCATAGCTTTAAGGACCTCCCCGCCGAACTTCCCTCCGGCCTCGCCGTCGTCGCCGTGCCGCCGCGCGAGGCGGTAGAAGACGTGCTCGTCAGCCGACGGGGAGAGTCCCTCGCAACCCTACCCCGAGGCGCGCGCGTGGGGACGAGCAGCCTGCGCCGCGCCATTCTCCTTCGGCGGCTCCGTCCCGACCTCAAGGTCGTCCCCCTGCGGGGAAACGTGGATACCCGCCTGCGGAAGCTCGAGGCCGGAGAGGTGGACGCCGTAATCCTCGCCCGGGCGGGGCTCGTGCGTTTGGGCCTTGCGGATCTCGCCGGAGAGATCCTCGACCCGCGGGTATTCCTCCCGGCAATCGCCCAAGGGGCGCTCGCCCTAGAAGCCCGGGAAGGGGACCAGAGGGTGGGGGAGATCCTGCATGCCCTCGACGATCCTCCCAGCGCCGCCCGCGTTCTCGCGGAGCGGGCGTTTCTCCGGGCTGTTGGCGGAAATTGTCACGTCCCTATCGGGGCGTACACGTGGTGGGAGGGGGAGATCCTGGCAATCAAGGGATTCGTCGCCGCTCCCGACGGTACGTACTACGTGGAGGCTGAGGCGCGCGGGAAGGATCCCGAAGAGGTTGCCCGCGCCCTGGCAGAAACGCTCCTCGCCCGCGGTGCGGCCCGTGCCCTCGCCGGATGGGCGAACTCGGCGCCCGGCGGGCGGGACGGCGCGTCGTCCGCCTTCCGCCCCGATGCAGGCGGGACGTAAGGTCCGGTGTCCGCATCTGCCCCGCGCGGGAGAGGGAGAGGAGGGAACGCCTTGGATCCGTCGACTTTCCCGCTTCGCGGGCTGCGCGTCCTGGTGACGCGCCCGCAAGAAGATGCCCATGAGACGGCAGAGCTCGTCGCGTCGCACGGAGGAGTTCCGGTCGTCTGCCCGCTCCTCGCCGTCGTCCCCCTCCCCCTTGCCCCTTCCGACGTTTCCCGCCTGCGGTCCCTCGCGTCCTACGACCTCCTCCTCCTCACGAGCCGAAACGTGGTCCGCCTTTTGCGGGAGGCGCTGCCTCCAGAGGTCGTGCTTGGGCCATCCCCGCGCGTCGCCTGCGTCGGGCCGCGGACGGCGGAGGCCTTCCTCCAAGCCTTCGGTCGCCCGCCGGACCTCGTGGCGGAGGAAGAGACCGGGGAAGGGCTTGCTCGGGCCGTGCTTGCGGGAATTTCTGAGGGAGCGCGGCGCGCGCTGTTCCCCCGCGCGCAGAAGGCGCGAGAGGTCCTTCCCGAGCGCCTGCGGGCGGCTGGGTGGACGGTAGACGAGGTGGTCCTCTACGACGCCCTTCCAGACACCAAAGGTCAGGCGTGCGCCCGCAAGGTCCTCGCCGAAGGGGCCGTGGACGTCGTGCTCCTCTTCAGCCCTTCGGCGGTCACCGCGCTCGTCCACGCTTTGGAAGGGGAGGAGGGCCTCCTTCGCCGCGTACCTCTCGCGTGCATAGGTCCCGTGACGGCACGGCGCCTCGAGGAGTTCGGCCTTACGCCGGCGGTGCAACCGGAACACTACACGGCGGAGGAGCTCGTTGCGGCCCTTGCTCGCGCGGTTGCCGAGGGAAAACTTCCCGTACGGGAAAGGAGGTGAGCCCGGCGACGTGCCGGGCGGTTCGATGAGCGATCCCTTTGCCAGGCTTCGGCGCCTGCGCGCCAGCGAAGCCATGCGCACCCTCGTACGCGAGACGACTTTGGATGCGGCCGACCTCGTGTACCCGATCTTTGTAACGGAAGGTCAGGGCATTCGGCGTGAGGTTCCCTCCATGCCGGGGGTCTTCCAGCTCACCTTGGACCGACTGCCCTATGAGGCCGAAGAACTTTTGGAACTCGGGATTCGCGCCGTGATTCTCTTTGGCGTTTTGCCGCCGGAACGAAAGGACGAGCGCGGGAGCGGCGCCTACGATCCGGAGGGGATCGTCCAGCGGGCGTTGCGCGAGCTCAAGCGCACGCACCCCGAGCTCGTCCTCATAGCGGACACCTGTCTCTGCGAGTACACTTCACATGGGCACTGCGGCCTCGTGGAAGATGGGAAGGTACTCAACGACGCCTCGCTTCCCCTGCACGCGGCCGCCGCGCTTTCGCAAGCTCAGTCGGGAGCGGACGTCGTCGCCCCCTCCAGCATGATGGACGGCGTGGTGGCGGCGATCCGCAGTACGCTCAACGAGCATGGGTTCACCGACGTTCCCATCCTCGCCTACTCCGTAAAGTACGCCTCTGCCTTCTACGGCCCGTTTCGCGACGCGGCGCAATCGGCCCCGGCCTTCGGCGACCGCCGTACGTACCAGATGGACCCGGCGAACGCCCGCGAAGCCCTGCGCGAGGCGGAGGCGGACGTCGCGCAGGGGGCCGACCTTCTCATGGTGAAACCCGCGCTCGCCTACCTCGACGTGATCCGCCTCCTCCGCGAGCGCTTCTCCCATCCGCTCGTGGCGTACAACGTAAGCGGCGAATACAGCATGGTCAAGGCCGCCGCCCGCCTGGGTTGGCTGGACGAACGCCGCACCGTGCGGGAGATTCTCCTGGGAATTCGCCGGGCCGGGGCCGACCTCATCATCACCTACCACGCCAAGGATGTGGCCCGCTGGCTAAAGGACGGTTCGTTTTGGGAGGGCTAAGTCCGCTTATCTGTGGGGATCGGAGTTTGGGCCAGCGCCTGCTTTTGGGTCCGACGGGTGAAGCTTTTCATGCGCGGGAAAAGGGGATCGCGCTTCTTCCCTTTTCGCGAGCAAGCGGGTGTTCCTCTTCATACGCGGGGGAAGGTCACGCCCCGCTGCATCTGGTATTTTCCGCCACGGTCTCGGTACGTGATGCCGGGGCGCACGCCGCGTAGGAAGACGACCTGCATGATCCCTTCGTGGGCGTATACTTTCGCAGGAAGCGGCGTGGCGTTGGAGATTTCGATCGTGACGTGGCCTTCCCAACCCGGTTCGAGCGGCGTAACGTTTACGATGATCCCCGCCCGGGCGTACGTGGACTTTCCGAGGCAGATTCCGACGACGTCTTCCGGCATGCGGAAGTATTCGAGGGAGCGGCCGAGGGCGTAGCTGTTTGGCGGAATGATCACCGCCTCGTGCGGCCCGACCTCCTTCCGCACCATGGCATGTGCGGGGAAATCCTTTGGATCGACGACGGCGGCGTCTAGGGAGGCGAAGATGTAAAACTCTCCCGCGATGCGAACGTCGTAGCCGAAGCTCGAAAGCCCGTAGGAAATGATCTGCCTTCCGTCTACCTCCCGAACTTGCCTCGGGGTAAACGGTTCGATCATTCCCCGTCTGGCGAGCGCCTCGATTGCGGCGTCGTGGAGCACTCCCGACGCCGCTTCGCCTTTTTCTTCCGGCAGGGTCCGTTCGGAGTTCGAATGGGGGGTTGGGGAAAGGAACTCCCTTGCGTCCGTCAACAACCTCGTCCTCCCGTTGGGCTTTGGCCCTTCTCTTGCGTCTTTTGCGTCTCGTTGCTATAGTATAACCTAACTGCCCGCCCTTTTTCGCGCCGTCGCTTTGCGGCGGTAAAGCAGTTTCAGGCTCGGTGCGGACGGGGGAGTCCTTCCGGGCGAGGCGAAAGGTGCGGCGATCCCGATAGGGGCAAAAGAGATGTGCGGCAAAAGACACAAGATCTATCGGGGGGTGCTTGGCGTGCGCAGGTGGAATGCGGAACAAGGGAGGTCCGAGGTTCGGACCCGTGCGCGAGGCGGCTGGCCCGTGCCGACGAAGCCGGTATTGCGGCGGGGAGCGGCGTTCGTCCTCGCCTTTCTCCTCGCGGCGTTGACTTGGGGAGGGTGCAGTTCGGGGAAGCCCGCGTCGGAGAATTCGGCGGGGTCTACGTCGGAAAAGACGTACACCGTAGGCGTCGTCCAGATCATCTCCCACGTCGCCCTCGATGCGGCACGGCAAGGGTTTGTCGACGGGTTGAAGGAAGAAGGATTCGAAGAGGGTAAGAATCTCAAGCTCATCCTGCGCAACGCCGAAGGTTCACAGGATACGGCACGCCAGATCGCTGACAAGTTCGTCTCCGACCGCGTTGACCTCATCCTCGCCATTGCCACTCCAGCGGCGCAGGCTGCGGCGCAAGCGACGAAGACGACCTCCATCCCCGTGGTGATTACCGCCGTCACCGACCCCGTGGCCGCGGGGCTCGTAAAGTCCCTCGAAAAGCCGGGGACAAACGTGACGGGTACGACGGACATGAACCCCGTAGAGGACCAGCTCGCCCTCGTCCTCGACGTCGCCAAGGGGAAGCGCGTCGGCATCCTCTACAACTCCGGCGAGGTGAACTCGCGGGTTCAGGTGGACATCGCCAAGGAAGCGGCGAAGAAGCTCGGCCTCGAACTCGTCGAGCGCACGGTGACGAACACGAACGAGGTGCAACAGGCGGCGGAGGCCTTGGCGGCGCAGGGGGTCAACGCCTTCTACATCCCCACGGACAACACGGTCGTTGCGGGCCTTCCGAACGTCTTGCAGGTGGCGGAAAGACACAAAATCCCCGTGATCGCCGGGGAAGGGGATTCCGTGAAGAACGGCGCCCTCGCCACCTACGGGATCGACTACTACTCTCTGGGCAAGCAGACGGCCAAGATGGCCGCTAAGATCCTCCGCGGAGAAGCGAAACCCCAGGACATGCCGATCGAACGGCAAAAGGATCTCAAGTTCTTCCTCAACCTCAAAGCGGCAGAGCGGATGGGCGTAGAAGTTCCCGACGCGTGGAAGAAGCGCGCAAACGAGACCTACTAAAATCTTGGACGTCTTGGACGCACGAGACCTGCTAAAAACCTTGGACGCGAGGCGTTAGACGATGGAACTCCTCCTCGGTTCAATCGAGCAAGGGCTCATTTTTGGGATTCTCGCCCTTGGGGTCTACCTCACCTTTCGCGTCCTCAATTTCCCGGATCTCACCGTAGACGGGAGCTTCCCCCTCGGGGGGGCCGTGGCGGCGACGCTCATCGTCGCGGGGGTTTCGCCCGCGTGGGCGACCGCCGCGGCTTTTTTTGCCGGAATTTTGGCGGGGCTCGCGACGGCGCTCATGAACACCAAAGGCGGGATTCACGGCCTGCTCGCGGGGATCCTCACGATGACGGGTCTCTACTCGATCAACCTGCGGATCATGGGTACGGCCAACGTGTCTCTCCTCCGCAAGGGCACCCTCTTCACCCCCATCGAAGAACTTTCCGGGTGGATGCGGCACGCGGCGCTCGTCGGGATCCTCCTCCTCGTCGTTCTCGTCGTGAAGCTCCTCCTGGACGCCTTTCTTCGGACGGATCTCGGTCTCGCCCTTCGGGCCTCGGGAGACAACCCGCGGATGGCCCCGAGCCTCGGGATTGACCCCCACGGGTCGATCCTCCTCGGTCTCGCCTTGGCAAACGCCCTTGTCGCTCTCAGCGGCGCGCTCATGGCGCAGTTTCAGGGCTATGCGGACATCCAGATGGGGATCGGTATGATCGTCGTAGGCCTCGCCTCCGTGATCTTGGGCGAGGCGGTCGTCCGGGGCGACGGCGTGTTTCGCGCCACCCTCGCTGCGGTCGTCGGTGCGGTCCTGTACCGGCTCGTGATTGCCGGCGCCCTTTCCCTTAACCTGCAGACTTCCGACATGAAGCTCGTCACCGCCCTCCTCGTCCTCATCACGCTCCTCGGCCCCCGCATCTGGCCTGGGCGGTTTCCTCGGCCTCTTCGGGAATCTTAGGGGGCTTTCGCGGGATCCGCGGTGCCCCTTGCGGGGAAGCTGCGCAATTTCCTTGTACAAGGTGGAAGAAGGGGATGGAGCGCACGATGTGGCTCATTCTGGAAGGGGTCGCGAAGACGTTTTATCCCGGAACCCCTTTGGAGCGTGCGGCCCTCCGTGGCATTTCCTTTACCCTTGCGGAAGGGGAATTCGCCGTCGTGATCGGGTCCAACGGCGCCGGGAAGTCCACGCTCCTCAACGTAATCGCCGGTACACACCGCGCCGACCGCGGAAAGATCTTCCTCGACGGCGAAGAGATCACCCGCGCGCCGGAGCACGTGCGTGCCCGGGCGATCGCCCGCGTCTTTCAGGATCCCTTGCAAGGTACGGCCCCAAGCCTCACGATCGCCGAAAACCTCGCCGTCGCCCTGCGACGCGGCGAGCGTCGGGGGCTCCGCGTTTCTACGGGTCCCAAGGAGCGGGAGCGCTTCCGCGAGGCGCTCCGGATTTTGGGCATGGGTCTTGAAGACCGTCTCGACGCCCGTGTAGGCACGCTTTCCGGCGGCGAGCGTCAGGCCCTCTCCCTCCTCATGGCCACCTTTACGCGTCCCAAACTCCTCCTCCTCGACGAACACACGGCCGCCCTCGACCCGAAGCGAGCGCGGGATATCGCCGCGCTCACGGAACGGCTCGTGCGGGAATGGCACCTCACCACCCTCATGGTCACCCACAACATGGAGCAGGCGATCGCCATGGGCGACCGCCTGCTCATGATGCACGAAGGGGAGATCGTGCTCGATATTTCTGGCGAAAAGAAGCGAGGACTCACCGTTCCCGACCTCATCGCCGCCTTCGAACGCGTTCGCGGGGAGAAGTTTGCTGAGGATCGGGCCCTTCTGTGAGGTGGGGCCGAGGCGCGACGGCCCCGAGGACGAGGAAGAGGGCGAATACCCAAGCCAACCAACGGTACATGGCTCGATACCCCGCGCTCGTAGCTATGGGGCCGCAAAGTGCAGCCCCCGTCCCGATCCCGAGGTCGAAGGCGGAGTAGAACATCGCATTTGCGGCTCCCCGCCGTTCGGGGGTGGAGAGGTGTACCGCCCACGCCTGCAATGCCGGCTGGATGACGCCGAATGCGACGCCGTAAAACGCGGCGGCGAGGAGGAAATCTGATAGGGTGCGGGCCTCGGCGAGAAGGAGGAGACCTGCGGTGCCGGAGAGGGCGGCGAGGGCGACCACCGGGTATCCACGGCGGTCGAACGCCCGGCCGGCGACGAGGCGGACGAGAAACGTCACGACGGCGTTTACGGAAAAGAACAACCCAGCCGCGGCGACGCCGACTTCGCGTCCAAAGAGGGGGAGGAAGCCCACGATCCCGCCGTAGGTAATCGTCATGAGACCGGCCAAAAGCGCCGGCCACAGAGAAGCGGGTTCGAACGACGCGGAGAGAAGCCCCGTCCATCCGCGGGAGAGTAACGTGCGTTTGGCCTTTGAAGGCTCCCTCCCGAGAGGAGACTTTGGAAGCGGGGGGAGCATGAGGAGGAAGGCGAGCGCGGTAAAGGCGAAGGCGCCGGCGAAGAGGATGTTGGGTCCTCGCGCATACAGCCAATCGCCGATCGCCGGCCCTACGGCCATGCCTAAGGCGGAAGAGAGGCCGAAATAGCCGATCCCCTCCCCGCGCCGCTCTGCCGGAACGAGGTCGGCGGCGAGCGTACCAAAGGCGGTCGACGCCGTCCCCCAGCCGATACCTTGAAGCGCGCGGGCGGCGACGAGTCCGGTGAGGCCTCCCAGGGACGGGGCGAGGGCGTACAGCCCCATCGCCAGGCCGTGCACCGCGAGTCCGAAGAGGAGGGGACCCCGTCGCCCGAGGCGGTCGAGGGCGACGCCGACAAACGGCCGAACGAGAATAGCCAAGACGGGCATCGTCCCGACCACGATTCCAACGGCCGTCTTCCCGGCACCGAGGTCGGCGGCGTAAGGAGGAACCGTGGGCAGGAGAAACTGAAAGCCCGTAAAGAGCAGGAAGTTTCCCGCGGTCACGCGTACGAAGGCGCTCGTCCATATGGGCGCCGGATTTTTGTTGCCCTTGGCCATTTTTCTCTCCTTTCCCGGTCCGAGGATCGGGCGAAGGGAACTTTATGGGCATCGTACCTCACAAAAGACGGATGTGCAGACCCCGGGTGCCTATTCTAAGCGGGTAGTGTGTTTACGCGGAGAATCGCCGCCCCGAGACGGTGCCGGGAAAGGCATGTCCCCACGGAAATTCGGGATTTGTCCCGAACTCGATGGTACAATGGAGATGCCAAACGTACGCCCCGGTTTTCGGTTTGACGTAGTCTGCATACCGGGCGCTCGTTCGTCGACCTCTGCGAAACGCCGGACGGCGCGGTAGAAGACAGGATAGAGAACAGAGGAGGGATCCCATGTCCGGAAGGGCGGAGCGTTCGCAAGAACTCTTTCGCCGCGCGGTGGAGCTCATGCCCGGGGGGGTAAACAGCCCTGTGCGCGCCTTCCGCGCGGTGGGACTTACCCCGCACTTCATCGCCCGGGGAGAGGGGGCGTACCTGTACGACGTAGACGGGAACCGCTACCTGGACTACGTCCTCTCCTGGGGTCCGCTCATCGCGGGCCACGCGCACCCGCACGTCGTTCGGGTGGTCCGCGAGGTCCTCGAGCGGGGGACGAGCTTCGGGGCGCCTACGGAAGAAGAGGTACTCCTCGCGGAAGAGGTCGTCCGGCGCGTCCCCTCGGTGGAGATGGTCCGCATGGTGAACTCCGGAACGGAGGCGACGATGAGCGCCGTACGCCTGGCCCGGGCCGCGACGGGACGCAGGCGAATCGTGAAGTTCGTGGGCTGCTACCACGGACACGCCGACCCGTTCCTCGTCCAGACCGGCTCGGGTGTGGCGACCCTCTCCCTTCCCGACAGTCCGGGCGTGCCGGGGGAGACGGCGGAGCTCACCCTCACGGCCCCCTTCAACGACCTCGGCGCAGTCGAAGAGCTCTTCCGCCGCTTCGGGGAAGAGATCGCTGCGGTGATCGTGGAGCCGGTCGCCGGCAACATGGGCGTCGTTCCGCCGGTGCCCGGCTTTCTCGAAGGGCTTCGGCGGCTTACGCGCGAGGCGGGTGCGCTCCTCATCTTTGACGAGGTGATGACGGGCTTTCGCGTCCACGCCGCCTCGGCACAGGGGCTCTACGGCGTGGAGCCGGACCTTACGACGATGGGCAAGGTGATCGGTGGCGGCCTCCCCGTGGGCGCCTACGGAGGCCGTCGGGAACTTCTCGAGCTCGTCGCTCCGGTAGGGCCCGTCTACCAGGCGGGGACGCTTTCGGGGAATCCCCTGGCGATGGCCGCGGGGCGGGCGACGCTTGAACTTCTCGACGCAAAGGCTTACGCCTACCTCGACCGTCTTTCTGCCCGCCTCGCCGACGCCTACCGCGAAGTCTTTACCCGCCATGGCGTTCCCATCTGCGTGCAGCGAGTCGGCTCGATGCTCACGCCTTTCCTCGTGGAATGCCCTGTGCGCAATTTCGAAGACGCCCGCCGTCAAGACCTCGCGCTCTTCCGCCACCTCTTTCGCGAAATGCTGGCCGAGGGGGTCTACCTCCCCGCCTCTGCGTTCGAGGCGCACTTCCTCTCCCTCGCTCACACGGAGGAGGACGTCGAGCGCACGCGAGAAGCGCTGGAGCGCGCCTTACCGCGCGCGCTCGCGGAGCGCAAACGCGAAGCCGATGGGAGCGCCGGCAGCTGAGGATGCGGTGTCCCGGTGGGAAGTTTGTTTCGCGGTGAACGGAGCTTGGCGAGGGGGGAGTACTGTGGAAGTCGTCCGCATTTCGCCTCGGGGGTACTGCCACGGCGTCGTCGCCGCAACGGTCAAGGCGATTCGCGCCGCGCGCGATCCGTCCTTGCCTCGCCCTATGTACATCTTGGGGATGCTCGTCCACAACCGCTACGTCGTCGAGGCCTTTGCCCGCTTAGGCGTGGAAACCCTCGACGGTGCAGACCGTCTTTCGCTCTTAGAAAAGATCGAACGGGGTACGGTGATCTTTACGGCCCACGGCGTTTCTCCGGCCGTGCGGCGGCGCGCCGCGGAGAAGGGGCTTGCGGTGGTCGACGCGACCTGTCCGGACGTCCTCCGCACCCACAAACTCATTGCGGATAAGGCGCGGCGGGGGTACGCGATCCTCTACATCGGCCGCGCGGGGCACCCCGAACCAGAAGGGACCATGGGGGTGGCTCCCGAACACGTCTACCTCGTGGAGACCGTAGAGGACGTCGACCGACTCCCCGATTTCGGCGATCGGCCGATCGCGATCACGAACCAGACGACGATGAGTCAGTGGGACGTGGCGGACATCGTGGCATATGCCCGTGAGCGTTTTCCCCACGCCGAGGTGCACGACGAGATCTGCCTCGCCACGCAGGTGCGTCAGGTTGCCGTGGCGAAGCAGGCGCGCGGCGCCGATCTTACGATCGTCGTCGGCGACCCCCGAAGCAACAATACGGCCCGCCTCGCCCAGGTGAGCGAGCAAATCGCTGGCGTCAAGGCGTACCGCGTTTCCGACGTAGAGGAGATCGATCCGCGGTGGCTCTTCGGCGCGCGGCGTGTCGCCGTGACGTCTGGTGCGTCGACGCCTACGGCGATCACGAACGAAGTGATCGCCTACCTCGAACGCTTTCGGCCCGAAGATCCCGAGACGTGGCGCCCCGTTCGTCGCGTGACCTTGGAGGACATCCTGCCCAAGATCCCGCCAGAGCCCGAAATTCCGCATACCGGTCGTCCTCCCGCATAGAGGTATGGTGTGGGAGGTGAGCGCCCGGTTTGCGAAGCCGACCGGGGATCCGGACGGCGGCAGATCGGGGAGCGGATGTCCGATCGCGGACGACTTTCCTTTGAACTCGTAGAGCGCATCGCCTTGGACGAACCCCTGGAAAGCGAAGCGCAGATCTTGGGGGCCGAACTCGTTCCGGACGTGCGCATCGAGGAAGACGAGCGAAACGTGCGGATCGTCGGCTCCCTTCGCTTCACCGCAGAGTACCGCACTTCGTCCCGGGATCCCGAGGTTGCGGGCGGGCCTTCCGGGACAGGATCCGGAACGGGAGAATCGCCTCCTTCGACGCGCCATCTCGTCTACCGCATCCCGCTCGACATTTCCGTGCCCCGCGAGCGCGTGACTGGGGAGGGGCTTCTCCTCGAAATCCGCTCGCTCGAGGTAGAGCTTCTCGGCCGCGAGAGGCTCCTCCTGAGCACGGTTTTGGAGTTGGGGGGCATCGCCTCCTCTTCCGAAGGAGGGGTCGTCCCCGTCGTCGACACAGGGTATTTCTTTGAATCGACGGGCTTTTGGCCTTTTGCGGATGATCTGCAGGAGGCAAAGGAGAAGGATCACGAATCCCTCGGGGACGATCCCGCCCTTGCGGCCCTCGCGTATTCTCCCGAGGACGTTCCATCTCCCTCGTCGGAGCCCTCTCCCGAACCGGAACCCTTTGCCCGTCCGCACGATACTCCGCCGGCGGACACCTTTCCTGAGTCCATCTCCGCCCCCCCTTCTCCGTCCCCGTCGGAGACTCCGTCTCTCCCGTCGCTGCAGGAGGCCCTCCTCTCTCCCTCCGGAGAAGGACCCCCACCCGAAGCCTTTCCTTCGGAGGAAACGCGGGAAACGACGGAGGAGGCCAAAGAGGCGGCGGAAGGAGCGAACGCGCGCGACGATGTGGGCGCTTCGGGCGTACCCACAGAAGAAGCGCCTTCTCCAGCGGAGGCGGAACGGGGACGTCCTTCACGAGACGCGGGCGAGGGAGACAGAAAAAGCGCGACCGTCCGCGGGGAGGAGCGGGGCCGAACTTCCCCGAGGAAAGGTCGAAGCGTCCTCCCCGGTTGGGGCGCGGCTCAGGCGCGGCGAGAGATTTCCGAGAACCTTCCGCCGACCGAAGGGGAGCTCGGGACGAACGAACTCCCTTCCTCCGTCGACCCTACCGCTTCTTTCGGGTTGCCCCGCATCGGCAAAGGGAATTTTCTCCCTTCGCAGATCGCCCGCTCGCGGGGACGGGAGCGGGCGGAGGGACGTACGCGCTCATTTCCGCGCCTTCGGGCATGCAGGCGGAGACCGGATTTCGCGCACTCAGGTACGTGCACAGTCGGGGGCTTTCCACGTGGGAACCGCTCCCTAACCTCTTCGGCACGTACACGGTACACGTTCGCGGTACGGCGTACGCCGTGTGCCGCGTCTACGAGACCCCGACGAAGGCGCCCTCGCCGTACCCTTCCCGTTGGGACGATTCAGAAGAGGCTTCCGCGTGGCGCGTTCGCGCCGCGCAGACCCTCGCCCACCTTCACCGACTTACCTCGCTCTCCGCGCCTCCTTCCGCCGTCGCTGCGTTCTTCGAAGCCGAACGCCGTGCCTTAGCCGAACGGGTGGAGTGTATGGCCGATCGGGAACGGGAAATCGCCTCGGCGCCCTATCCTTCCCCCGTCGAGGCGTTGTTTTTCGCCAACCTCCCCTTTTTGCGTGCGGCCGTAGAGGTTGCGCGGACCTCTTTGGACGGCGTCGCGCCCGGCGAGACCTACCCCCTCGTCCTCGTCCACGGAAATCCCGTGGCCGACGCTTTCGATTCTGTGGGGCGCGTCCTCGGCTCTTGGAGTTCCACGGCGTTTGCACCGGCTGCCGTCGATTTGGCGGCCTTCTTCCGCGGGGGGATCGAAGCGGCCGTCACCGCAGGAGGCCCTGCCTTTCGTTTTCGTCGGGGTAGCGAGATCTGGCCTGTCCGGTCGCGCGAAGCGTGGGAAGCGTACACGGCGGTACGCCCGCCCGCCGAAGGCGAGGTCGCATTGCTTCGGGCGCTTCTCGCGGCCCCCGCTCGCTCCCTCGACTTTTTTTGTCGGTACCCCGCTGACACCGCCGGCCACGAACTCGACCTCGTGCGCCGGTTTGAACGGTACCTGGACGAAGATTACTTGGCGGGCGTTCTCGCCGCTGCCCTTCCGTTTTCCTCAGTACCAGTCGAGGAGGGCGCCGACGTAGAGGAGAAAGAGGACGAGGAGCACGAAGACGTCAAACGTCGTGGGCGAGATGAGCGTGCGGAGAAAGTACACGAGGATCACCGGTAAGAGAACGGCGCGGGAAAATTCCTTTGCCCGGCCGAGGACGCCGCGCATCCACTCGAGCACTTCACCCGCCTCCTTTTATCCCGCACGCATGGGAAGGCGATTTTTACCGCCGCCCCTTCCCGTTTGTCCGCGAAAGCGAGCTCTCCATCCAATCCGTGACGAAACGAAACTCCGCCTTTTCCCGTACATACGCAGGAAGGGCAACTGCTGGCGCGTCAAATTCGCCGATACCTTTCTTCACTCATACGTACGCGGATGGAGGATGCCGGGTTCCCGAGGTTTGCCGCGCCGGGAGACGCGCTCCGCTCTTCCGTTACTCCCGCCACAGCCCGAGGGTCGCCGCGAGGAACACGAGCATCACCGTTCCGCCAATTCCGAGCAACCAATAGGCGACCCTGCGGAGGGGAGAGGGGTTCTCGAGAAAAGGGGGTTCTTGTTCCGGGGACGCAAAAGGGTACAGCTGGCGCCAGGCGTAGCGGACGAAGGCCCAGCCGGGAGAGGTGATCAGATAGAGGACCCCTCCTGCCGAGAAAAGGGCGAGTCCTCCCAAAAACCCGTAGTCGAGGCACGTGCGGAGATCGCAGGGGAACACGCGCCTCCTCCTCTCACGGGACGGATTCTTTTGTCGATCGTTCTTCGTTTTGGGCATTGCCTTTGGGAAACGGTTTCGCTATAGTGAGTGTACATCACGGGCCAGAGGAGATGCGCCCGAGAGTGAGACCTTAGGGGGGTTCGAATGCACGGACGCGCAGCATGGCGTGGGGCGGCGTTTTTCCTGGCGCTGCTCTTCGCGGCGGCCGCCGTACTCGGGGGCTGCGGCGGGAAGACCCAAGAGCCGGCTTCCGAGGGTCAAGTGCTCCGGCTTATGATCGGCGACGAGCCGCCGGACATGGTCGCCCAGACGACGACGGATACGATCTCCATCATGCTCCTCAGCGCGGTGCAGGAGGGGCTCGTGCGGCTCGGCCCCGACGGGAAGCCGGTCCCTGGTATGGCGGAAAAGTGGGAGGTGTCCTCCGACGGGAAGACGTATACCTTCCACCTGCGCAAGGACGCGAAGTGGTCCAACGGCGACCCCGTAACTGCCAAGGACTTCCTCGCGGGCTGGAAGCTCGTCCTCGATCCGCGCACGGCGGCGGAGTACGCCAACCTCATCACAGACTACGTCGTGGGTGCGGAAGACTACTACAACTACCAGCGGTACCTCCTTCTTAAGGAGCAGGCGGAGAAGTCGCCAGCGGACTACCAAAAAGAACACGGCGACAAAACTCCGGCGGAAGTTGTCTACGGCAAAAAGATGGACACAGTGCCCGAGGTCACCTTCGACGCCGTAGCCTTCAAAGCTAAGGACGACTATACGATCGAGATCACGCTCAAGGAGCCGATCCCCTACTTCTTCGACCTCTTGGCCTTCCCGACATACTTCCCCTTGAACGAAAAGTTCTACACGGCCAACAAGGATAAGTACGGCTCCGATCCGCAATACCTCCTGTACAACGGCCCCTTCGTCCTCTCGGAGTGGGCACACGGGTCCAAGGTTGTGCTCACGAAGAATCCCAACTACTGGGACAAGGACACGGTCAAGCTCGAAAAGATCACCTTCGACGTCGTGAAGGATGTCAACACGGCGGTCAACCTCTACCTCACAGGGAAGGTAGACCGGACGGGACTCGCCTCGGAGCAGGTTCCCAAGTACAAGGACCGTCCTGACTACCACACCTTTGTGCAATACGTCACCTTCTACCTCCAGTTCAACACGCAAAAGCCGCCCTTCGACAACCCGAAGGTGCGCAAGGCGATCGCCTACGCCATCGACCGCAAGGCGTTCATCCAAACCGTCCTTCAGACAGACTCTGTGCCTGCCTTCGGCCTCGTCCCCGAGACGCAGCCCGCCTGGGCGGGGTCGGACACGACTTTCCGCGACTGGAGCAAAAAGATGTTTGGCGGGCCGCTCTTCCAGGACGTTGGAGAAAATCCGGCGCTCAAGGAAGAGGCCAAGAAGCTTCTCGAGGATGGCCTGCGCGAGTCGGGGGTCGATCCGGCGAAGTTTACCTTTGAGTACCTCACGGACGATTCCGACATCGCCCGGAAGGCCGGCGAGATCTTCAAGTCGATGTGGAAAGAGAACCTGGGGATCGACGTAGACATCAAGACCGTGATCTTCAAAGAGCGGCTGAACCGCATGAGGACCGGCGACTTTACCGTAGTCTTGGCTGGCTGGGGCGCGGACTACGACGACCCCGAGACGTGGTTTGGGCTTTTCGAAACGGGGAACCCGTTCAACTCCGGAAAGTACCAAAACCTCGCTTACGACCAGGCACTCGCGCAGGCGCGGACGGCAGGCACGGACCTCACGAAGCGGACGAACGCCTACGCGGAGGCGGAAAAGATCCTCATCCAGGACGACATGGGGATCGCCCCCGTCTACTACCGCGTGATCGCGTACCTCCAGCAGCCGTACGTGAAAAACCTCATCCAACGCGCTGCCGGGCCGGACCTCGAGTTCAAGTGGGCGTACATCGACACGTCGGCCAAGAAGTGAGGTTGCCGCGGATCCCTCGGGATCGCCACGGCATCCCTGTGGTGGGGCGGGGCCTTCGGGCTTCGCCCCGCTTTCTCTATCACTTTGTCGCTTTTGGCATCTAGGCCCCTGCCCTCGTGGGGGGGCGGACCGGCACGGATTATGCAAAACGTACGGTTGCATATGCAGAGGCGGAAAAGATCCTCATCCGCAACGACATGGGCATCGCTCCGCTCGACCATCGCGCCGTCGTCTACTTCCAAGAGACGCACGTCCAAGGTCTCTTCATGCGCGCCACAGGGGCGACTATTGAGCTCAAGTGGGCCAAGGTCATACGCTGACTCTGTCCTCGTAGGGGACGTGAGGCAAAGAGGGGCGGCAGTGCCGCCCCTTCACAGTTTTTGCTGCGGTGAGACCTGGAAAGAAATCTTCTTTTTTGGGAGGCCGTGTGCTTTAATAGGGAGAAGAACTTCGGAGGCGGTAGGGGACGATGCTGGCGTATACGTTTCGGCGCTTCATGTCCATGCTCTTTACGCTCTTCATCATCGCCACCCTCACGTTCTTCCTCGTCCACGCCCTCCCGGGCGGGCCGTACAAGAACCCCGAAAAGCTCACGCCGGAGATCAAGCAGCTCTTCGATCGGAAGTACGGTCTGGACAAGCCCGTTGCCGTACAGTACGTGATGTACCTGAAGAACCTTTTTCAGGGGAATCTGGGGTATTCGTTTAAGTACGAAAATCAGACCGTTGAAGAGATCATCGCCAGGAGCTTTCCGGTGTCTGCACAAATTGGACTTCAGGCCCTTCTCGTCGGACTTCCCGTAGGGCTTCTGTTTGGGATCTTGGCGGCGCTCAACCGCGCGCGGGTGCTCGACTACGGCCTCGTGTTTTTGGCCGTTCTCGGGGTGTCGATTCCCAGCTTCGTGCTCGCGGGCTTCCTCCAGTACATCTTCGGGGTGAAGCTGCGTGTCTTACCCGTCGCCCTCTGGGGGGGTTTCGAGTATTCCATCCTTCCCACGCTCTCGCTTGCCGTAGGGGTTGTGGCCTTGGTCACCCGGCTCATGCGCACCTCGATGCTCGACGTTTTGGGAGCGGATTTTCTCCGCACCGCCGTTGCCAAAGGCCTGAGCCGTAGAACGGTCATCTGGCGGCACGCTTTGCGGAACGCCCTCCTTCCGATCGTGACGATCTTTGGCGTCCTCGTCGTCGACCTGATCACCGGATCGATCATCATCGAGCAGATCTTCAGCGTACCGGGCATTGGACAGCACTACGTGACGTCCATCAACAACAACGACTACACCTTGGTCATGGGACTTACGATCTTTTACAGCCTCCTCTTCGTTCTCGCGATCTTCCTTACAGACATCGCCTACGGGCTCGTCGATCCTCGAATTCGCATCGTCGGACGGAAGGAGTGAGCCGTGTTGGGGCAGTGGGAATCCGCTCTCTCCGAAGGGCAGGTGTATGACGCATCCCTCTTCCGCCCTCTGACTAAAGAAGTAGACCGTGAGGAACTCGCAGGGCCATCCCTCACCTTTTGGCAGGAGGTATGGCGGCGGCTGAGCCGAAACCCCGTCGCTCTCGCCTCCCTTGGGTTCCTTATCCTTGTGGTCGCATACGCCCTGCTCGTCCCTGCGCTTTCGCCCTACCGCGACGTCAACCTTGACCTCGCCAACGCACGCCTCGCTCCAAGTTGGGACCATCCCTTTGGGACGGATACGTTTGGCAGAGACCTCTTTTTCCGCGTCGCCCAAGGTGCGCGGATTTCCTTGTTCATCGCCTTTGCCGCGACGACGATCGACCTCCTCATCGGCGTGTTCTTGGGGGCTTTGGCGGGGCTCCGGGGTGGGGTAACGGACAGCGTAGTCATGCGCACGATCGAAGTCCTTTCGGGGGTTCCCTGGCTCATCATGGTGATCCTCCTCATGCTCTATCTGGGAAGTGGCCTCTTCACGATGATCGTCGCCATGGCGATCACGGGCTGGACGACGATGGCCAGACTCGTCCGCGGACAGGTCCTCGCCTTGAAAAACCAGGAATTCGTCTTTGCGGCCCGAGCATTGGGTGCTTCGACGTGGCGGATCCTTTGGCACCACCTCTTTCCCAACGTTTTGGGGATTGTCGTCGTGCGCCTGACCATGAATATCCCTGCCGTGATCTTTACGGAGGCCGCCTTGAGCTTTATCGGTCTCGGATTGCAGCCCCCCCTTGCCTCCTGGGGGGTCCTTGTAAACGACGGATGGCGTGTTCTCGAGATCCTTCCCTGGACCTTCTTCTTCCCGGCATTGGCGATCACTCTGACCTCGCTCGCCTTCAACCTACTCGGCGACGCCCTCCGCGACGCCATCGACCCCCGGCTTCGGGTGTAAGGAGGGACCGCTATGCCGCAGACGCACGAGACAATTCCCCCGCAAGAACCGACTCTCGGATCTCGAGGGCCGCTACTGCGCGTGGAAAATCTCACCGTGGACTTCCACACCTATGCGGGCGTCGTTCAAGCCGTGCGCGGGGTTTCTTTTGAACTCGGGTACGGAGAGACGCTTGCCGTGGTTGGAGAATCGGGGAGCGGGAAGAGCGTAACTGCTCAGGCGATCCTTGGCCTTCTTCCCCGGCCACCGGCCCAGATCCGAAGCGGACGGATCCTCTTTGGCGGCAGGAATCTCCTCGAACTTGGTGAACGCGAGTGGGAAAACGTCCGCGGCCGCGAGATCGCCATGGTCTTTCAGGACCCCATGACCGCCCTCAACCCGACGATGACCATAGGTCGGCAGATCGCCGAAGGGTTCCAAAAGCACACTGGAGCGGACGCTCGGGAGGCAGAAGAATGGGCGGTAGAGCTTCTCCGGCTCGTGGGCATCCCCCAGCCGGAGGTCCGGGTACGCCAGTACCCCCACGAATTTTCCGGAGGAATGCGCCAACGGGTGGTCATCGCCATCGCCCTCGCCTCGCGTCCGAAGCTCATCATCGCTGACGAGCCTACCACGGCCTTGGACGTGACGATCCAGGCGCAAATCCTCGAACTTCTCATGGAGCTCAAGACGCGCTTCGGCACCTCCCTCATCCTCATCACCCACGACCTCGGTGTCGTCGCCCGCGTAGCCGACCGCGTGCTCGTGATGTACGCCGGTGAAGGGGTGGAGTGGGGGACTGCCGAAGAGGTCTTTGCGGAAACGCGCCACCCTTACACCTGGGGGCTTCTCAATTCCCTCCCCCGTCTGGACAAAGATCGGCGGGAACCGCTCGTTTCCATCCCGGGAAGCCCTCCCAATCTCCTCAAGCCGCCTTCCGGATGCGCCTTTCATCCCCGTTGTCCTTTTGCCATGGAAATCTGTCGTCAGGCTTCGCCTCCCGAATACCGATTTTTGCCGACGCACGGGGCCCGCTGCTTTCTCCACCACCCCGCGGCGCCGAGAATTGCCCCCGTCGTTCAGGGAGGTGATCGGGCGTGAGTCGGGTCCTTGTCGAAGTGAAGCACCTGAGCAAGTACTTCTATCTTCGGCGCGGCCAAGTCCTTCGGGCGGTGCACGACGTAAGCTTCGCGATTCGCGAAGGGGAGACCTTCGGCCTCGTCGGCGAGTCGGGGAGTGGGAAATCCACGGTGGGGAGGACCGTCCTCCGCCTTTACGACCGTACGGCGGGAGAGGTTCTCTTCGACGGCCGTGACGTCTTTGCCTTACGTGGCCGCGACCTTCTCCGCTATCGACGCGAGGCGCAAATGATCTTTCAGGACCCGTACGCCTCCCTGAATCCGCGGATGATGGTGATGGACATCGTCGCCGAGGGGATTGACATCCACCGACTTGCCAAGACTCCGGCGGAGCGGCGCGAACGCGTTTACTCTTTGCTCGAGGCCGTGGGTCTCACGCGCGAGCACGCCTTCCGTTTTCCGCACGAATTTTCCGGGGGACAACGGCAGCGAATCGGCATCGCCCGCGCCCTCGCCGTGGAACCCCGATTCATCGTCGCCGACGAACCCATCTCCGCCCTCGACGTCTCCATTCAGGCCCAGATCGTCAACCTCCTCTACCGTCTCAAGGAAGAACGCGGCCTTACGTACCTCTTCATCGCCCACGACCTTTCCATGGTTCGCTACCTCTCCGACCGCATCGGCGTGATGTACCTCGGGCACCTCGTAGAGGTCGCCCCGAGCGACGAACTCTACCGAAATCCCCTTCACCCCTACACGCGGGCCTTGCTCTCTGCAATCCCCGTTCCCGATCCGCGGGTGGAGCGCACGCGGGAGCGCATCGTCCTCTCGGGAGAAATTCCGAGCCCCCTCCATCCGCCCAGCGGCTGTCCGTTTCGCACGCGTTGTCCGTTGGTCCAGCCGCGCTGCGCGGAGGAGCCCCCGCCGCTTCGCGAGGTGGCTCCCGGCCACTTCGTCGCCTGCCATCTCGTGTAAACGGGGTTGCAGTCTCGGGCGCCTTTTGTCGTATTTCCGGTAAAGGGGTGATGGGATGCGGGCGTGGGTGTTTCGCGGCGCGCGGGTTCCCCTCGCGTGGGAAGAGGTTCCCCTTCCCGAACCCGGTCCCGGGGAAGTGCGCGTTTGCCTTGCGGCGAGTGCCCTCAACCACAGAGATCTGTACTTCCTCGAAGGTTCGATGGAAGCCCGCCCCGGGACGATCCTCGGTTCTGACGGAGCGGGGGTGATTTGCGCCGTCGGCGAGGGTGTTCCTGCGTCTCGCATGGGCGAGCGCGTGTTCGTGGTGCCGAGCCTTGGCTGGCGCGACGCGTCTTCTGCTCCTCCTCCGGGGTTTCGCATCCTCGGCGTACCGGATCATGGCACCTTTGCCGAGGCTGTCGTCGTACCCCAAGAAAACGCTGTCCCCCTCCCTTGCGGCTTGACGTGGGAAGAGGCGGCGGCCCTCCCCCTTGCCTTTCTCACTGCATATCGCGCCATTTTCACACGTGCGAGACTCGAACCGGGGGAAGACCTTCTCATCACGGGGATCGGCGGAGGCGTCGCCCTGGCGGCGCTGCAGCTAGGCGTGGCTCGGGGCGCGCGGGTATGGGTTACCTCTCGGCACGAAGAAAAGCGGGCTCGCGCCTTGGCGCTCGGCGCGTCGGGAGCCTTTTCGAGCGCTTCCTTTGCAGCCGACGTCCGGCGCGAGGTAGGCGGTGTCGATGTCGTCTTCGAAGCGGTGGGTGGGGCCACGTTTGCTGAGAGCCTCGCCTCCCTTCGTCCGGGCGGGCGCATCGTGACGTTTGCCGCCGCTTACGGAGGCGAAGTCCAGCTCGCCTTGCGCCCCTTCTTTTACGGACAGTACTCCCTCTTGGGAACGACGATGGGATCCTTGGCGGAATTTCACCGCTTGCTTGGGGAGTTTGTCGTCGGGCGGGGCGTACGCCCGGTGATCGACCGAATCTATCCCGCCGAACGTCTCCCCGAAGCGCTCGAATATCTCGCGCGCGGTGAGCACTTTGGGAAGGTCGTCATCCGATGGGGTGAGCCGAACTGAAGGGCTTTTCCTGAGATTACCTGCGCCAAAGAGTCAATTCTCTTCCTTACGGAGTGCGGGGAGCTGGCGAAAGCCGCCCGAAAGGGCAAGAGAGTCTCGTGGGGGCCAACCGGCTCCTTTGACTGGCGGGCAGAAAATGCGTAAGATGAAAGGCGAAAAACTTCGCTCTCGAACGCGAAGATGGGGAGGAGTACCCGGGAAACGGGCCCGCACAGAGAGGGGATCCCGCGGCTGAAAGGACCCCCGGGTCGGCCCGGCGAAGGTGGCCCCGGAGCGGCACCGAGAAGCCCAGGAAACGGGTTCGGAGAACGCCGAGGTTCTCCAAACCCGCTTCGGGTGGTAAGGGAATGCCGGTTGGCCCCGTTATCGGCCGACGAGAGCGCCCGCGTTTGCGCGATGGGACGTGTTCCGGTCACCGAAGCGCACGAACCCGTAGAGCGCGGGCGAAGAAAGGTGGTACCGCGAAGACGGGGGGTCTTCGTCCTTTCAAGGACGGGGGCCCCCTTTTTGCGCGTTCCCTGAGCCTCACACCGCGCCCGGGCGTATGCGAACGTGCCTAGCGGGAAGCACGGTGCGCCGTGGGGCGCAAACGTCAGACCGAGGAGGGACGGTTCGATGGCGAAGGAACCGGAGAGGCAAATCTCCGAAGAGAGGGAAAACGCAGGCTTTCCCCGCCCGCAGGACGCGCCTGCATCGGCGCTTCCCAAGACCTACAACCCTCGGGAGATCGAGCCCAAGTGGGCGGAGTTTTGGCACCGCCACGGACTCTTCACCCCCGTAGGCGGCGAGGAGCGCAAGACGTTTTCCGTCGTGATCCCGCCACCCAACGTGACGGGGTCGCTGCACCTCGGCCACGCCCTAAACAGCACGCTCCAGGACATTTACGTTCGTTACCATCGGATGCTGGGGTACGATGCGCTTTGGCTTCCGGGAATGGACCACGCCGGCATCGCCACGCAGGTCGTCGTGGAGCGTCGCCTCGCCGAGGAGGGGCTCACGCGCCACGACCTCGGACGCGAGAAGTTTCTCGAACGCGTCTGGTCGTGGAAAGAGGAATACGCGGAGCGGATTCGTAGCCAATGGCGCAAGCTCGGCCTCTCCGTAGACTTCACGCGCGAACGGTTTACTCTCGACGAAGGGTACGTGCGGGCGATCCGCGAGGTGTTCGTTCGCCTCTACGAAGAGGGGCTCATCTACCGGGCACCGTACATCGTCCACTGGGATCCCGTAGCCCAGACCGTCCTCTCCGACCTGGAGGTCGTCTACAAGGAAGTCGAAGGCAAGCTCTACACCGTGCGCTACCCCCTCGCCGACGGGTCCGGACACATCGTCGTGGCCACCACGCGGCCGGAGACGATGCTCGGCGACGTGGCAATAGCCGTTCACCCCGAGGACGAACGCTACCGCAAGCTCGTAGGCAAGGAGGCGATCCTCCCCCTCGTCGGGCGACGGCTCCCGATTCTTGCCGATGACGCGGTAGACCCTGAGTTCGGGACGGGTGCGGTGAAGATCACCCCGGCACACGACCCGCTGGACTTCGAGATCGGCCGCCGCCACGGCCTCGAGGCCGTCGTCGTCATCGATTCCTACGGTCGGATGAACGAAGACGCCGGCCCGTACCGCGGTCTTGACCGCTTTGCCTGTCGGGAAAAGATCGCCGAAGACCTCGCCCGCGAGGGCTACTTGGAAAAGGTCGAACGTCACGTCCACGCCGTTGGGCACTCGCAGCGCACGGACGCCGTGGTCGAACCCTACCTGTCCACGCAGTGGTTTGTCCGCATGAAGCCCTTGGCAGAACGCGCCCTTGCCGCCCTTCGCGAGGGGCGGGGGCCACGGTTCGTTCCGGAGCGCTTCGAGAAGATCTACGTCCACTGGCTGGAAAACGTGCGGGACTGGGTGATTTCCCGCCAACTCTGGTGGGGGCATCGGATTCCGGCTTGGTACTGCGAGGACTGCGGGGCGACGACCGTGTCCCGCGAAGACGTCCACACGTGTCCGGTGTGCGGAAGCCCGCGCGTGCGTCAGGAAGAAGACGTGTTGGACACGTGGTTTAGCTCTGCCCTCTGGCCTTTCGTGACGCTCGGGTGGCCGGAGGAAACAGAAGACCTCCGGCGCTTCTACCCCGCCGACCTTCTGGTTACGGGCCACGACATCCTCTTTTTCTGGGTGGCGCGCATGGTCTTCATGGCGCTTCCCTTTACCGGAAAGGTTCCGTTCCGCGACGTCTATCTCCACGGGCTCATTCGCGACGAGGAAGGGCGTAAGATGTCCAAGTCCGTGGGGAACGTGGTAGACCCGCTCGAGGTGGTCGACACGTACGGTGCCGACGCCCTCCGCTTCATGCTTTCCACGGGCGTCGCTCCCGGGCAGGACATGCGTTTTCGTTGGGACCGCGCGGAGGCGGCGCGAAACTTTGCCAACAAGATCTGGAACGCCACGCGCTTCGTCCTCATGAACCTGGGCGACGAAGAACTTCCCTTCGACCTCGCCTCTCCCGAAGGGATTCGAAACTTTGCCGCCACCCGAGAGACTTTTGCGCCGGAGGACCGTTGGATTCTCCACCGCCTTGCGGAGTCCGCCGAGCGCGTCACGGAGCTCCTCGAACGGTACGAGGTTGGCGAGGCGGGTCGCGCCCTCTACGACTTTCTTTGGGACGAGTTTTGCGATTGGTACGTGGAACTCGCCAAGGGACCGATATACGACGGCCCGCCGGAGGCGCGTAGGCGCGTAAGGGCAATCCTCGCCTTCGTCCTCGATCACGCGTTCCGCCTCCTCCACCCATTCATGCCCTTTCTCACGGAGGAACTCTGGCAAAAGCTTCCGCATACGTCCCGGGTTGCGCCCGCCCTTCCGCACCCCTCCCGTGTCTCGAGCCTCGTCCTCGCGCCTTGGCCGACTACGGTGGGGGTTACGCTGGAGGCTTTCCGCGCGGATGCGGACGTCGCGCTCCTCGGGCGCTTCCAGGAGATCGTCCGGCTCGTCCGCAACCTCCGCGCCGAGGTAGGGGTGCCGCCGCAGACCAAGATCCCCTTGCACGTGCGCGTGGACGCCGAAGAGGCGTCGGTAGTCTTCCGCACCTTTGCCGGGGCTTTCGAACGCCTCGCCCGGGCAGAACTCGTTCAGGTGGGGCGCGACGTGAAGCGCCCGCCTACCTCGCTCACCCTCGTGTTTTCCGGCGGGGAGGGGTACGTCCCCTTGGAGGACCTCGTGGACCTCGACGCGGAAATCGCCCGACTTCGGCGCGAACTCGACCGCCTGGACGGCGAGCTCGAGCGAGTGCGGCGAAAGCTCCTCAACCCAGACTTCACCGCCCGCGCACCGGAAGAGGTCGTGTCCAAGGAACGTGCCAAGGAGGCGGAGTACCGCGAGCTCCGGGAACGCGTGCGTTCGCGCCTCGAGGAACTCACCCGTGCGGCGAGCGAGCGGCGAAAGAAATCCTAAATCCTGGGCGAAAAGGGGGCCCTTTCGTGGAGGACGTGCGGCGCGCAACCGGCGGAGAGGCAGAAGAACGTGCCGATCACCTCGCTTGGGTGAAATCCTTTGCCCCCGAGGGGAGCGCCCTCGGTCTCGAACGGATCGAAGCCCTCCTCTCCGCCCTCGACCTTCCCCGAGACGCCGTACCTGCGGTGCACGTGGCGGGGACGAACGGCAAGGGGTCCGTGACGCGCGCGGTGGCGGCGATCTTTTCTGCCGCGGGACGCCGCGTCGGCATTTACACGTCGCCGCACCTCGAAGACTACTGGGAACGGGTGGAGGTCGACGGCGCTCCCGTGCGCACGGAGACGCTCGCGGCCTTCCGCCGCGAGGTGGAGGGGGTGCTGCCGCGGCTCTCTGCCCGCGGGCTCGTCCCCACGGAGTTCGAGGTCACGACCGCCCTCGCGTGGTACGCGTTTTCCCGCGAGGGTGTGGACGTCGCCGCCGTAGAGGTCGGGCTGGGCGGCCGCCTCGACGCCACGAACGCCCTCTTCCCCAAGGTGGCGGCAATCACGACCGTCGGGTACGACCACGTACGCATTCTCGGACCGACGCTTCGGGACATCGCCCGAGAAAAAGCGGGGATCCTCAAACCCGGCGTGCCCGTCGTCGTGGGCCCCCTCCCCCCCGAAGCGGAGGAGGTCGTCCTCGCCGAGGCGGAGGCGCGCGGGGCGCCGGCGTACCTCTGGGGACGGGACTATGCGGCGGAAGACGTCGTCCCCTGCGGCGCGTTTCCCGGCGCCGTGCGCTTCACCTACCGCGGACCGTGGGGCACCCGCCCGGACCTCGTACCTGGGCTCGCGGGAGCGCATCAGGCGCAAAATGCCGCCGTGGCCGTACTCGCCGGAGAGCTCCTCGCCCGCGCTACGGGGATTTCCCTGTCCGAGGAGGCGGTGCGCCTCGGGCTCGCCGCGGTACGCCACAAAGGTCGGCTCGAGTTCTTTCCGCCGGACGTATGGCTCGACGGCGCCCACAACCCCGAAGGGGCCCGTGCCTTGGCCGACGCGCTTGCGCGCGTGGTGGCGCCGGGGGCTTCTGGCGGGCCGTGCGTGGTCTTTCTCTTCGCCGTCTCGGCGGACAAGGACGTTTCGGAAATCCTCCGTCCCTTGCTCCCTCTTGCCCGCGCGGCGTTCGTCACGCGCTACACGGGATCACGGGCGATGTCCCCCGACGTCCTCGCCGACCACGTGCGCATGATCGCCCCACACTTGGACGTATGGATAAACGAAGATCCCAAGCGGGCGTTTCTCGAAGCCCTCGCGGTCGCGCGGCAGGCGGGGGTACCCCTCGTCGTCTGCGGTTCGCTCTACCTCGTGGGGGAACTTCGGGCGTTTGTACGCGGCGTCCTGAGGGCCGAAGAACGCGCCCCGCAAACCTCGGGAATGCCCCCTGGGAAGGACTGACCGTGCGATGAACGTTCGTCACCTTCACTTCATCGGCATCGGGGGCACGGGGATGAGCGCCCTGGCCCGCGTATTCCTCGCCCGCGGCGTGCGGGTGAGCGGCTCGGACGTGGCGGACCGTCTGATTCTCCGCGTCCTTCGAGAAGAAGGTGCTAAGGTCTACGTCGGCCACAGTCCCGAACACGTGGACGGGGCGGAGGCGGTCGTCTACACGTCCGACGTCCCGGAAGACAACGTCGAATTCGTCGAGGCGGCGCGGCGCGGATTGCCCCTCTTCCACCGCTCTGACCTCCTCGCCCTGCTTCTCAACGAGGCGCGCGGCGTTGCCGTCGCCGGATCCCACGGCAAGACGACGACCACGGCGATGATCGCCTTTGTCCTTCGGGAAGCGGGGGCCGACCCGACGTACCTGATCGGGGGGGAGATCATCGGTGAGGCGGGGAACGCCCGCGCGGGGAAGGGAGACCTGGTCGTCGCCGAAGCGGACGAAAGCGACCGCACCTTCCTCAAGTACGCCCCCTTGGTGGCCGTGCTCACGAACCTGGAAAGCGACCACCTCGAAAACTACGGTGGTTCTTTTGCCACCCTCCGGGAAGCCTTCGAAGAGTTCGTGTGCCGCGTCCGTCCCGGCGGCACCTTGGTCGCGGGTTGGGACGACCCTTCCGTTCGGGAGATTCTCGCAAAGGCCAAGACCCGCTGCCCCGAACGCTTTCCGGAAGTGGTGCGCTACGCGATCGCCGCCGAAGACGCCGAGATCCGCGGGGAGGGGCTCGTATCCCAGGGAGGGAAGTACCGCTTTCGCGTCCGGGAGGGAGGGGCCCCTGCGGTCGAGGTGAGTCTGGGAATTTATGGCCGACACCACGTGAACAACGCGCTCGCCGCGTACGCCGTCCTTCGCCGCCTGGGGATTTTCGCCGAGGAGATCGCCCGGCACCTTGCGCGCTACCCTGGGGTACACCGGCGCTTCGAAGTTCTCGGGGAAGCCCGCGGCGTACTCGCCGTGGACGATTACGCCGTCCATCCGACGGAGATCGCCGCAACGTTGGCGACGGCGCGCGAGACCGGACGGCGCGTGGTGGCCGTATTTCAGCCGCACCGCCGGGCGCGTGCCTACTACCTCTTTCGCGAGTTTTTGCCCGCCTTTCGCGACGCTGACCTCGTCCTCGTCCTCCCCGTGTACTCGCCTAAGAACGACCGCAAGGAATTCCCGATCGAGGGATGGGAATTTGTCGAAGGGATCGCCCGCGAGAGCGGCGTTCCCGCAGCCTACCTCCCTTCTCTCGATGCCTCCCTCGCCTGGCTCGAAGCTACGCTGCGTCCCGGCGACCTCCTTCTTACGCTCGGTGCCGGCGACGTGCGGCGACTCGGTGAAAGGTGGGTGGAGCGGGGGAAGGAGACGCACGCACCCCGGGATGCCTAGGAAGTTCCTCCTCTTGCTAGGGCCAGCGGCCTAAGCTACACTAGCGGTGAAAGCCTTCGGGGGAACGGGTACGGGGAGAAACGCGCGGGGGCTTTCCTTTGGAGATAAGGACCGTCGAGGAGAGGCCCTTCCATTTCACGGGTTTACGCAGTGCCCGAGAAGAGACGTCGAGGATGGAGTGGGACCCGACGCTGTGGGTAAGGGCGAAGGACGCGTAGCCGCATTTCTCTACGCCGCCGGTATAGCGTTTTTCGGCTTGGCCTTTTTTATAGGCGGAGAAGGCGGGGGAGCCTTTGGGGGAGGATGGACGGATACGGCGATCGTTCCCATCCTCCTCTGGGTTGCCGCGCCCCTTCTCGGCTGGCTTTCGTTCGTAGACCGGCGGGTGTACCTCTTTTGGGATGCCGCTCCGGCCCTTTTCCTTCTCTACGCCTATGGTCCTTTTGCCGAGTTCTTCTTCGGACAGCTCGTAGCTTTAGGAGCGATTCTCGGGATTCGTCCCCACGGTGCGCGGAAGGCCCTTACCCTCCTCGCGCTCTTCGCCGCGATGTCCGTGTTCGCGGCGATCGGCCTTTGGTTCGTGAAGTTCGCTTACGATCCCGGGTCGACTCCTGCGTTTTTTTCTCCGGGGCCGGCGGTTTCCTCGCTTGGAGAGAGCCTCGCCGTTACCGCTGTCCTCCTCTTCTTTCGCGTGACGGGTATGTTCGCGTGTTGCGGAATCGGACACCGGTACGTGGCCGCACACGCTTCCTTTTGGCGGGGCCGTGCGGCCCCGCCTTCTGTCCGCCCTTGGGTGGTCGTCGTCCTCCTCTTCGCCTACGGGTGGAGCGTGTTCGCGCTTTTCACCTTCCCCACAGGGGGAGACCTTTGGTGGGTCGCTGCCTTGCTGTTTGTGGGTTGGGGGACGTACCTCCTCCTTGCCGCAAGCGCCCGCCGTCTCCTTGCGGTTTGGCAGGGAAAAGAGTCCTATCGCCTTTACCTCTTGGCCTCGCGCGGTTTGCGCTGCGAGCTCGAACTCCCCCGGGTGGCGGAAGAGGCCGCGCGCGTGGCCGCACGCTTTTTTCCGCGTAGGCGCCTCGTGGTCCGCGTGTATTCCACCGGTACGCGCCAGCAGGCGTACCTCGAAGTTCGCGAGGACGGAACGCACGAGTTCTCCTTACGCTCCGAACCCCTTGCCGCCCTTCCCTCTCCTTGGGAAAAGGAAGAAGGGGTACGTCCGATTACCACGTTGGAAGGGGAGGAAGCCCTCTTTCTCCCCTTTACTGGAGCGGGGCGAAGTGGACTCGGGAAAGGGGGCTCCCCTTCGGACGTTTCGGACGAGGCGGGTGGGGGCGTGTACGGGTACGTCTTTCTCTACGGTGCGCGGGCGTTTTCTACGGCGGGGACGGAACTCTTCCTTTCTCTTTTCGGACAAGACCTGGGCAACTCCTTTTCCCTCGCCTTCGCCTATTACGACATCGTGAAGCGACAAAACGAAGACCCTCTGACGGGGCTTCCCAACTACCGCGCGCTCGACCGCGACTTCACCGCCTTTCGCGCCCTAGGAGAGCGGGGGATGCCCATCGCCCTTCTCATGGTGGACATCGACCGCTTTAAGCCGGTGAACGACACTTTTGGGCACCTCGCCGGCGACATCGTCCTGCGCAAGATCGCTCAGGTCCTTAAAGAGTTCGCCGAACGGCGCGGCGGCTACGCGTACAGGTACGGCGGCGAGGAATTCGTCCTCGTGTTGCCCGGATACACCGAGGCCGAGGCCGCGCTCGTCGCTGAGGAACTTCGCGCGGAAGTGGCGGCCACTCCCGTGAGCTTTCCCAACTTTTTGGGGGGCGGCGACCTCGTTGCCCTGCACTGCACGGTGAGCATCGGCGTCGCGGCGTATCCGGAGAGCGCCGAGGAACTCGAAGACCTCGTGCGCAACGCCGACCGCGCGATGTACTTCGGCGCCAAGTTCCGCGGCCGCAATCGCGTGGGTCGCTACACCCTTCACGTATCCGCCGAATCCGACGATGCATGAAGGGGAAGGAAAGAGGAGGGCGGAGGATGCGGAGCTTCCTCGACCTCTTTGTCGAGGCTGTAGAGCGGGGGGCGACGGACCTCCACGTCACCGCCGGCGAGCCCGTAGCCTTGCGCGTGCACGGGCGCCTCGAACGCCTCACGTTGGCGGTTTCGGCAGAAGACTTAGAAGGTTTCCTCGAGGAAGTTGCCGGAGAGCGCAAGCGCGAAGGGTGGTTGCAGGGGGAGGAGGTGGACGCTTCCTTTGTCGTCCCCGGGGGAGGCCGTTTTCGGCTCCACTTTTACCGCTCTCAGGGGCGGACGTCTCTCGCGGCACGTCGCCTCCACGAAGAAATCCCCGAGCTCGAGAGCCTCGGCTTGCCCGCCCGCGTGGAGGAATGGTTGTCCTACCGAGACGGCCTCGTCCTCGTGACGGGTCCTACGGGGAGCGGGAAGTCGACGACCCTCGCCGCCCTCGTGGAACGCATCAACCGTACAGAACGGCGGCACATCGTCACGCTCGAAGATCCGGTGGAGTACGTATTTGTTGAAAAGCGTTCCGTGATTCACCAACGCGAGTACGGATTAGACTTTACGGACTTCTCCAAGGCGCTGCGCGCCTCCTTGCGCCAAGATCCCGACGTGATCCTCGTTGGGGAGATGCGCGACCTCGAGACGATTCGTACCGCGCTCACCGCCGCGGAGACGGGGCATCTCGTGCTCGCCACCTTGCACACGAACGACGCGGCCCAGACGGTCGACCGCATCGTGGACGTCTTTCCTCCGGAACAACAGCGGCAAATTCGCGTCGAACTTGCCGCGACGCTGCGCAGCGTGTTGTCCCAGCGCCTTTTGCCTAAAGCCGGCGGGCGCGGACTCGTGCTCGTGGCGGAGCTCCTCGTGAACACCCCTGCGGTAAGAAATCTCATCCGCCAGGGGAACACGCACCAAATTCCCACGCTTTTGGAAACGGGTCGGGCGCTGGGCATGCAGTCCTTGCGACAAGACATCGAGGAAAAGCTCCGCGCCGGACTCTTAGACCCCGAGGTGGCTGCTCTCTACCTCCCGTAAGCGCCTTCGGAAAGTCACGGACGTTTCCGCCCGTCGGCATCGGTTTGTCCACCGGCGCATATACCTGGATCGAGGCGTTCGGTGGGAGGCGGTAGCATGACCGACGAATCGACCGGCGGGTTTCGCGAGAAGGGTGCTCATCCTTCGAGACCGCAGGTGGTCGTGGAGACTGGGCGTTTGCGCCGGGGAGGCGAACCTCCGGGTACGTCTGCCCCCCCACGTCCGTGGATACGCCAAGGTGTCGGCGCGGCGGAGGCTACTTCTGTCTTCCGCCGGTTGTACGGGAAGGAACGTTCCCACACCGGACTCCCACCTTCCAAATCCCGGGAGGGGGGAGTGGATCTCGAAGCTCGTCCATCGCCGGGAGACGAAAAAGGGCGTAAGGAACCGGTGCGGCCGGAGGGGGGGATGGGACCTTCCCACCGGGAGCGGCGTGTTCGTCACCGTACCTTCGGGCGACATGGTATCCGAGGAAACCTGGTTCGTCGGGTTGTCCGAGGAAGGGGCGGAGAACGTCCGAGGGCGTTTTCCTTCAGAAGAGAGACTTTCCCCGAGAGAACCTCTCGGGTTTTCCGGACGCGGAAGGCGGGAGATCCCCCTCGAATCCCCGCGGGCATACGTCCTTGCGCCCTCGGCATTCCGCCGGCGGCGGAGCGAAGTGCTCGCCTGGATTTGGACGATCCTCGCGGCGGTAGTACTCGGTCTGTTTCTGGGGTACGTCGTCCTCTGGCTCATGGCACATTCGGATCAGCACCGACTCCCCGAAGATGCGGCGAGCCCACGGGCGGGCCCTTCCGCCGCTCCCGGGGCCGTCCACCTCGCCCCTCAACGCTTTTACCTCCTTCAGGTGGGAGCTTACCAAGATGCGGCGAAGGCGGAGGCGGCGGCCTCCGAGCTTAAGTCCAAGGGGGTAACGCCCGTCGCGGCTGCGGAAGACGTGCACCGCCTATTTGCGGGATTGGCGGTGCGCGAGGCCGATGCCCGGCTCCTCGCCCAGGCGTACGACGAGCTGGGAGTCGAGGTGTACGTAAAGGCCTACACCGTCCCCGAACGAGACGTAAACCTCTCCGCGAGCGATGCGGAGACGTCGCAGGCGCTCGGCGAGTTCCTTTCCGCCTTTACGGTTTTGGCGGAAAAGACGGCTATGTGGACGGCGGCAGGTGTGAAGGGCCCGGTCGCGATCGACGAAGAGGCGTGGCGGGAATTTCGGGAGACCGCCGGGCGTTTTCGCGCACGGGGGGAAGCCCTCGAGAAACGCCTCGACGGAACTTCTGCGTCCGCGGTCGCAAACATGCGAGCCCACCTCGAGGCGGCGGTTTCCGGCATGGTGAAGTACGTGGAGAAGCCGGACAAAGGCCAACTCCAGGCCTCTCAGAGGGAACTCGTCCGCGCCTTCCTCGCCTACCGGGAATTCCTCTCCGCACTCGCTTCCAAGAACCCGTAAAGCCCGCCGTGGTCCTCGGTTTTTTCGGAGGTATCTCGGTTTTTCCGGCGGAGGTCCCGCAGGACCTCCGCTTTTTCGTCGTGCGGTGCTTCGCCTCGGAAGTCCTACGCAAACTCCGGAAAATCTTCCGCCTTTTGCCGCCCTTCCTCTTCCTGGCGCGCTTTTGCCTCCGGAAGAAGTCCGGTATAATGAAACGAGATCCCGCACAACGCGACGGGACGACGGGAGTCGAGCACGACGTGAATCTCGGACTCGCAAATTCGGGCACATGCGACGTTTTTCGCCCTAGAGATTCGGCGGTGGAGCGCACGGACGATGCACCCTTATCCTTCGCTTCCCCCCATCGTGCTTGCGAGCGCATCTCCCCGACGTTCAGCCCTGTTTTCCCTTTTCGGTCTTCCCTTCGCCGTCGTGCCGAGCGGTGTCGAAGAGCTGCTCCCCCGGGGCGCCGACGGTGCAGAGGCGAGCATGTCCTTGGCTACGGCTAAGGGCGAGGAGGTGTACACCCGCCTAAGGGAGGAACGCCCCGACGCGATCGTCCTCGCCTTCGACACGCTCGTCGAGCTCGAGGGGCGCATCTTCGGAAAGCCGGCGGACGAAGAAGAGGCGCGGACCATGCTCCGGGCCCTCTCCGGGCGTGCCCACGTCGTGTACACGGGCTACGCCGTGTTTTCCCCTCGGGGACGAAACGTCGGGTACGAGCGCACCGTCGTTCGCTTTCGCCCCCTTGCGGAGGAGGAAATTTCCGCGTACCTGGCCACGGAGGAACCTTTCGGAAAGGCGGGGGCCTACGCCGCGCAGGGACAGGGGGGAATCTTCGTCGAAGGAGTCGAGGGGGACTTCGCCAACGTCGTGGGACTTCCCTTGAGCCGGGTTGCCCTAGTCCTTCGCGCGCTGGGAATTCACCCTTTGCCGTGGGGTCCACCGCACGTCCCTGTTCCCCCCGAAGAACTCGGCCTCTTCCGCAAAGAACCATGACCAAAGGAGCGAGCCCTTCGCTTACCGAAAAATGGGCGACACTACGCGCACCGGCGACAGGGAAGGGGAGAGGAGAGGAAGAGGGTCGATGCGCCTCAAAGACCTCCCGCCAGAAGAACGTCCGCGCGAACGCCTTCTCGAGGTTGGGCCGGAAAAGGTGAGCACCGCGGAGCTCGTTGCCATCCTTCTCGGAAGCGGGATGCGCGGGCGTTCGGCCCTCCAGCTCGCCCAGGAGATCCTCGCCCAGGCCGGATCTTTGCGAAAGCTCTTGGACCTGGGAGTTGCCGGGTTGGTGCGCCTTCCCGGCGTAAAGCGCGCCAAAGCCGTCCAGCTCGTAGCGGCGCTCGAGCTCGGGCGTCGCCTGTGGCGGGAGATGCGCGAGGCGCGTCCCGTGGTCACCTCTGCCGCAGAGGCGGCCGCCCTCCTCTTGGAGGAGTTGCGGCACCGTCCGGTAGAGCACTTCGTACTCCTCGTCTTGGACACCCGCCACCACGTCCTCGATCTCGTGCACCTCGCCGTAGGGACGGCGGACGAAGCGCTCGTCTCCCCGCGCGAGGTCTTTACGGAAGTGCTTCGGCGGCGGGGGCGCAAGGTGATCCTCGCCCACAACCATCCGAGCGGGGACCCTACGCCGAGCGCCGAAGACGTCCTCCTCACGCGTCGCCTCGTAGAGGCGGGAAAGCTTCTCGACGTCGAAGTTGTCGACCACATCGTCGTCGGTGCCGACGTCTACGTGAGCCTTCGGGAAAGCGGCCGGTGGTGAAAGGAGCGAACAAAGAGGTGTTCTCCATGACGCGCGACATGGGCATCGACCTCGGTACGGCGAACACGCTCGTCTACGTGAAGGGGAAGGGAATCGTCCTCAAGGAGCCCTCCGTCGTCGCCGTAAACACGAAGACCGGCGCCGTCGAAGCGGTCGGCGAAGACGCGAAGCGAATGGTCGGGCGAACGCCCGCCTCGATCGTCGTGAAGCGTCCCCTTAAGGACGGGGTGATCGCCGACTTTGACACCACGGAGGTCATGGTCCGCACGTTCATCGAAAAGGCGCAAAGGAAGGGGCTCTTTTCTCGACGCCCGAACATCATGATCTCCATCCCCCTAGGGGTAACGCCCGTAGAGCGTCGCGCCGTGGAGGACGCCGCACGGCAGGCGGGGGCGCGGGAGGCGATGACGATCGAGGAACCCTTCGCCGCCGCCATCGGCGTGGACCTCCCGGTTTGGGAACCGACGGGCAGCATGATCGTGGACATCGGTGGCGGGACGACGGAGGTGGCGATCATTTCCCTTGGCGGGATCGTCATCGGTCAGTCCGTACGCGTCGCCGGCGACGAGATGGACGAAGCGATCATCCAGTACGTGAAGCGTCGGTACAACCTCCTCATCGGAGAACGGACGGCGGAAGACCTCAAAATCGAGTTGGGGAGCGCCCTTCCTCCAGAAAGCGGAGACGGGCCGGAGATGGAAGTCCGGGGACGCGACCTCGTCACCGGCCTGCCCAAGACCGTATCCCTTACGGCGCGCGAGATCGCGGAGGCGCTGGACGACGTCGTGCGCGCCATCGTCGATGCCGTAAAGTCCACCTTGGAAAAGAGCCCGCCGGAGCTCGCGGCGGACATCATGGACCGCGGGATCGTCCTCGCCGGAGGGGGTTCGCTTCTTCGAAACCTCGACCGTAGGCTCGCGGAGGAGACGGGGATCCCGGTCTTCGTGGCGGAAAACCCCCTGCTCGCCGTCGCCATCGGCACGGGACGCGCGCTCGAACACCTTTCCCTCTACCAGAAGTACGCCCAGGCCAACGGAACGAGGCGGTAACGCCGTTCGCCGGCAGTTTCCCCTGCCGTAGAGAAAAGGGGGATTTTCGGTGGCCCGTGCCGGCCGGCTCTTCGTCGTGGCCCTCCTCGTCCTCGTCGTCGTGCTCCTCGCCTTTGCCCTTACGCCGCAGGGCCGCGGCGTTCTCTCCTCGCCGTCCGCCTTCGTGAAGGACACCGTGTCTCTCGGCCAGCGCATCGTCCACTGGCCCGTGCGTAAGTTCGAGGAACTCGTAGACCGCCTTCGGGAGGCGGGGCATCTGTACGAGGAAAACCGGGCGCTGCGCGCGGCCCTCGACCGCAGCCTCGACCTCGCCGCGGAAAACGAACGGTTGCGCCGTGAAAATGCGGCGCTTCGAGAGGCCCTAGGTCTCCTTCCGTCGCCGCGCGACGTTCGCATGATTCCGGCGGAAGTCGTCGGCCGAAACTTCGAGGCATGGTACCGGACCGTCACGATCAACCGCGGCTCCCTCGATGGTGTGGGCGTGGGGATGGCCGTACGCACCTCCCGCGGGCTCGTGGGCGTTGTGGAATCCGTGGCCCCACACTCCGCCGACGTCCGCCTTCTCACGGATCCGGAGCCGCGGCGGCGCGTGTCCGTTCGGATCCAGAGCGACCCCCCGGTGTACGGGGTTCTCGACGGGTACGACGCGGACCACCGCGCCTACCGCGTCTCCATGGTTCCCCTTGGGGCAAAGCTCGAGGCAGGACAGGTGGCCGTGACGTCGGGCTTGGGCGGGATTCTCGCACCGGAGATCCCCGTCGGAACGGTGCAGGAGTTTCGCGCGGCGGAAGACGGGCTCACGCTCACCGTGTGGCTTAGGCCCGCACAGGATTTGTACGATTTAGACGTCCTCTTCGTCGTCGTCCGAACGGATCTGAGGGGGGAGGGCGGGGGCCCGTGAACGAGGAGAGAGATTCGACGCACGCCTTCGTTTGGACGACGGTGTGGTCGGTGGTCTTCGTACTCCTCGACACTTCTTTCCTTCCCGACGTCTTTTCCCTCGTGGGACTCGCTCCGCCCACGTACCCTTCCCTCGCCTGGACGTGGGCCGTCGTCGTCGCCTTTGTAGGGGGCGAACGTGCCGGCGCCTTCTATGGAGCCCTGTACGGGATTCTCCACGACGCCGCGTTCGGCCGGGCCGTAGGCCCGGGAATTGCGACCGGCCTATTTGCCGGCCTTCTCGCGGGGACTTTGTCGCACGTCGTACAACCTTCCCCCTTCACCGCGGGCGGCGTCGTCTTTCTCTTTTCTCTCATCCGAGGCGCTTTTTTTTCTTCCGTTTCTTCCCTCTTCGGCGAACTGGGGATACCTTTGTCCTCTCTCTTTTGGGGTGCGATTCTGCCGCGGGCGTTTTGGGAGGCCTTTTTTGCCGTGCTCCTCTACGCCCGCTTCCACGAGACCTTAGAGGATTTTCGCCGTACGGGGGAAGGGGGGCAGGAAGGCCGTGGAGGAGCCTAAGCGCTTTGCGCGTCGGATCAACGTCCTGTTTCTTGGCGTTTTCGTCCTCTTTTCCCTTCTCCTCCTCCGGTTGACGCAGCTCCAGCTCGTGCATGGCGAAGACTACGCCCGCCTCGCCGAAACCCTCGTCGTCCAAAACCTCGAAATTCCGGCGGCCCGCGGGTGGATTTACGATCGGAACGGTATTGTGCTCGCGAAAAACCGCGCCGTCTACACCCTTACCTTCGTAGACCCGGGGTTAACGCGCGAGCAACTCTTGGCCCTTGCCGCCCGCTTGGAAGCCCTCCTTCGTCCCGAGGATCCCAAGCTCCACCGCGTGGAGATCCTGCGACGGATGGACGTCGGCCTTTCCTACCGCGCCGTGGACCCCGGACGCGAGGAAGAGCTCCGACGCGCCCTCGACGAGGGGGCGCCTTTTTCGGAGGCCGACTGGAAGGTCGTGAGCGTGCCCGAGGGGCTTTCCCCGTACACCCCCCGACTCATCGCCGACGACGTCTCCGAACGCGTGACCTTTGCCGTCGAGGAAAACGCTCCCGACTACCCCGGGGTAAAGGTCGCTCCCGGGGCAAAACGCGAGTACCCCAACGGCTCGCTTGCCGCCCACGTCCTCGGCTACACGGGGTGGATCCCTGCGGAAGAAGTCGCCCATTACTTCCAAAAGGGGTACGCCCCGACGGAACGCGTAGGGCGCAACGGGGTGGAGAAGACGTACGACGACGTCCTTCGCGGGCAAAAGGGGCTCGTCCAGGTGCAGATCAACCGAAAGTACGAAGGCGTCGTGCAGGAGGAGCGCCGACCCCCGCGCAGCGGGTACAACCTTGTCCTCTCCCTCGACGCTCGTCTACAGAAGGCTCTGGAGGATTTCCTCCGGGTGAGGGTAGACGAGCTTTCCAAGGACCCGTCGTATCCGGCCAAGGCGCGGGAGCGGATGAAGGACGCCTCTGCGGTGGTTTTGGACGTGCGCACGGGGGAAATCCTCGCCCTTGCGAACTACCGGACGTACGATCCCAATCACGTGAGTAACCTGGAGAACGAGCTCAACCGCGCCGTGAGCGGAACGTACCTTCCGGGCTCCACGTTTAAGATGGGGACCGTGCTCACGGCCCTCCACGAAAAGCTCTTTGCCCCTAACGAAAGGTTTTTCGCCTCCGGGACGTATTACGTGGGCACGCAAGCGTTTCACGACTGGGCGGGAGCGCCCCGCAGGCACGTGGACGGCCAAGACGCCCTCAAGTACTCTATCAACGGCTACATGGTCGAAGTCGGAAAGCGCCTCATGCACCGCGGAGACTTAGACGCTCAGATCGCCCTCGTCCGCCGCTACGCGGCTTCTCTGGGGCTCGGTGTCCGGCTGGGCGTTGACCTCCCCGGCGAAACCGACGTCACCCTCAAGGATATCCCACCCGAACAGCGGGCCGGGTCTTTGGCGCAGATGATGTTCGGGCAGGGAGATCAATACACGCCGCTTCAGCTCGCGGTGTACGTGGCGGCGATCGCCAACGGCGGAGACGTCCTCTGGCCGCACGTCGTGCGGGAAATCCGCGTTTCCGACGGGACTCCGGAATCTCCCGGCGTCGTGGTGGAGACGATCCCTCCCCGTGTCCTCTGGCATGTTCCCTTTACGCAGGAGGAACTCGAGTACGTGCGTCGGGGGATGTGGAAAGTCGCCAACGAATCCGGAGGCACGGCGGACCGGACATTCGCCGGACTCGGGGTGACTGTTGCGGCCAAGACGGGAACGGCGGAGATCTACAAAATCGGAAACACCTCCATCACGGACGGCCTCATGGTCGGGTTTGCCCCTTACGAAAACCCCGAGATCGCCTTTGCCGTCGTTTTCCCCGGGGGGAAATCCGGTTCCGCCGACGCGGGCGGCATCGCTCGAAAGATCGTGGAAACGTACTTCGAACTTCGGCGTGGGGGTTCCCTCGAGGCGAAACCGGCCCCTTAGACGCGTCTTCGAGAGGAATTTCCGGCCGGCGTGTGGAATGCATACCCCTGTGGAGGCAAGAACCATGGCCGCACCGATGTCACGCCCGCACGTCTTCGTAAAGGGAACGGAAGCCGGGCTTACCTTTTTCCTGAGCGAGGAGTCGAGCTTTGGCGAGCTTAGGGACGAGTTGCAGCGAAAGGTCCGAGAAGCGCAGGAAAGCTTTTCTTCCGGGCCGCCGGTACCGGTCGTCCTTCACCTGGGTCGGCGGCGGTTTTCTTCGGAGCGCGAAGAGGAGCTCGCCCGTATCCTCGAGGAGGGCGGATACTTCCGCGTGCGCGAAATCCGGGCGGACGTATTTCCCGAAGAAGAATCCGCGGGCTTTAGAATGCCCTGCGCCCGGGTGTATTTCGGTCCCGTGCGCAGCGGGGAACACGTTGTGGCGGCAGGAGATCTCCTCGTCGTCGGCGACGTGCACGGGGGGGCCAAGGTGGAAGGGCGCGAAGCCGTGTACGTCTTGGGCCGCCTCGCCGGCGAGGCCCGCGTTCGCGAGTCGACGGGTTTCATCGTCGCGAGTTCCCTCCGGGCTGCGCTTCTCGTGATCGGCGACCGTCACCTCGCCGGAGCCGACATTCCCGAGGAACTTCGCGACCTACCCGGATTTGCCGTACAGACGGACGGCGGGGTAGAAGTGTTTCCCTACCGGGAGTTTCGCCAATTCCACTTCCGCGGTCTTGAAGGGTTGCTGCCGGAGGTTTGACGGCGTTTACGCGCGGCAGGAGTAGGTAGGGAGGGGAGATCATGGGGCATCCGATCGTGATCACGTCCGGCAAAGGGGGCGTGGGGAAGTCGACTACGACAGCGAATTTGGGGACCGCCTTGGCGATGCTCGGACGGCGCGTCCTCCTCGTCGACGCGGACATCGGCCTTCGCAACCTCGACCTCATTCTCGGCTTGGAAAACCGCATCGTCTACGACCTCGTCGACGTCGCAGAGGGACGGGTTCGCCCAGAGCAGGCGTACGTGCGCGACAAGCGCATGGAAGACCGACTCTTCCTCCTCCCGGCCTCCCAGACCAAGGACAAGACGGCCGTATCTCCCGAGGCGATGGCCCGCCTCGTCGCGGAGACAGGGGCCTCGTTTGATTTCGTCCTCATCGATTCTCCTGCGGGCATCGAACACGGGTTTCACACCGCCGTTGCCGGTGCGCAGGAGGCCATCGTCGTCACGACGCCGGAGGTCTCGGCGATTCGGGACGCCGACCGGGTGATCGGCCTTTTGGAAAAGAAGGGGATCTTTCGCCCCCGCCTCGTGATCAACCGCATTCGCCCGCACCTTGCCCAAAAAATGGAGCAGGTAGGCGTGGAGGAGATCGTGCAGATCCTCGGAGTCGACCTTTTGGGCATCGTTCCCGACGACGAACAGGTCATTCGTGACACGAACCAGGGCGTTCCCACGGTCCTCGAGCGCCGTTTTCCGGCCGCACAGGCGTACCGGAACATCGCCCGACGCATTTTGGGCGAGTCCGTACCGCTCATGCGTCTCGAAGAGACGCCATCCGTATTTACGCGGGTTCGGCGCTTTTTTTCGCGCCGCTAACAAATCGAACAGGTCGCGCCGGGTCCCCGGGGGAATGCCGTCCTCCGCAGCCGGGAAGGGGGATTTGGATGGCCGAGCGAAAGCGCGCCGGGATCTCGTTTTGGCGAACCATTTCTCACGTCGACCTCACGACCGTCCTTTCCCTCCTCATCCTCGCCGTGCTGAGCTACGCCTCCATTCTCGGGGCGCACACGGGCGGCGGAGAGGCGTGGAAGCAGCTCCTTTGGTTCTTCCTCGGCCTGGGCGTCCTCTTCGCCACGGTCTTTCTCGACGACACGCTCGTGTACCGTGCCAGCTATCCTCTTTACGTCGTAGGGCTCTTCCTCCTCGTGCTCATCTTCTGGACTGGTTCCAAGACGGATGGAGGGGTGCTCCGCTCCTTTACCTTGCCCGGCGGCGTAAAGTTTCAGCCGGCGGAGCCCATGAAGGTCTTCGCCGCTCTCGCCTTTGCCCGTTGGCTTGCCGACCGTGAAGAGAAGGGCGCTCCCCCGCGAGCCGTAAAGGACCTCGCTCCCCTTCTCGCCTTGTGGGGCCTCCCTTTCGTGCTCATCACCGTACAGCCAGACCTCGGAGATGCCATCGTCCTCACGGTGGTCTTCGCCTCCATCCTCTTCGTGGCCCTCGAGCAGAAGCTCCTCGCCAAGGTTCTTCTCCTCGGAAGTCTTGCGGTCGGTGGCATCGCGGGTCTTTACTTCATCGCCCCGCAGGTGTTTTTCAAGATCGTCAAGGAGTACCAGTGGCGGCGAATTACCGCTTTCCTGCAAGAGCCGACCTTCCCCGCCTCGGACGAACAGTTTCAGCTCGTCAACTCCCTCCTCGCTATCGGTTCGGGTGGGGTGTGGGGAAAGGGGTGGCTTTCGGAAGCCAACCTCACGTACAACCACTGGGTTCCCGAGGCGCACACGGACTTCGTCTTTTCCGTGTACGGAGAATCGTTCGGCTTCGTAGGCGCCGCCTTCCTCCTCTTCGTCTACTTCCTCTTCTTCTACCGCGTGGTCCAGATGAGCCTGGAAATGGAAAAGCCGTTTGCGCGTTACGCCACGGCGGGGTTTCTCGGGATGTTCGTCTTTCAGGTCTTCGAAAACATCGGCATGACCGTGGGAATCATGCCGATTACGGGCATAACCCTCCCCTTCCTCAGCTACGGCGGGAGTTCTCTCGTGACGAACTTCTTTACCGTAGGGCTCATCCTCGGCTTCTACGTCCGTCGAAAGCGCCTTTCCTTCGTCTAAATCTCGCCCCCTTCCGCATACACCTGTCCTACCAGAACTTGCGGAAGGGACGGAGCCCGACGTGCGGCTCGCAGGTGGTACGAAGATTCTCTCCCTTCTCGCCCTGGCCTTCGCCGTAGGGGCGGTGTACCGGGTTTTTTTCGCAGGCGCAGAAGGGACGGCGGCCTTCCCCGCTTCCGCCTCCCCTCGGATCTCGGGGGAGGGAAAGCTTTTCCTTTGGGAACTGCTTCCCGGCTTTCGCGGACGTCCCTCCGCGTCGTCCCGCTACCACATGCCCCTCGAGGGGAGGGTGGTTCAGGCCTTTCGGGAAAACGGGAGCGGCGTCGTCTTTGAGACGGGCTACCTTAGCCCCGTGTTTCCCATCGGCGTCGGCTGGGTGCGCAAGGTGACGGAGACGCTCGAGCGGGGGTTTTTCGTCGAAGTAAAGCACGGAGACGGCACGGTGAGTCGGTATGGCTTTTTAGGGGAAGTCTACGTCCACGAAGGAGATTTCGCGTACCCCGACCGTCCGCTCGGGGTGGTAAAGGCGCGCACGCTCTACCTGGAAATCCGCCGCTTCGACGTCGCCGTAGACCCTTTGGACGTCCTCGCGCCCGCGGAGAGGCCGGGAAGGGGGGAATGACGGCTCCGTGCCCCGGATTTCCGTCCACCCCCTGCTCTTCCTCTTTGCCGGCGGAGCGTACCTCCTCGGGGTCTACCGGGAATTCCTTCTCCTCTTTCTCGCCCTTGTTTTCCACGAAGCCTTTCACGCCGCGGCGGCGCTCGCTTTGGGCTACCGGATTCTTTCTTTGGAGCTTCTCCCCTACGGTGGGAGGGTTTCCCTCGAAGCAAAGGGCTACGGGCGCATCGCCTCCGAAATCGGCGTCCTCTTCGCGGATCCGGCGAGCCACGCGCTCTTCCTCGCCCTGCCGTGGCCCTGGACAGAAGCTCTCTTGGGGCATTATGCGTCGTGGTGGCGGGACGTTCACGCGTCTCTTCTCGCGTTCAACCTCCTTCCCGTATTTCCCTTGGACGGAGGACGGATCGTCCTTGCGGCGTTGGCGGCGTGGCTTCCCTACCGTCGCGCCGTCTACGCCGCCTACGGCGTAGGGGTGGGGCTCGTCTTGGCGGGAATCGCTTGGGCGCTCCTCGGAATCCGCACGCCTTCCCTCGGCCTCTCACTCTACGCCCCGTTTCTCCTTTGGTGGAACGTCCGAGAACTTCGCCTCACCGAGGAGGAGTTTCTCCACTTTCTCTGGCGGCGCTATCGGTTTCTTTCGGAGGTGCGCTCGTTTCCTCCATTCTTCCTCGGCTTTTCTTCGTCCGACGCCCCCCCGCTTGCGGTACTCCGCCACGCGCGGCGGGAGCGCTATCTCCGCCTTCCCTCTTCCTCCTGTCGCCCGCCCATCTTCAGCGGGCGATCTGCCAAAGACCGAAGTGCACGGAGCGCCGCATCGGGGGAACGATCTCTCCTTTCCGAGGCAGGGGGGCCTTTCCCCGAAACGTCGAAGGGAGAAGGCGCGGCAACCGCACCTCTTTTCCCCGATGAAGAAGGGTTTTTCCTCACGCGACTCTTCTCCTGGGGGGAACGCCAGTGACGTTCGCCCTTTACACGTTTTTCCTTCGCTTCCCCTTGCTGATCCGGCCGCTATGGTGTAGAGTGTAAGGGGCAAAAAACGAACATTTATCGTACAAATTCGATAAATGTTCCCGGTTTTCCCCGTTCACACCCGCGTTGCGTCGGACGCATTGGGGAGGTTTCCCAAGTCGGCAACGCCGCTCCCCGTACGTGGGAGCGGCGGGAAAGGAGGCTCATGCCTGCCATGTCTACGGAGTCGCGTCGTACTTCGGAAGTCGCCGCCCACGGGGTCACCGTTCAGGCCCTCGCCGTCAAGGTCGGGCTCATCCTGCCGAACGACGACATCGCCGCGATCGCCGCAGAGGCCACCCGCGGCCTCGTCCAGGACGGAGACATCCTCTGCGTCACGGAGGCCGTCGTCGCGCGCTCGCAAAACCGCTACCTTACCTGCGACGAGCTCGCCGAGGACATCATCCGCAAGTTCGACCTCTCCCCCGGAGCGACCCTGGCGGTGCTTTATCCGATCGCAAGTCGAAACCGGTTCGCCCTCGTGTTGCGGGCGATTGCCCAGGCGACCCGCGGCGGTCGGGTGATCGTGGCCTTCCCCATTCCTGCAGACGAGGTCGGCAACCAGGTGATTGACGCCGAGTTTGCCCGCGTTCGCCTGAGCCTCAAGGGCGTATACCGCCACTTCGCCGACGCCCGAGGTTCCACACCGCACTTGAACCTGCTCATCCGCGAGGTCATCGCCGCCCTCCTCCTTCAGTCGATGGGGTACACGATCGTGGGAATGCGCAAAATCTTCGGGACGGGGATTGCCGACATCACCGTGCGCACGCCTGACGGCGTGCTCGCCCCGGTAGAGGTGACCTTCACCGACCTCACGAAGGCCGCCAAACAGGCGGTGGGGCTCATGGGAGACATTCCCGAGGCGCGCCGCGCCCTCGCTGCGGGCGTGGATTTCGGCCGAGGCACGTTCGTCCTCTACGATGCCGTGGAGTTTCTCGCGGGCACGGGCGAGCCCCTCGTGCGCACGTCTTTTGCGCAGCTCCTCGACGTCTTTCGAGACGACAGCGTGATCTACGCCAACGAACTCCCGGAAGGGTTTTTCCGCCACCCGATCACGGGCGTCGACTACCGCAGCTTCTACCTGGAGACGATCGCCGCAGGCGGCGCGCAGGGAGACGCGATCTTCACCAACAACCCCTTTAAGGTATATGAGCTCGGGTATCTGGACGGCGTGGTGATTGGCGAGGTGCACACGCGCCAGATGCGCCGCGAGATGTTCCAAGCCTTCGGCGCACAGGTTCCTGTGCGTACCCTAGACGAGCTCGGACCGCCGCCGTGGGGGGTCATCGGTTCGAACGTTTCGGACTACGAAGGGTGTCTGCTTAAACTCCTTCCGGAAAACGCCGATGCCACGGCCGAGGCGATCCGCACGCGCGTGCGCGAGACGAGCGGCGTCGATGTGGAAGTCGTGATCTTCGGCGACGGGGCGTACAAAGACCCGGACACGGGAATCTACGAGCTCGCCGATCCTTACCCCGCGATCGGGGCGACGTCCGGGCTCAAGAACGGCCGTTTGCGTACAGGGAAAAAGCTCAAGCTCGCCGTGGACACCCTTTCTCGAAAAGGCCATACGCGGGAAGAAATCGAAGAGATCTTGCAGGCGAGCGAAGCAGACGAACGCGAGGTGGGGACGACCCCGCGGCGCATCGTCGCCATCGCCGCCACGATCGCCGACCTCATCGCGGGAAGCGCCGACCAAGCGACGCCAATCGTCGTGCTCAAAGGGTTTTTCGGCGGTTGAGCGGTTTTCCCATTTCGGCGTTTCGCGCCCGGACTTGCCCGGAAAGGTCCGTCGCATGCGAAAGGCCCTCCTCGTACGTCGAGGGGGGCCTTTTCTTCGACTCGTCGGGGGGTCGCTGTCCCGCGGGCCGCACTTCGAAGTGCGGTTTTTACCCTTCCTGTGCGGCCGTGCGGAGTTTGGAGAAGGCTACGATCACGAAGATGTAGTAGACGAGGACGAGGATTCCCCCGATGAGAAGCGGAGTGAGGAGGATCCCCCAGAGGAAGAGGTTTCCCGAGGTGCGGAGTTGAGGAATTTCCGTAGCTTCCGCGGTTTGTACGTACGCCTTGCGAAGCGGGAAGGCCCCAATCAGGGACAAAAGCCAATAGGGGAGGAACGAAAGGAGGGCGATTCCTACAACGGTCCAGATTTGGTTCATCATCTCTTCGACTTCGGCTTCTGAGGGCGTATCGCCCTGAATCCCTAGGGCGAGGTTTTGCAGGGCTTCCTGTGTGCTGGCGAGTTCTCCTGCCTTCCACAAAGTCACCGCCAAGGACAAGAGGACACCGAGGGTGAGGAAAATTACGGCTGTGCGCCCGTTTCCTGAGATTTCCTGTGAGCCGAGCGCCTCCCCAATTCCGGAGAAGGCCATGTACAAGAACGCCAGGGCCAAAATTTGAAGGAGAAGGGAAGAGATCTCTTGCATTTCCGCCGGTAGGAGAAAGACGAAGAGGTTGGCAATCCAAAGAATTCCGGCGAGCATTCCGTAGAGCCCGGATTGGGAGAGGCGCGCGCCGTCGTTCATGGAAATACCTCCTTACATTTTATTTACGCCTATAGGCGGCGTGGGTTGCGGAGTGAGGCCGAGCTTTGCGGTTGCCGGGTCAAATCGCGTGCCGACGCAAAGGAGGGAAAGAAGAGAACTTTTTAATTAAAAGGAGATTCCGTTTTTCAGTCTACAGATTCATTTCGCACGATGCAAGGGGGGATTACGACCAACCCAGTTTCATCCCTACGCGGCTCTGCTTGTCGGGCATTCCTCCGAACCTTGAGGGACCTGTGTCCTTGTGTCCTGGTCGCTCTCTTCGCTATAATGAAACACAGTGAAATCGCGCTTTTCGCAACGGGGAGGGTTCAGGAAGAGATGGGACCGCTTTCGTGGCTCGTGCTCGCGCCGCTCGTGGGGATTCTCGTACTCCTCGTCCTCCCCGCATCTCAGACACGCCTCATCAAAGCCGTGGGGATCGGTTTTGCCGCGGTGCCGGCCGTACTTGCGGGTTACCTGTATGCGACGTTTCGTCCCGCGCAGGAAGGGTTTCAGTTCGTCGAGCGGGCGACGTGGTTTACCTTCGTGTACCCGAACGCGCGGAGCGGTTCCGGGACGTGGCAGGAGGTTCCTATTGCTTACGGAATGGGTGTAGACGGACTCAGCCTCCCCCTCGTCCTTCTGGCCGCGACCGTGGGATTTCTCGCCGCCGTGGCATCCGTCGGGTACACGAAGCGGGTGAAGGAGTACTTCCTCTTCTTTCTCCTCCTTCAGGCGGGGACGCTCGGTGCCTTTGCGACGACGAGCACGCTCCTCTTCTTCATTTTCTTTGAGGTCGTCCTCGTCGCCTCGTTTTTCCTCATCGGCGTCTGGGGGTCGGAACGGAGGGAAGAGGCGGCCTACCAGTTCTTGATCTACAACGGTCTCGGTTCGCTCCTCATGCTCCTCGCCTTCGTCTGGATCTTCAACGCCGTACTCTCGTTCGACGTTTCCGAAATTGGGAAGCGGCTTGGCGAGGCCTATCTCTCTCCGGGAACGCAGGCGTTCGTCTTCGCTCTCCTCTTCCTCGGGTTTGCCGTGAAGCTTCCGATGTTTCCCTTCCACACGTGGATGCTCCGGGCGCACACGGAAGCGCCCCCAGCTATGTCCATGATCCTTTCCGGCGTCCTCCTCAAGCTCGGCGCCTACGGGATGCTCCGCTTTGCCGTGGGGTTTTTCCCGGAAGTGGCCTACCAGGCGTCGACATTCCTCGCCGTGATGGGTCTCGTGAACCTCCTGTATGGAGCCTTTGCCGCGCTCGTACAAAAGTCCCTCAAGATGGTCATCGTCTACTCGAGCTTGAGCCACATGGGGCTCGTGCTCTTGGGGATCGCCGCCTTTAACACCTTGGGGTTCCAGGGGGCCGTGTTTCAAATGGTGTCCCACGGCCTCATCGCCGCGCTCCTCTTCTTCCTCGCAGGTGCGTTTACGGAACGCTTTGGTACAACGGAGTTTTCCGCCTTGGGCGGGATCGGAAAGAAGCTCCCCTACCTGAGCGGTGTCCTCCTCGTCGCGGCCATGGCCTCTCTTGGACTTCCCCTCATGGCCGGTTTCGTGAGCGAGGTTCAAGTGTACGTCGGTCTCTTTACGAGCGACCTGCGTACGTACGCGTGGATTGCCCTCCTTGGCCTCGTCCTCACGGCGGCCTACTGGCTTCGCGCCGTCACGCAGGCGACGTACGGCCCTCTCGCTCCGGAGACGGAACGGAAGCCTCTGTCCGACCTCCAGTTCGCTGAATGGGTTCCGGCCCTGGTCCTCGTTGGGCTTATCGTCTTCTTAGGCGTGTACCCTGCCTCCTTGAGCGTTGTGGTCGCACAAGGTCTTGCGCCCTTTTCTCCTCCGGTGGCGCTCCTCCCCTGAGGGAGACTTCCATCGAGTTTTGTCGGCCGACTTCGTCTTCGTTTTCGATGAGAGAAAAACCGCGTGGGAGTCCATTCGGCTCCCACGCGGTTGTTTTTGCGGAGGCTGCGTCGGAGGTGGGAGCACCGAGTGCGGGTTCGGCATAAGCCCGCACAGTCTGTTCGTTCAGAGCCCGGACTGTTCGGCGATGGCTTTGAGTTCCCGGGTAAGCTCGTTCGACAGGGCGTAGAGGGAAGGGTCTTCGACGGACCGCTTCTCCCTCGGCACGGAGACTTCGTATCGGGCGAGGATCTTTGCCGGGCCGAATCCAAGGAGGTAGATGTCATCACAGGCGAGCACGGCCTCCCGCGTATCGTGAGTCACGTAGAGGGCAGAACGCCCGTCCGCAAAGACGCCCGACGCCATCTCTTCGATAAGGGCGAGGCGGAGAGGGAAGTCCAGGTTGGCGAGCGGTTCGTCCATGAGGAGGAGGTCGGGTTCTGTCGCCAGCGCGCGGGCGATCGCCACGCGCTGGCGCTGCCCTCCGGAAAGTTCGAAGGGAAATTGTGCGCGGAAGGCTTCCAGGCGTACGGTCCGAAGGGCTTCTCGCGCCCGCCTCCGGCGTTCCGCCTCCGAGAGGTCCTGCCCGCGCAAGGCGAAGACGATGTTGTCCTCCGCCGAAAGCCAAGGGAGGAGCCTAGGTTCCTGAAAGATGAAGGCGTAGCGCCGAATGCGGGAGAGAATTCGCCCGCCGTCGGGCTTTTCGAGTCCCGCAATGATCCTAAGGAGGGTGGATTTCCCGCAGCCGGAAGGGCCGAGAAAACACCCCACCCTACCCTGTATGAGCCGGAAGCCGATCCCTTCGAGAACGGGTTTTCCCGCAAAGCTCTTCCCCAGATCTTCGACTTCCAGGACGTGCGCAGGAGAGGCAGGCGTAAGCGAGGCGGGGGAGTCTGTTTGTCGACCGTTTTTGAGGACGGTAGGCACGTCGCATTCCTGGTTCGTAAAACCTACCTGAATTTCATTTCAGGCAGGGACCCCGCCGAACCAGGCGTTCACCTCCTCTCGGAAATCGGGGTCTAGGCCCGGGCGTCCCACCCGGTGTGCTCACGGGAAGGTCGTCCTTCTCCGTCCCCCGGTCTCGTCTGCACGGCTGGACGGAGTGCACTGCACCCGCCGGATACCTCCTGTGGCCACTCGGAAGCCGAATCGGGTGAATGATCCCTTTTTTCTCCCACTCCCGGAGACGGTTGGGGTGCACGCCGAGCCTTTTCGCCGCTTCGCGTATGGATAGAAGTTTCATATCTTCATAGTATCAAAACAGTGAGTTACAGTCAAGAACAGGATGGTTATTTGAAGCTGCTACGTACCTCCTTTACGTCTTTCTTTTGCCCGAACGTGCTTTGCCGACCAAGTATGTCCTCATCCGGCACGTAGGCGGCGTTCTTGGAATTCGTACAGCCGGTAGCGGCGCATGACCCAGCTCCGGAAGAGCCCGATGAGGCCGTAGTCGAGGGTGAGCCCGAGGAGGACGAGGAGGAGGATGTAGGCGTACACGTTTACCCCTGAACCGTACAGGTACTCCCCCCAGAGCTTTTGGCCGAGACCCGTGTAGGCGCTCAAGGCCTCGGCCATGACGACGACACGCCAGTTCATGCTGAGGCCGCCGGAGACGGCGGCAAGGAGCGCGGGGAGGAGGCTCGGAAAGTACAGGGTGAAGATCCGGTCGCGCAAAGGGACGCGAAAGCTTTCCGCCATTTCTACGAGGCGCCAGTTGATCTGCTTTGCTCCCTCCGTGAGGTTGAAGAAGACGATGGGAACGGCCGTAGCCACGGCGACGACGATCGAGGGCATGTGTCCGAGGCGGAACCAGAGGATGGCGAGCACGATCCAGGCCATGGGGGGGACCATTTCGAAGGTCACGAAAATCGGGTACACGGCCTCGCGGACGCGGGCATCGAGGGTCGACCATATTCCGAAGAAGATGCCGATGCCGACGGAAAGGAGGGTTCCGAGAAACACGCGAAAAAAGGTATCCCCGGCGTCGCGCCAGATCCCGGGTTGCCGGAGGACCTCCACAAAGGCAGAAACGACGCGTTCGATCCCGGGAACGATCGCGGGCGGGTAGACGAAAGAGAGGACTTCCCAGATGAGGACGAAGAGGGCGATTCCGAGGATCCGGTAGCGCCAGACGTGCGGCAACGAGGATCATCCTCTCTTCCGGTAGTTCTCCCTTTCTTCTCCGGGAACGGGAGCCTGTGAAGACGCCAAAGGAGCCCGGCAAAAGCCGAGGCTCCTGGCAGAAGGACACCTTCGCTGAGGAAAAGGTGGTTTAGTCGGGGGCGCTTGAGACGGAACGTCGAGTCGGCGAAATCGATCGTCCCCTTTGCCCTTTACTGATAGAGTTTCGTGCAGATGATCCCCGGGTCGCCTTCGACTCCCATCACGTTTTTCCACAGGGAGAAGATCGTGTCCTTGCCCTCGGGACCGCTCTTGAAGTCGAGTCCGAGGCGACCGGAGCTGAGCATCATCTCGAAGAGCTTAGGCGGCACATCTTGGTTGAACACTTCCTTCCAGTACTTCGGCAAGAGCTGAACAGCGTCCTTCTGGTTGGCCGAATCGTTGGTGTAGTCGATGGCCTTTTTGAAGCCCTCGACGAAGGCTTTGCCCGCCTTGATGCCCTCGGGAGTATCCAAGAGCTTGTCGTTTACGAGCCAAACTGCGCCCAGGGGGAAGATCTTGCCTTCGGGGTTGAGCACTTCCACCGGATCGGCGAAGACTTTGTACTTCGTCTTCCAGTTGTCCCTTTCCTGACGCATGAGGATCATGCTCACGAGGGGTTCAGGAGCGGCGACGACCTTTATCCCTTCTTTGTTTTCATTTAGGGTCGTCCACAGCGCCTCCCCAGGTCCCATGGGTGCAAAGTTCACTTCTACTCCATGCTTTTTGAGCGCCTTCTGCGCGATGATGTGGGGAGGTGTTTTCACGCCGGGAACGGCAATGCCCTTGGAGCCGTTTAGCTCGTTCCAGTCCGAGACGTCTTGCGGGGTGAGGATGTAAACGCCGCGCCAGACGTGCAAGCCCACAAGGCGAATGTGCTTCTGCCCTTCTTCGTACATCCTGCGCCCGCCGAGAGAGTTGAAGAGGGCAAAGTCGGCGTCACGGTTCTGAATGAGCGCCTTCATCGCGCTCGGGTCGCCGGCGGGGGCGAGCTTGACCTGGAGTTTCACGGGAACGTCACCTTTGAGCCACTCATCCTGCTTCGCATAGAGTAAAAGGAGCGGGATCGAGTTCGGGTCGGGCGGCGTGACCACGGTGAGCGTGACGGGTTCCTTCTTGGCGGTTTCCGAAGCTGGTTCGGTTGCCGACTCGCTCTCTTTTCCGCACGCGGCGAGCGGCAACGCAAGGAGGACGGCGAGGAGCAAGACCCCCAGAGCGCGCAAAACGCGCTTTTTCGTTCGCACGGTTCTCCCTCCTTCGATAGATAACCCTTGTCTACGCGGGGGGTATGATGTCTCCCCGCGGGTGGAGCGGTGTGCAGACCCCCCGGACGACAAGAAGTCTGCGGTACGTTCATTCTCGTCGATAAAGAGTATCATTGTCAATGAACATTTGGTGAAAATTAATGTAGCATATACCCATAAAAAGTTTTTCGGACCGCATTTGTAGCAGAACCTTGAATGTTAGGAAAGAGTACTTGTTTGTTATTCCTCTCTTTTTAGAAAGAGTACTACGGAACATCCCGTGGTGCCTCGTTTTCCCTCTGACGTTTCATGTTTTGTCCTCGGCTTCGCGATCCATGGGTCTTTTCGCATGGGGGAACTTGGGTGTTTTGGTTTTACGCTTTGGAGGAACGGCAAGGTTGCAGGGGCGAGAGGCATAGAGGAGGGCCACTTCTCCGGCTGCCTCGAGGAGGGTGTTGACTTGCCCAGTCCTACCGCCCCGCCTTCTCCCCGACCTCTGGCGCATGCGCCGTCATCTGGGTTTCGTTCCTGCTTCCCACGAGGTGCTTGAGCGCCTGACGGCGCGGGAATTCCTGCGATTCATCGCCGCCCTCCACGAATGCGATGAACCCACCTCGGGGTTAGACCCGGGGATGGTGCAGCGCCGCTCCTCTTTTCGGCCACCTGCGGGACCTCGTCCACGCCGCGTGGCCGAAGAGACGAAATAAAGCCCCGGAACGATTCGGCGCCTTTTGCTTCAGGGCGCCTAGAAGCCCCTTGTCCTTTCGGGGAAACCACGGTATAATAATTTGAGTAAAATGCCGCTCGCCGCTGGTCTCCGGAGAATTGCGCTAACGGGATAAGCGGACGTCTGAATCCCCGAAGATTCAAGTGCGCGGTTTCTTTACGAGACGGGGCCCAGACGGCCCACCTCGCGGCGGCGAGTCCCGTATATGGGGGGTAGTTCCGTGTACGCGATCGTGGAAACCGGGGGCAAACAGGTTCGCGTGGAGCCTGGAAAGTGGGTTGACGTAGAAATGCTTCCAGGTGAAGAGGGTGCGGAAGTCGTTCTCGACCGCGTCCTTCTCGTTGCAGATGAATCGGACGTGATCGTGGGTACGCCCTACGTACCGGGGGCGCGGGTGCGCGCCCAAATCGTAAAGCACGGCCGAGGGAAAAAGATCATCGTCTTCAAGTACAAGCCCAAGAAGAACTACCGAAAGAAACAGGGCCACCGCCAACCGTTTACGCGTCTTATGATCACGGCCATCGAGCGCTGAACGATGTATTATGCTGAACGATGTATATAGGGTAGGGAAGAGAAGATCGGAGGACGCGATGGGGAGCGTCGGTGCGGGATGGTACGTGTGCGGGCACGGCGCGAGGCCGGCCGTCTCGTCGAAGTCGAGGTGAGCGGGCACGCAGGCTACAAGGAAAAGGGCATGGACATCGTCTGTGCGGGGATTTCGGCGATCACCCTCGGCGCGGCCAACGCCCTCGTCTCGCTCCTCGACGTAGACGCCGTTTCGGAGATCGGGCAAGGGGGTTACATCGTATTCCGCCTTCCACGGGATCTTCCTACGGAAGTGGAAGAGCGCGCGGCCCTCATCCTGGAAGGGATGCTCGTCGCCCTTAAGGCGCTCGAAGAGAGCTACTCGGAGTATCTCCGCATCGAAGATCCCGACGATCCCCGCGTCCTTTCCGAACCCTAGGTTCGGGAGCATGCCCTTTGGGGACCGCGCATATGCGTTTGCGGGCATTTGCTTTCGGGGCTTCCCCTTGGGTTTGCAAAAGGCTCTTGGGGCTTTGCGATTTCGACAAGGAGGGGAAAGTTCATGCGTTACCCCATGGATCTACAGTTTTTCGCCCAGAAGAAGGCCGGAGGAAGCACGAAGAACGGCCGCGACAGCGTCGGAAAGCGCCTCGGCGTGAAGCGCCACGACGGCCAGTTTGTCCTCGCGGGGAACATCCTCGTCCGCCAGCGCGGTACGCGGATTTACCCGGGGCCCGGCGTCGGAATCGGCAAGGACGACACCCTGTACGCCCTCATCGATGGCGTGGTTCGCTACGAGCGCTTCGGTAAGGACAAGAAGCGCGTGAGCGTGTACCCGGTCGCCGCCGAGGACCTCGAGGCGGTCGAGGTGGCGGAGTAACTAGTTCTCGGGAATTCCGGAAAGTCCCGACGCGGGTCGCGTCGGGGCTTTTTTCGCGTGGAAGGAGGAGGCTCGGTGAGAGACCCTTACACGCGCGTGGGCGAATTTCTGCGCCTGCGCCGCCACGCCTTCGCCAACGAGCTCCAGCTTCTCTACGGCTACCTCGCCCTCGACGATCGCGAAGGTTTGCGCCGGCAGGTGGAGAAGTTGGTCCACCGCATCGAGCAAGAAAAGCGCCTCCAAGATTCTCTGGGCGATCGGATGTTTTACCTCCTCCTGGAATGGGAATTCCGCCTTCCCGGGATCCGCGTGCACTACGAGGTGGGAGGAGAGGACCTCCGTTCGGTTTGGACTTCCGAACGGGTGGCGTTTTTTCACAACTGGCTGCGCGTTATGGAACGGGCGCTAGTTGCTTGGGGAACGGAGGGGGACCTCGAAGTATCCTTCCGCGCGTCTGTGTCCCGTCTCCGCACGTTGACCGTCGTCTTTCGCCTGCGGGGAACCGCAGACGAAGGCGGACACAGGCCACGGGAGATTTTAGTGGCGGAAGGGAAGACTCTCCTAAAGTCGCATCCTGGACGGCTTCAGCGCGTCGTCGTTACCCACACTACCACCGGAGGGTGAGCGTTCCGGTTCGTCTGGGGTATGCGGGAACGGTCGAAGAGGTGAGAGGACGTGTTTGTCGACGAGGCCAAGATCTACGTCAAAGGAGGCGACGGCGGCAACGGTGCCGTTGCCTTTCGCCGTGAAAAGTACGTTCCTTTGGGCGGCCCGGCGGGCGGCGACGGCGGGCGCGGGGGCGACGTCATCCTCGAGGTCGACGAAGGGCTGCGCACGCTCGTGGACTTTCGTTTTCGTCGCCACTTCAAGGCAGAGAGGGGGGAACACGGGCAGGGCAAAAACCGCCACGGCCGCGACGGCCGTGACCTCGTCCTCAAGGTCCCTCCGGGTACGATCGTCTACGACGCGACGACTGGCGAGCGGCTTGCGGACCTCACGCGTCCAGGACAGCGCTTCGTCGTCGCCCGTGGCGGGCGAGGGGGTAGGGGAAACACGCGTTTTGCCACGCACGCCAATCCGGCACCCCGGATCGCGGAGAAGGGGGAACCGGGGGAGGAACGCTGGGTGCGCCTCGAACTTCGGCTCCTCGCCGACGTCGGGCTCGTCGGTTTCCCCAACGCCGGGAAATCTTCGTTGCTCTCTGCAGTAACGCGGGCCAACCCCGAAGTCGCACCCTATCCGTTCACGACGCTCACCCCGCTCCTCGGGGTCGTCCGTCTCGAGGAAGGTCGAAGTTTTGTGATCGCCGACCTTCCCGGCATCATCGAAGGTGCGCATGCGGGGGCCGGACTCGGGCATCGGTTTCTCCGCCACATTTCCCGCACGCGCCTCCTCCTCCTCGTCCTCGACATGGCTGCAACGGAAGGGCGCGATCCGTACGAAGACTACCGGACGCTACGCAAGGAGCTCGAGCTCTACCACCCGGAGCTCGCACGCCGGCCGTACTTCGTGGTGGCGAACAAGATGGACCTCCCCGAGGCGGAAGAACACCTTGAGCGGTTCCGCGCTCGCTTGGCAGAGTCCGGAGAAGACGTTTTTGTCTACCCCATTTCCGCAGTCACGCATGCCGGACTCGACGAACTCCTCCTCGCCGTCGAACGCGCGCTGCGCGAACTCCCTTCACCGCTCGACCTTCCGGAGGAGCGCCTGAGGGACGAAGGCGATGTGTGGGGGGAAGAGGATTGGGAGGAGGACGCCCTCCCGCCGACGTCTGAAGAGGGGCGAGCCCGAGAGGGAGCCTCTCTTGAGCGCGAAGCCACACGAGATGAGGAAGGGTTCGTGATCACGCGCGAGGGAGACACCTTCGTCGTATACGCGCCGCGCCTTTTGCGCCTCATCGAGCGCTTCGGCCTCGAAAGCGATGAGGCCCTCCTCCGCGTCCAGCGGGAGATGCAGCGCATGCGCCTGGAAGAGGCCCTGCGCGCCCGCGGGGCGACTTCGGGTACCCCCGTGCGCATCGGCCCTTA